>JGI24700J35501_10930847_pt1 | contig 27907 bp, 19 predicted proteins | sample TergutTh196P1_FD_35501 | JGI IMG/M metagenome (IMG submission 35501)
GGGGGGGGGGGGCAAGCGTCCGAAGGCGGCGGCGGCTTTATATCGCTGCCGGCTCTGCTGGGGTTAAATGGCGATTCAGCCGTTCACGGCATTGTGCTAAAAACGGCCGCAGATGATGATGCTAATGCAAACGCGGAGGCAACCGCCCCCCCGTCTGTGCTTTTGGTTCCAAGGGTGGACATCGAGCTTGAGATTGCCGGCGAAGACATACACCCGCTACCCGACGTTCTGTCAAAAATGTTAAAATACTTTAAGGGTGCGCATTTTGCCGGCGAAAAACTTATTCTTATATTGGACACTCAAAAAATAACGGAGGGCTATAGGTGATAAATACATTGATTGCTGACGGATGTCCCGTTACGCGCAGTATGCTGCGGGACTTTTTTGAAGGCGGCGAAAACTTTAAGATTATAGGCGAGGCCGCCGACGGGCAAGATGCAATCGATAAAATTTTATCCCTTAATCCCGATCTCGTAACGCTGGACATAGAGCTGTCAAAAAAAAACGGCTTTGAAGTAATTGAAGAAGCGATGAAAAAAACTTCCGTTCCCATTGTTGTCATTACAAACAATGACAGCGCGAAAAACGCCTACGAAGCGACTGTCAAGGGCGCGTTGGAATTTTATTCAAAGGCGGTATTTTCGGCTTCGTTGCCGGCAGAAAAACGGCGGGAAATTTACGAAACACTTAGACGGATAAGCGGCGTCAAGTCGCGTAAAAAAGAAAGCGATGCGCCTGTTCTAAACGAAGAGCCGAGCCGGGAAATAAGGGCTGTGGTGATAGCTTCGTCCACAGGCGGGCCAAAGGCGCTTGCCGCTTTTTTTGCCCTTTTACCTGGCAACTTTCATCCGCCGGTAGTTATCGTCCAGCATAACTCTTCGGGCTTTGATCAAAGTTTCGCGCAATGGTTGGCCACTCATACAAAATTGAACGTAAAGCTTGCAGAAGAAGGGGAGCCTCTTAAACCGGGAACTGTTTATGTCGCCCGCACCGACAAACATCTGGAGCTTAGACGAAAAGGAGCAGAGAGCGACGACTGTCGTTTTTTTTACAACGATGAGGCTCCCCAGCACAATCAAAAGCCGGCGGCGGACGTTCTTTTTAAGACGGCGGCGGAAAGTCTTAAAAACGCGCTTGTTTCCGTCGTTCTTACAGGAATGGGCAGCGACGGCGCGGCAGGGACGGCTGCCGTGCGCGAAATGGGCGGCGTTACCCTGGCGCAAGATGAGGAAACTTCCTTCATTTACGGTATGCCCAAGGCCGCCGCCGAAACGGGCTGTGTGGATAAGGTGCTTCCTTTGGATAAAATCCCGGCGGAGCTGGCAAGGCTGGCCTCAGCGATGGCTGCAGCCGGGCAGTAGAATGGCTAACATGACTAACATGGATAAAAATGGACAACATCGATAAGGGCATAAATAGCATACTTGCTGTCGCAGAAGAATGTTACGGGATTAAAGTCGATCCCGATGACGCGCAAAGGTTGCATTTACAGCTTTGCAAAAAATACGGTTCTTTGAACGCGCAAATTATAAAAAATGCTTTTTTATCCGGCGAGGCTGCCGGTTTTCTTACGGTAAACGAAACTTATTTTTTTAGGGAGAGCGCGCATTTTTTTCTGCTTCGAGATTATTTGCATTCATTAGGCGAAGGCGGCAGGGGCGGCCGCGGCGCGGCCGGCGGAATACGGATTTGTTGCGCGGCGGTTGCATCCGGCTGCGAGGCCTACAGTATTGCCATGTTATTAAACGATTTCAACAAGAACTGCGAAAAGCCTGTTCCCTTCCATATTGACGCATTTGACATTAACAGGCAGGCGCTGGAAATTGCAAGCAAAGGGCTTTACTCGGAACGCGCCTTGCGGGAAGACGGGAGTTGTTTCCATTATATGGCGGCTCCTTTCCTGAAAAAAATAGAAGGGGGCTACAGGCCGGAATATCTTGCGGATGCTTCCATTAGAAAAAACATTTCTTTTTTTGCGCATAACCTTATGGACGAGCTGCCCGGCAAGGATTATGACGTTATTTTTTTTAGGAACGCCTTTATTTACATTACCGCCAAAAACAGGCCGCGCATTCTTTCCAACTTGCACGCGGCCTTAAAAGAAGGGGGGCTTCTCATAACCGGCGTTTCGGAAACTGCGGCGGTTGCCTCGGCTATTGCCGCAGCGATTGCCTCGGCGGCCTGTCTTCCCGGCCTAGAGGGAAAAAACAAGGGCGATGTTTTTTATTTCCAAAAAAACACCTCCCTTTCATCGGCGGACGGTGGTTTTGTTTGAAGCCCCTGCAAGGGCAAAATTTCTCAAAATGCGAAAATTTCTCAAAATGATAATAGAAATGTTCTCAGTTCTGCCTTCTGCAAAGAGTTCCGTTATTTTCCCGGACAAAAATTCCAAAAAAACAGCTTAAAAGCCAAGCGTTTACGGAAGTTTTTGCCCTGCAATACTCAAAACAAAAAATATCAAAAAAATGACAAGTTGGCACGGTTTTTGCTAGTACAAAAGAAGAAGCTCTGTTAAAATAACGACAAAGCTTTATCGTCCGGCTTTTACAAACGCCGGACCTGAAAAATGAAGGAGGAAACACATGATAGACTTGACAATAAACAAGCAGGGCCTGGAAAAAAACATCCGCAAGGCAAAAGAAAAAGGGATTATCGTCCCGACATTCAGCCAGATGCGCGACCCGTCAACCGCCCCCGCGTCCGTAAAGGAGCGGCTTAAAAAAACCGGCCTTTGGGACCTTGACCCGGCGAACCTGTTCCGGGTTACATGGAAAAACGAGCCGAAAGAATACGGCGGGCTTTTCGGCGAGCCGAATTACATCGAACTGCCGTCCAAACTTACAGGAGTGCCGGCAAAAATAATTTGCATGGTAGGAAAATATTTCCCCACGGGATGCCACAAAGTGGGCGCATCCTTCGGCTGCCTTGCGCCAAGGCTTGTAACAGGGCAGTTTGACGCATCGCAGCAAAAAGCGGTGTGGCCATCTACCGGCAACTACTGCCGGGGGGGGGCCTTCAACTCGAAACTTATGGACGTGGACTCCGTCGCGATACTGCCGGAGGGCATGAGCCGGGAACGCTTTGACTGGCTGAAAACCGTCGCCACGGAAATCATAGCCACGCCGGGGACGGAATCCAACGTTAAAGAAATTTTTGACAAGGTGCACGAGATAAAAGCCACGCGCAAAGATGCGACAATCTTCAATCAGTTTGAAGAAATGGGAAACTATATGTGGCACTACAGCGTAACAGGGCCGGCAATCGCCGAAGCTTTCGAGGGTATGTTGCGTAACAACAAAGACCTTAACTTTGCCGGGGCCTGCTTTACATCCGGCTCTGCCGGCACGCTTGCATCCGGCGATTTTTTGAAACAGCGTTATCCGCAAAGCAAACTTTCTGTAGGCGAGGCCTTGCAGTGCCCCACGATTTTGAATAACGGCTTCGGAGCGCACAGAATAGAAGGAATCGGCGACAAACACATACCCTGGGTGCATAACGTGAAAAATACCGACATGGCTATCGCCATTGACGACAACGACTGCATGGCGCTTCTGCGGCTGTTCAACGAGCCGGCCGGGAAGGAGTATCTTGTTTCCGCAGGCCTTAATAAGGCGCAAGTAGAATCGCTCGCGCTCATGGGCATTTCCGGTATTGCCAATATGCTGTGCTGCATAAAGTTTGCAAAGTATTACGGGCTTGGCGAAAACGACGTGGTCGCCACGGTTTTGACAGACTCCGTGGAAATGTATCGGTCGCGCATAGAGGAACTGGCGCAGGAGGAAGGCGCGTATTCAAGGGAAAAAGCCGCCGGGGATTTTGCCGCCAGCCTTCACGGCGAGGGTACGGACAATATGCTGGAGATGGGCTTGGAGGAACGCCGGCGTGTGCATAATCTAAAATACTACACTTGGGTAGAACAGCAGGGAAGAACGGCCGAAGAGCTTGACGAACAATGGCACAATCAGGAAAAAAACTTTGCCGCCGTTCAAAAGCAGGCCGATGCCGTTGACGCGCTTATAAACGAGTTTAACAAGCAGACGGGCTTATTGTAAAGCCGGGCGCAGGAGGTGATGTTATGCGAAACGTAAAAAACGCCGTGTGCGTAAAATGCGCCGCAGAGTTTGAAGCGGCAAGAGCAACCTACACTTGCACAAAATGCGGCGGCAGGCTGGAAGTAACATACGACTACGACTACATTAAAACAAGGGTAAGCCGGGAAAAGTTTGCCGCCGACAAAAACTTTTCCATGTGGCGTTACATGGACTTTCTTCCGATTGAGGAAGGCGCGAAAGTCTGCCCCCTTAGAACCGGCTGGTCGCCGCTTTACAAAACGGACGCACTGGGAAAAGCGCTGGGGCTGAAAAACTTGTATGTGAAAGACGACGGGATAAACCCGACATCAAGCCTGAAGGACAGGCCCTCGGCCGTTGCCGCAGTGAGAGCCTTTCACGAGGGCAAGGACACGGTTTCATGTTCCTCCACCGGGAACGCCGCATCTTCTTTGGCCGGCGCGGCCGCTTCTATGGGGCTAAAATCCGTGATTTTTGTGCCGGAACGCGCCCCCCAGGGCAAGCTGACCCAGCTTTTAATTTTCGGCGCAACCGTCGTCAGCGTAAAAGGCGACTATGGCGCGACCTTCCGGCTTTCCGCGCAGGCGATTGAAAAATACGGATGGTACAATCGCAACGCTTCTATCAATCCTTATCTTTCCGAAGGGAAAAAAACCGTATCCTTGGAAATTGCCGAGCAGCTTGGCTTTGCGGCCCCGGATTTTGTGGCGGTTTCAGTCGGCGACGGCTGCACCATTGCCGGCGTATGGAAAGGTTTTAAGGACCTCTTCGCTGTCGGACTTATCGACAAACTGCCGCGACTTATAAGCGTGCAGGCCGAAGGCTGCTGTCCTGTGAACCGCGCCATCGAAAAAAACGCGCCGCTGGAAGAAATGGAAGAAAACACGCTTGCGGACAGCATCGCCGTCGGCCTTCCGCGTAACGGGGACAAGGCGCTGGCGGCTATACGCGACTCTGGCGGCATCGCTGTCAATGTAAGCGATGAGGAAATCCTGGCGGCAATGCGCCTTTTGGGGGCAAGCTCTGGCATTTTCGGCGAGCCGGCCGGGGTTGCAGGTACTGCGGGGCTTGCGAAAGCCGCGGCGCAGGGGCTTATTCCAAGCGATGCGCTTGTTGTGTCAATCGTTACGGGAAACGGCCTTAAAGACGTGGTGTCAGGCCAGAAGGCCGCCGGAATACACGGCGATGCGCCCGGTAGCGTTTCGCCTAACTTGATTCGCATAGAACCTGACATGGAAAAGCTTACTCGTGAATTCGTAAAAAGAGGAGTAGTGTCTTAACAATGAGAGAGCCGATAAAATGGGCATACAACGAGATGCCGGAAACAGATTGTTCAAAAAGCCTTTCCCTAATGTCTGTAGCGCAGGTTGAAAACGCAATCCGCTTTCACCGGAGTTTCCCTCAGTATGCCCAAACCCCCTTGGCTAATTTGTCATCTCTTGCGGAATACTTAGGCGTAAAGGGAATTTTCGTCAAAGACGAAATGTTTCGTTTTGATCTTAACGCCTTCAAAGTTTTGGGCGGCTCTTTTGCCATTGGGAAGTATATCGCAGGAAAACTTGCAAAAGAGCTTTCCGACATTGATTACCGGGCGATGGTGTCAGACGAAACCAAGCGCGCGTTAGGCGACATCACTTTTTACACGGCGACAGACGGCAACCACGGCAGGGGCGTGGCTTGGGCGGCAAACAGGCTGCGGCAAAAATCCGTAGTGTATATGCCGAAAGGCTCTTCGAAGGCGCGTTTGGAAAATATTCTGAAAGAGGGAGCGGCGGCTTCCATTACGGATTTTAACTATGACGATGCGGTGCGGCTCGCCGGCAAAATGGCGGCAGGCGATCCTAACGGAGTTGTCGTTCAGGATACGGCCTGGGAAGGCTACGAGGAAATACCGGGCTGGATAATGCAGGGTTACGGCACTATGGCGCTGGAAGCCCGCGCTCAGTTGGCCGCCGCCGGGATTGAGCGGCCCACGCACATTTTTGTACAAGCGGGTGTCGGTTCCTTGGCAGGATCGATAATCGGATATTTCGCAAACATTTTCCGCGATAATCCGCCTGTCATGACCGTGGTGGAAGCATCGGCGGCGGACTGCCTTTATGTTTCCAATTTGGCGGGGAAGCTGGTCGGCGTAAAAGGAAACTTGAACACGATAATGGCCGGCCTTGCCTGCGGCGAGGGCAATACGGTTTCTTGGGAAATTCTTAAAAACCACGCCGATTTTTTTGTTTCATCGCCGGATTGGGTTGCATCACGAGGAATGCGGGTGTTAGCTGTTCCGCTAAAGGGCGATGACAAAGTTATTTCTGGCGAGTCGGGCGCGGTTACTGCCGGGCTTTTGTTCACCATTCTTAGGGACAGCGAGTACGGCGACTTCCGCCAAGCTCTGGGGATAAATTCGGAATCGGTGATTTTGCTTTTCAGCACGGAAGGCAACACCGATCCGGAAAAGTTTCGTGATATAGTCTGGGACGGTGATTATCCCAGCGCAAATAGTTAGGAGGAAAATATATGGATTTTACAGCGATTAAAAATGCTGCAGGCTCTTATGAAGCGGACATGGTAAAGTTTCTTAGAGACCTGATACGGCTGCCCGGCGAAAGTTGCGGCGAAAAAGAAACTGCGGCGCGAGTTTTGGAAGAAATGAAAAAAGTCGGCTTTGACGAGGCGGCGTTAGACAAAATGGGCAATGTCATAGGCTACATGGGGAAAGGCAAAACGCTCATCGGCTATGACGCGCATATCGACACTGTCGGTGTCGGTAACAAAGCCAACTGGGAGTTCGACCCTTATGAAGGTTTCGAGAACGAAACAACGATTGGCGGGCGCGGCGGATCGGATCAGCTTGGCGGGATTGTGTCGGCAGTTTACGGCGCGAAAATTATGAAAGACCTAGGTCTGCTAAACGACAAATACCGGGTAATCGTAACAGGCACAGTGCAGGAGGAAGACTGCGACGGGCTTTGCTGGGAATACATCATCAAAGAAAGCAAAATTACGCCAGAGTTTGTTGTTCTTACCGAGCCTACTGACGGCGGCATTTATCGCGGGCAGCGCGGCCGCATGGAAATTCGCGTAGACGTAAAAGGCGTGTCGTGTCACGGTTCCGCGCCGGAGCGCGGCGATAACGCGATTTACAAAATGGCGGATATTTTGCAAGACGTGCGCGCCCTTAACGAGAACGACGATTCTGCCCCGGTAAAAGGCTTAGTAAAAATGTTGAGCGAAAAATATAACCCGGAATGGAAAGAGGCGCAATTTTTGGGACGCGGCACAATAACTGCAAGCCAGATTTTCTTTACGTCGCCCAGCCGTTGCGCTGTTGCCGACTCCTGCGCCGTGTCGCTTGACCGCCGTATGACTGCCGGGGAAACTTGGGAAAGCTGCTTGGAAGAAATACGGCAACTGCCTGCCGTCCAAAAATACAAATCCGATGTTACCGTGTCCATGTACGAATATGACAGCCCGTCGTACACCGGCCTTGTATATCCAATCGAGTGCTACTTCCCGACATGGGTAATCCCGGAAGACCACAAGGCGACAAAGGCATTGGAAAAAACTTACAAAGCCATGTACGGGGACAAGCGCGTTGGCCCGGCTGAAACCTTGCAAATGCGCCAGTCCCGGCCTTTGACCGACAAATGGACGTTTTCGACTAACGGTGTTACGATAATGGGTCGCAATAAAATCCCCTGCATAGGTTTCGGCCCCGGCGCCGAAGCGCAGGCTCATGCCCCCAACGAAAAAACATGGAAGCTCGATCTGGTGAACTGCGCCGCCGTTTACGCCGCGCTGCCGAACATTTACACTGAAGGGAATGCCTGACGCATAACCTGAAGTTTTCAAGCTGGTATCTAAAGCGGCTGTTTCAAAATCTGTGTTTTGGGGCGGCCGTGCAAATATATTTTTTTAGGAGACAAAAATGGCTTACATTAAACAGTATCTGTCCGCTCTGGACAAACTCAATTTCAACGGAATGTTCAGCGGGGATTTTTTCCTTACATGGGAAAAATCCTACGATGAAATTCTTGCAACCTTTACCGTGGCGGATGCCCTGCGCTGGCTTAGGGAGAACAATGTTTCTACCCGCATTTTCGATTCGGGGCTTGGCATATCGAACTTTCGCGACAACTCCACAAGGACGCGCTTTAGCTTTTCATCGGCCTGCAATATGTTAGGCCTTGCGCTACAGGACTTGGACGAAGGCAAATCCCAGATCGCCCACGGCGAGACGGTACGCGAAACCGCCAATATGATTTCCTTTATGGCGGACGTTATCGGCATAAGGGACGATATGTATATCGGCAAGGGCAATGCCTATATGCGCGAAGTCGCAAAAGCGGTGCGGGAAGGTTTTATCGAAGGCAACTTGGAACAATGCCCGACACTGGTAAACTTGCAGTGCGACATTGACCATCCCACGCAGAGTATGTCCGACATGAATCATATCATTCAATACTTCGGCGGCATAGACAAACTTAAAGGAAAAAAAATCGCAATGACATGGGCCTACTCCCCCTCTTACGGCAAGCCCCTCTCTGTTCCCCAAGGCGTTATCGGCCTTATGAGTCGTTTCGGTATGGACGTGCATCTTGCCCATCCGGAAGGCTACGAAATGATGCCGGAAGTCGAAGCTGTAGCGACAAAGAACGCGGCGCTTAGCGGCGGCAAGTTCACCAAATCCAACTCCATGAAAGATGCCTTTAAGGATGCGGACATTGTGTATCCCAAAAGCTGGGCTCCCTTTGCCGCAATGGAAAAAAGAACAAACTTGTACGGCAACAATGACTTTGACGGCATAAAGGCTTTGGAAAAAGAGCTTCTTACCCAAAACGCCAAACACAAAGACTGGGAATGCACCGAAGACATGATGAAGTTGACAAAAAACGCCCAGGCGCTTTACCTGCACTGCCTGCCTGCGGACATCTCCGGCGTTAGCTGCAAAGAAGGCGAGGTTGCCGCATCGGTGTTTGACCGTTACCGGGTTCCGTTGTACAAGGAAGCGAGCCACAAGCCTTACATCATTGCCGCGATGATCATGCTTGCCAAAGTAAAATGCCCGCAGGAAACTTTGAGCAACTTGGTTGCCAAAGACATCAAGCGTTGTTTTTCCTGAGCAATTTGTATGAAGAAGAGAATTGTGATAGCCTTGGGCGGCAACGCCCTTGGCGACAATCTGGAAGAACAAATGACTGCGGCAAAAATAACCGCCGGGGCCATTGTTGACTTGGTAGAGGCCGGGCATGAAATCGCGATAGTCCACGGCAACGGCCCCCAGGTGGGAATGATCCTGACGGCTTTTGAGACAGCGGCCAAGGCTAACAGCAAATTTCCCGTGTTGCCAATATCGGTGTGCGTGGCGCTCAGCCAGGGTTACATTGGCTACGACTTGCAAAACACTATTCGCATGGAACTTGACAAGCGGGGAATGAAACAGCAAGTTGCCGCTATCATAAGCCAGGTCGAAGTTGATCCAAACGACAAGGCTTTTCAAAACCCGACAAAACCCATTGGCGGTTTTATGAGCAAGGAAGAGGCCGACGCTCTTAAAGCCCAGGGTGTTTCCGTTATGGAAGATGCCGGCCGGGGCTGGCGGCAGGTTGTCGCCTCCCCCAAGCCGCAGCATATCGTGGAAGCCGGGATTATCAAGGGGATGCTTGCCGCAGGGCAGATACCGATTGCCGCAGGGGGAGGGGGAATACCTGTCGCCATGAAGGACGGCCAGTATCACGGTATGCCTGCCGTTATCGACAAGGATTTTTCCGCAGCCAAACTTGCGCAGCTTATCGAGGCTGATATGCTTATAATTCTTACGGCTGTTGAAAAAGTTGCGATAAACTTTAACAAGCCGGACCAACAATGGCTTGACACCCTTACGCTGGCGGAGGCGGAAAAGCTGATTGCGGAAAACCATTTTGCAAAAGGCTCCATGTTGCCAAAAATGGAAGCGGCTATGGCCTTTGTAAAGTCGTCTTCCGCCAAAGCCGGACGGGAGCCTCCTAGCGCGCTTATTACGCTATTGACAAAAGCGCGGGACGGCGTGGCTGGAAAAACGGGAACTAAGATTGTTGCAAATCTGTGAAAATAAGGCTTGTCCGGAAAACGCCGCCAAAAACGGCCCCCGGGCAAGCTTTTTTCGCAAAAACTAAGGGGAGTGATATGGAAACATTGGATAAATTGTTCAAGCTCCGGGAACGGGGCGTTACGGTGAAAGGAGAGTTTGTCGCCGGGGCTACGACTTTTTTGTCGATGGCTTACATTTTGGCGGTCAATCCCAGCATACTGGGGCAAATTGGCGACGGCATGACGCCGGAAGCTGTGTTTACCGCTACGGCAGTAGCCGCTATTGTTGCCACTTTGTGGATGGCTTTTTTTGCCAACCTGCCGCTTGCGCTTGCGCCCGGCATGGGGCTTAACGCGTTTTTCACATTCACAGTAGTTATGGGAATGGGTATGCCCTGGCGTGTGGCTCTTACGGCTGTTTTCCTGGAAGGCGTACTGTTCATGATCTTGTCTTTCTTCAACGTAAGGGAGGCTTTAGTCCAGGCAATTCCGCAAAACTTAAAAAAAGCCGTTGCGGTTGGTATTGGAATGTTTATAGCGCTTATAGGCTTTAGGAACGCCGGCTTTTCCGCACACAGCGTTGGCACAATTATAACTGTGGGAAACATGACAGCCCCCGGCGCTGTTACCGCTTTTATCGGCTTGATTGTCATCTTCGTGCTTTTTTCGTACAAAATTCCAGGTTCCGTTCTTATCGGTATTATGGTCGCTACCATTGCGGGAATTCCTTTGGGCGTAACCGTATTGCCAGAAACATTTGTTGCTTTTAGCCTGCCTGCTGCTCCGCTTTTCCTGGAGTTTGATTTTTCGCAAGTCCTTACCCTAAAATTCTTTACGGTGTTTTTTACATTTTTCTTTGTTGACGTTTTTAACACTGTTGGAACTCTGGTAGCCACAACTACGCAAGCCGGGCTGGCAAATGAAAAAACAGGCGATTTTCCCGGTCTTAAGCAGGCGCTCATGGCCGATGCTGTCGGAACTGTCGCCGGTGCCGCGCTTGGAACATCTACAGTTACAACATATTCCGAAAGCACAGCGGGGATTGCGGCCGGCGGGCGTACAGGGCTTACCGCTTTGTTTATCGCAGGGATGTTTGTGCTGGGCCTGTTCTTTTCGCCGCTCTTTTTGCTTGTCCCAGGTGCGGCCACAGCCCCTGCGCTGATACTGGTCGGCTTTCTTATGATGCGCGGAGCCGTAACAAAGATTGACTTTTCCGATCCCACAGAAGGCATCCCTTGCTTCCTTACAATAGCCTTTATGCCTTTTACACACAGCGTTGCGGAAGGTATCTTTTACGGGCTTCTTTCCTATTGTGTGCTTAAAATCTTGACCAAAAAGCACAAAGAAATAACGACCGTTATGTGGGTAATTTTTGCGTTCTTTATTCTCCGAATAGTGCTAATGTAAAAGCGTTTTTTGCAAACCCCGCCCTTAAAGGGGCGGGGATGTTTGTTGATTAAGCGGGAGATTGAAATGATAAGTTTGACAGTAAACGGAAAAGAGGTTCAGGGGCGGGCAGATAAGAAACTTCTCGATTTTTTGCGGGAAGAGCTTCGCCTAACGGCGACGAAAAACGGCTGCGGCACAGGCGCCTGCGGGGCGTGTACAGTGCTGGCAGACGGCAAGCCCGTTCGCTCTTGCGTTACGCCTTTGAGCAAAGTCGAAGGCAAACAAGTTCTTACGGTCGAGGGGCTTTCGGATCGGGAAAAGGAAGTGTACGTTTTCGCCTTTGCCGAATCCGGGGCAGTGCAGTGCGGTTTTTGCATTCCCGGCATGGTGTTAAGCGCCAAAGCCCTGTTAGATACCAACAATAATCCCAACGAAGAAGAAACCCGGCAAGCGATTCGTGGCAACATTTGCCGCTGCACGGGTTATGTGAAAATAATAAAAGCCATAGAAATCGCCGCAAAACTGTTACGCGAAAATACGCCTGTTCCAAAACAAAACTTTAGCGGGCTTTTGGGTGAGCATATACACAGGGTTGACGCTGCGGAAAAAACCCTCGGCACGGGCATATTCACTGACGACCTTGAGTTTCCGCAAATGCTCCACGCCTCGGTTATCCGCTCCGCTTATCCCAGGGCGCGCCTTGTAAAAATAGACCCAAGCGCCGCCCTGTCTCACACGGACTGCAAGGCCGTATTAACCGCAAAGGACGTGCCGGGAAATATCAAAATAGGACACCTTGAATTTATATCCGACTACGATGTTATGATAGCCGAAGGCGGAATAACGCGCTTTATCGGCGATGCCATAGCCTTGGTAGTTTGTGGGAACAAAGAAAACCTTGAAGAAGTTAAGGCGTTAGTCAAAATAGATTACGAAGTTTTGGAACCCATGACCAGCCCCGCTATGGCACTGGCGGAAGGCGCGCCACTCATACATAACAAAGAGCGAAACATCCTGTCCCGCGAACACCTTGTTAGGGGAAATGCCGATGAAGTTCTTGCAAAATCGAAACACGTTGTAAACCGCCGTTATGTGCTACCCTTTACCGAACACGCCTTCATGGAACCGGAGTGCGCCATAGCCATGCCGGACGGCGCACCATCTGAAGATGGTGTCGACGGCCTTGTCCTTTATTCCGCCGGGCAGGGCATCTACGACGAACAACGGGAGTGTTCCCGAATGCTGGGAATTCCCCCGCAGAAATTGCGCGTCATTGGCCAGCTTGTGGGCGGAGCCTTCGGCGGCAAAGAAGATATGAGCGTTCAACCCCACGCCTGCCTTGCCGCATGGATTCTCAAAAAACCTGTGAAGGTGCTTTTTTCCAGGCAGGAAAGCATCAACGTCCATCCTAAACGTCATGCAATGGAAATAGAAATGACAACCGGCTGCGATGAAAACGGAAAACTTACGGCGATGAAGGCTGTCATTGTTTCCGACACTGGAGCCTACGCCAGCCTTGGCGGGCCGGTGTTGCAACGGGCTTGCACCCATGCCGCCGGGCCCTACAACTATCAGGTGATCAACATTGAAGGCAAGGCCGTTTATACAAACAACATTCCCGCCGGAGCCTTCCGTGGCTTCGGCGTTCCGCAAAGCTGTTTCGCCACAGAAAGCAATCTCAATCTGTTAGCCGAAATGGTCGGCATTAGCCCTTGGGAGATTCGCTTTCGCAACGCAATCAGGCCCGGACAAGTTTTGCCTAACGGACAGCTTGCAGGCGGCGATGTAGAACTTGAAGCCTGTCTTTTGGCTCTCAAAGATATTTACGAAAATGCCAATGCCCAGGGCAAACACGCAGGTATCGCTTGCGCCTTCAAAAACTCCGGCATTGGCGTTGGGCTTCCCGATGTTAGCCGATGTATTTTTTCGGTGGAAAATGGCAAAGTTCACATAAGAACCAGCGCCGCCTGCATAGGCCAGGGGCTTGCTACGCTATTAACACAAATCGCTTGCCAAACACTAGGCCTGCCGCCGGAAAACTTTTTTGTAGAAGCCCCTGACACCAGCCGCGCTCCCAATTCGGGAACCACAACCGCCTCCCGCCAATCGCTTTTTACCGGCGAGGCTACACGGCAAGCTGCGCTAAAATTGAAAGATGCGCTGGATGCCGCCGGGGGAAAGCTCGAAAAACTTGCCGGACAGGAATTTTACGGCGAATACTCCGGCGTTACAGACCCTATGGGCAGCGACAAACAAAACCCTGTGAGCCATGTCGCATACGGCTACGCCGCCACCTTGGCGATCATTGACGGGGAAGGCAAGGTGGAAAAACTTGTCGCCGCTTACGACATGGGCAGCGTGGTAAATCCCAAAGCGGCGGAGGGCCAAATCGAAGGCGGTCTTTTGATGGGCATGGGTTACGCGCTAACAGAAGACTTTCCTATGGAAGGCGGTTATCCGAAAGCGAAATACGGAACACTGGGATTGATTAAGGCCCCGGCAGCCCCGCCTATGGAAATAATTTTAACAAAACCACGCGACCCCTTGCCGGTTGCCTTTGGCATAAAAGGCGTGGGAGAACTTGCGACAATTCCGGTCGCTCCAGCTATAGCCGGGGCGTATTATGCGAAAGACGGTAATCACAGGACTAAGTTGCCGATGGAAAATACATTTTACAAAAGAGGGTAATGATGGAAAAAAACACGGATGACAATGCATTGATATATCAACTTGACGGGCGGCCTAGCTTGCGAGCGGCGGTTCCCATTGGATTGCAGCACGTTCTTGCAATGTTTATAGGAAACTTGGCTCCCATTCTTTTAATATCCGGCTTGGTAAGCAGCGTTACGGGAATGCCGATTGTAACCCCGCAACAACAAATGCTAATGATTCAAAGCTGTATGCTGGCCTCTGGGTTGGCCACTTTGGTACAAATATATCCAATAAAACTTGGTAAAACTACAATCCAAATAGGAGCTGGGCTTCCTATTGTTATGGGAACATCTTTTGGTTTTATGCCGACATTGATCCCCATTGGTTTAGCGCATGGAATTAACGTGATTCTAGGCTCGGTGCTTGTGGCAAGTTTTGCGGGCGTGTTTATGGGCTTGTTTATTAAGTATTTGAGAAAGGTTTTTCCGCCCATTGTTATCGGTTCTATTTTGATGGCTATAGGACTTAATCTTTTGCCTGTCGGGGTAAACAATTTTGCAGGCGGGGCTGGCGCACAAAATGCTTTCATTGAACAGCAGCGTTTGCTCGGCCTTGGGCTTGAAGTTCCGGCTCACATAGCGGCCTCTGCCGCAAACTTTGCTTCATGGCAGAATCTTTTAATGGGCGGCGTTGTGTTTATAATAATCGTTATGTTGCAACGCTTTGCAAAGGGAATATTTAAGGTGTCAGCGATCCTTATTGGAATCGCCACCGGGTATATTTTGGCAATCATTCTTGGGCAGATAAACTTTGCCTCTGTCGCTGCCGCAAGTGTCATTGCGCCGCCTATGCCATTTTCCATAAGGCCAGAGTTTCACCTGCCGTCGATTTTAGCCGTTGTGATTATGGTCATGGTGTCAGGGATTGAAACAATGGGACACATAAACGGCATGACTGTGGCGGTTTGGAACAGAGAAGCCAAGGACAAGGAGTTGCAAGGGGGGCTTTTGGCTGACGCTTTGGGAAACATGATCGCCTCAAGCTTTAACACTTTGCCTAACACTTCGTTTGGGCAAAACATAGGCATTGTCTCCATGAGCAAGGTTGTAAACAGATTTTGTATTTTTATAGCCGCGCTAACGCTTATACTTGCCGGACTTTCTCCAAAAGTAGGCGCGGTTTTAGCTATTATTCCCCCCAGTGTGTTAGGTGGCGCGGTCATTACCGTATTCGCTATGATCATGCTAAACGGAATAAAAATGATTGCCCTAGCAGGATTTTCCGATAAAAACATTTTTATTCTTGCGATAACTTTCGGTGTCGGTTTTGCCATTGGGAGTAACAGTCTTCTTGTAGCGAATCTGCCTGCCGCATTGCGGTTCATTTTCACCAATCCCATTGTCGCAGTAAGTTTTATTTCTATAACACTCAATCTTCTTTTCCCGACATCTACGGAAGATAAAGCTAAAAGCGAAGGGGTAGCTAAATAGGAAGATACCGTTTGCTGATATGATCAACAGCCCGGCTCTAGCGGCCGGGTATTAAGCCTTGGCACGATAAGCCGGGGCTATATATAAAAAGAAAAATCAGGAGGATGTTATGAGTGAAATAATGAGGCCGATTCCATTTCCAGAATTGGTAAGTTGGGCGAAGGGCGAGTACAAAAATCACGGTTCGGTTTTCGGAATACGGAAAGAGAAGTTTTTCCGCCCGGCAAACACCGAGGCTGCAATTTCGCTTTTTGGTACAAAGGTAAGTTCGCCGGTAGGCCCAGCGGCGGGGCCGCATTCGCAGTTGGCGCAAAACATTCTTGCCGCATATCTGGCCGGGTCCCGTTTTATCGAACTTAAAACCGTGCAAACCATGGACGGCGAAGAGTTACGGAAAGCTGTCGCCCGCCCCTGCATCAATGCCGCAGACGAAGGCTACAATGTGGAATGGTCTACCGAGCTTACAGTGCCGCAGGCGCAAGAGGAATACATTAAGGCATGGTTTCTTTGCCATGTGTTTGCAAAGGAATACGGCATAGCGGACAAGTGCGATTTTATTTTTAACATGAGCGTCGGCTACAGTCTTGACGGAATAAAATCTCCAAAAATTGATTCCTTCTTGGAAGGCATGAAGAATGCCCGTAGCACCCAAATATGGAAACAGTGTTATGAATACATCGAAACTAACATGGCGTTATTCGAAAAGTTCACAAAAAACGATCTTGCTGCAATTTCCCCGGCCGTGTCAATGAGCGTAACACTTTCGACACTGCACGGCTGCCCCAAGGAGGAAATAGAAAGGATAGCCGCCTATCTTTTAACCGAGAAGTCTCTGCACACATACATCAAATGTAATCCCACGTTACTGGGCTACGAAACCGCCCGCAAGCTCATGGACGAGATGGGGTACGGTTATCTTTCCTTTGACGATCATCATTTCAAAAACGACTTGCAGTTTAGTGATGCCGTTGAAATGCTACGCCGCTTGAAGACTTTGGCGACACAGCAGAAGCTAGATTTTGGGGTCAAAATCACAAACACATTCCCCGTGCAAATTAATCGCAGAGAGCTGCCGGGGAAAGAAATGTATATGTCCGGTCGCCCGCTGTTCGCGCTTTCGCTTAACGTGGCGAATAAACTTTCCGTCGCCTTAAACGGGGAACTTGCCATTTCCTATTCCGGCGGCGCGGATTTCTTTAACCTGAAAGAAATTCTGGAAACAGGCATATTGCCCGTAACGGTCGCCACGACAGTTCTTAAACCCGGCGGCAATGAAAGGTTTTTGCAGCTTGCAGAGTTGGGCGTAAAAACCCTTGCCGGAATTTCCCCCAGCGGCACGCCGATTGACGTTAAAAAAATAAATGCGTTAGCTGAATCGCTGCCAAGCAAAAAACGTTACCGCAAAGAATACCGGCAAACAGGCCAGCGCAAACCCTCATCCGACACTTCTAGTCGCGCACTGCCTTTGTTCGATTGTTTCCAAGCGCCCTGCATTGACAACGGCTGTCCTATTCATCAGCGCATTCCCGATTATTTAGACGCTGTAGCCGCAGGGAATTATAAAAAGGCTTTCAGCATTATCGCGCAAGACAACACAGCGCCTTCTATTACAGGAACAATTTGCGATCACCAGTGCCAGCATAAATGCACCAGAGTTGATTATGACGATCCCTTGCAAATAAGGCAGGCAAAACTTTGCGCTGTTGACAACGCGCAAGATGCTTTTACAGCCTCTCTAAGCGCGCCGGGCGTGAAAACCGAAAAGTCTGCCGCTGTTATCGGCGCTGGCCCTGCGGGCATTGCGGCGGCGGTTTTTTTGCGGCGCAACGGCGTTCCAGTTACGGTTTATGAAAAACGGGAGCGGCCATTCGGCATCGTACAGTATGTGATACCCTCTTTCAGAATTTCTGATGAGGCGATTGCACGGGATTTTAAGATCGCGCAAAAACTCGGTGTGGACTTTGTTTTTAACACGCCGGAATCGTATTCCGTTTCTGAATTGCAGAAAAAACACGCATTCGTTGTGCTCGCTACTGGAGCATGGAAAGAAGGGGAAGCCCCGGTAAAGCAGGGCCAGGAAAAAATCATCGACGCTTTGCGCTTTCTTGAGGATTCCAAAAAGGCGGATTGCAACCTTGAGCTTGGAAAAAAAGTCGCCGTAATCGGCGGCGGCGATGTGGCAATGGATGCCGCCAGAGCCGCAAAGCGAAACAAGGGCGTAGAAAACGTAATAATTGTTTACAGGCGCACAAGGGAGTTCATGCCCTCCCAGTACGATGAACAGGAACTGGCTCTTGCGGAAGGCATCGAGTTCAAAGAATTGCTAGCCCCCGAATCATTTGCCGACGGCGTACTTGCCTGCGAGGTTATGCGCTTGGGCGATTACGACAATTCAGGCCGCCGTGGCATAAAGGGAACCGGGGAAAAACAGAGCTTGCATTTCGACACCGTAATCGGGGCTGTCGGCTCAAGGGTTGACACCGGGCATTTTTCGCGTAACGGCATTGCGCTTAACGACAAAGGCCTGCCGCTAGTCAATGCCTGCGGGGAAAGCTCCGTGGCGAATGTTTACATTGCCGGGGATTGCAAAAACGGAGCGGCGGTGGTCGTCAAGGCCATCGCCGACGGAAAAGCCGCCGCCGCCGATATTCTGAAAAAACTTGGGCTGCAAGCGGATTTTCTGGCAGAAAACGCCTCCGCCGAAGCCACCGCCAAACATGAGCTTTCGGAGCTATATTTCAAAAAAGGTGTCATTGCCGAGGCAAAGAAAAACAAAGCCGACGGTTTTGACAATACCGAAGGCCTGCGCTGTCTTTCCTGCCATGCGTTATGCGAAATTTGCATTGACGTATGTCCGAACCGCGCAAATGTCATGGTGGAAATGCAGGGGGGGCATCAGGTTTTGCACATAGACCGTATGTGCAACGAATGCGGCAACTGTGCCGTTTTTTGTCCCTATGCCGGCGGGAAACCTTACAAGAACAAACTCACGGTTTTTTGCTGCGAGGAAGATTTTGCGGAAAGCGAAAACCCTGGCTTCTTAAAGGCAAACGGAACTTACAAAATCAGGCTTCAGGACAAGTCGGTTGTGAACCATCGCAAGGGCGAAAAAAATATTCCCGGCGAATTGGCCGCAATGATTGAAACAGTCGAGTCGAGATACGGCTATATGATAACTTGAGGAGGAATGTTATGTTGTTAATTGGAAACGGAAAAGTTGTAACAAGGGATGCCGCGTGTCCCTTCATCGAAAACGGGGCTGTAGCGGTTGAGGGCAAGCTCATAAAAGAATGCGGGGATACGGCGCAACTGCGATCAAAGTATCCCGATGCACAGTACATCGACGCAAAGGGCAGGCTTGTTATGCCCGGCTTTATCAATACTCATATGCACTATTACTCGACATTCGCCCGTGGGATTTCCCTGGGGGGCAAACCCGCTACAACTTTCGGCGAGGTACTGTCGGGGCTTTGGTGGCGGCTGGACAAACAGCTTACGTTAGACGATGTGTACTACAGTTGCATAGGCCCCATGATCGATCAAGTGCGTTCAGGCGCGACTTCCGTTGTCGATCATCATGCCAGCCCCTTTGCCGTGGAGGGCAGTCTTTTCAAAATTGCAGAAGCCGCCAAGCTTTTAGGCCTGCGAAGCAACCTTTGTTACGAATGTTCCGACAGGGACGGCGAGCAGATTGCCGCCGCCGGCATCAAGGAAAACATTGATTTTGCCAAACATTGCCAGAAACAAAATGACGATATGTTAGGCGCTCTCTTCGGGCTTCATGCCCAGATGACGGTAAGCGAAAAAACACTTGCCAAGTGTGTAGAGGCTGCAGCCGGGGCTGGCATAGGTTTTCACATACACGCCGCCGAGGGTATAGAAGATGTGGTTGATGCGATTTCAAAATACGACATGAGGGTAATCGAGCGTCTGCATAAACACGGCGTACTTTCGGAAAAATCCATCGCCGTTCACTGTATTCATGTTACGGAAGAAGAAATCGATCTGCTCAAGGAAAGCGGCGTTGCCGTGGCGCATAACCCGCAGTCTAACATGGGAAACGCCGTCGGGGTTTCGCCGGTACTGAAAATGCTGAAAAAAGGCGTGCTTGTTGGCATGGGAACCGACGGCTATTCAGCGGACGTGCTTGACTCTTACAAAACTGCGGCGATTCTTCATAAACACGCCAAAGGCCGCCCATCGGTCGCTTGGGGGGAGCCGCCCCTCATGCTTTTTGAAAACAACAAAAAAATCATGGAGCGTTTTATCAATGGAAAAATCGGCAGCCTTTCAAAAGATTGCTATGCGGACATTGTAATTGTTGATTACAAGGGGCCAACACCGATTAATGCCGATACTATTAACAGCCATATTCTGTTTGGCATAACGGGCCGCCATGTGGATACCACTATCATAAACGGCAAGGTCGTTATGAAAGACCGTGTATTGCTAAATATAGATGAAGAAGCGTTGATGGCAAAATCCAGAGAACACGCGGAAAAACTATGGAAGCGAATTTAAGCCAAAAGCTGGAAGGTGTAAAATTTTATGGAAAACTTGCAGAAAAGGGCTAACGTAGTCCTTATAGCAGGCATATTGTTCAACTTGTCTGTCGGTATGCTTTATACATGGAGCATCATAAGAGGGCGAATGATGGAAAGCGTCGAGGCCGGCGGCTGGGAATGGACTAGCGCGCAGGCCGGCCTGCCCTTCACTGTCGCCGTTGTGTTTTTCGCAATAGGGCTGCTTATCGGCGGGCGCATACAGGATAAAACCGGCCCCCGGTGGATTGTTACCATTGGCGGTTTTTTGGTGGGCTTGGGCATGATTATCTCGAGCCTGGCCGGCAACAGCCCGGCGGGCGTTACTTTCGGCTTCGGCTTTGTCGGCGGCATGGGGATAGGGCTTGGTTACGGATGCGTTACGCCGCCGGCCCTTAAATGGTTTCACCCGACAAAAAAAGGCATGGTAAGCGGGCTTATCGTGGGCGGCTTCGGTTTCGGTGCGGTTTACTTCGGCCCGCTGGCAAGTGCGTTGCTCTATAACTTCGGCATACAGGATGCGTTTCTGTTTATGGGCATCGGCGTTATAGTTTTAAGCGTGCCCATCGCCCAGTTTATCCGAAACCCGCCTCCCGGTTATGTGCCTGCGGAACCAAAAAACATAAAACCCGCCGCAGCAAAAGCCGCCGGCAATACTGTCGATTATTTTTGGCGGGATATGATAAAAACACCGCGCTTTTACATGATGTTCATCATTTTTATGATAACTTCGTCCGTGGGCCTTATGATAATCGGCAATGTAACAAGGATCGCCAGCGTGCAGATGGGAGTTACGGACACCGCCGTTCTTGCCGGCCTTGTGTCTTTTCTGGCTATTACAAATATGTTAGGGCGCATTATCGGCGGGTTTTTGTCCGACAGGATAGGCCGTGTCAATACATTGTTTGTTATTCTAAGCATACAGCTTGTGAATATGCTGGGCTTTATGTTTTACGCAAGTTTTCCCGCGCTGATTGTTGGAATAATAGGCACTGGAATGTGCTTTGGCGCGCTTTTAAGCGTGTTCCCGGCGCTCACGGCGGAGCAGTTCGGGCTTAAAAACTACGGCGCAAATTACGGCATAGTCTATCTTGCGTGGGGACTCTCAGGCGTTGTTGCCCCGGTGATTGCGGATAACATCTACGACACAACGGGAACATTTTTGGCGGCTTATATAATGTGCGTTGTAATGATGGCGCTTATGTTAGCGGTCAATTTTATGCTGATGAAAAATGTATCGAATGTGCAAAAGGCAAGAGCGGCAATCGCCTGAAAAAACAGCAAGCCCGCGCTTGATAGCGGGCTTGCTGTTTTTTCAGATATCGAGGTTCAGAGTTTTTCTTTTAAGGAACCTTCCCCTGCCCGGCTTCGCGCTGGCAGTTCCGCCGCGGATTATAACCTCGCCGCGCGAGATAGTGCAGACCGGCCAGCCGTGCACTTCAATACCTTCGTAGGCTGAGTAATCGACATTGGCATGAAGAGCGGCATGGCTAATCGCCCCACGCTTTGCAGGATCAATTATAACAATGTCAGCATCAGAGCCTTCTTTTATCACGCCTTTTTGGGGATAAAGCCCGAAGAGCTTCGCCGGGGCGGCGCTGCAAAGCTCCGTAAAACGCCGCAGACCCGAACCGCCCAAGCGATTCTTTGCGACAATTTCCGAATACATAAGCGGAACCCTCTCTTCGATACCGGGCGCGCCGGAAGGGCATTGGGTGAAATCCCCGGCGTGAACCGACTTCTGAGTTTCAAAAAAAAACGGACAGTGATCGGTTCCTACTATATCTATGTCCGACACAAGCCCCTGCCACAAAGCCTCCCGGTCAAAGGCCCCGCGCAAAGGCGGGCACATAATGTACTTCAGACCTTCGCTCCCAGGCAAATCGTAAAGACTTTCGTCCAGAAACAAATACTGGGGGCAGGTTTCAACGTAAAGATTTTTCTGCCCCCTGGCGCGCGCGCTTTTGACAAACTCCAAAGCCATTGAATTCGTTAGGTGAACAATGTAAAGAGGAGACTCGTTTGCCATCTTTGCAAGAAGCACCATGCGGCTGACCGCCTCTGCTTCGGCCTCCGGCGGGCGCGAAAGCGAATGGTAGCGGGAAGATAGCTTTTCTTCACTCTTAAACTTTTCTTTAAGATGATTTACAGCTCCGTCATTTTCGCAATGCACGGCAATCCAAACTCCCAGCTCCTTTGCCCTTTCAAAAACCTTGATTATGTCTTTGTCGCAAAGTTTGTAACCGTAGGTTGTATACAGCTTGAAACTGGCAATGCCTTCTTCGGCAAGGCCGGCCATCTTGGAAAGAACGTCATCGTTGACGTGCTGGATAACCCCGTGAAAGCCGTAATCAATCACTGCCTTGTTCCGCGCAAGCTCGTGGTATTTTTTTATCTGGTGATCCAGCGAACAATTGGCCGGGCCAAATCCTGGATGATCCACAATCGTAGTGGTCCCCCCCCAAGCGGCCGCCAGCGTGCCGGTGTAAAAATCATCTCCAACCACGGCCGCTCCTGTGTCCAGGCAAAGGTGGGTATGCACGTCCACCCCGCCGGGAATTACAACCATACCTGCCGCGTCGATAACCTCTGCGCCGGCTGCGGAAATATGTTTGCCGATTTGTTTTATCTTTTCCCCCGAACAGAGAATGTCGCAAACTTCTTCGGCATCCTCGCTTACGACTAAACCGCCTTTTATGATAATGTTTTTCATGGAAACAGTGTAGCATTTTTACTGCAAACATTCAACTGGCCTGCGGCGTTGATAATTGCTGATTTAGGCGGCAAGCCGCTTGACAAAATCGTATGTTTCTTCTATAATCTATGTTAGGTTGATTTAGCCCATTATAAGGAGATTGATATGATTGCATTGCAAGATGTCCTTGCGGCGATAGGCGTGGTATTAAATGGCATTCCAATGATGATATTTGCCATGAGTTTTGGTTTTATGACGGTTCCAACTGCAATCGGTTATCTTATCGCTGCGGCTGGTATGTTAGCTTATGGAGCGATTACGCCTGTATCGATACAGGCCGGCACTATAGCTTTGGTTGGCACTATGGGAAAGAGCCTGCCGGAGCGGCTTAGCATGGCTTTGTTTTCCGGGCTTGTCATGGCGTTGGTGGGGGCTATCGGACTTATACACACTATCATGGGATTGGCCGGAGCGAGAGTTGTCTTTGCCATGCAAGCCGGTGTGGGGATTATCCTTGCCAGAGTAGCCTTTGATATGATAAAAGCCAACAAGTTTGTCGGTATAGTGTCAATGGCCTCGGCTTTGCTGGTGTTTGTTCCGACCCAAAATTTGATTTATACAGTCGTGGTAAGCGTTATCGTTTCTAGCGGAGCATCTTTTTTTAAGAACAAAGCCCCGGCTAACACTGACACGGAAAAGTACAAGTTCAAGCTTTACAAGCCAATAGTAAACTACAATGTTATCCGCGGCGCGTTAGCTTTGGTATGTTTAACGATAGGCTCTAACATTGCCTTTGGCAACATCACTGCGGGAATGGCCGGGGTGCAGCCTAACATCAATCATTTGACGCTGTACTCAGGGCTTGCAAACTTGGCCGCCCTTTTCGGCGGCGCTCCGGTAGAAGCGATAATCTCCGCAACGGGGGCGGCTCCCAATCCGCTTGTATCCGGTGTTTTAATGATGCTGATCATGGCCGTCATTCTGATAACGGGCATCTTGCCAAAAATCGCCCGGTTTGTGCCCATGCAGTCAATCGCGGGCTTTTTGTTCGTCATTGGCGCATTCGCTACGATACCCGGAAACGCATTCAACGCGTTTAACGGAGCGGCGCGGCCGGAGTTTCTGGCCGCCGGCATGACGCTTCTTGTAACAGCGCTTTCCGATCCCTTTATCGGACTTGTCGCCGGCGTGTTGGTAAGTTTCCTTGTGCCAATATTCGGCATCTGAGCACTGGCGTTAGGTGAAGATATACGGAGGCGGCATGGACAGAGATGTTTTGGAAAAATTAATCAATGCCGCCGCTGGAAAGGCCCCGGCGGACTTGGTAATAAAAAACGGCATTGTTGCGGATGTTTATTCAGGGCGTTTTGTCGAAAAAGATATTGCCGTGTCGGGGGGCTTGATAGCGGCGTTGGCCGAACCGGGAACCTGCGAAGGCATCGAGGTTTTTGACGCTCGCGGCCAGTACGCGCTTCCGGGTTTTATCGACTCGCACATTCACATCGAATCTTCTTTTCTAAGCCCTGGAGAATTGGGGCGGCTGCTTTTGCCTTTTGGCACTTGTACGATAATCGCCGATCCGCACGAGATTGTAAATGTCTGCGGTATTGCCGCTTTGGATTATATGCTGGCGGCGGCGGGCGATACAGACATGGATATAAAGTTCATGCTGCCTTCCTGCGTGCCGGCAACTCCTTTTGAAAATGCGGGGGCCGCTTTGGATGCCGCTTCTTTGGCGGGGTCTATCAAGCATGAAAACATTCTAGGTTTGGGCGAGCTTATGAATTATCCGGGTGTGTTAAACTGCGACAAAGATGTTATAGAAAAAATTCTTTTGGCAAAGGCCTGCGGCAAGCTTATAGACGGCCACAGTCCCGGATTAAAGGGGCGGCTTCTTAACGCCTATGTCGCCGCCAAGGTTCATACCGATCACGAATGTTCTACAGCCGAAGAAATGACGGAAAGGCTTTCTTTAGGAATGTACGTCATGCTACGCCAAGGTTCGGCCTGTCATGATCTGCGAAAGCTCATACCCGCTATAACGCCGGAAAACAGCCGCCGCTGTCTGCTCTGCTCCGACGACTATCAGCCTAGAAGCATTTTTGAACACGGCCATATCAATAACGATTTGCGGATATGCGTTGAAGAGGGGGTCCCCCCCATGACGGCTATTCGCATGGCTACCCTTAACGCCGCTGAATGTTATCGTCTTTACGATCGCGGCGGCATTGCTCCCGGCCTTCGTGCCGACATAGTGCTGGCGCAAGACATTAGGGATTTTAACATAAGCAGGGTTTATGTGGCTGGCAAGCTTTGCGCTGAAAACGGTTCGGCGTTTGGCAAGCCTGCCGGTAAAAGTGATGACAGCCCCCTGCGCGGCAGTTTTTATGTGAAAGATTTTTCACTGGCAAAGCTCGCCTTGCCCTTGCGTTCAAGCTCTGTTTGGGTTATCGACTTGAAGCCCGGCGGTGTTGTTACGGGAAAGGGAAAGGCGATTGTAAAGCGGGATGTTTCCGGGGAATTTGTTCACGATCCGGCGATAGATATTGCAAAGATTGCCGTGGTCGAACGTCATCGCGGCACGGGCAATGTGGGTGTGGGGCTTTTAAGGGGTTACGGCATAAGCTGCGGCGCGATCGCAATTTCCGTAGCGCATGATTCGCACAACATTATTGCTGTTGGAGTGAATGATGCGGATATGGCCTGCGGGGTGCGCCGGCTTATAGAGATAGGCGGCGGGGCGGTTCTTGTCAAAAACGGAAACGCGCTTGAAGAAATGCCACTCCCCCTGGGGGGTATTATGAGCGACCAGTCCGGCGAATGGGTTGACGAAAAACTTAAATCGCTTAACCAAAAAGCCGTGGAAGAGCTGGGGGTAAACGCCGATCTTGAACCGCTTATGAGCCTGTGCTTCATGTCCCTTTCGGTAATTCCAGAGCTGAAAATTACCGACATGGGACTTTTCGATGTGGGGGTTTTCCAGTTTATCCCAACGGAGGCAGATTAACCGGAGAAAATCGCAAGTTTTTATGGCAACCTCTAAAAACTTCAGTTTTTGGAGGTTGCCTTATAATGGCCGGGATGTTAAACGACTGGCTTGTATGCAAGCCATGTAAAATACGCTATTTGGAACACCAATACCGATTTTTGCTGCAGCTTGTTGCTGCCGGTAGCGTTATAGTGTTAGACAACGTCAGTTTCCATAAAAAAATGCAAAAAATTTCCAAAAAAACGCTTGACAACTTTTACCCGAAATGCTACTATTATAGTAGACACTTTTAATGCCTGTCCGCTCGTAATACTGCTATACTATGGAAGGAAGTTAAAAACACAAGGAGGAACATAATTATGAAAAAAGCGCTGGAGTTTTTTTCGCCAAGTCATTTGAAGGTTGAAACTACTGTCAGGACAGAGGTTTTGGCCGGAATCACAAGTTTTTTTGCATCTATCTTTACCATCCTGGCTGTTCCAGGCATGATTTCAGGCGGGCAAGCAAATATTTTTAATGCAGTATTTGTGGCAGTAGTCATCGCTTCTATTTTGGGCTGTTTGTTAATGGCATTTATCGCCAAAATGCCGCTGGTTGTCTATCCGGCAATGGGTACATCCAGCTACTTTGCTTTTACAGCGTTGCCTATGATAGTCTTGCTTTCCGGCAATGAGCAGTTAGCCAGAGTAACCCAGTATCAAATCGGTTTGTTTCTGATTTTGGTTTCCGGTATCATATTCTCGTTTCTTTCAATAACAGGCCTTACGCGCAAGGTCTTGGATGGCATTCCAAAGAACATTAAAATAGCCACTGTTCCAGCTATTGGCCTTTTTATAACTTTGTTGGGCGTAAGGCTAAGTGGTTTGGTGGTTAATTCTCCCGCCACTTTTGTTGCTTTCGTAAATTTAAGAAACCTTAATGATCCGGTAGCAGGCACTGCAGTTTTAGGAGCCATTGTAAGCTTTGTGGGGCTTCTTTTGCTAGCCTTTCTATATTATAAAAAGATTAAGTCTGCTTTTGTTATAGCTATCGTATCAACCGCTATTTTGGCTTATATTACTGGAGCGGCTGTGTTGCCGGCAGATTTTTCTTTCCATTTGGGGCAGCAGTTTAGTGATTGGGTTCAATATGGTTTGTTCCGTTTTGATGCTGCAACAATTTGGACATTTGGCAGTTTTGGAGCTGTTTTAGGGGTTGTTTTGAGCATAGTGTTAGCTCTGCTGTTGACAAATGCGCTAGATGCCATTGCTACAACATTTGGTATTGCAAAAAGCGCTAATCTAGTAAAAGGCGACGATGACGTTGAAGGTATAAAATACGTTAACAAAGGCGTTACAGCAGATGCGTTATCAAGTATTGTTGCTGCCTCTCTAGGAGGCGCCCCGAACACAACAGTTGTTTCAGGTTCATCCGGTGTAAGTGTTGGTGGAAGAACGGGTTTGACTTCATTGGTGGTCGCTATTTTAACGGCTCTGTTATTATTGGCAGGTCCCTTGGTAGGGCTTATTCCGAATATTGCCATTGCTCCCGCTCTAATTTTTGTAGGTTGTTTAATGCTGCAAGGCCTTAAAGACTTAGATTTCAGCGACATGACAGAATACTTTCCTGCCTTTTCTGTTCTGATTTTTGTAGTATTTACATTTAATATAGGAGTCGGCATTTGCTTGGGGCTGTTGGCACATATTGTTTTAAAATTGGTTAGCGGCAGAGCTAATGAAATAACAGTTGTTTCTGTTATTGTTACTATCCTGTTCTTATTGCAGTTTATTTTTTAACATACAGGGTGCAGGGGCGGCTTTCCCAAGGAAAGCCCGCCTTTGCATTCAGGCTTTACATGGAAGAACTTGGGGTAACAGCCGACTTGAACCCCCCTTATGAAGCGGATAAAATCGAACCCCTAAAAACTCCTTGGAGTTTTTAGGGAAGCACTGATTAACTCGAAGCTAATCAGTGCTTCCCGCGGACTTAAGTCCGATGCATTATGCTCATTTCATTGCGCAAAATGCGGTTAAGAACGC
>JGI24700J35501_10930846_pt1 | contig 27756 bp, 35 predicted proteins | sample TergutTh196P1_FD_35501 | JGI IMG/M metagenome (IMG submission 35501)
GAATTTCTTAATCTTAAAGAATCAAAAAACCTCCCGGCCATTGCCAAAGTCGCCGGCGTTTCAGCTAACCCCAGAATCACATCCGCAGTCAGGCAGGATACGATATTCTCTACCTGCCAAGCTATGGGGCTTCCGGTAAAAATCAACGCCATGAAAAATGTCGTGGCCGAAGTCGGCGATATGCAGACCGCCGGAGCTGTCTTATCCGTCATCTATCAGCAATTCGGGGTGAGGGGGTCTTTTATGGTAACCTGGGACGGCAAGGGAAAGCTTTACTGGGACCCGGCCACGCCCGTAGACCAAGCCCAGATGCTGGCCTACGCCAAAGCCGCGGGGCTGCCGCCTGTAAGCAGCCGCAGGTATTTAGCCTGAAAAAGGCGGTCGGCCTTGGAGCCGCGTTTTATCCTCAAGAACTTCGCCGGGAGTAACAAAATATTCGGGAAGGTATTCATTTTCTGATGCCGCTTTACCCATCCGCCAAAAGCCTCCAAGAACCTTCCAAAAACACCGATAACGTGTAATCGTATTCGTCTTGGGCAGACAGTTCTTCATGCGGAGAGCTTAATTCCGTTGCATTCATGCACCGACGCAGCAGCTCTGTTTTGTCTTCGGGCGTTTTGATCTTGTACTTGGAGAAAACCGAGCGTATTTGCCCTTCGACAATGCAATAGTGCAGATCGTGTATCGCTTTGTTGAGATGTTTCGCTCTTATTAAAATATCATGCTTCGCCATACCCTCGCTCCTGTTCCCCCTTTGGGGGGCTTGTAGTCTGTCTTGTCTTTTTCCGCAAGATATGGGAAGTATACTCCTCCGTTCATGGGAAGGAAGGGGCAGATCGGAATGTCGCTGTACGCACCGCTTGTTCGCTCTGTTCCAGCATCAGACTGCTTTGCCGAATCCTCGTGCGGCAGACCGGAAAAAGGGCTAAAGGGAATGGCGCCGGGGTTCCACACGCCGCATGGAAACCCGTACTGCGGCGGCGGCGGTGGCGGTGGCGGCGCGGCGGGGCTGTGGTCTGGCTTCTTGTTATAAATCCTCTTTCCCTTTCTCTCTTTGGGGGGCTTGCAGGCTGGCTTGTCCTTACCGGGCTGCTTTCCCAAATCTCTGTCCAAACTCTCTAAAGCCTTTTTGACTTCGGCTTCCCGCTCCTCTTTTTCCGCAAGCTCCGCTTTTTTCCTCCGGATGTAGCCTTCGGTAAGCCGGGCTATAGCCCAGCCTAAAAATTTACACGAACCTATGAAAGTTACCGAGACGAAGAAGAACGGCCATAAAAGGAAAATACAAAAGTATCCCGAATCATCTTTGGAATACCCATGCACCATATCGTAGATATACCAAGAAACCGAAACTGCGACTCCCACCCAAATATATCCCAAAACAATCAAAAACACGCTTAAAGCGCCCATTCGTCGCCTCCTTCTTCAATTAACGCTTTGCATAGTTGGATGGCGATTCGCCGACATCCGTTTTACTTCTAAAGCATCCACGCACTTCTCCTTATTATTAATTCCCTTTAATTCCGCAGAACGGCAAAAAAGGCAAGACGCTTTCAGCGGATAAGCCCGTTTTTGTACGAGAACTCTTCTATCCTGTCGAAATCCTCAAGCGTCAAAACGCAAAGTCTTCCGTCTATATCGAATTCGATCCGGCCGTCCGTGAAATCCTCCCGCTCTACGACCAACTCCTGCTCTCCTTCGGCATCTTCAAATTGGATTTCCCAGCGGTTCCGCTCTCGGCGCAGAACGAAGCCGCCGAACTCGAACTCCAAAGCGGATGCTTGTTCGACTTGCACGTTCTTGTCCATAACGTCGTCAAATTCGGATAAATCTTTCACTCCGGCGCTCCTTTCATTTCAAATAACCTCCGTTCATCAAGAATTCTGTCACAGCCAGCGCGTGTTTGGGCAGGAATAAAATTCCCTTGGGGTTGGTCTTTACCGGCGGCGCGTTAGTCCAGTTGCGGCCGAAAAGAATTCCTTCTTTATGGTAAAGCCATTCGCACCGGAAGAAAAAATCGCCGTTGCGCCCGCGCGTTACATTCGAGCCTTCGATAATTTTCACGTTCCTCCCCGATTTCACCCGCCGCGTTTTCCCGCCGGGGCCGAAATCCCATTTGCAGGAACTTCCCACCCGGATTTTAACGGGAACGTCTATCGAAAGTTTGTCAAGCTGCATGACAACCTCGTACTGGTGTCGGTATTTCATCTGTCTTTTGCGCGGCCTTCCCTGCGAGTCGGTCTTCGTGTAGTAAGGGGCATACTGCGGGGTTGACTGTGTTCTGATTATAAATTTCGTTCTGGCCTCTCCCGGCTGTTTGCCGTCGTAGACATCGGTTTTCTCGATGCGGATAACTTTTACCATATCCCGCTGTTTGTACTCGAACCTTGAGCGGGTTTCTTTATGCGCGTAGGTGTTTTGTATTAGCATCCGCAATGTGTAATTGCCTTTTAGCGGGCTCGGCATGGCAACTTAATAGGGCAAACAAAGCTATAACGCCGTTTTAATTAATTTCAACGTGCATGACTTTATTTAATTTCGAGTCTTGAGGAGTGCCGCCCTCGAAAAACCCTATCCGGCCGGCAATCCGCCAGAAGCCGAAACTGCGCCTCTTCTGCCTGAACTCTTTCTTTATGTCATTCAAACTGAAAAGCGTCCCGCCCCCGGCCGGTTTCGCGTTGCATTTTTCAAGCCATTCGGGAAAGTCCAAAACCGCTTCTTCATGGAGGCTCGCAAGATGTCTGTTAATGCCGGACTTCACGGCGGCCTCCGCGCCTTTCGCGCGGATATCCGTATTCACAGGAATTATAAGTTTTTTCCCGTCATCGCCCGTAAAAAATACTTCGCACTTAGCCGCATACGGCTTGCCGGATGATACGGCGGTTCCTTCAAAAGACCGCCCGTTTTCCAGCAGCACCGCTACAGACCGTTTTTGAAAAGTCATGCGGCGGGGCGCGTCCGTCTTGCCCTGCGGATGCCGCCGCTTTTCATTTCCGCGAAAATAGCTGTCGCGGAAAGGATTTTTATTGCTGCCCATTACAAATCTCCTCCTTCGTTTTTTCCGGACACAACTTATCCAGCAAAGCGACAAGCTCATCGAAGGACAGCGGAACCTGCTCTCCAAGCTTCACATCGGATCTCACGTTCCGCATTACGTTCTCCCAAATGGCTTTCATCTTTCTTTTACGTTTTTTTCTTGAGCTTTTTCCCATCGCAGTCCTCCCTAAAGGTAATTCCAAGTAAAAACCGGCGGCGCGTTAAATTAACGCTTTTACGAGAGAAAGCAAGGGAGCCAATACAGCTTGCGGGACGGGCAGCCTTGACGCGTTTGCGGGGTTCTCGACAGAGTCTAGCAGCCAGAGAATGTACGCTGTGTTGGCGATAAACACTTTGTCCATTACTCCGGCGGGGGTGTCGACTTTCATCACCCCGTTTAAGCCTATGCTTTTTACTTCGCCGTTTGAAAACTTTTTAATAGCCCCCTCCATAGCCTTAACTACAATGCCGGGGAGAAGTTTGAATGACTTGTCATGCTTTGTTACCATTTTCGCGAGGTTCGGCGTTAAAATAGCCCATGCGGGGGTATTCCCGTGCTTGGATTTAAATTCGTCAAACCCTCTGAAGATGCTCCTGAAATTGCCGAATGAAGCCACGATTTTATACATATTGTTTGACCGCTGCCTTCTGACGGCGATGCCGCCGACAGGGGCATTGGGATTTTTACCGTCCGGCGGGTCTCCAAAAAATGTCCATGCGTCCGCCCTCCATTCGAAAGCGTCCCTCGTGAATGCGGCCCCGGTGGCTTTCACATAACTGTCTTGGAATTCTTTGTACAGGGTTCCTGCTCCTCATCGTTCAAATCCCGCAAGCGGAATTCTTTTTCTTCCAAGCCGTCTGCGACAATTCGAGACGCGCTTAAATCTTCACGGAGCAGGTTTTCGATTGAAGGAACCCCCTCGTTGAAAAGAACTGCCGGGGATTCCCCGTTAAAAGATTCCTGTTGCGCCCCATCGTCATCGTCCCAGTCGTCGGTTTCTAAATCAATATCGTCTTGGGTTATGCCGACCTGTCTTTTATTTTTCCGAATGGACGGGTTTAACAATACCGGTTTAGGCCCGATGCCCCTTTTGTACTTCATTTCAGCAGATTTTAGAGCGAGAAAATCTTTCATATATTCGCCTGACTTTATGCCGTTAATTAGCGATAAAATGTCATTGTATTTCGGCGTTTTTTTGTCAGGCCCTGGAATCAGAAGCACTTGCCCGTCGACGGCGAACTGCTGGTTTTTAAACATGAAAACAGGCTTGCCTTTAAACTCCCATTTCGCGTTTTCGCCCCAAACAAAATTATCTAGATAAAGAATGCCGTTTTCATAAACGCCTTCAAAAGTTCCTTCGCGGTAGTTTCCTCCCTTAAAAAAACCGGTAAAAACATTGTTTTTATTAAAAACATTTCCGCCTATAACGGATGTATATTTATCCCACACGTCGAAATAAACCGTTCCCGTTCTAAGCTCGCCTTTAATAAGGGTAATTTTCGTATTGTCAACTTCAATGACCGGCTCCTCTTTCCACGTTATCTTATTAGCGACATTGAAAAGCCACGGATACGCGGCTTTGAAATCGGCAAAGCCTAATTGGATATTTTTTGCACCCCGCCAGTCGTCTTTAATGATAAAATTAATCGTCTTGAAAGGCAGTTTGTGCCGGATAGCGTCCGACAAAGAAGCGGCATCGTCAACCCCGGCCACACCGCCTTGGTTTGAAACGGCAATCCCCGATTTTAAGTTCGCTAAAAAAACATCGGGCGACTCGTCGCCGATTTTATAAAGTTTGCCGTTATATTTGATCGCGCACGTCAGTAATTTTTCTAAAACCCTTTTCGCTTTCGGCCCCCAAGACACTTTCCCGTCAAAGTCGATAACGCCTCCCCGGAATACCCCGTCAAATAAGCCTCTGGAAAAAACTCCGCCTACCATAACGCCCGTGAAAATATCGCCGTCAAACGTGCCGGAACGGAAAACCGGCATATCGTCAACATTGACGGCTAACGCCCGCCCCAAAACTTTCAATTCATTCATGACATTATTCGGGGAGCCGAAATAATGGACATTGCAGTTGCCTTTGATCCATTCCCCTCCGAAAATGTAATCTTTTTTATTTTGGCCGAAACCGACATCCAAGCCGCGGAAATGGTTCATCGCGCTTGTAGCCCAAGGGAATTCTTTTTTGACGAAACTGACCGCGGCGGATTCTCCGATTTTGACAAGGTCTTGGATAAAAACTTCGTCAAAGCTATTCCTGCCCCTGGGGATGCCGGCGGCGGATAAAAAGTCTTTAATCGCCCCTTGCAGCCCGGTAGCCGACACGTTCCCTCCTGCCAGCGTCCAAGGCAATATGAAGGCGCGGGGATCGCTGGCGCGCGTCCAGTCCATTATGCAGTACTGCAAAGGTTTGACTTGGTTAAGCGAGTCCTTTTTTATAAAAAGAACATTTCCGTCATGGTTCCCGCTGAAAGCTATCCCGGTAACTTTTTTATGGTTATACAAATCTTTAACAACGTCATTCCCGGAGCATGAAAAATAATCCTGCTGAAGGTCATAAGGCATATTGGGAACGCCGCTTGAACTGCGGGACATACTTTTAATAACATTCTGATACTTGTCTTTACAATTCCATAAGTTATTCCAGATATGGTAAGCGCGGCTTGCGGAGACTTTCGGCCATTTAAAAGTTTGTTCCAAATCGTCCGAAAGAACTTCAATCATTCTCGGCATTTTACTTACCGTAAAAATACCGTACTTAACGACTTGGTCAACCAGCGTGTACGAGCCGCCGTACATTTTTTTGGCAACCCGGTAGTCGAAAATAAGAATGCCCCGCGCGGGCGTGCGGTACTTTATTATGGCATTTCCGTAATGATCCATGAGGCTGTTCCCTTTGCCGCCGAACTGACTGAGCCAGTCGCCCGTCGAGTAAAGCCCCACTCCATACGCATCCCCGCTTCCGGGCTTAAACCCGTTTTTTATGATGCTTTCCACATAATCGATAAGGGACTGCTTGTCCCGCGGGTTTTCCGCATACGTGCCTGTCCGGTGGTAAGAGTCAATATGGCTCGTCCCGTAGCCTTCGCCCACAACCCCTTCATTCAAAAGTGAATAATCCCGTCTCATGCTTACACCATTTTCGCGTTTAATTTCGCGTTCAAGTACTTTTGCGTGAAAGCGTCAAAACTAACGCCTTTCGCTTTGTTGAACCACCATTTTTCCAAGGCATCGTTAAAAGCCCTGAAAGAAACATACGCCGTCCGCTCTTTCCCCTGTGTTTTACGTTTCAAAGCCGCTTTCCAAAACAAATTGAAAATACGCGCTTTGTCATCTATCGTAATCACATCGCTAAACTCAGGGTACAGCCCTTCCAAATGATCGGCGATAATCGCCATAACTTCCTCGTCGGTAAAGTTGTATTCAACGGAAATGTATCTGGACTTCATTGCCCCCGACGGGTCGTTCAGCCACTGGTCGGGATTGACGTTACTGAGCCAGACAAATTTGCACTTAATCTCGTAGCTTCCAGCTTCGGGTTCATCCTGCTGTTTATTACGGCCGGGAGGGTATTCTACCTGAAGCTGCCTTCCCCATTTAGGATCATGCTCAAGCACCTGTTTCCAAGTATTCATATTGCCTTCTTTGAAAACATTGTCGTTGTCATTTATCACCAAAAATTCTTTAAGAGCATTATCGATTATCCATTTTTGCAGCCCGCCTTCCGAAACGCGGTTGAGGGACTGCGGGATAAATATATAGTGCTCGCCCTGGGAAAGACCAAGTTCTTCCATCGTGTCTTTAAGAGTCCGGGTTTTGCCGATTCCGCCGCGCCCCCAGATAACCGCCATAGTTTCCCCGTAATCGCCCTGTTCAAAAAGATCGCTTATAGATTCCTTCATAGCCGCCATTTGCGCCAAGGGACCTTTTTTGTTATTCGCCATCACCGCCTGAATTTGGTTGAAAGTAACTTTCTCTTCGTAAGCGTCCGAAAGGTCAATCGGGGTTTCCGTTCCGGCTGCAGTCGATTTTACTACCGCCACCGACGGAACATTCAGTGCGCCTTTAGCCGCGCCCGCGCTTGCTCCAAGAACTGAAGGGTTTCTTTTTATCAAAGCTTTCGTGTTGCTCGCCAAAGCGATTGTCGTCAATACCGGATTGCCCGAATATTTAGCCCCGCCAACCTGATTCTGTTTGATCCACGGGGCGGCGGCTTTAAAATACTGCTGGGGGTCGACCGCGCCGCCGGCCCAATTCTTTTGCCAGCCCGCGTCCTGCATAAGGAACGCGGCGATAAATGCTTTAAGCTCCTCGGCATCTTCATGCAAAATCGCCCTGTAAGCGGAATCCTCATCCAACGCGCCTTCGGTGAGGCTTTTTTCAGGCGTAAGGATGAAGTCTTTTAAGTATAGAATAATCTTGCTGATTCCAAACCCCTCAAAAGAGCAGGTGTAAGTCGGCAGCGTTTCCAGCGGGCTTTTACCTTTTCCCCAAACGTCCATGCTGACAATTTCGTCTGTGGCATTGCGGGTAAAATTTAAGCGATAGTACCGGCCGTTGCTGGCTAGGGCAAATTTGCCGAAAAACTGCCCCCATTTGTTTTTGTACGCGCTGAAAGTGGGGCAAATTTTAAATTTTACGCCTGTATACTTTGTAAGAAGGGAATACACCCTGTCCGATACCATTCCGGCTTTCCCGGACGCCCATTCTTTTAACGGCTGTGCCATATCTGTTATCTCCGAAAGCGAGTTTGTTTATTAAATAGGAGGTCTTGGGAGCGTTATAAAATATATGGCGGGCTAGCAGAAAATAAAAGTCTAGATTTACTTTGTCTACACTTCCGAATTAACGTCAAAGTCGTAGCATTGCACATAGGTGCGAAACGAGAGCATGAGGTCTTGCGACGCAGAAGACAGAGGGTAACTGGTTTCTTTTTGAAGCAAATTTTCTTTTCCGAGAAAAATGAAAAAAGAAGATGACGAAAAGGTCTCTTCAACTCCTTTTGAATTAGAGAAGCTGTAACTGCCCGTATACTCAAATTCATCGACAAGGTTTACAAAAAGGCGGATAACCTGTTCGTCCTTGAGAATTTTCTCGCAATTGTCAAAAATCACGTAAGCGGCATCACGGTATTTTGCTACAAAATTGGCGATTGTACTAACTCTTTGCGCTTTCCCGCGGCAGTCATGGACGACAAAGCTATTTTCGATTTCTTTATTAGTGCCAAGTTCGTTAATTCCGTACCCGGCAAGAAAACTTTTAACCGCTCCCAGTTTGTCAAAATTTGATTTTCCCAAAAAAGCGCAGCCCCTTTTACTTGGAAGGGGCGGGGTTATAAATTCTCTTAAAAAACTGTCATCGGGTAAAACCATTTATCCCCCCACTTCTTATTTTTCAGACGGCATTGTTTAAGTGCTTTTATTTGCCGTATATATTCAGTATACCACACTCACAAAAACAGCGCAAGTATTTTGGTGAAGAATATACAATTCCTAGTACGCTGTATGCGAATTTTATATAAACAGAAACGACAAAAAACTCATTTCTCCAAAATTTCTTACATACCTGCCAGTCCTGCTTAGTCGGTCTTTTGAATTTTTACCGCGCGGTTTACCGCATTTTTGACGAACTTTGCCAGCTTATTAATGCTTTCCTGGTCGCCTTTATTAATATCTTGCGCTTGAAGCCATTCCCTTTGATGGCCATCCTCGCATTTAGTTATGGAAAAGCCGTGCGCGTCATTGTTTAGAAGTTCGATTCTTACATATTCTTCTATTTTTTTCGCATTTACGCCATCAGGTACTGGGTAGGTAGCGACCGTTTGGATAATCTGAATCGGCAGGTGCGCGTTATACACCCACAGCCGTTTCTCAAGCTTGTCATTCGTCATGCCTACTTTGAAAACAAACCCAGCCTTTAATGACTTTACATTTTCTGTAAAGGCTATTAAATACAGACCTCCTTTAGTAGCGGTTTTAACCGCCGGCTTCTGACTAACAGGCTTTTTAGGCGTTTCTACTTCACTATAAACCCATACCCCCGTTTTTTCTTTTACAAACGCGTTTCTTAACGAAAGTATTGACCAGACGGTATTTTTAGGAGTTTCCGTTTTCCACTTTTTCAGATGATCTTCTGGGATAGCGTTAAGTATTTCAGACACCGTCCCTTTCCCGCCGATTTTTTTCAAAGCTATCACAACTTGCTCGTACTGCGTCATTTTCAGCCTCCTTTTCGCCGATCAATTTTTTCTATCAAGATTTCAAGGTTCTTTGTGGATTTATGCTTTTCCTTCAAAAACGCCAGCCCCGCGCTTTCAGACTTGCCCTTAATTTGGCTGGACACCACGCTTGTAGACGTAGTAGCTTTGCCGCTCCCGAACTTGTACTTTATATTTGCCGAATAAAAAGCCATAAACTTCCCCTTTTATAAATTGTAGCCCGCATCGACTTTTCGCGCAAGAGGGGCAACCCGCGAAAAAGAGCTTTTTGAAAAAATATCAACATTTTTTCGGCCTTTTTCAAAAAGAAGGGAATTAAAAAGTAAACCCTGTTGTTGCGGATAGGGAAAATTCGCCCCGAAAAGGGGCAGCCAGTAGGAGCTATGCTATGGAAAAGGCTAAAAAGCCGCAAAGCGGAAATTACCTGTACTTTTTAACTTTAAACCCAGACATTTACTCTTCCATGAAGGGAGTGTTTTTCAAAATCGGCGTTACGGACGATACCGAAGCCTGCCTGGAACCGTATCAAAACGATCTGCCGTTCAACCCGCTGTACCGCAAAGTGATGTTTTACAGGCTTCCCGCCGGTGTTTACCCGCCGGAAGCTGCGGAGCATATCCAAGACAGGCTGACGGACGGCCCGTTTAGCTTCTCTGTCAAGCGGTCTCACGGCGATAACGCGGAATGCTTGGAAAATTGGCTTCATGTTTCGGATTTGGAAATGACGGAAGAAAGCATCGGCAGGATAGCCGCCGTTGTGGATAACATCATAGCCAACGCTTACGGCAGCTTGGAAAAAATTGAAAAATTATCGGAATGAGATAACGCTTTAGGCGCGGCGAACCGGCCGGAAATTTTGAGGCTTCCAGCCGGTTAGCCGGGTTTAAGCCTATCGCCTGCCCGTTACGGTGTAAACCCACATCCGTCCGGTTTTGCTATCGGCGCGGCTCCAGATAAACTTTTTTCCGTTCAACAATTTCTCGTATTGACCGTTGGCGCTATTTTGTTTGGCTGTTTTCCATTCGATTTTTGTACGCTTGGAAATTTCTTTTTCCACAAAGCCTACCAAATCGGCGGCCAAAACGGAATTCGCCTTTCTTTTATCGTCAATGAAAGAAGCCATCTTCATGGCTGAAATTTCACGGCCGTTTTCTTTATACATTAAAAAGCCTGTAAAGACCTTTCCGGCTTTTGAAAACAGCACCGTTACTTTAACTCTTTTTGAAAACGCCAGAAATTTAAGAATATCAAAAAGGCAATGTTCCCCGGCATAGTCCGTCTCATCATAATAAAGCCAAAAATACTGTGGGATTTCGTTCATCGGCGACGCCAACATTCTGGCGGTTTCCGGGTCTGAATCGATCTGCTTCTGCAAAAGGTCAAATTGCTCTTTTGTCGCCGGTTCCAGCTTTTCATGAAAACGCCGCTTCTTTCCCCTTATTATAATCATAAAACTCCCTTTACTTAGATCATCGCGCATTTTACCGAAAAGGTCAATCCTCCGGCACGGTTTTTTCGTAAAGCCGGCATACGCCCCCTATGCACACGCGGTCATCTGTTTCCCACTGTTTGCACCTTAGCCCCTTATCATTATCCGCAAAGCTGTGCTCGCAATTGCCGCAGCACTCGTCCGGATACCTGTATTCAAACAATCCCCTGTCCATCACCATTTTATCCGCCTCCACTCTGTTTCGCGCCGGACCTCCCCAAGCTCCTTGTCCAAACTCTTTTCAATTGCTTCTATCTCAAGTTCGCGCTTTTCCCTTTTGATCATTTCCGCCATCTTTTGGGCCGCACAAGCGTCAATTAATTTCTCAAGCCTCCAGCCAAAAAAATAACAAAGATCGCCTGTTAAAAGCGCAAGCGGCCACATGACGCAAATAACGGCATAAACGATGCCTTTGTATTTTAAGCCGTGTTCTTTATCGTCAACATAAAAAAAGAAAGATATAAAGCACCTGCGGAAAAATACCCCCAAACAATTAACAAAACTCCCATAAACCCTCTGTCTATACCCTCGGCAGCTTTTTGGAATGCGCGTCATTTGCCAGCAGAAATTCCTGAAGCCGCTCGCAGCGGGCGGCGGGCTCCCGGCCTTCAAGCACTTGGCAGGAAGGCTGCCTTCCCCAATCATCGTAACCCCTGAACCTGCAATCGCCGCACACGCCGCTTTCCCAGAAAAATTCAACAAGCGCCGATCCGTCGCACCGCCCGCCCCCGAAGCGGTGAGGGAACCCGTAGCTCCCGCATTTGCAGGTAACTTCAAAAGACGGCTTCCGCCCTTTTCTGAGCCTGCGCCTAAACTTCGGAAGCTCTGTCATTCGTCTTTGTCAAACAATGACGGAGAATTTTTCAAACAGATTTTTTCAAGCTCCCTGTCGTATTCGGATACAAGCAGGCTTGCGAAGGCGATAATACTGCCAGCATTTTCTTTAAATGTTTCCAGCGTTTTTTCCGTTATGTGAACTTCACGATCCCGTAAACGCCACAAAAACATAGCTTCAGTAGCCAAAAGCCGGTACAAATCAGCTTTATCGTCGTCAAAATGCTCGCTTTCCTTTTCCATTTGCAAAACGGCGGCCTGCCTTCCTGCATCCAAAATACCCGAAATAATCTCCGAATCCATAACTTACTCCCCCCAGCTTAAAATCACACCGCAAACAGCGGGACACTAAGGTAATTCCGTGTAAATTAGACAGGATACTCAATTTTCATATCCCTTACCGCAAGATTTACGTTATACGAAACCCCTTCCCCGGTGGCGTAATCGTAAAGCCCTATATCGTAATTTTCGATAGCGGTGTCGTAAGTTATCAAAGACGTGGTTTTTTCAATCGCTTTCCATTGCCGGGCGTTGGCCGCCGCGCCCGAAGCGAAGTCTACCAAAATCTCTTCGACTTTTTTTTGAACTCCGTGCAGCAAAGTTACCGGAGCCGACCGTCTTTGCCTGCCTGCTGGCGGGTTGGGAAGTTTTACAAGATTGCTCAAAACAACCGGAGCGCGGCGGGCGGGCGAGCCTGTCGCGACAGGGACTCGCATTAAAGGCGGGGGGATGACTACGGGCGGCATAATCCTGCGGGTTATATCCGAGACCGGAACCCTGGCGACCATTTGATTTACCAGCATTCCGGCGGCGGCGGTTGCTTTATTCAGCACGGGAATAACCTGCTTGTTTTCCAAAACATCGACGACATTCGGACCGGCTGTTTCTTTAACGGCTACCGACCTTTCGATTTCATCTACGGCGGCTTCGCTGGCCGAATTAATATATTCTTGCTGTTCTACGGAGACTTCCCCGTCTTGCTCTTCAAGCCCTTCCCGCATAACCAAAGACAGTGCCGACACCACTTCTTTTTTCCTTACCCGGTACGGGACGCTCTCCGTGTGTTCGTAGATAAATGTTTTTATTCTGATGCCCCGGTAAATGAAATCTTCATTCGGATGCACGCGGAAAGCCCCCGAATCAGGATTGAAAACACCGGTTTTTCCAATCATCCACTCGTCCAAATATTTTTCCACCTGATGATCGGATGTTTCCCAAATGCCTAATTGTATATTGTCGGGAAGCCTCCAGCCCAAGTACCCTTTGGACGTACCGGCAAAAATATCCTCAATCGTAAATTGCAACTTGGGTATGTTAGCCGATCTGATCAGCCCGGTCGACCATAAGAGCGGCAGGCGGTTTTCATCGAAAAGGGTGGCCTCCCACAGGTTTCTTCGGGCAAACTCTTTCCCGCCAAGCTGCTCGATACTCATCGGGCTTAGATGTGCCCCTTGGGAAGAGTCAGGTGAATGTCCGGCAAGACCTGCCGGCAGTTCGTAACGGGAAGCGGCGCGGACAAATCCCTTTCCGTTACGCGCCCCCATGCGGGGATGTCCCTGCGTTTCGCTTTTAATACGAATAGCTGCGCCTCGTCCAGCGTCCGCTTGGATAAGATTTGCGTCCTGATGCCGCTTACGTTCTCCCCCATGCGGATCAGGTCGTTGTAATATTCCAATACGTCCGGGTTTACGCCGCGCAAAAAAGCGGCTTCCTTCGCTTCCAGCAGCCGCTTTTCGGATAACAGCTTCGCTTCGGCTTTTTCCCGCCGGGCATTTTCCATGCGTTCTTGCAAAGCCGCGTCTTTTCGCAATTGAAGCAGCCGGGATTCTTCAAAATGTTTCATGTCGGCTTCGCTTTCTTGAAGCTGTATTTGCAGCAGGTTGTGATTGTTTTTCATCTCGGAGTAACGCTTCGTGGCGTTGACAGCGTACTTCCGCAGTTTCGCGTACTCGCTGTACGAGACGCTTCTTCGCAGGCTTGTTGCTAGCAGTGACAGCATATCGTCCGCTTTTTCTTTCAGCAAACGGAAGCCCCCGACCTGTTTTTTAAGGGCCTCGTTTTCCCGCTTGAGGCTTTCGTTTTCATTTCTCAGGCTTTCAGCTTCCTGAACGGCTTCATCCGCCGCCTGGGATTTTTCTTCGACTTCTTTTTCCAAAACGTCCGCCTGCTCGCTTTTCGCGAGGGCAGCTTCGAATTCTTTCTCGGCCTCTTTTACAAGCTCTTCAAACTCGCCTTTGTAAGATTCCACATCGGTATTTTCATAGAAAGTCAAAGCCTCTTTAGCCCGGTGCAAACGCTCGCGAAAAGGCGCGATGCTTTTGACATCCTCGTAAATCCTTTTAAGGGACGCTTCAAACTCCCTTTTTTCCCGCAGTGACAATGTTTTCACACTCCCGCCCCCGGACTTTTCCCGTATGTTTTCAACAGCGTTATTGTCTTTATCGACCGAATCTGCCATAACCGCCTCCGAAATAATATCGTCTAATGTGCCAAAAACAGAATAACTCGGGTTCAAAACCCAATCGAAAAATCTTTCCAATTCAAAGGTATCGGCATCGACCGTTATCCCGTCCGCCTCAAAATCGCCGGTGCCGCTGGAGCTTAACCCGATGTCGCCCCCCGCAAGCAGCACCCCGTTTGCCGTCCGCCCCAGCTCGTTATCCAAAATATAGCAATCGACCATGCCCAGCGTCCGATCCCCGCTGTAACCGGGGTTCCGAAGCACCGCCCAAATTCTGGCAGGGTCCCCGTCGTCTTCTGGATGGTTGCAAAGGGATATTGTTGTTTTTGTTCTGAATAATTGGAAAATACGGTCCCAGAGCTTGAACGGGTAAATCCGGCCGTTCATGTTTTTTTGGCCGGGCCTTGTAAAAGGGAACCGGTAAACGGCCAGGGCTTTGTGAAGAGTGTCGCCTAAAGCCGCCTCCGCCAGCGGGACATCCAATTTGGATATTTTGGACGCGGGAACCAATACATTTTCAACCAGTTTTATTCTTGCCATAATCGTTGACTAAATAGGACGCATGAATTAACTAAACCATTCTTCATGCTCTTTTTTATCGGTTCTGCGTTCGGCCAATTCTTCTTTTAAGCTGAACTGCTCGCCGCCTTTTGATTTTTCAAAAAAGGCTTCCATGATTTTCCGGTTTTTTCTTGCATCGTTTGAATTCTGCAAAGACGAAAGGTAATGCTTGCCGTTTGCGTGGCCTTCGTAAAAACGCCCGGCAGCTTGAAGCCTGATAATCTCTTCTTGCAGGGAGTCCCGCGCGACCCCTTCGTTCCAGCGGTTTCCGGCGCGGATGTAAAGCTCTTGAACGGAACGCTGCCGGTTGTTGTAACGGAGCCTTGCGGCCTCTTCGCCGAACGCCCGGCTCGCTTTATTAAAATCGCCGATAGGATCGACATCGCTGTTGACCCCGCCGCCGAAGCCCAGCGCGTCCCCGCCGTCTTCGGGATATCCGCCGAAACCGCCGCCGGCAGGCTCTTCGTTCAGTTCGGGATTGTATTTTACCAGTTTGTCGATATAGCTGTCCAGTTTTTCTTGGGGGATGGATGTCAGCATTCCGAAAGCGTCTTTGATAATTTCCGGGGGGACTTTGTCCACGCCGAGAATGTTTTTCAAAGTGTCGAGAGTGTTATTCGCAAGGGTAAGCTCTTCGGCGCGCCGCTGCAAACGGTCGCTGGCTTCCTCGATGACGGGAAATTCCATGACTAACTCAAAAGGCGTATCCCATCCGTCAAACTTGCCGATAAGAGCTAAATGCATTTTTATTTTTTCCGACAGCCCCTGCATATAATCACTTTGGTCAGAAAACACCAATCGTCCGAAGGGCTTGAACTGCTGCAACAGGCTCTGCCCGGAATTGCCCCATGCGCCGTCATCTACGATAAGGTAGCCTTTCGGGATCATCAGCCCCATGATCAAATTGTCCCGCAGGTATTCCACGTCCGAAATCGCGTCCACGTCTATATCGGATTTGAACGAATCGAAATCCACAAGCTCTTTCGGCACTATGATCCTAGACCCTATGGACGGCAGTTCTTTCGTTCCCTGCATCATGCCAGCGTTATCAAGCTGCTCCCGGAAATCCTCCAGCGCCGCCCATTTTTCCGTAACGGTCGCCCCAGCCGCCGCGCTGACAGAATAAACGTCTCTTGGGAAAGCCGCCGCCCTGGACACTTGCATAAGCCCCTCCGCCGCGATAAGCTGGCGGAACATTGGCAGGGTGTTGACGAACCTAGACCTCCCCCAGGGGGCGAATTCCCTCAGCAGCGAAAACGCCCTGTAGTGCGTAACGCCCCAGGGGGGAACCATGCGCCCGCCCATTAGCTCGAACCCGAAAAGGTATTTGTTGAAATAAGCCGTGGGGCTTTCGCCCTCTATCGCTAAATCCGACATAAGGACGTCCAGCTTCATTTTGTTGGACGCTCCCGAAGTGCTGTTGTGATGCCTTACCCGCTCCATGACTTGGGAAGGGTCGAACTCCAGCCTGTCCGCCACATCCCAAACGGTGATCGGCGTTACCTGAACGATGCCGTCTTTGGGGCGTATGTCGTTGACTTCAAAGGAGTCGCCGAAAAGGACTTTGTTCCAAATTGTTTCCCTTACCGTCTGCTGGGTAACGCCCCATGAATCCAGCAAATCCGAAATATACGACTGGACTTCTTTTTTCGCCTTTACCCTCACCGGGCATGAGCCTATGTCGCATTGGGCGGCTTCCTCCGCAAAAAGGTCGACGGCCGCTTTGATCAGCGTATTGTTTTTGACGGCGAAATCCAAATCTTGGTAGCGGTTCCTGCGGTTTTGCAGGGTTTCCGTGGAATCGAGGCACTCTTGCAGGAAGAACGACCAAATCTGCTGCAAGGGGGTGTGGTTTTGAAGGTGAAGCCCTTTTCGCAAGTTTTTTTTAAGAATTGGGTTGTCAGGCTCAAGGCGACCGAAACCGCCCCTGCCGCTGTTAGTTGTGCGGAGGTTGAACAGGTTTAAGGCTTTGCCGATAAAGGAATTATTCGCCATCGTACTTCAAATAGGGAGCACGATGGCGGCGCAAATTTCAGTCGTTACTATGAATGATGTATCTCAAGAGAATATTCGATCCCGGCAATGTTGCAACGAAATTCGATCATATGCTTATGCACCCTTTTTGAAACACGGGGGCCGACATCAGTACCCATAAATCCGACAATCAATCTGCGCTCATCTTTAAAAAGGTACAACCCCCTCACTCCTTTGATAAAATTTGCGTTCATAATCGAGATGGCGGAAGATTTCGTCGAATCCAGTGAAAACAAACTGCTTGCGGCTTTTTCAATTGTCAAAAGCATCTCTTGCTTGCTAGAATCCACCCACTCCGGCCTATTTTCCCAGACAAAATTACCTTGTTTATCCACACTCCCTTTATAACCCCATTTTGCAAACCAAGCTACAATTTCGGATGGAGTTAAATTTGTATGAAATCTAATATTGCTGTACGCCCCTTGAAGATTTACCCGCCCCTTTTTAATAAGGTCGTGCTGGCTTAACACAAAGTTAAGATCTTTAGACGAAGTTTCGTAAATTGGCTGTTTATTTTTACGGATAATGATCACTTTTACCCCCCCCGAATGCCAGTGCCTCGGGGTTATTTGAATTTTGATACCTAAATAGGTCTCTATTAGGTAATTCCCTAATTTTTGAAAAAGGCCAAATTTTAATTCACCTCAGCCGAAAATCGGCCTGATATTGCCAAACCGTCATGGTGCCTCTGGCCATTTTAGCGGCTTTGCTTTCAGATTTCGCCACCGTACTTCAAATAGGGAATGCAACGGCAATGCGAATTTCTGTCGCTGCGTTTAAGCGGCTTTATACCTTTTTCATTTTATCGACAAAATCTATAAAATCAATCTTCATGTCTGAGAGGGCTTTAAGCAAATCCTTATTCGCCTTGACGAAATCCCTGATTTTTTCAACATCCGAATTTGAAATTTTTAATTTGTTATTCCCTATAACCCGCGGCTCGTCTTCAATGGTCATAGGAACCATGCCGCGGGTAACAGGGCTGTCCCCTTTATCAGGCTGGAATTTTATTCTCATGCCGTGTCCGCCCCGCTTATAAAGCATGGAATCGTCAAGCCAAATATTCACCGGCAACCCGCTTCTATTTTTTCTAAGGGTAGACATTTCATCAAGGGTACAATCCATCTTTTCAGTGTAGTCAATTTTATCTTTACAAATGATAACCATAAAAACTCCTTACTAGTATAATTCCCTAATTTTTGAAAAAGGTCAAGCATTAATTTATCGCGGCCAAAAGCCGCTCCCGCAAATCTTCAGGGATTTCAGTTTCAAGGTTCGTTACGGGGGCGCACACTAGTTTGCGCCACACAAGCTGGGAACTGAACGCTCCTTTTTGGTCGAGTATTTGGAAAACTACGGGCATTTTATTCCCGCGCTCATCCGATACGAAAAAATAAACGACATCCCCCACTTCGACTTCGTCTTCCCAGCGGACGTAAACTTCGACGGGGAGTATGTCGTAGAAATAAAGGCCGGAAGCCTGCGTTTGCGCCTGCGTCCCGTTCCCGGCCCTCAGCCGGATAAGCGGCATTTCCCCCGGCGGGAACACGAACACCGCCTGAATTTGAGAGGCGGATATTGTCTGGACATCGGCGTTGCCCCATGCGTCTTTAACTTTCGCAAGGCGGGTGCATTCCGTCTTGCGCCCCTGCGTGAATATGTGGTAATCGTGCAGCTTTCTTATAGCCCGCGCGTTCCAGTTGTTTATGCGGTCGTAACTTGACATTCCCGGCTTCCATCTGCCGCCTGCGTCGGCTTCGCCGACAATATGGCCGCTCTCAATTTTTCAAATTCTTCTTTTTTCCGGCGGTTATTTTCAGCCTGAATCGCAAGCTCCTCGGTTACCGCTTTCGGGTGTTTGAAGATTAATTTTTTACGAGTTTTTCTGAAATCCGAAAAATCTTTATACACGGCCACCATTTCATAAATCCTAGCTTCTATTTCGCGGACAAAATTTTTATCAAACACATCTTCACCGCATTTTGATAAATACTCCCGTATGGTGAAAGAAGACTTTTCCAGCGGGTTCAAGCCTTCCTCTTTTTCGTCTAAAAGCTCGACAACCTTTTTCACAAAACGCTTCCTGCGGCAGAAAGACAGAATGAACGCCATCGTCTGCGGGATTTCGCCGCCGAACAGCGAAACGAAATCCTTCGGCGAAACGGAATCGTAAAGTTCGGAAAACGGCGTCTGTTTTTTAAACATCTTAAACATCGCCGCCGCCTTCTCCGGCAGAAGCGGGAGTTTCTACGGCTTCGGCCGTCGACCGCGAAACAAGGCCTTCCAGCGCAGACCCCGATTTTCCGACAATTTCAGCAATCCTTACACCGAAATACTGGTCGATAACAACAACTTCGCCTTTCGCTATAAGAACCCCGTTGGCTTTCACATCCACGGGGTCGCCGGCCACTTTGTCAAGCTCGATGATAGTTCCCTCGCCCATTGCCAGAATATCTTTCACGGTTTTTGACGCGGCTCCAAGTTCTACTGAAACCGTCATCTCCGCCATCGACAGAGCGCCCGCCACAACCGGATTGACTTTTGACATTTCCATTTCACGCACCTCCGTTCTAAACGGCGTTTCTATAACGCCGCTAATTTTAATTTGCTTTAAAAACCATTCGACATCTTCCAGCATTTCGCATTTCCATACGCAGATGCTTCCGAACCTTAAATGACAGAAATTCTTCGCGGCCGGCCGCGGCGGCAAAAGGAGCGTTCCCTCTTCCCATTCGAGCACTTCGCAGACGAAATATTCCAGGCGCATGATCTCCGCCGTCAATTTAACGGGAATGCTGCCCCAATCGGAGTAAACGCGGTCTTTCCGGCAGCAGGCCTCTCCCCCGTACCAGTAAGCTGCGGATAATTTTTCAATCACGCCCAGCTTGTCGAGACGGGAATACGCGACATTTATCATGCCTTCGATCCCGCCTATACGGGCTTCCAGCGTTATAAGCACGATGTTCTCCGACGGATGCGCGGTGCGAAGGAATTGCGGCTGGGTTTCAATCTGAACAAGCTCAGGTTGAAAATCAGCTACCCGCGACCATGCTTCTTTCATGTTTTCCAAAAGCGTAGCTAATACGCCGGACATAACGGTTCGTTCTATAGGCGTCAATTCGTGATGGCGCTTAACAGGCCCGCCCTCCCCGCCGAAGCAAATATCCACAATCGAAAAAGTTACGGCCGGATCGATCTCCATTACCACGCTTTCCGTGGAAGGGTTCATCCGCACAATACCCAGTGTCGTGGGCGTCGGGATCGATCTGATAAATTCTTCATACGTTAGCTGATCCACCGAGGCCACATGAAGATGGAAATGCCTTCTAAGCCGCGCGGACAGAGACGCGGAAGCGAGCCTTGCGAAGGTTTCATGCAGAATCGACATCACGCGAATTTGCTCTCTTGAAAATTTATCTGGGCGCATAAAGTCGTAAATTTTTATTCTCCGATTGTCATACAACGGCTTGCAGACTTCGTCATTCGTTTCGGCATTTTTCACATTGCTGAAGACAGCTTTAATAAGCATATCTATTTCTTCTTGGGATAAAACTTCCATAAAAATACTCCTCCAACTTATTCAATTTTAATGAGCGTTCCGCGACACATCTTAATAGTCTCGCTGGCACTCTGCCGGCCACTTTGCAAAATAACCTAGCCCGTCAATTTGACGCTTAACCCGCTGTTTGAATAATTCCCTGTATTCCGGCGTGGATTGAAAATCTATCGGTTCTTTCCCCTTCGGGAAGCCTACACTCGGCAAACCCGCGTCCGCAATGGAAACAGGCTCGTCATCAAAAGGCTTGTCCAAATCGCGGTCGTAAATATACTGGGGAACCCCTTCGTCTTCATGGACGATCAGATACGCGGTGGCGGCGCAGCAATCCGAACAGTCTTTCGCGTACATCCCCATCTGGCTTAACGCCCAATGCGCTCCGTCGTCCCTGACCGTTTTCCCGATCATGTGGTCAATCTTCCGCCTGCCGCTGACTGTTTTTACCTCTTGCAGGCTTTTTAAGTTGTTTTTCAAAAAAACATTCCTGCCCGCCTTTACATTCCCTATATTGATTAAAGCCGCGTAGCTTATGTACGGATCAACCGAAGTATCCACCGAAAACTGCCGGGCGTTGAAATCCCGCCCTTTCAAATACTGAACCGTAGTCGAACTCTGGAAGCGGTCAAACGAGACGGATTGCAATTCTATTTTCCCAAGGTTCCGCAAATCTTCCGGGAACGTTCTAAAGGCATCCAAGTTTATGCGGGCGTTCTGCCCGCCCGTTACGGCAAGGACGAAATCATGCACGATCACGAACTCGTTTCTTTTGAGATCGTACTCGCGGTGGCTCATTGCAATGCCGGCCAGATCGCCCGTTTCCGCCTGATCGAAATGAAGCCAGCGGCCGGCCCTGGGGGCCCTGTAAAACTCCCACCTGTCCGGCCCCGTTTGGATAAAGAATTTGTCTTTGATTTGATTCCAAACCAGCCGCTCCGCCGGGTCTGTGGACGCGACCTTTATGTACGAATAAACGCTTTTCAACTGCGGTGTGAATATTTCTTCGATCCTCGCCTGCGAGTTTATGAGCTTCCCGCTCGTGTTGGCCGGCCAGCCGCAAACGTCTTTCACGTTTTTTTCGGTGGACTGCTCGAATTCTCTTTTCAAATCAATCGGGACATGGTACAACTCGGCCTCATCGTATGTATGAAGCGAATCGGGATGCACCATTTCGGGCGGCAGGCTTGAATTGCCGCGAAATACGGGGAATGTCTCCCCGGTTGCGGCGTAAACCGGGTACAGCGTTTTTACCCTAGTCCGCTTCGGGTCTCTTTCGTACATCTCCCACTGCGACCCCGTTGACACGTAATTTTCTTTATCTTTGCGTGCTTCGCCAGTAAAAATATATTTGTCTATGGGGCTTGCGTCCAAATCGTTAGGCGAACTGTCCAGCACCGTGCCGCAAAATTGTTTGTTGCCGAAGCGGGAAAAAATACGGGTTTTGGAATCTTGATATATACGCCAGATGTACTCCGGCGAAAACCCTCGGTCGATAAAAAACGATATTTCGCTCATGGTTGACTGGATCATGTTTAAGCCCAAAAGCTGGTGCGGCCCGGATGCCACAATATAGTGAATATCCCCAGGAAATTGCAAAGCCCCCATTTTGGAAGCGGTTGTCCAGCATATCAAATCCGGGTGTTTCACCTGCTGCGTTTTAAGATGCTCTTCCTGTTTGACCCTTCGGAACTTAGGGGATGTCGATAAAATTTGGATCAGCGGCTGAAGCAAAAGCTGGGTCGCCTTATCCATGCTGAAGCTGATGAACGCCTGTATTATGGATGTGGAGGCGGCAAGCTCGAAAAAACGCTTCGGGTCTCGCATTAAAAACAGATGAACGGACACGTACAAATTATGCAAAGCCGCAGCGGTTGATTTCCCTATGCCGATGGCGTTCCCCATAACCAAATGCCGGCAGGGGCTTTGCAAGCCCCAAAAGTCTTCCAGTATCTCCCTGATATGCGGATGCACGGAATCCGCCATCGGCCCGATCCACGCGTCGGTCAGGAATTCTTTCATTGTCGGCGGTTTCTCGCGGTAGTTGATCCGCCAAAGGTTTAAAAGCAAATCCTGCCTCGCGGCGGCGGGGAGTTTAGTGTTATTCAAAATGAGATTGAGGCCTTCCTGTATTTCCGGCCGCTGAAGGGCTTGGAAATGCGAGCGCAGGGCGACAGAATCATCGCCTTGTAAAAGGTCTTTTAGTAAATACGGGGTATCGGCGGGATTTTTACTTTCGAGTTTTTTTGTTAAGACTTCCACACCTTAAATAGTATATTCTACCCGAATCGATATTTTAAAAATTATTGTTGAAAACGGTTCAAGCAAAGTTCAAAATATAAAAAAGAGGTTGCTGGTCGGTTGACGGCTGGGGGCTGGGGGCTGGGGGCTGGGGGCTTCCGCCCTTGCCCGTCCCGCATGGCAACCTCTTCAAGCACTATCGCGCCTAATTTCAGTATCATATAAAATCAGTGGTATGTCAAGGGTAAAACAACGGAATTAAGAAAACAATAAAGCGTGGTCCACTTGCGCCCCCAAAATAAAAGTCAGACGCAGAATACTTGCACTAAAAACTTCCGATTTACTTGAAATTTATCCTTGCCCACTTAGACAATTCGGGAAGGCTCCATCTTTTTGAAATATAAATTGGAGCCATATATTTCCCCATATCCGATGCAATTATAGCTTTTTGAGTATCCAGTGCGGCTCGCAACGCAATGTCTCTCGCTTGTTTACTTCCGAAAGTCGGCTTAACACCTTGAGGACATAAGTCCAATACCCTGCGACGAAGACAAACCATTGTAGCGTGTATATAAACACTATCTATAACGCTGTCTAGGGCTTCTCTTAAGCCATTCGTTTCCACCTGTACACGGAAAATCTCGTTTTGAAGCGCATTCGCTTTTTTCGCAAGAACATCAGCTTTTGCAAATTCTGCTTCAAGGCTGAACGATGTTTCAGCCATCTTTTTGTTTTTACGGATAATGATCATTTTTTTTGCCCCCCCCTGAAATTTTTATTTCAGGAAGTTGTTTATTTCGATTAAGCGTTAAAATATGAATGCCGTACCTTGACCGCACTCACCTACTATGAAGAAGATATAGCTTAGCCCATTTTACAAGCTCCGGAATATTCCATTTTCTTGCAATAGTATTTCGACCAAGATATTTCGTCATGTGAGACGAAGCGATAGCTTCTTGAGTATCATTTGCCGCTTGGAGAGCAATATCTTCCATCTGTCCATCATCAGGTTTGAGTATAACGCCTTGCGGACGCAAAATTTTTACTCGATTGTGAAGAAAAGACATTGCAGCATTCACATAAATGCCATCTATAACATTTTCCACAGCCTCCCTGATATGACTAGAACTATTGAACGCATTAAAAATTTCATTTTGAAAAATTAGTGCTTTTTTTGCAAGAATATCCGCCTTTGCAAACTCCGTCCCATGCTTAATGGCAGATTCAGTTACTCTTCTGTTTTTCCGAATAATAATCATTTTTTTGCCCCCCCCGAAAATCATCGCTTCGGGGTTATTTGAATTTTGATACCTAAATAGGCTATCAATAATATAATTCCCGCAAATTCAGAATAGGCAAGATCAAATCCCTTAATACGGGCAAATTTCAATAACAGCCTCGTCGTCTTTCACCCGCAAATTTTTATCCCGGCGCTTTATAGCTTTTTTAGCTATATGCTTCTTAAAGCCACTGCGTATAAAAACCGTAAGGCCTCCCAGTTAGTTCCGGGAAAGCCAGAATTATTTTTCCTTCCCGCCCAATCGACTATAAGCTGGCGGTCTTTTTCCGAAATGCCTTTTAACCCTTTATGCGGGCCCGCAACATAGTCAACAAGGTCTTTTACTTCCTTTGGCGGATTTTTCGTAATTTCAAATGTTCCCAGCTCTACGCCTTTTACGCCCTTTTTCATAATATGCGCGTGGTAAGTTTTAACTTTTTCCGGAGCTTTTACGGAAATCGCAAAAGGCAGACCGTCGCTATCGTCAGAAACGGTCTGAATCGCCATTTCATTTATCCCGTTTTTTTCATCAAACGCTATCGCTTCTTTCTCAAGTTCTTCTTGCTCTCTAAGTTCTTTTTCTTTTCTTAACGAAATTTCCATACCCAAAACCCGGTTTTTTAATTCCGAAAAATCCTTCTCCGCCATAAATTTCTCCTCCTGATACTAGCATAATTCCTTACTTTTTGGGAAAGGTCAAGCCCTTTTTATAGTCCCCACGAAACGCCAAACAATATCGAATTATTCAATACGGGCAAAATTCAATCACAGGTTCCTCTTCGCTTTTTGCATCGGACTTATAGCGGAAACGCATATTTTCCGCAACAAACCGCTTTGCATCCTCCGCCGTCAAAGACGCGCCCGCCGAGGCCTTATGCCCAGCTACCCCGGCAAGCTCCGTGAGATCGAATTCCCCCTCGCGGCTGCGGAAAGACATTTTTCCCCACTTGCCATGAAACGTTTGGGCGCAGACAAGGTATTCCACGTCCATATTGTCAACGCTCAGCATCCTGTAGCAGGTCATCGATATTTTGCCCCAGGCGGAAAACACCCCGAACTTCCGCCCCTTGCCGTCCGTCCTGATCTGGAGCATGGACAGGGCTTCTTCATACGCTTTATCTTCAGCCGCCTTCGCTTGTCGAATGTGCATAAGTTCGACATTATTCCAAGTAAAATGCTCGTCTTTTTGAAACTTCCGAAGCATATAGGTGATAAAGCGGTCGTGGCGGATCAAAGTATCGTCAATGCTCCAATCCCCCGTTTTTACGAACACCCGCTGCAAATTCTCCGACATCGGGCGCAGCGGACTTGCCAAGTCCCAGCGGTCGTAAGCGTCCACAATATCCACAAATTCCCGCACTACAGGCTTGTACCTGCCGGCGCGGGGCTTAACATACTCGTCAAAAAATATTTTCGTGCCGCACCGCTTGCCGCCCCAAACGCACCCCGGCTTGCCCGCAATCCACTGGCTTGTTTCATGGTGGTCAAACACTTGGACGGTTTTCCCCCGCCTCAAAAGCTCTTCGTGCAAGTCGGGAGTTAAGGATAAATCCGCGACCACGATATTGTCAAATCGCGCGATACCGTCAATCGTAGCGGCATCCTCCTCAAAGCCGTAATCGTAACACGCGATTTTGTCGAAAGGAAGATTGAAATACTGCGTGAGAATAACGGAGCCGATCCCGTCGGCATCCGTATGGGAAATTAAAATAGAAGACATAGCCCGCCCGCCTTTTTAATATATTCGTTGCCCCTGCGCGGTTAGAACAGAAACGGCGGAAACCAAAGTCCTTCCGCCGTTTCTGTTTGCGTTCTAAGCGTAGCGCACCTCAAAAACTTCAGACGCGCACTCCTTAGCTTTTCGCAAGTGGTTCTTTACCGTGGTCAAAGAACAGCGGTATTTTTTCGCGACTTGAGCCAGGGTCAGCCCTTCCCGGCGGGAAGCTAAAATATCTTTTTGGAACGCGGTCAGCTTTGCGTAAAAAGCCTTGACTCGGTCAGTGTCGCTGTCGCATAAACTCTTTACTACCAGCTTTTCCGGGTTGCTCGCAAAGTAAATTTGTCAAGCTCCCCCAACTTGTTGTATCCATAAGTCTCATCTTCCATAGGAACGTCTAACCGCAATGCGCGGCAAGCCTTGTAAAAACGCTTGCTTTCCCTCACGTCTTCAAAGTAAAGATGGACTTCCTTTTTCCGCTCCTGAATCAACTTCCCCATCTTGTTGATAGACCCGAAATACAGCCAGAGAAACATGGAAAACCCGTCTTCCGAAGACACTTTGTCCCGGTTGAAACCCTTAAGCTTATACGCGAAAAGCTCGCAAGCTTCGCTTTCAAGGTCTTCGCGAGGAATCCCCATGACCTTCCTCAAACGGCTCATCATCAAAGGCCTGTAGTGGTTCCACAAGGCCATCCACGCCTTCCCGTTGCCGTCCTGCGCCGCGCAGGTCAGTTCAAATTCGTTGCGGTAGCCTTTAAGCCATTCCGTTGCCATTGTTTGCATTTTCTCCCCCTCCGTCAATTTTGCGCGGATGCCGATCCGCACGCTCCCGCTTCATACTTGCCGCCCGCTTGAGTCCGCTCGTATTCCGCAAGCCCCAAATAGGCTTTAAAGGCTTCTTGGGCTCGAACCGCAGTCTCGGCAAAGAACAACAAATCATCCCTGCTTCGTGCGTTTTCCAACTTTTTGAAAAGAGCTATAAGCCCTTTTTCTTTTACCGTCAATTTCATAGCAACCTCTTTTATCAATCTGTTTGAATCATAATCCAAATAAATTGATTTTTCAATATATTTATTAAAATAAATTGAAAATACCTTGATTTTTTTTCAAATATAACGATAATTGGGAATATGAACACTACTGGAAAACGAGTTGCCACCTTGCGCAAAGCCCTAGGGCTGAAGCAGGTTGAATTTAGCGAAAAAATAGGCTTGACCAGCGCGGCAATATCGGCGATAGAGCTTGGAAAGACCGCTCTTACCGAGGCCAACGTCAAGCTGATCTGCCTGACTTTCGGCGCGAATGAAGAATGGCTGCACACAGGCTGCGGGGAAATGATCGACGAAGAATCCATGCTTCCCGAAGAGGAAAAGCGACTGCTGGCGTTTTTCAGAAAGCTCTCCCCGAAAGCCCAAGACATGGTAATAGAGAACGCCGGAAAACTGGTTGAGTACGAAGGGGCTTCCCGCACGGAGTAAGCTCCGCCCGAAAGCACCCTGACACTCTTTCTAAGCTCCGGCGGCAGCCTTATCGGGGTCATCTCGTAATCCGCCCTCTGTTCTTTCTTCATAATCACCATCTATAATCATTATGCCCACAAGTGGAACTTTTGTCAAGTAAAAAAAATAATTTTTTTCTTTTTTTTTCCGAAAATTTATGCAGAGGAATGAATTGCCAAAAAGGAAAGACGACATATCCAATTCAGAAAACATTAAGGTAAGAATAACGGCCGAAACCAGAGAGCGCTGCCAGGCCGCCCGGCTGTCCGGAGCGCACAAAAGGGAGTCGGAATCTTCTTTTATGAGCTATCTGATCGAGCTTGGGATAACGAAGTACGAAAAAGCCATACTGCCGCTCGAAAGGGGCGAAGACGAGGCCCTGCACGATAAGGCTGACGCGCAAGGGGAAAGCGCGGGAAAAAAGGAACGGGCGGGCTGATCCTGCGGAGCGAAGGGAGCGTTGTCTGGGGCAGATTCGGCAGTTGCTAGGCTTGCGGATACGGGCAAGGTGGGTTAAGCGGGCGAAAGCCGCCGAAAACCCACCAATTTTTTAATAGCCCCTCTGCCTTCCATAAAACCAACGCTCCTGAACCTGAATTTTACGGCATCCGCCATCCCGTTACCGCGCAAGGGGTCGCTTTCACATCCCCTATACTATTATAATATCCTATTAGGATAATTAAAGTCAAGTGTTTTTACTTAAAATGATAAAATTATTTAATTTTTTTCGTAAAATGCAGCAATTCTACATTTACTCTTTTTGATTACCACTCCCCCTCAAATTTCTCACGTAAAGAGGCAAAAATTGCAAAGATAGGGACAGAGTTGATAA
>JGI24700J35501_10930845_pt1 | contig 27731 bp, 22 predicted proteins | sample TergutTh196P1_FD_35501 | JGI IMG/M metagenome (IMG submission 35501)
AACTTCCGAATCTGTTGAAACTGGCGAAACGGCTGAAACTTCCGAAGTTGTTGAAACTGGCGAAACGGCTGAATCTTCCGAAGTTGTTGAAACTGGCAAAACGGCTGAATCTTCCGAAGTTGTTGAAACTGGCGAAAATGTTGAAACCGCCGAAAATGTTTTGTTTGAAATTTTTCCAAAATTGGCAGATTTGCCTAATCTCGCTTGGTTGCAGGATATTCCCATAAATTACGCCGCTTTGCTGTACTATGCACACATTGCCGAGCCGCCAAAAGTCGCCGAAAATGCCGATAATGCTCCTGTGAATAAAGCCAATCTTGTTTACATTGCAATAAATACGTTGGATTTTTTTGTGATACACGCAAAAGCCTGTACTTGCGAAATTTTCGGTGCGGTTGTGCGTAAATTGTTGGGCGAATCGGAAAATTTTAATCCGCCAGAAATTACATTTGAGCAGTACAAAAAAAAGTTGACTTTTCTAAATCGTCCCACTTTTGCTATATTGGACAAAATTTCGGATATTACAACCGAAATGGAAAAATACGCAACCACTTATTTTGGCACGGTCGCAAGCATAAATGAAATTTATTTTGCGGCGATTGAATATCTCACGAATGACGAATTGCGCAACATGACAACCTTAATTACCGCGCTTCGAGTGGCTGGTGCAAAACAATCCTACATAACAAAAGCTGATAAAACCGCCGTTGTTCGTATGTTCGACAAAATAACGCCAATTTTGCGTAAACGCATTGAGGAAGAATATCAGAGAAATAATCCCAAAATGTACCAATCTTTGGAAGAAATGACTCCGCAATCCATGCACAGCCAGTTGCGACCGCTCGACGGCACTCGGGCTTTTTTGCACAATAACATTGCAGTAATCGACCTTGATGCTTGTGATGAGATTCCTGTTGCAGAAAAATATGTAATAATCGGCGATAAATCGGCAAAGTTCGAACTTTTCGCAAAAGCGGCAAAAACTCAAAAAGATGGATTTAACCGTTTTGCTGAAATTGGCACTGATAAATCTCTGAAATTTAAGCGGCTTAATAAAAATAATATTCAAGCCCACATTATGACCACTAGTCAACAAGGTAACAAAATCGGCATTTTAACAGCAACAAACGCAAGAAAAATTAAAGAAATTGAGGAAATTGCTAATCTTGAACTGGAAAATCTACAAATTGGCAATATCTCAAATTTGTATAGACACAATTTTGATGTAATTTATCTAACGCACGAGCACGAAAAACTCCTAAATATAGCCAACGCGAAAGCCAAAAAATCACTTTTTGTGCTAGGATAAAAATTTATGAAATTTGAAAAATTGAAAGGGGTAACAAAATGGCAGGCATTACAAAAATGGTTGACGAACGAATCGAACTAATTAAACGAGAACGCGCCGAATTAGATGCTTATAAAACTGAACTTGACAACCGTGCAAAACTTTTGGCACAACAGGAATCCGACTGGAGCGACGGCTCTTTGGCGTACCTGGAAGAAAAAAAGCAACAAATGAACGACGAAATTACCGCTACCGCACTAGAACTGGACAAACTGCGTTCTGAACGCAAGCAGTCAATAGACGTTTTTAGTAGCGAAATTGACACGATTCACGCCCAAAAAATGGCTGAAAGTGAAAAAGAACTAAAGGCAATGCAGCAAGATGTCGCTTTAATGGCGAAAACCAAGGAAGAATTGGAAGATCAAGTGAACGCTCTTTCGCAAGAAATTGAATCGTTAAACGATAAAAAAGATGACGAAGAAAAGCGAATGCAACGAGAAAATGACCAATATATGGACAAATTGCGTTTGCAAAGAGAGGCCGATTTGAAAGACGTGCAACAAGTGCATGATCTGGAATTGGTCGCTTTAGAGGCCCAAAAAAATGAATTAGAAAACGAAATTGCTAATTTAGACAAGAAAAAAGATTTAGAATGGGAAAAAATTCAAGCCGAATTAACTCGCTATCGTGCCAACCAAATGTCGGAAATGGAAACGAAAAAAGAGAAACTTTTGGCGGAAGCGGAAGAAGAACGCGGCAGTATTTTATCCGATGCAATCGATCAATCTAAAAATGAACTGTCCAAGCTAAAGGAACAGGAAAAGGAATACGAACGCGAATTTACAAGGCTAGAACTTGAACAGCAGGAAATGCTCGACAAAATTGAACTGCTCCGCTTTAATTACGAAAAACTTGAGGCGGAAAATCTCGTAAAATTTGAAAAACGCCGCCTGGAAGAAGAAAAACAAATTGAAGAGGCTCGCGCCCTTTCGTTGGCTAGATTACAGGAAGAAGAGAACATTGCACGCCGTGAAATTGAAGAACGCCGCGCGGGCGCAATTATTTTAATGCGTGAAGAACGTGCATCTCACGAAAAAGAAATTGCGACTTTTGAAAGCCAAAAAGCCAAGCTGCAAAACGAAATTAGCAAAAGTAACATTCGGCTTGCCACGTTAAAATCGGAAAACGATGCGATTATGGAAACCGAAAAAGCCGAAAGATTACGAGAAATTGATACGCTCCGTATGCGTAGAATGCAGGAAGTTGAAGAAATGCGCCAAGCAAGAATGGCGGACTTGGAACGTGCCTATTTTACCAGAGTTGACAGCCTGGAAGCCGCTCGTAACGAAAAATTGGAAGAGGCTCGCCGAATGGTCGATAAAGCTAACCAAGAATTAGACGATCTAAAATTGGAGAAAATGACCTTAAACAAAGACCTTGACCGCTTGAAATCTCAAATTTCGAAAACTACTAAAGAAACCGAACAATTAAAAGAGCGACTTTTGGCGGAAGTTCAACAAGAAATTGACGAAATTCGCACAAAAAATAAACTCGAATCGGAACAACTTATCGCCGAAAATGAACGTATCAAAACGGAAAATACCATCGAAATTCAAATTTTGAAAGACGAAAAATTCAAACAATTAGAGGAATCCCGCTTGCTAATGCTAGAAGAGCTGGAAAATTTGCGCCGTGCAAAAATCTCGGAAATTGAAAAAGAATACACGCTAAAAATCGAAACATTAGAATCCACCACCGAAGACAAAATTGTAGAAATGCGTTTAGCAAAAGATACCGCAAAAGCCGAATTACAGCAAATGCAAGCCCAAAAAGAAAATATCAACGCTCAAATTGAACAGCTAAAATCCAAATCGGTACAGCTAAAATTGCAATGCGAACAAGAACTCGAAACCATGCGAACCGCCAGTACACACGAATTGGAAGAACTAAAACTCAATAAATTAAAAGAACTAGAAGAACTTCGTCAGCAACGCCACGACGAAATTGAGAAAATGTACTTCGAGAAAATTTACAGTCTCGAAGGCGTTCGCACGGAAAAAATGGACGCAATAAATCTATCGATTGACGGTGCGGAAAAAGAGTTGACAAATCTTAAACAAATGTGCCATCAAGCAAAACAAGAATACGAGAAACTTTTGGCGGAATCTAAAAAAATTCAAGCTGAAAACCGCTCGTTGCTAGAACGCGGCACTTTGGAACGCCAAGCGGAATTAGAAGAATTAGCCGCCAAACGCATAAACGAGATTGAAACAACTTGCAAGCAAAAATTGCAAGAATTAGAAGAAACCAAGCAAAAAACCTTAAAAATGCTAAAAGACGAAGAGCAATCCACCGAAGACCGCAAAAAAGCCCTAATAACGGAAATCGAAGAGTTGGAAAAAGAACGCGACAGCATCGAATCGGATGCATCGCTGCTAAAAAAAGAAAACGCGCTAGAAGTGCAAGAAGAAACCATCGAAGCCATGGATAAATTTGCCAAGCTGAAAATTCAAAAGTTGAACGAAATTGAAAAGTATCTCGAAGAATATCGAGATGAAAAATTAGCGCAAATTGCCAACGAAATCGAGCGGCAATCTTTGGTTGACCAAAAAAGTTTCGAAGAGTTGAAAGTTCTCAACAAGGATTACACAAAACGAGTCTCCGAATTGGACGATTTGCAAATGACTTTGGAATCGGAACGCAAAAGTTTGGCTCTCAAAGAAAAGCTGATTAACCAGGAACAAGCCGATCAGAAAAACCTGTTGCAAAGCGAAATGGAATTTAACACCAAAGAAATGACGTTGCTAATCGAAGCAAAAGATCAGCAAATTGAGTTAATGCAGGGCAAATTAAAAATCTACACGCAAGAACTTAACGAATATCGTGAAGAAGAATCGGCAGGTGGCAAAACCAAGCAAGAACTCCAGGAAGACATCGAATATTTGCGCCGACAAATTTCCACGCTACAAACCGAACTGCAAACTCGCCCAGCGGAATCGTATTTATCCAATTTACAAGAACAGCTAAAATCGTTGGAATCGCTGGAAAACGAGAACAAAGTATTATCCTCAAAACTAATAACGCTAGAAAACGAACGCCACAACCGCCAAATTGCGGTAAACGAGATAAGCCGTTTAACTGAACAAAACGCTATTCTCGAGGAACGCCTTAAACAATTAGAGGGTAAATAAAATTTGTTGAAATATTCACAAGATTCGCAAGATTCGCAATAGTAAAAAAATGGGTGGATAATATCCGCCCATTTTTTATACTTCAATTCAATTTTTAATCTGTTATAATATATTCACAAATATCACATACATGAAACGGGCGACCGTGGACGGTCGCCCCTACATATTGCCAATAAATCAGCAAATGCTAAAACAAAATCATTACCAAATTAGCGGGTCAAGGGCGCGCGCGTCCTTGCGGGTGTGGGCAGCGCCCACGGTTTTAATGTTTAGCCCTTTCTTCCTCAACAAGTTCCCATTTTTCTTTTGGCAAAATTTCTTGGATTATTTGATCGATTTGGTCGATGTCTAGTGGCTTTGAGAGGAAACCGTTCATGCCACTGCTAATGAAAATTTCGCGCATATCTTCTACTACGTTTGCGGTTAGGGCTACTATTGGCACGGTTTTGTACTTGTCGCCGTCTAATCCTCTTATTATTTTGGTTGTGTCCAAGCCGTCCATGTCGGGCATCATGTGATCCATGAAAATTATGTCGTAATCATTTTGTTGCACGAGATTTATCGCCTCGGGCCCAGAAAACGCTATTTCAACCTCTGCACCGCGCGAGGCTAATGTTTCTTGTGCTATTATTAGGTTGATTTCTAAATCGTCTACCACTAAAAAATTGGTGTTTGTCAACTTTAATACTTTTTCCTTTGCCGATTCGTGGCTACGTAACGATTCCTCTAAATTGCCAGTTAGCAAGCGTATCATGTTGGAGTTTGTCAACGGCGAACGTACTTCTTGCAAATTGCTGGGACGCTTTTTTGTCATTAAACTTTGTTTTCCGTAAAATACCGCAAACAATGATGTATCTTCGTCAATGGGAACATCTCGGATGGTTGTGTACATTTCGGCATCAAAAAATATGTGCGTGTATTGCTTTAGATCGGCGGGCAATTCTGCGATTATGTCGCATTTTACGCCCATTTTTTGTAGCTTTTGCTGCGTTATTTGCGATTTCACTTCGTTGCTGAAACGTAACGCAACGTTGAATTTTTTGTCCGCCAACAGGTTCTCATAAGATGTCAAATTTTCAACTTGCTGTATAACGTTAAAATAAAAACACGTTCCAACGCCGTACTCGCTTTTTATGCCGACTTTTCCACCCATTAACTCGACCAAATTTTTAGAAATTGGTAATCCTAATCCTGTTCCCTCAATGTGCCGATTTTTTCGTGTGTCAACTTGCACAAAATGGTCGAATAAATTTTTTATGTCCTCTTCTTTTATGCCGATTCCTGTGTCGTCAACTGCAACTTTGATATTGTATTTTTGTACATTTGAAGAGGTTTCACTTTGATTATGTTCAGCTTCGGCGATTGGCTCGGCGCTAATCGATAGCATTATATGTCCCTTTTCGGTAAATTTTATTGCGTTTGTTATAAGGTTGACGATAACCTGTTTTATTTTTGTAACATCGCCGATTATCTCGTTTGGCAATGCGGGATCATCGTTTACAATAAAATCCAAAAATTTTCCGCCTGTTCGAACGTACGTCATTGCGACAACATCGCCGATTAACGAGTGCATATGAAATTTCTCCTGCAAAACGTCAACCGCGCCCGCTTCGATTTTGGAAAAATCCAAAACATCGTTTATTATTGCCAATAATTGCTTGCCCGCTCGTTTTATATCTTTCAAATATTCAGTTACTTCGCGTTGCGTAGAAATCCGCAAGGATAAATCGGTCATTCCCAAAATTGCGTTCATTGGCGTACGAATTTCGTGGCTCATATTTGCCAAAAAATTGGATTTTGCCTTGTTTGCGAGTTCGGCGGCTTCTAATCGGCGTTGCTCGGTAATATCGTTCAAAAAACCCTCGATTATATACGGGCTGCCGTCTTCGTTAAACTCGATAACTCGGCTGCGTTCCCAAATCCATTTAGTTCCGCCATTTTTGGAATTTATTCTGTATGTAATATCAAGCGGTAAATTTCTATTTAACGTTTCGTTAAATTTTCCCATTAGTATGTCAAAATCTTCTTTGTGCGTTAAATCTAGTAATTTTACGTAACTTTGCCCAGTAAGTTCGTCTGCGTGATAGCCAAATAAATCATAAGAACCCTCGCTGACGAAAATTATCGTATAATCGGGCGGGTCAAAATAATGCTGAAATATCATACCAGGAATGTTGTCCATTATCGTTTCGATGCGGTGAATTAACGCGCGATGCCCAGAATTTATTATTGCAATCGTCATAAAATCGGCTAACGAAGAAAAAAAACTTTGTTCGGCTGTCGTCCAAATGCGATTGTGCGGATAACGCTCGGTGCTAAATTGGTCAACGCCAATAATGCCAACCAACCGCCCGTTAGAAATAATCGGAGCATCCATTGCTGCACAAATTTGCGAATTTTCATATCCCGGCATATTTGACAGCACATTGGGGATTCTTGTGGAATTTACTACAACTTGCCGACCGTTTAACAAAGCATCGATATACTCTGAACTTTCCTTAATTTCCAAATCATCTTGTAACGTAAAATCTTTTTTTTCCAAATCATAACTAATTATGCACTCTAAAACTCGATAATCCATAGAAATATCCCAAACAGTTACGCGGCTAGCGTTTAAGGCAACACAAGCCTCGTGCGCTATTAACGCAGCCGCCTCTTTTATATTGCCCGCCGAAAACTCGGGCTTTTTTGCAATACTTGCCAAAATTTTACTAAACTCAATATTTTTCATGATTTCACCTCTTGATTATCATTTTTACCTTCGCGATATTCGCTGGGAGTTACTCGTTCGTACTGCTTAAATATCGATTGAAAATAACGAACATCTTCAAAACCTACTTCTGTGCAAATTTCTTCTTCTGGTAATTCTGTGGTAGAAAGCAATCGCCGTGCGGCATCCATGCGAACGCGCATAACGTAATCGTACAGGCTAATGCGTTCTCGTTCCTTAAAAATGCGGTTAAGATGCTCTGGCGTTGTGCCGAGCGTTACCGCCATTTTTGCGGTCGAAAATTGTTCTTTATAAAGGCGATCGATGTACTGTTTTGCGGCACGAAACAGCCGCTGATGGTTTTCTTCCGTATAATTGCGAATGTACGCACAAAAACTGCGAAGTGCTTTGTCGAAAACCGTTAAGCCATCTTCCAAATTTTTTACAGCCAAAATTTCGGCAGTAGGAAACAACTTGGAAACCTGCATAGCAACAGGAATATTCTGCTCCGAGATATGACGGCTAATTCTCAAAACAATATTCATTAAAATTTTAGAAATCAATCCTTCGGGAATGTAACCACTTTGTGCTAGCGAGTCAAAAAGCTCCGTTAAAACCTGCTTGCAGTAAGGATAATCTCCCACAACAGCCATATAAACAAGTCTATCTTCGCGATCGCTTGGATAACGATATGTAATATGGTTGTTCGGTTCGACAAATTCCAGCGGAATAACCGAATTATAGCCAATGCGATTGCGGTACAAAATAGCGGTCATCGCCTCTTTATACGAGATATTTATCTCGGTTATTAAATCGTACGTGCGTCCCAATCCTATAGAAATGCGCGTGTCGGTTTTTTCGTAAATTGCCTGTTTTATCTCGTCAAAAAAGCTAACTTTTTCCTCAATGGAGGAATAACCGCCCATAACGATTGCCACAGAGTGAAAATTTATCATAAAAATCAAGGCTTCACGTTCGGACATTCCCTCAATGGTCGCCTGATAAATTTTGAAAATTAGCAAATGTTTTTCGCTTTCGGTTAAAGTCAACGCAATTTGCCTAAAATGGTCAATATGTACAATGGCGACTGTGTAACCTTGCGGCAGTTTAATCTCGAAATGCGAAAAGCCGTCTAAAATTTCGTCTTCGTTGATAATATGCCCCTCAACCAAACCACGCAAGAAAAACCCTTCGTAATGCGAAATATTGTCTTTCGAGCGTTGTTCTTGTTGCTTAACTTGCTGGCGAATAACGTCATCTTTTTTGAATTGCGACAGCGCCAATTTAAGACACCGCGCTAATTCTGTGGGTTTAACAGGGCGAAACATATAATCGATAACGCCAAAATCGCGCGCGCGGCGCATATATTCAGTATCGTTAAACGTTCCATAAACGACAAGCCGCATATTAGGAAAATTTGAATGAATATCCATAAACCGCATAAACCGCACGCCGCCGAAAAATTTTATATCGGCAATAATCAAATCGGGTTTATAATTTTGTATACTTGGGATAATATCTTTATTTGGGTCGGTAAAAGTACCAACAATTTTGCACTCGGAAAACGAGCGGCGTATGTAGGTTTTGAAGTTTTTGATATTATCATTATCAGAATCAACTAACATTACGTTCATATTTCAACGCGCCCTTTCAAGGCTCTTGCGAGAGTAACTTCGTCGGTATGCTCCAAAGAGCCGCCAACGGGGATTCCGTGGGCTATGCGAGTAACTTTTACGCCAAGCGGTCGCAACAATTTGCTTGTGTACATTGCGGTTGCCTCGCCCTCCACGGATGGACTAATTGCTAAAATTATTTCATATTCCACATTGGGATTATTTTGCAGACGTTTAAGTAGTTCGGCAAATTTCAATTCATTTGGACCGATGCCATTCATTGGCGAAAGTACGCCGTGCAGCACATGATACAGCCCAAAAAATTCGTTAGTGCGTTCGTAAGCCGCCATATCTCGGGGATCTTCCACAAGCATAATAGTTTGGGAATCTCGTTTGGGATTAGAGCAAACAACGCAAGGGTCAACATCGGTAATATTGCAACAGATAGAGCAAAATTTAACATTATTGACAGCGTTAATAATGGAATTAGCAAGCGTTTCGGCTTGTATTTTCGGCATTTTCACGATATGAAAAGCAAGCCGCTGGGCAGATTTTCCGCCTATTCCAGGCAAGCGAGCAAGCTCTTCAATCAATTTTGCAATAGTTTCGCCGTACATTAAAATAATCCAGGCGGCAAACCCATTCCGCCAGTCAATTTAGACATTTGCGAGTTTGTCATTTCTTCAATTTGGCGCATTCCCTCATTGACGGCACTCATAACTAAATCTTGCACCATTTCCACATCGTCCAGTACATCGGGGCTAATCTCCAAACTTTCCACAAAACGCTCGCCGTTTATTACAACTTTAACCGCACCGCCGCCAGCCGACGATTCTACGGTCTTACTTTTCAACTCTTCCTGCATTTTTTCCATTTGCTTTTGCATTTTTTGGGCTTGTTTCATCAAATTATTCATCCCACCTGGCGGCATTCCGCCAAATCCTTTTGCCATTTTTATTCCTCCTCGATTAAATATAAAAACCTTGGGTGCTAAACATTAAAACCTTGGGCGCTGCCCAAACCCGCAAGGATGCGCGCGCCCTTGACCCGCTATTTTTCGTATGTTATGGGCATTTTTATTTTTTGGGTTAGGTCGGTTTTTAGGTCGTTAATTGTTATTTCGTTATTTTCGGTGTTTTCGTTAATTGTAGTATTATTATACACGTTTTGTACGGTAAATACAATAGCTGTTTCTTGTGGTAAATTGTAATATTCTAGTAAAGATGGTTTTATAAAATCTTTTCGCATTTGCAAAGTTTGGATTCTTTCTTCGCTTTCGACGTATATATAAGCGTAATTTTCTTTTATTTCGAAGGTGCATTTTTTTAACATTACTTTTGATGCTGTGTCGGTAAGTTGGTTGCAAAACGTTTGCCAATCGTTGCCTGCGGTTGTTGTTGGCGATGTTGCTACTGTTTGTGCTGTTTGTACATTTGGGATATTTTGCGGTTTTTGTACAGTTTGCACAGTTTGCGGCTTTTGTATATTTTGAATTTCTTGTATATTAGATGTCAATTTTATTGTACAAACTTCCAAAGCAAGGCGTTCTTGTGGCAGAAAGCGGAGTTGATTTTGGAACTCCGAAAATTCTTTAATGTAAGAAATCAGTTGCAAAGGATTTTGTGCTTGATTTTTGTACAACTGCAAAGTTTCCGCCGAGCAATCGAGAATGTCGCTAGTTGTTATTTGCGAAGCAACCAAGATATTTCGCAAATGCTGAATAATATCGGAAATCATCCGAGATAAATCTCTGCCTTCGGTAAAGGCTTTTGCAATAATTTCTAAAGCCGCTTGTGTATCTTTATTAAAAAGGGCGTTTGTGTATGCAAAAAGGCTGGCTTGATCCACCGCACCTAGCAAATTTTGAACTTGCTGTAATGTAATGGTCGTATTTTCGGCGTTTATGTACAGGGACAAACATTGGTCAAGAATGCTCAAAGCATCTCGCATAGCACCGTCAGAAACACTTGCAATGTATTCCAATGCGGGCGTTTCGATGGCGACATTATCGGCTTTCATGTAATCCAACAGTGTTTCCACCATGTCAATTTTAGAAATTCTCTTAAAATCGTAGCGTTGGCAACGAGATAAAATAGTTGCCGGCAATTTTTGCGGATCGGTGGTTGCGAGTATAAAAATCACGTGTTGCGGCGGTTCTTCTAGCGTTTTCAGCAAAGCGTTAAAGGCGGCAACGGTCAACATATGAGCTTCGTCGATAATGTAAACTTTGTGCGTGCCACTTGACGGCGGATATTTAACCTCTTCGCGCAATTCGCGTATGTTGTCCACGCCGTTGTTGCTTGCGGCATCAATTTCGATGACGTTAAGACTGCGTTCCGCAAGAATATCCTGGCAAGTTTCGCAAACATTACAAGGTTCGCCCAGTTCCTGCGATTGCGGACAATTTAACGCACGTGCAAAAATTTTGGCTGTAGAAGTTTTGCCTGTTCCTCGAGTGCCAGAAAATAAATAAGCATGAGAAATGCGCTGCATACTCAACTGGTTTTTTAGCGTTGCCACGATTGCTTTTTGCCCAATAACACTGCCAAAATCTTTAGGCCGCTTTTTTCGATACAGGGCTGTGTACATCAAATCACCTCTTTTATAATTAGCTGTTTCAATTATATCATATATCTATTTGATTGACAAATTTAATATGTTTTGTTAGTCTTATTTGGTAATGTGGAAGAAAAACGCTGTTTTTAATACAGTGGTTTTGCGAAACGTATTTGGATATTGCTGTATTCGATACAGCGTTTTTGTGAAACGTGTTTGGAAAATGCTGTTTTTAATACAGCGTTGGGGGAAATGATAATAATCGGATTGTAGAAAAACGGGCGGATATTATCATTTTGAAAAAAAGGAGAAATTAAAATGCAATGGATTGAAGGAAAAATTACCACAACATCGCAAGCGGTGGAATTAGTAATTGGATTTTTAATGGTACACGATGTAAACAATGTACGCATTGTCGACGACGAAGAAGTCAGCCGATTTTTATTAGACCATCCCTTAAATTGGGATTACAAAGATGACGAAATTTTGAATCGTCCAGGAGCAGAAATAATATTTCATGTGCAAGCGGACGAAGCGGGCGAGCAAATTTTGGCAAATATTTCTTCCGATTTGCCAAAATTGCCGCAAAATATACCCGAAGTTGATTTTGGCAAATTAAATTTTACTTTTGGCGATGTTAATGATGACGATTGGCTCAACGAATGGAAAAAAACCTACAAACCTTTTAACATTGGCAAAAATATAAAAGTTGTTCCTGTTTGGGAAGAATACGCACAAACCAACGAAATTATTTTCAAAATTGACCCCGGGGCGGTTTTTGGCACTGGATTGCACGAAACCACGCAGCTGTGCGTTGAAACTTTGGAAAATATGAATCTCAAAAATAAAACTATCTTGGATATTGGTTGCGGCAGCGGAATATTATCGATAATATCAATGTTGTTGGGTGCAAATAAAGCTGTCGCTTGCGATATAGATCCATCGGCGGAATCTTGTGCGGAAAACAACGCATTGCTTAACAAGGTTGATAATTACGAAGTAAAAATTGGCAATATTTTTGACGAGAATTTTCTTTCTCAAATATTAAAAAATGCCGAAAATTTTGAAAATGCCGAAAACGCCGAAAAAACGCCGAAATTTGACATTGCCATTGCCAATATTGTTGCCGATGTTATAATCGGATTATCCGATTTGGCGGAAAAATTTGTCAAAAAAGGCGGATTTTTCCTTGTTTCGGGCATAATTGCCGAACGTCTGGAAGAAGTATCTCAAGCTATAATCGCCAATAATTTAACGATAATTCAAAAATTGGAAAAAAACGGCTGGGTTTGCTTGCTTTTAGAGGTATAAATTATGCCAAAACATTTTGCTAACATCTCTGGGGAAAAAATTTATCCTACAAACGAAACTTTGCACCATTTAACAAAAGTTTTGCGAGTTCGTGCTGACGAACAAATAATTTTTTGCGACGGCAACGAAACGGATTATATTTGCAAAATAATTTCATCAAATCCATTTAAGGTTGACATTTTGCGAAAAGTTCCAACCGAAACGGAATCGAGCCATAAAATTACGCTGTATCAAGCCATTACAAAAGCGGATAAATTGGAATGGATTATCCAAAAGTCGGTAGAATTGGGCGTTTGCGAGATAATTCCCGTTAATACAAAATATTCAATCAAAAAAAATTGCAACATTGAGCGCTTTGCAAAAATAGCGGAATCAGCCGCTGGGCAAAGTATGCGAGGAATCATCCCCAAAATAAGCCAATCTTTGGATTGGGAAATTGCAACGCAACACGCAAAAAATTACGACATCACAATAATTGCCCACGAAAAAGAGGAATCTCAAACTATAAAAAATATTTTAACCGAGCAGCATAAAAAAATTGCTGTTTGGATAGGTTCGGAAGGCGGTTTTGCCAGCGAAGAAATATCTGCAGCCCAAAAATTGGGCTTTTGTGCGGTAACTTTAGGTAAACGCATTTTACGTGCCGAAACCGCAAGCATTGTCGCAATATCTCAAATAAATATGCTTTTGGAAAATTAAAATATCTCAAAAAATACTTTCTTTTTGATTGCAAGTATGTTATACTTAATTTGCAATGTTTGTGAATTAAAAAATACGCATACTTTAATTGAGGTGCTTTTATATATGGAATATATCACCATAAAAGGTGGCAAAAAATTAGTTGGCTCTGTTGACATAAGCGGAGCAAAAAATGCTGCAGTGGCTATTGTACCAGCTGCGATAGCTGCACAAGGGGTTTGTATTATTGAAAATTTGCCCGCTATAAAAGATGTAAATGTTTTGGTGGGCGCTTTACGAAATTTAGGCATAGATTGCCAATTTATTGATACTCATACTTTGAAAATAGATAGTCAAAATATAAAAAGTTGTGCTATAACTTACGACCAAGTAAAAGATATGCGAGCATCGTATTATTTGCTAGGTGCTTTGCTAGGACGTTTTAAGCACGCACAAGTACCATTGCCGGGCGGTTGCAACTTTGGACTTCGCCCAATAGATTTACACATGAAAGGCTTTGAGGCTTTAGGTGCAAAAATCAACATTGAACACGGAATGGTTACTGCAACCGCCGAAAAACTTACAGGCACTAACATTTACTTGGATATTTCTAGTGTTGGTGCAACAATAAATATAATGATAGCCGCTGTATACGCCGAAGGAGTAACTCACATAGAAAACGCCGCAAAAGAGCCGCACGTAGTAGATACAGCAAATTTTTTGAATAAATTAGGTGCAAAAATTAAAGGCGCAGGAACGGACATTATCCGAATAACTGGTGTTGAACGCTTGCACGGCGGCGAATACTCGATTATTCCCGACCAAATTGAAGCAGGTACTTACATGATAGCCGCCGCAATTACCAACGGCGATGTTCAAGTTAATCACATTATACCAAAACACATGGATTCATTAAGTGCCAAATTAACCGAAATGGGCTGCAAAGTCATCGAAAACGGCGACACAATCCGAGTTATCGGCACGGAAAATTTGCAAGCCTGTAATGTAAAAACTATGTTTTATCCAGGGTTTCCAACCGATTTGCACCCGCAAATGTCGGCGTTGCTTTCTGTTGCCAACGGAACCAGCCTTATGACCGAAGCCGTCTTCGAACACAGGTTTCAATATGTAAAAGAACTGCTCCGCCTTGGTGCAAACATAAAAGTTGAGGGACGCGTTGCTATCATCGAAGGCAAAAATACTCTTAGCGGAGCACAAGTAACGTCAACCGATTTGCGAGCAGGCGCGGCGCTTATTGTCGCTGGCTTGGCTGCGCACGGCACAACTTCTATCGGCAATGTCAAATATCTCGACCGAGGTTACGAACGGTTCGAAGAAAAATTGACCGCAATAGGTGCAGATATAAGCCGTGTTCACATTGACGAATAAAAAGTAAATGGAAGAAATGTTATTTTATCCAATAGCGAGTGGCTCGAGTGGCAACTGCACTTACGTTGGCACAAAAAGCACTCACATTTTGGTAGATGCAGGAATTAGTGGCAAAAAAATTGAGACCGCTTTATCGGAGTTAAAAAATCCCAATATATCGGCTATTTTTGTAACCCACGAACACGGCGATCACGTTTTGGGAATTGGCGTTATGGCTCGCAGATACAACTTGCCAATTTACGCAACGCCCAAAACGTGGCAACATTTGCCAAACTCGGTTGGGGAGATTCCCAAGCCGTTGCGACACAATATTATCCCCAACCAAACCATATTTTTACAAGATTTAGCCATCACCGCTTTCGATATTCCGCACGATGCCGCGCAACCAGTCGGCTACTTTATCGAAACGAAATCTCAAACAGCCGCCGTTGCTACCGATTTAGGCTATGTAACCGATACAATTCGCAATATTTTACGAAACGCCCAAGTTTTGCTAATCGAAAGCAATCACGATGTAGATATGCTAAAAAATGGCAATTATCCCGCACATTTGAAAGAGCGAATTTTAAGTAGCACAGGACATCTTTCGAATGTAGCGGCAGGTATTTTATTGGTAGAAATTGCCAATCCAAAATTACGCCACATCTATTTGGGACATTTAAGCGAAGAAAATAATCATCCGCAACTTGCTTTTAACACAGTTAGCAATATTTTAACCATAAATGAGGTTTCTTTGGATATTTCGGTTGCAAAATATAATGATAGGTTGTTTCGTTGGTAAGGGAAAAATTGCTGATTTGGCAAAAATGCAGGTTTGAAAAAATGCAGGTTTGAAAAAAACGGCAGGTTTGGAAAAAACGGCAGGTTTGAAAAAAACGGCAGGTTTGAAAAAAACGGCAGGTTTGAAAAAAACGGCAGGTTTGGAAAAAACGGCAGGTTTGGAAAAAATGCGGATTTGGAAAAAACGGGCGGATAATATCCGCCCCTACAAATCGCAACCGTAGGGGCGGATATTATCCGCCCGTATTATCATAAAATTGAATCCCCTTACCTCACAAAATTTTTATTGCAATTTATTTTATTGTATGTTAAAATATGATGTAAAGGTTATTTTTGCTATGTTCAATTTTAATAGCTAAAAACAATAAAATAAAAAGGGGAAAATATTATGCAATACAGAAATTTTGGCAAGTTGGGCTTTGAAGTATCGTTGCTCGGTATGGGCTGTATGCGTTTACCGTTCATTGACGAAAACGACGGCAGCAAAGGCGTTGACCGTGATAAAGCCTACGAACTTATTAAGTATGCTGTAGATAACGGCGTTACCTATTTCGATACGGCTTACGGTTATCACGCAACAGACAGCGAGGCAGTTTTGGGCGAGGCTTTGCAAGACGGCGGCCGTCGCCAAAAAGTGAAAATTGCCACTAAACAACCGTTTGGCGTAATGGCAACTCAAGCCGATATACGCCGCAATTTGGAAAATACCCTAAAAAAGTTACGCACCGATTACATTGACATATATTTATTACACTGCATTATGCAACCAACTTGGGACGAAATCCAAAAACGTGAAATTTTTGCAGAGTTTGAAAAGTTTAAGGCGGAAGGCTTGATAAAACACATCGGCTTTTCTTACCATGGGCAATATCCAACTTTCAAGGAAGTTGTCGAGCGGTATCCTTGGGAAATGTGCTTGGTACAGCAAAATTTGCTTGACGTAAACCGAGAAGCAACCGAACAAGCCATTTATACCGCTCACAAGCACGATTTAGCCGTGGTTATTATGGAACCATTGCGTGGCGGCGGTTTAACGAAAGCTCCGCAGGTTGTCGCCGATTTGTATGATAATTTTCCAATAAAACGAACGCCTACAGAATGGGCTTTTAGACATCTCGCAAATTATCCCGAAGTTTCGGCAATGATTAGCGGAATGTCAACTTTGGAACAGCTGAAAGAAAATTTGGCAATGTTCTCACAAGAAGACATGAAACCCAACTGCTTATCCGAAGACGAGAAAAAGCTAATTGTTGCGGCACGAGAAGGTTACGAATCCATTGTTACAATCCCATGCACAGGCTGCAACTATTGTGTGCCTTGTCCGCACGGCGTGGAAATTCCGCGAGCGTTTGCTCTTTACAACGATGCTCACCGCTTTGGACATTTTGACCAACCGCGCCGTTCGTATATGTTCACGCGCCGCGCCAAACACGATGCCAGCTTTTGCACATCTTGCGGCGTATGTTTGCCAAAATGTCCACAAGAAATTGACATTCCAAAACAGCTGCAAGTTGCACACGCCGCTCTCGATGGCTGGGAAGAATAAAAAATACCAAAAAATAATTGTGGGGTAGATATAGCGGGCGGACTCGCCTGTCGGACGGGCAGGTAATATCCGCCCCTACAAACCGCCCAAACCGTAGGGGCGGATATTATCCGCCCGTTTTTCAACACATTTGTATTTTTTACTCCTACTGGCTTTCGCTACATTAAATTTTGGAAAATTTATTTGGAGATATTTTTCGCTACGTTAAATTTTGAAAAATTTATTTGAGGATATTTTAATGGATAACCTAAACAAAATAAACACTTTTGCGAAACAACACAACTGCATAATCGGAATTTGCGATGCGTTGCCTTTGGAAAATGTACAGCTAAAAAATGCCAAAAAACCGCCATTTGTAACGCCAAACTTGGAAAAGCGGATAAATCCGCTACTTTCGTTGCCAACGGCAAAATCGGTTATTGTGCTTGGAAAAAGTTACTCGCCTTCGCCTTATAAAAATTTGTCTAGTTTGGGCAACGGCACGGATTATCACAATACAATAAAAACACTTTTGCAAAAATTGGCGAAACTTCTTGCTTGCCAAAATGTTATAATGGTAGATAGTGGCGTTTTAGCAGAGCGACCTTTTGCAATAAAGGCTGGTTTGGGCTTTTGGGGACGTAACAATATGGTAATTTCTCCGAAACTTGGCTCTTTTTTTAATATTGGCTTGCTTTTGGTGGATATTTTGCTACCGCCAACCGAAACGCAACAATCCGCCGATAATTTGCAATGTCCCACCGATTGCAACATTTGTATGAAAAGTTGTCCTGCGGGGGCAATAACGCCGTATTTTGTCAACTTTGAAAAATGCGTATCTTATATAACGCAAAAAAAGGGCTTGCTAAATTTACGAGAAACCATTTTGTTACAAAAATCACAGCAATTATATGGTTGTGATATTTGCCAAAATTGTTGTCCGTTCAACGATTTTTCCCAGCAACAAACTGAATACAACACAGCCGAAATTTTACAAATGCAACAAGAAGAATTTACCAAAAAGTTTGGCGATACAGCTTTGGCGTGGCGCGGGCTTTCGCATTTGCAACGCAACGCCAAACTAATTACAAGAAAAGAGGAAAACTATTGAATAGTTTCAGAAGATTATTTAAGGCGGTTGACATGACCGAAGGACCGCCTTGGAAAAAGTTGCTAATTTTTACCGTTCCGCTGTTGATTGGCAACCTGTTTCAGCAGTTGTACAGCACAGCGGACGCTATTATTTTAGGGCAATATGTCGGCGATGTTGCTTTGGCGGCTGTCGGTAGCACGGTTGCAATATTTTTTTTGATAATGGTTTTAATGATGGGAATTGCAATCGGAGCAGGCGTTATGGTTGCACAATATTTTGGTGCAAAAAACCGCGACGCACTTTCCTTTACAATCGGCTCTAGTATAACGTTGACATTTATTTTAGGATTAGTTATAATGATTTTTGGCCCGCTTGGCACTCGACCGCTGTTGCTATTGCTAAACACGCCGCCAGAAATTTTAGAGGATTCCATTATTTACATAAATATATTGTTATGGGGCGTTTTGACTATGTCCTATTTTAATATACTTTCGGGAATTTTGCGCGGCTTGGGAGATTCATTTTCGCCGCTTATTTATTTGGTAATTGGGACGATTCTCAACATTATATTAAGTTTAGCTTTCGTAATTGGGCTTGGTTGGGGCGTTGCGGGCGCGGCTATTGCAACCGTTATGGCACAAGCCGTTACAGCAATTTTGTGTCTTATCAAGCTGTTGAAAATGACGGGCATATTTGAGATGAGTCTCAAATATTTGCGGTTGAAAAAAGATTACGCTTTGCAAATACTAAAATTGGGCGTTCCAACAGGAGCATCGCAAGCAATAGTTGCGATTGCGGTAATGGTTGTTCAGCCGTTGGTAAACGATTTTGGATATTTATTTATAGCAACGCACGTTGTAATTATGCGGATTGACGGCTTTGTAATGATGCCGAATTTTTCTTTTGGCAATGCGATGACCGTTTTCGCAGGTCAAAATATGGGCGCAGGAAAAATAGAACGAATATCTCAAGCCACAAAACAATGCGCAATATTAGCCGCTGGCACAGCAACCATTTTGATAGGCGCAATTTTAATTTTCGGCAGATATATAGCGGGCTTTTTTACGTCAACACAAGAAGTAATCAGCTTAAGCCAAGAAATGCTGTTCATTTTAGCCCCTGGTTATATAATTTTTTCGGTTGCAATGGTCGCATGGGGAACAGTCCGCGGTGCTGGCGATGCAATCTCTCCGTTGTGGGCATCGATAATAAATACCGTTTTTATACGAGTTCCAACGGCGTATCTTTTTGTATATTTAATGGGAACTCCGCACGCATTGATGTATTCGCTATTAGCAGGCTGGGTTGGAAATACGTTGCTTTCGCTAATTGTTTACCGCATAGGAAAATGGCGTAGCAAAGGATTGGTGCAGCAAGCATAATGATAAATGTCAAGGTTGTGATGTTTGTTTTGCACATGGTATAAAATCAAAATAAAATAAAATGTTGGCTGAAGATAACGGGCGGATAATATCCGCTCGTTATTTTTATTAAGCTAATTTGATAAAATTTGCAAAAACAACATATTTTTGCTAAAATATAATCACTCCATTAACTCTCAAAAAACAAAAAAAGTTACGGGGTCAAGGGGCGAAGTCCCTTGCGGGGTGTGGGGCAGCGCCCCACGGTTTTAGGGTTTATGTTTTAGGTTTTGATTATTTTCAAAAGAAAGAGGTGTTTGTTTGAAAAATCATTTTGTAGGAGCGGCGGTTTTGGTGGTTGTTGGCATTGTAGTTAGGCTGTTAGTTTTTATGATAGATATGCCGTTTACTTGGGATGTACATACTTTTCAGGCTTGGGCAAATATGTTGTACGTTGACGGTTTTGCACAATTTTATTATTCGGATGCTTTTACCGATTATCCGCCAGCTTATATGTACGTTTTGTTTGTGATTGGAGCAATTCGTTCCGCATTAGATTGGGGATTTTTAAGTCCGCAACTTAATTTATTGACATTTTCGCCCGCTATCATAAGCGATATTATTACAGGATTAGCAATTTATTTCATCTCAAAAGATTTGTTCCACGAGGAATATATTTTTGGCAAGGCATTTTTTGTTTCGATGGCTTATTTGCTAAATCCAGCGGTTCTTATTAACTCGTCTTTGTGGGGACAAGTGGATGCGGTTTATACATTGTTGCTATTTTTGGCTCTTTATGCGGTTTACAAAAAGCAAATTTTGCCAGTTTATATGCTTTATGGCTTGGCTGTGCTTACTAAACCGCAATCGTTAATGCTTGCACCAATTTTTTTGTACTCGGTATTTCACTATTCCAAAGCACGTAATTTTACCGCAAAATCCATTTTGACTGTTTTCGGTTACGGAGTCGGCACTTTTGCATTTATGGCACTTATCTCGTTGCCGTTTGGCATAGATTTAGTAATAGAGCAGTTTTTTACAACTATCGGCTCGCGACCGTTTAACTCGATTAGTGCTTACAACTTTCCTGCTATGACGGGCGGAACTTGGCAAGGTATAACGCCATTTTACACGCTTATCACGAGCATAACTATTGTCGGCGTTACATTGTTCACGTTTTGGATTTTGTACAAACGTTGGGCAGTTTCCACAATATTTGCAACAGCTAGCTTGCTGTTTGGAGCTGTTTTTGTATTTTCAACCAATATGAACGAGAGATATATGTTTCCTGCGGTGCTGTTTTTGCTTGTAGCCGCCATTTTTGATAAATCCGAAGATTTTCAACAAACTCCGCAAGTACAAGAAACTCCCGCAGAATTAGCAACCGTTTCGCAGGGAATTTCCAAGCCTAGCAAATGGTATATACTCTATTTTGCGTTCTCGTTCACAATTTTTATAAATTGCTTTGATATTCTTTTGGCAAATAACGGCTATAACCTAACTGTGCCGTTTGTTATTCGCGAAGCTCCGCCTGGCTTGTTTAGACCAATCGATGAATTTGTCGCACTTATTGGCTTTATAAATGTTTGTTTGGCAATATTTTTAATTAGAACAAGCTATTTTACAGCAATTAAAGTTGAAACGGGGGCAAAAAAATGACCAAAAAAGAATTTATACCGCTGTTGGTGCTTATGATATTTTACTCGATATTCACGTTTTACAATTTGGGAAACATGGAAAGTCCGCAAACCGTTTGGAATCAAGAAGGAGCAGCCCTTTTCGATTTTGGCGAAGTACGACATATTTCTCGGTTTCAATTTATGATGAGCAACCGCAACGATGTTGATTTTATGCTATTTACCTCGGTTGACGGCAACGATTGGAACGTTGCAATGCACATTAGCGATGTTCGCGTTTTTGCTTGGGACGAACGCACGGTAAACGAAGAGGCATTTTTTGCCCAAATTGTGCCATTTAACGAGGGTTTGCGTATTCAAGAAATAGCTTTCCGAGACGAAAATAATCAAATTATCCCAATAAATGTAATTACGCCAGGCGCGGAAGTGCTTGTTGACGAGCCGCACACCGTTCCAGAGCGTTCCAATATAATGAACAGCACATATTTTGACGAGATTTTTCATGCACGTTCTGGCTACGAACTTTTGCACGGATTAACCGTATTTGAGACAACGCATCCGCCAATGGGCAAAAATTTTATTGCAATGGGTGCCGCAATATTTGGGATGACTCCGTTCGGTTGGCGGTTTCCTGGTGCATTGATGGGCGTTTTGATGATTCCGCTAATGTACGCTTTTGGTCGCATGATGTTCAAATCGCCGTTTTGGGGAATTTTCACAGCGTTTATATTTTCCTTTGATTTTATGCTGTTTGTGCAAACGCGCATTGCAACTATTGATAGCTATGTTACGATATTTATAATTGCATCGTATTTATGTATGTACGGTTACACGCAGTACAAATTAAACGACAAACAGTTATGGAAACCGCTGTTATTTTTGGCGGGATCGGGGCTATTTATTGGGCTTGCGGTTGCATCCAAATGGCAAGGAATTTACGCACTTATCGGATTACCGATAATTTTCTTTCCACATTGGTACAGCGTTTTGCAGAAAAACAAAAAATTGGCGTGGACAACATTCGCCTCGTGTTTTGCTTTCTTTTTGGCGATTCCGATAACAATATATTTGCTGGCGTATATTCCGTTTGTGTATTCAATGGACAGGGGCGGCGGATTTTTTCAAACGGTAATTGACAACCAAATATCAATGTTTTCGTATCATTCGGGCTTGCTCGAGTGGCATCCGTTTGCGTCGCGTTGGTGGGAATGGGCAATAATGACTCGCCCAATGTTTTATTATTCCAACACATTATCCAGTTATCCCGACGTACGCCAAGGAATAAGTTCGTTTGGAAACCCTGCAATATGGTGGGTTGGAATTGCGGCAACCGCCTATGCAATAGTAAATTTAGTAACAATTTTGAAAACCTCTTCTCAATCCAATCAAAGCCAACTCGACAGCACACTCGAAACCAGAAACAATTTATTATTTTTGCTAGTTGCATACGGCGTGCAATTTGTCCCTTGGATATTTGTGCCACGTTCTACATTTATATATCATTATTTTCCAAGCGTGCCTTTTGTAGTGCTTTTGATAACTTTTATGTTTCAAAATTACAAGTTATTTGAGAAATATCCACGCCTAGTTTTAGGATACGCCGTTGCAGTTTTTGCGTTATTTCTGTTATTCTTCCCAGTTTTATCGGCATCGCCTGTAGCATTCGCCTTTGTTGAAACATTTTTAAGGTGGTTTACTGGGTGGATATTGGTTTAAGTTCAAAACCCATTGGCACTCAAAACCGTGGGCACTGCCCACACCCGCAAGACTGAATTTTGTCCAGTGGACAAAAGAACAGCGCCCTTGACCCGCATTTTTTGCTAATTTGTATAAAAAAACAGGGCGGAATGGTTCGCCCTGTTTTTTAATATCTAAATGTGTCCTTTGAGCAAATCCAACAGCTGCGACAATTTCGGTGATTTTCCGATGGACATATTGTAAAAATCGTCAGCCATTGCCCAACCAAAGGCTTGTGTAACTCCAACAGCGGTTACAGCAGCAGCACCCCAACCCCAACCAGGAATAAGTTTTACGAGTTGTCTAAAAGCAAACTGCCCTCCCTGCTTAACTAGACCCACAGATAAAATAGATTTTGCTAAATCCGTACTAATACGAATCCCAAACACAGCTGCCAATCCTGCAACCATTGTAACTTGTGCAGCAGTTATAGGTATATGATCTGCCATTGGAATTGGAATAAGTGCCGCAGCACCTGCAGCCGCCGAAGCGGTGTGTATTATGGCGTGGCATTTTCCTACATATTCTTGCGGTATTTTTGATTTTTTTGCCAACTTGTCATTATCTTTTTCCCAATTTTCTGCCATTATAAATTCTCTCCTTTTCATAGTTCGGTTATACCAAACTTATACATATAAAAATTTTTATATTACGTTATGAAATTTGCAAATTATTTGTGTATTGCTCCACAACTATTGCATTTACCGTTGAAAACTGTGTATTTGCCACAATTCATACATTTAGTGCCTTTGCCTGGTCCTGGCGGATGTTTCATTTCGTAGCCACAATTAGTACATTTTCCACCAGTAGGAGTTGTAAAAAAGTTCGGTTTTTTGCATTTTGGGCAATTTTTACCCATAAAATTTTCCCCCTTTCGCTACCTTTTTACTTTTTGAAATTTTAACTGCCAATAAACATTGTAAAACATAGATTGTGAAATGTCCAGTGCTGACAGCACTATTTTGAAAAAATTTTTTGTTGATTTAATTTTATAAAAAATTTCAAATTTATAAAATTGTGGGCGGATATTATCCGCCCGTTTGTTCCAAATTTGCTGTTTGTTGCAAATTTACTGTTTGTTCCAAGTTTGCTGTTTATTGCAATTTGCTATTTATTCCAAATTTTGCCGTTTGTTGCAAATTTACTGTTTGTTCCAAATTTGCTGTTTGTTGCAAATTTGCTGTTTGTGCCAAATTTTGCCGTTTGTTGCAAATTTGCTGTTTATTCCAAATTTGCTGTTTATTTCAAATTTGCTGTTTGTTTCAAATTTGCTGTTTGTTTCAAATTTACCGTTTGTTTCAAATTTGCTGTTTATTCCAAATTTGCTGTTTGTTCCAAATTTGTCATTTATTTCAAATTTTGCCCGTTTGTTGTAAATTCCCCATTCATTCCAAATCTCCAACATCTAATAATTTTACAAAATATTTCCAAAAAAATTTTTTAACCCCTCTTGACATCAACCGTACTATCACATATAATACACACATAACACAAAAAGGAGGTGAATCATGTTTCAAATTGAACTAAAAAGCCGAAAGGCAATATACGAGCAGGTTATTGACAACTTCAAGCGGCTAATAATAACTGGCGTTATTGCACAGGACGAAAAAGTGCCGTCCGTGCGAGATTTAGCACAGCTATTGACCGTAAACCCAAACACCGTGCAGAAAGCCTACCGTATTTTGGAAACTCAAGGATATTTTTACACCGTTCCTGGCAAAGGCAATTTTATAGCCGTTCCGCCAGCCGCCGAAAATCAAAAAGATATATCCAAAATTTACAGCCAACTTACAAGCCACGTTCAAGAACTGCTTTATCGTGGCGAAACCGCCGACAATATTGTCAACTTTGTAGAAAACTTAACAAAAAACCAAATCACAAAAGGAGAAGATTAACTTGATTCAATTAAAAAATGTATGCAAACAATTTGACAACCATTTAGCATTAAATAATCTAAATTTGCACGTCAAAAAAGGCTCAATTTATGGGCTTGTTGGCGTTAATGGTTCGGGCAAAACCACCGCAATAAAGCACATTGCAGGCATCTTCCGCCAAACATCGGGGCAGGTAGAAATCGGCGGTTTGCCCGTTTACGATAACATCGCAATAAAAGCCGCAATGGGCTATATCCCAGACGATTTGTACACTTTTCCCAATTATAATTTGCGCGGCTTGCGAAACTTTTACGCAAATTTATACGCAAACTGGAACGAAAATCGTTACCAAAAGTTGCTTAAACTTTTTCGCTTGGATGAAAAACGCCGTGTCCAAAAATTCTCAAAAGGAATGAAAAAACAGGTTGCCTTTATTTTAACAATGTCAACCATGCCAGAAGTCCTTTTGCTGGACGAGCCGATTGACGGGCTTGATCCCATCGTTCGCCAGCAGGTTATAAAGGAGATTATCGCCGATGTTGCCGAACGTCAAATGACCGTGCTAATTTCTTCCCACAATCTAAAGGAACTGGACGGCATTTGCGATTCTATCGGAATCATCAAAAATGGCACAATGCTTGTCGAAAGCGAGCTGGACGAGCTGAAATCCAATTTGCACAAGGTTCAAATTGCGTTTTCTAATAGCGAAAATTTTGAGGATTATTTTCAGCAACTTAAAAAATCCGAAAACAATTTCGCAAACATTCAAATTTTGCATCACGAACGCCGAGGACAAGTTTTTTTGCTAATCATCCGCGGAAAAGAGGAGCAAATTGACGAAATAATGCAATTTTCGCCGCTTGAAAATTCCGAAAATTCCAAAACGCAAAAATTGCCAATAATTTTGTACGATAAATTATCCTTAACTTTGGAGGAAATTTTTACGTACGAATATGAATCTGTAGCTGTGCAATTAAACAATAAATACGAAGAAAACGAACAATCGGAGGAGAAAAATGATAAATAAAGCACTATTAAAAGAGCAATTAAAACGATTTTGGATATTTTCGGCGTTTTTCATGCTAATGTACATTTTATCGGGAATTTTGCCGCTGCACATTAACAACTGGCAAGATGCACAATTTCAACAGCTAAATCAACTGCGAATGCTAATCGGCATTTTCGAAATGCGGCATCCGTTGCTTGTGATATTTACGGTGTTTACGCCGTTTGTCGCAATAAACGCACTTTATCCGCATTATGCGTCAACACGGGCGGCGACGGCGTTTTACAGCTTTCCCATAAGCAAGCGCGGGCTTTTTTGCACAAATTTTGTGGCGGCGCTAATTTTAACGTTGACTCCGCTGTTGGCGTTTTGCGTGATTCTGCTGTTGCCGCCGATAAGCTACAGCGGCCCAATCGTCATGTCCGAAAATTGGACGGAAACAATTCTTTTTAATCCGCAAATTTTCCCACATTTTGCACAGGGAAATTTTGGCGTAATAAACTCGGTTTCGGCGGTAGCGGCGTTTTTCGCACGCACCGCAATCGGAATCATCTTTTATTTAGGATTATTTTTAATGGCGATTTCGCTTTCTGGGAACGGTTACGTGAGAATCCTGTTTTGTGGGGCTTTGCCGCTTGTTCCGTTGGGCGTTCACACTTTTGTCAACCTAATCGGAGACGCTTTCGTATTCGGCTTTGACAGCGGAACAGCCGCGCTGCGAGTGCTTACAGTTGGAACGTTTACAAATCCCGTGCTATTGTCGGAATATCTCAATCCTACAATGATAATAAGCGAAAATATCCAATTATGGCAGATTTATCTTGTGTATACTGTGATAATCGTGATAACACTTGCGTTTTCGTACATTTTTGGGAATTTACGCAAAATCGAAAATGTTGGCGAATCGGTAATATCCAGTAAATTCAAGAAAGTTTGCGTGTTTCTCTTCAGTTTTGGCGGAGCGATTTTGCTTGCGATAATTTTGGGCGAATCGTTCAGCAGCATGACAATGCTCTATTTTGGGGCAATTTTGGGATTTTTGCTAGCGTACGTTGTCGCGCAAATGATAGCGGAGCAGCAATTTAGCATAGCCGAAAAACTAAAGTTTTTGCCGCATTACGCGGAGCAATGTTGGCGATTGCGGCGTTTATTTGGGCGTTTGTAACGTTGGGAATGTCAACCTATGTAAATCGAGTGCCAACCGCCGAGAGCGTTCGCGGCGTGATTATTGGGCATTTTGTCGGTTTCGGATTCGTCTTCGCTGGAGAGCGGTTTATCGTTGAGGATGCGGCGATAATTTCGCAGACAATCGGCGTTCACAACGAGATATTATCCAGTCGGCACGAGTTGCAATCGTTGCAATCGTCCAGATTTGCGGGCTTTAGCGAGGCGAACAATAATTCGCTAATAATCACGTACATTTTGCAAAATGGCAACCAGATAATCAGACATTATCGATTTGGCGACAATTTCGCCGCCGAATCGGGAGTTGACGATTTGGCAAATGCACCGCCAATTTTATTTGCCAACCGTTGGTCGCAAGTGAGCGAGCCAAGCGAAATAGAAGTGCTACTTTTCAGCATAGACGATTTTATGGATTTTGGCGATTTTCGCAGACGAGAAACGGTTCAAATGTTTTCGATAACGGATTCTTCGCACATAGAGCAAATCTTCGATATAGTAAAACAAGATTGGCTGCTAACTAACGCACAAGAGCGGCAAAATCAGCTAGACAGAATGGCGGAAATCCCAGTAGAATCGCCGCAAAGGGTAATAAATATCAGCGCAGGTTTGAGCAATAGCCAAATGGTGGATTTTCCGTTGTTGCATTTTGAGTTGTCAGCAGCGACTTTGCAGTGGTTGCGAGAGTTTGGGTATTTGGGGGAATCGGTTAGTTTGAATTAAACTAGCGGGCTAATATGCGGGCGGATAATATCCGCCCCTACGGTTGTGGGTTTGTAGGGGCGGATATTATCCGCCCG
>JGI24700J35501_10930844_pt1 | contig 27726 bp, 27 predicted proteins | sample TergutTh196P1_FD_35501 | JGI IMG/M metagenome (IMG submission 35501)
GGTTTCTTTGAGCTAGCATATTCAAAACCTCCTCATCGTCTGACTTAATAAATTTCATCCAGTACCATAGCTCTGAACTGTCTGTATCTTGCGGCAGTTTGGAAAGCTCCAATGTATTTATTTCGGTTAGGTTTGTGAATCCCTCAAGCTCCATAGCATCACGTATATAATTAACTTTTCAACATAACTTTTTCAAATACTTGCCGGTATAAGATTTTTTCACATTAGCAACTTCCTCCGGTGTACCCTCTGCTATTACCTCACCGCCTCCGTCGCCGCCTTCGGGTCCCATATCTATTACATAATCGGCAGTCTTTATCACGTCCAAATTATGCTCTATAACTACTATAGAGTTGCCCCCTTCTATTAACTGCTGCAATATGCCGATTAGCTTGTGAACATCGTATGTACTAAGCCCTGTTGTTGGTTCATCCAACACATACATTGTTTTGCCAGTGCTGCGACGGCTAAGCTCCGTAGCCAACTTTACCCGTTGAGCTTCACCTCCGCTAAGAGTTGTTGAGCTTTGCCCGAGCTTAACATACCCCAACCCCACATCGCTTATTACTTGCAACTTGCTTCGTAGCCTAGGCAAATTCTCAAAAAACACCATGGCCTCGTCTATAGTCATAGCAAGCACATTACTTATATCTTTACTTTTGTACTTTACCTCCAGGGTTTCTCTGTTGTAACGCTTACCCTTGCACACCTCGCACGGTACGTAAATATCAGGCAAAAAGTGCATTTCTATTTTTAAAATACCATCTCCGTTACATGCCTCGCAACGCCCACCCCTTACATTAAAGCTAAAACGTCCCTTTTGGTAACCACGTATCTTTGCCTCCGGAGTATTTGCAAAAATATCACGAATAATATCAAAAACACCGGTGTATGTGGCAGGGTTGGAACGGGGTGTTCTGCCTATGGGGCTTTGATCTATACTTATTATTTTGTCTAAATGCTCTATCCCTTTTATATCTCTATGGCTGCCGGGCTTGGTTTTTGAACGATTCAAGTCTCTAGCAAGGCGTTTGTACAGCACCTGATTCACTAAACTGCTTTTGCCTGAGCCGGAAACCCCTGTAACACAAGTGAAAATCCCCAATGGTATTTTTGTATTTATATCTTTAAGATTGTTTTCGGTAGCCCCGAGTATTTCCAAATATTTGCCGTTGGATACACGGCGTTCCTCGGGAAGCTCTATAGATTTCTTCCCGCTAAGATACTCCCCCGTTATGGATTCTTTGCATTCTAGCAAACCTTCCACTTTACCGGAAAAAACTATCTCCCCGCCCCGCTCTCCAGCAAACGGTCCCACGTCTACAACGTAATCACTTTCCATTATTGTGTCGGTGTCATGCTCCACCACTATCAATGTGTTGCCAATATCTCGAAGCCGATTCAAGGTTTTTAAAAGCCGATGGTTATCCCGCTGGTGCAGACCAATACTGGGCTCGTCCAAAATATACACAACTCCAACCAACCCCGACCCTATCTGGGTAGCTAGGCGTATACGTTGGCTTTCGCCGCCGCTAAGGGTTCCGGTAGCCCTGGAAAGTGTAAGGTAGTCTAACCCCACATCTATCAAAAATTTTATACGTGTATCAATCTCGCGTAAAATCGGTTCAGCTATCATTTTTTTTGACTGGGCAAGATCGGTGGTTTTATCGATGGTTTTAATATAGCTTTGAATATTTTTTACAGTCATTTCCGTAACTTGAGATATGTTAATATCTCCTATCGTAACTGCCAATACCTCCGGTTTAAGGCGGCGACCTTGGCAAGAGGGGCAGGCGGTGTTGGTCATGCAGCTCTCATACTCCTGCTTCATTACCTCGCTTGTTGTTTCTTTGTAGCGTCGGTTAAGGTTTTCCAATATTCCCTCAAAATTGTAGTGATAAGTTCTGCTTAATCCATCAGATGAATACTCCAACTCCAACCTTTTTTTTGTGCCGTTTAGTATTATATCCTGTATATTTTCCGACAAATCCTCAAAAGGAACATATGGATCAAAGCCATATTTTTTTGCCAGAGTTTTTATTATATTGTTGCTCATGCTAGAATCGTTTGCAATGCTTCTCCAACCTGGGGCAGCCACAGCTCCCTCCATAAGACTAAGACCGGGGTTGGGTATAATAAGATCCCTGTCAAACTTGCGTTGCATACCAAGACCGGTACATTCGGCGCAAGCACCAACGGGGTTGTTAAAAGAAAACAAGCGAGGCTCGATCCCTTCTATATTAACTCCGCAGTCCGGGCAAGAAAAACTTTGGCTAAAACTTAATATCTCCTCTTCTGTGTCTACCATAACAAGCCCTTGAGAAACAGAAAAGGCAGTTTCTACAGATTCGCTAAGGCGTTTCGTTATCCCGCTTTTTACTACAAGACGGTCAATAACTACTTCTATATCATGTTTTTTATTTATGGCTATTTTTATTTCGTCGTTAAGGTCATAAATCTCTCCGTCTATACGAATACGAATATAACCGTTCCTTTTTGCTTCAGAGATAAGTTTGCTATGCTCACCGCGGCGGTTGCGCACAACGGGTGCAAGTATCTGCAAACGAGTACCTTCTTTTAGAGCCAACAAACTGTCCACTATTTCGTCTATTGTTTGCTTGCGAATTTCTTTGTTGCAGTGTGGGCAGTGGGGAACACCTATTCGAGCAAACAAAAGCCGCAGATAATCGTAAATTTCTGTGACTGTACCCACGGTAGAGCGAGGGTTTTGGTTGGTTGTTTTTTGGTCAATAGAAATAGAGGGAGATAGTCCCTCTATAAACTCCACATCCGGCTTTTCCATTTGCCCCAAAAACTGCCGTGCATATGAGCTGAGAGATTCCATATATCTCCGCTGCCCCTCCGCAAAAATTGTATCAAAAGCCAAAGATGTTTTTCCGCTACCGCTTACTCCCGTAAACACAATCAGCTTATCTCTCGGCATTTCTAGATTAATATTTTTTAAATTATTTTCTTTGGCACCTTTTATTGTAATATTTTTTTGCATGTTATACCTCATGAGAGAGCCGAATTAAGAAAGTAATTCCGCTTAGTAATGTTTATTTGGTAATATTTAAAAAGGAATGCGTTAAGCAAAATTGCTATATACGCCATATTCCTCTTGTAATTTTATACACATCTTGAAAGTATACCAAATTTTTGCAAAACAGGCAACCATGGCAAATTAACTTGAATCGGTTATAATTGACACAATCAGAATATCTAATATATAATAAGGTATAATGACATTATAGCAGGGAACTATAATCAGGATATGAAGTGATATAAAATAACATGATATGAAGAATATCACTGAAAGGGAAAAACATGATACAACTACCTACGTTACAAAATTTGCTGATAAACATTGCTGCGGCTTTTGTTATTGTAACGGCAAAAGAATTTACAAAAGCTCTTGTTAGCACAAAACTGGGAGACACTCGACCAAAACGAGATAAACGGTTAACTTTAAATCCACTCAAGCATATTGAGATAGTGGGAATGATCTTTATAGTTTTGCTAGGGTTTGGTTGGGGGAAACCGTTGGAAACGAGCAGCTTGCACTACAAAAATCGCAAACGCGATATATTAATAACCCACATTGTCCCTTCCGTTGTTATTGTGGTGCTTGGTATGGCGGCGTTTTTTGTTTTAAACAACATTTTGCCTGCGGTTCAGACACCGATACAGCTTCACCTCTTTTTGGGGAGAATAGGTATTTTAGGTGTTTCATTGGCTTTGTTTAATATGATACCTATACATCCGATGGATGGAGCAAAAATATTGTCTATGTTTTTGCGCCCAAATCAAGTTGTAAGAATGGCGGGCATGGATAAAGCAATGCTCTTTATCCTTATAGTTATATTGCTGGTATGGCCCGGTAATCCTATATCGTTTGTTATTTCCGCCTTAACCACTTTTTTGTTGGGATTGGTGGTATAATGGCTACTGTTCGTATACAAAAATACCTTTCCCAATGCGGTATAGCTTCCAGGCGAAAAGCAGAGGAACTCATCAAAAAAGAAGAGATAACAGTAAATGGAGAAATAGCAAAGATAGGGAGTACAGTGTCTTCGGAAGATATTGTTAAATACAACAACAAGGTTGTAAAACCGCTCTCATCACTTCATTATGTTGCATTAAACAAGCCATTGGGATACATAACATCCACAAAAGATCAGTTTGGTCGTAAAACAGTGTTGGATCTCGTTCCAAAAAATATAAATGTATACCCCGTAGGGCGTTTGGACTACAATACTACAGGCCTTTTGCTGCTGACAAACGATGGTGAGCTAGCTTACAAACTGGCTCACCCAAAACACGAAACAGCAAAAACATACATAGTAGAAATTACTGGAAATATCACACCAACCAATTTGACGCAACTGGAGCAAGGTGTGTGTATAGGCAGTTACTTAACAAAACCTGCCACGGTAAAAATAATTGCAACCAATCCAACAACGCTGCAATTAATAATAAAAGAAGGCAAGAACAGGCAAATAAGGAAAATGATACAAGCCATAGACCATAAGGTTATAACACTAAAGCGTGTGGCAATAGGCAACCTACAATTAGGAAACTTAAAACAGGGAGATTATAAATATCTTACAAAAAAGGAGGTGACCGACCTTTGTTTTACAAAGAACAGGATAACAAGATCATAATGAAAGATGTGAAAAGTTTTGATATAGCCCAAACATTAGAATGTGGCCAGTGTTTCAGATTTTACAAAATTGATACTAATTTATACACAATCGTAGCCAACAAAAAAGTATTGTACGTTAAACAAGAAAATACTGCTCTTACCTTGTATCCTTGCAATATAAACGAGTTTGAAAGTTTTTGGATAAGATATTTTGACTTTGAAAGGGATTATTGTGAAATAAAAAAAATAATTTCTGAAGGTGATAAAATATTGCAGGAAGCAATCAATTTTGCTCCGGGTATAAGAATTCTTAACCAAGAGCCTTTTGAATGTCTCATATCTTTTATTATTTCCCAAAACAATCGTATTACCATGATAAAAAAAATAATAGAAAACCTCAGCAGAACCTTCGGAGAAAAAATAGAAGATGAGTACCATTCCTTTCCCTCGCCCGAAAAGTTAAACGCCGCAACAATCGATGAAATGATGGTGTGCAAAACAGGCTTTAGAGCAAAATATATAAAAGACGCTTGCTTTAAAATAACAAATCAAAATTTAATATTGGATAATTTATTTCAATTGGAAGAAAGTGCCGCAAGGGAAGAGTTGCTGACAATCCACGGTGTGGGGCAAAAAGTTGCGGACTGCGTTTTGCTTTTTTCATTACAAAAGCACGGCGCTTTCCCTACAGATGTTTGGATAAAGAGGGTAATGGAAGAATTCTATTTTCAAGGTAAACCAACTTCTGTTAAAAAAATACATGAATTTGCTTTAAATAAATGGGGTAACTATTCCGGATTTGCACAGCAATATTTATTTAATTACGCAAAAGAAAAGGAAATAGGCAAAAAATAGAGAAAAAGCTATATTAGTGAAATTAAAAAAGCGAAAACAGCCTTCTTTGCCTTGATTTAGTGAAAAAAACCAATAAATTTGCCTTGATTTATTTGAAGTTTAGGTTTAATATATTAATTGAGTTAGCAATCACCGAGGCAGTTTGCTAACAACAAAAAAACAAAAATAAAGAAAGGATTGATAATAATGAAACTTAAACCGCTAAGTGATAGAGTCGTGGTAAAGCAACTGGAAGCAGAAGAAACAACCAAGTCCGGTATTATACTTACAGGTTCAGCAAAGGAAAAACCGCAAGAAGCCGAGGTTGTAGCCGTTGGTCCTGGCGGCATTGTAGACGAAAAAGAGGTTATAATGCAGGTTAAGCCGGGAGATAAAGTTATCTACTCTAAATATGCAGGCACAGACGTAAAAATAGGTAGCGAGGAATATATAATAGTTAGGCAAAATGATATACTAGCCATTTTAGAATAGGAGAGGTAAATTTTTATGGCAAAGCAAATGAAGTTTGGTGCAGAAGCAAGGAATGCCTTAGAAACCGGTGTGAACCAGTTGGCAGACACAGTAAAAATAACTCTTGGACCAAAAGGTCGCAATGTGGTTCTTGACAAAAAATATGGTACACCACTCATCGCAAATGACGGTGTAACAATAGCGAAAGAGATAGAGTTAGAAGACCCATTTGAAAACATGGGTGCACAAATAGTAAAAGAAGTTGCAACAAAAACAAACGATGTGGCAGGGGATGGCACAACAACAGCAACTGTTCTTGCGCAGGCAATGATATGCGAAGGGCTTAAAAACATTGCCGCCGGAGCGAACCCGATAATATTGCGCCGCGGTATGCACAAAGCGACTGAAGTTGCGGTGAATGCAATCAAGTCTATGAGCCAAAATGTTGATGGCAAAAATCATATTGCAAAAGTTGCTGCAATATCTAGCGGCGACGAAGAAGTAGGCACAATGGTGGCCGATGCAATGGATAAAGTATCAAAAGACGGCGTTATAACAGTAGAAGAATCTAAAACTATGGATACAGAGCTGGATCTGGTTGAAGGTATGCAATTTGACCGTGGCTATCTTTCCGCCTATATGGCAACCGATATGGACAAAATGATAGCAGAACTGGATGATCCATATATTCTTATAACCGACAAAAAAATATCTAACATACAAGATGTGTTGGCTTTGCTTGAGCAAATAGTACAAGCCGGCGCAAAGTTGCTTATAATAGCAGAAGATGTAGAAGGGGAAGCCCTCGCAACTTTTGTTGTAAACAAATTGAGAGGAACATTTAACTGTGTTGCCGTAAAAGCTCCCGGTTTTGGAGATAGAAGAAAGGCCATGTTGGAAGACATAGCAATTCTTACGGGCGGCAAAGTTATAATGGATGAGCTGGGTCTTGATTTAAAAGAAGTAACATTAGAAGACTTGGGGCGTGCCAAAACAGTTAAAGTGGAAAAAGAAAACACAATAATAGTTGATGGAGCAGGCAAAAAAGAAGAAATAACTGCTCGCGTAAACCAAATTAAAGCTCAAATAGAGGAAACCACCTCTGAATTTGATAAGGAAAAATTACAAGAACGTCTTGCTAAAATGGTGGGCGGTGTTGCAGTTATTAGAGTTGGAGCCGCAACCGAAGCCGAGCTAAAAGAGAAAAAACTACGCATGGAAGATGCTTTGGCAGCGACTCGTGCCGCAGTAGAGGAAGGAATTATTGCTGGAGGTGGTTCCGCATATATTCACGCCAGCAAAAAGGTTACCGAGCTAATGGAAAACCTTGCGGGTGATGAAAAAACCGGTGCCCTCGTTGTACTGCGTTCGTTGGATTCTCCCTTGCGCCAAATTGCTTATAACGCCGGTTTGGAAGGCAGTGTTGTAGTAAATATGGTAAAAGAAAGCAAAGAAGGACAAGGTTTTGACGTGTTATCCGAAAAATTGGTAGATATGGTATCTGCCGGTATTATAGACCCAACAAAAGTGGGGCGTAGTGCATTACAAAACGCAACGTCTGTTGCAAGCACATTGCTAACAACAGAAACTGTTGTGGCTGATTTGCCTGAAAAAGAACCCCCTGTAATGCCAGGTGGCGGCATGGGCGGAATGGGTATGATGTAATATATGTAATATTCGCTAATTTGCGGAGGACTAATCACCCTCCGCTTTTTACTTTTTAATTTGTCAATCAATAAATTTGCAAAAAAAAATTACCCCCTTTACTTATTCAAGAAAATGTTATAAAATATGTATGAGATGTTAAATTAATATTATGATTGTTTAACTTGAAAGTAGTATAATATAGTATAGATAGTAATAGATAGTATAAATAGTGTAAATAAAAATTATGAAGCGGGGATAAATATGGAAACAGCACAAATGTTAAAGCAAGTAGTAGAAAATGTGGAAAAAGTAATAATAGGAAAAAGGGAAGCAATAGAGTTGGCTCTTTGTTCATTTTTGTGCCAGGGTCATGTGTTAATAGAAGATATGCCGGGGGTTGGCAAAACTAGTTTGGTCAGTGCCATTGCCAAAAGTTTTGACTGTTCTTTTAAACGCATACAGTTTACTCCTGATATTTTACCATCAGATATTACCGGTTTTTCTATGTACAAACAAAAAACGGGAGAGTTTGAATATTACCAAGGGGCTATTATGTCCCAAATTATTTTGGCAGACGAAATCAACAGAACTTCACCAAAAACCCAGTCTAGCCTTTTGGAAGTTATGGAAGAAAACCAGGTTACAGTAGACGGCAAAACTTATTCTGTACCACAACCTTTTATAGTTTTTGCAACCCAAAACCCAATAGAATATTTAGGAACGTATCCATTGCCGGAAGCCCAGTTAGACCGATTTTTTATGCGTATTTCTCTTGGGTACCCAACCCCGGAGCAAGAGAGTCAAATGCTTAGTCGCTTCAAAAACGAGAGTCCAATAAAAAGCCTTGTTGCTGTAGCCACTACAAAAGATTTGCTTCAAGCTCAAAAAGAAGTGGGGGAGATTCATGTTGAAACTTCAATAAACGACTATATAGTAAACGTTGTGAACAATACCCGCAACAACCCGGATATTGCATTAGGAGCAAGCCCCAGAGCCAGTATTTGTCTGTATAAAGCTGCTCAAGCAAATGCACTCTATAATCAGAGGGACTATGTAACCCCGGATGATGTTATAAAAATGACGATACCGGTGTTGGAACACAGACTTGTTTTCAAACAAGAAACAAGGCTAAAACGCCTTAGTGTTCGAGATGTAATAGAAAACTCAATAAAGGCTGTAAGAGTACCCTTATAACTCTTGCGTATAATTGGCAAACCTTACACCCAATGGAAACCGATGGGGTTCAATGGAATCCAATGGAGATTTAAAATATTACTGAAAGGGGAGTAAATGTTAAGAAATCGCTTAGCTTATGGAATGACAGTTATTGTACTAATGCTACTTGTGTTTGTTTATGAACACACCATGACATACATGGCACTATACGCAGTTTTGCTACTGCCGTTGCTTTCCTTTGTCCTTACCATTGCCACTCGCAAAAACTTTACCGTTACAGAGAGCTTGAGCCAAAACAGTGTGTTAAAAGGACAAACAATAAGCTACCTGTTTGATGTGAAGAACAATAGCTTTTTGCCTTGTACCAGTGTGCAAGTATGTTTTAGTGACAAAACAGCAGCAATAGAAACGGAATTTGTAGACAAGTTCTTTTCTATAATGCCTTTTAAAAACTATCAGGTAACATTTGATCTGACCGCAAAATATAGAGGAACATATGAAATTGGCGTAGGTAGCATTATTCTTTATGATTTTTTGGGACTCTTTTCCTTCAAACAACTCCATGAAGAAAAAATAACCCTTAACGTGCTTCCAAGTATTGTTTCTTTGGGGGCGTTGCCGTTAGACTCCTCCAATCAGGGGAATAATATGTCAAAAAACTTTAATCAAGACGAGGATTACAGCGTTATATCTGATCTGCGTAAATACCATCCTTCTGACGGTTATAAAAAGATTCATTGGAAAATGAGTGCACGCAAAAATGAGCTCGTTTCCAAAAATTTTCAGGGAACTCACAAAAACTCGGTTACAGTTTTGTTGGACAACTCTGTCACCAATTTGCCACCGGAACAAAAAATGCCTTTGGAAGACAGTATAATGGAGGCTTGTGTTAGTGTACTGAACTATGTACACAATAACATGTATACAATGAGCTTATATTATATGAGCGGACCTGAGCAAGGAGAAGAAGGGGATTTTGACTATTTGTACCACATAGCTTCTAAGCTGCAATTTGTAGATACATCTTTTCAAGATTTTTTTTATAATTATTCTAAAATGCAAGTTGATACAGACAACTTGGTGGTTTTTGTGCAAAGCATTACAGACAACGTGTTTTCCACACTGCAAGCATTAACAATGTTTGGGAACAATGTTATACTATTTTACTTTCAAGAGGAAGACACAGAAAAAATCGCCTATTTAAGAGAATTAAAAAGGCTAAGTTGCTTCAGTTTCAAAGATTTAGCGGTATTATAGCAATTTTTAAGTTTAGCGGTTCAACTTAAAATTAGTAAGATTAGTAAGCGATTTTTATAGCAAATCGAGGTTGGTCGATTAACTCTAACAAAAACTAAGTTAATCGACTGTACAACAGGAGGTTAATATGCAAATAACAAAAAAATGGGGGAATTGGCGAGACACAATATTCCTTCTTAGTGTTGGGGTGGTTTTCGCTTGGAGTCTTACTGCGGCAATCGTTAGCACAACAGAGTTTGCGTTCCCCATGCTCACTATATTTATAAATGTCTTTTTAACAATGGTTTTGTTACGTATAATTTTTATTAACAAGTTTACTCTGCTTTTCACTTTATCTGTCATTTTTATGGCAATCATTATTTTGTTCATGAATATGATGACAAGCGAATATCCCATACTTGGGGATATTAACGCTTTTATCCTGCAAGCCGCAATGTATTTAAACGGGCTAATACCGTTTGAGCCAATTTTTGAAACCGCTATAACTTGGGGGCTTGTTATCGGCTTTTCCCTACTCGTGTTTGTATTAGGTTATTTAGTCTTTAACTTTTTCATTTTGTTTGGTTCAGGGGTATTGCTGTTTGCTCTTGTGCTAACAAGCGGCTTTTTCAGCTTAAACATTGCTTTTTACTCGTTTATTTTTAGTAGCTTGGCATATCTTGTTAAATACTTAAATACCCAGAGCTTGAGCGACAAATCCAATATTGGCGGTGGTTCGCCGTTTGTTTTATATGCCTTGCCTATTACTGTGTTTTCTGTGGTTTTGGCAGCTATTGTGCCTACCCCTCAAGAGGGCTTTTCCGATCAGGTATACGACAATTTGTTTGCTAGACCCTTTAACCATATAAATACAGTGTTGCATGACACTTTTAGGCCAAAATATTTTAGCCTTTCTCAAACAGGTTTTGGCACGGGGAATATGCGCCGCCTTGGAGGAAATGTTACTGCAAACTATAACATAGTAATGCGTGTGCAAACAGATGAGTCCACTCTGTATCTCACCGGAGCCGTTTTGGATACATATACTGGATACGCTTGGTTAAACACTTTTGAAGATAGATATGTACTAACTTTTTATGGACTCAATGTGGAGCAGTTAGAGCAAAAAGCGGGTCTGTTTAATGTTTGGACCACAGGGGAGTACAGAGATATGGAAAACGGCATGGAGTATTTTGCTCGCAACTTCTTTATCTTTGGTGAGGACGAATATTATGAACAGGTATCTATGAGTGATATTATAGGAATACATTTTTTGGAACGCTCCCTTTTGGTTGACACACTGGACAATAGCACTTTTTCCGTTTTTCATACAGGCATTTTGACAGGCTATGCTCATGCTGTGCCAGGAGAGTATTTTGTTCAAAACCTAAACGAAACGATAACATCCCCAACTCTAATACCTCGCAATAGTTCCTATACGATGTTTTACTCTCAAATTGACCCTTCTGTTAATGCAAGGGCTATAATGGAAGCCAGCCACACGGGATTTTTGCAATATGTGAGAGATAACCTTAACTATGAGCTATTGCTTAGCATGAGTGGTATTGCCATATCGTACTCAGAACTTTTGGACAACTATCTGATACCAAGAGCTCAATGGATACATGAGGTATATACGACATTACCGGAACACTTCCCACAAAGAGTTGTGGATTTGGCTCATTACATAACACAAGAAGCTACAAATAACTACCAAATAGCTCGCACTTTGGAATCATTTTTGCATCAATTTGAATATACTTTAGAACCCGGAAATGTTCCCATAGACAGGGATTTTGTGGATTATTTCTTGTTTGACAAGCAAATGGGCTACTGCACCTATTATGCCTCGGCTTTTGTTACCATGGCGAGAGCCCTTGGTTTGCCAACTCGGTATGTCGAAGGGTTTATAGCACTGGGTAACCCCGGTCATTATACTTATATTCGCAATCGTCAGGGTCATGCGTGGGCAGAAGTGTACTTTGAAGGCTTTGGTTGGCAACGTTTTGATCCAACTCCACCAGCAGATACATTTGGCGCAATATTTGCCTCCAATGTAGCTGAAATGCCTTATTTTGACTGGCTAAGCTACGACTGGGGAATGGCTTGGTGGGAAGAGGAAATGTACCTTCAGCTTATGGCAGGCATGGGGTTTGATGGTTTTCAAGCATATGAAGCACAGACCATAGATTTCGGAATAGAAGGGCAGGCTTCAGCTCCAATACCGGTAGCGGAAATATTTGCTCAAGCTGTACTTTCCGTAGTTGTTTTGTTTGCTCTCGCTATAATTGCAAGGGTTGCACAAGTTGCACACCGTTTGGCAAGCATAAAGAAAAAGGACAATACTCAAGCAGTTAAAGACCACTTTGATGGTATGCTGCGATACCTAAAATTTTTTAATTATGAAAAACGTGATGACGAAACTGCGATGCAGTTTGCCAGACGTGCGGGTAATTTTAGTTTTGAGCTAAAAGGTCAAAAATTTTACATGACTGACATTGCTACAATATTTTTGAAAGCAAAGTATAGCCGACACAGCATAACAGCGGAAGAACGAGAAGCGATAGAAGCCGCTGTAAAGTCTATGGACGAAAGGGTTAGGGGATACATAAGTAAACGCAGGTATTTGTTTATGAAATATATTTCGGCACAGGTTTAAATGTATTAAATGTAAATATATAGCTATTCCGCTTAATTCTGGCCTTTCCTACAATAAAATTAGGTGGAATAGCTTCCTAAATTCATTGGAAAAAACGGGAGTTTAGTTATGAAAGATGTGGTAATAATCGGCGGTGGTATAGTTGGTTGTGCAATTGCAATGGAGCTTAGTAAATACAAAGTTAACACTGTGGTGCTTGAAAAAAATGCAGAAGTTGGCATGGAAGCCACAAAAGCTAATAGCGGCATTGTACACGCCGGTTTTGACTGTGCTTTGGGCAGTTTGAAAGCTAGGTTTAATGTACGTGGCAACCAACTTTTCGATCAACTTGCAAAAGACCTATCTATACCATTCAGGAAAAACGGTGCTTTTGTGTTGGCTTTCAGCGAAAATGATGAAAATAGACTACAAGAAATTTTTGACCGGGGTGTAGCCAATGGGGTACCTCACTTGGAAATTTTAAAAAAAGAACAGATACTGAAAATGGAGCCATATTTGAGCCAAGAGGTAGCTTATGCTCTGCATGCCCCCACCAGTGGCATCACTTTTGGATACGAGGCAACTTTAGCATTTGGAGAATTGGCTGCTCTTAACGGTGTTGACTTTCATTTTGAAACAAAAGTGTGTGGTATAGCAAAAATCGAAAACGGATACGAGGTAAAAACAAATAACGGCAGCTTTACTAGCCGTGTTGTAATAAATGCCGCGGGAACCTACAGCGACGAAATAAGTAATCTAATAAACGAAAAAAAATACAAAATACGTCCTCGAAAAGGGGAGTATCTTTTGTTGGACACTACTGCAAAATATATCGTAGACAAAACAGTTTTTCAACTTCCTAGCAAGATGGGGAAGGGGATATTGGTTGCACCAACTTTTCACGACAATATACTGGTCGGACCCAGTGCAAACGATATAGAAGACAAAGAGGACAAAAGCACCGACATAGAAACTTTACAAAATAATATAAAAACTGCTCGTATTTCAATTCCGGAGATTCCCGTACATATGGTTATTACGTCTTTTAGTGGATTGCGTGCAACTGAAGCAACCGCAAGCGATTTTGTGGTAGAGGAAACTCACCCTGGGTTTATAAACACTGTTGGCATTAACTCGCCGGGGCTTACTGCTGCCCCTGCTATTGGTGAGTATATACGAGATATAGTAACAGAGCGGTTGCAACCCGACCCCAACCCCGACTTTATAAAAAATAGGGAGGGTATAAAATTTTTGAAAGGGCTAAGTTTAGACGAGCAAAATGCACTTATTAAAACTAATTCAAAATACGGCAATATTGTGTGCCGTTGCGAATCTATTACAGAAGGAGAGGTAAGTGCCGCAATAAACCGACCTATTGGTGCAAAAACAATGGACGGAGTAAAATTTCGCTCCAGAGCGGGCACAGGTCGTTGCCAAGGGGGATTTTGTACATTGAAAGTTTTGGAAATATTGTCTAAAGAATTGGAGATAGATGTTAGCAGAATCACCAAATTTGGCAAAAATTCCTTTATATTAAAATATGAGGGCAGCCAATGAAAAAAATAGATTTAATCATTATTGGAGGCGGCCCTGCCGGGCTTAGTGCCGCAATAAAAGCAAGGGAAGAGGGCATACAGGACATTCTTGTGGTAGAACGCAATAAAATACTTGGCGGTATTCTTAACCAGTGCATACACAACGGTTTTGGGCTACATGTTTTTAAAGAAGAGCTAACAGGACCGGAATATGCTCACAAGCTAATAGAGCGGGCAAAAGAGTTGCAAATACCATTTTTGCTTGAAACGATGGTGTTGGATATTACACCACAAAAGCAGGTTAAGCTGTTGAGTACAAATGGGGTAGAAACAATAGAAGCTCGGGCAATTATTTTGGCTATGGGTTGCCGGGAGCGTCCCAGGGGTGCAATAAATATTCCCGGAGATAGGCCCAGCGGTATATTTTCTGCCGGAACAGCTCAGGAGCTTGTTAATATGAGGGGTCTGAAAATAGGCAAAACAGCTGTTATTGTCGGCTCCGGAGATATTGGTTTAATAATGGCTCGCCGCCTTACACTGGAGGGTATGGATGTAAAGGCTGTTGTGGAGCTTATGCCTTTTTCCGGTGGGTTGCGTCGCAATATTGCCCAATGCCTAGACGACTTTAATATACCTCTGCATCTTAGCCATACCGTAACGAAAATAGTTGGCAAGGAACGGCTAGAATCAATCATTATTGCCGCTGTGGATGAAAACAGAAACCCAATACCGGAAACGGAGCGTTTAATAGAATGTGACACGTTGCTGTTTTCTGTTGGGCTAATACCCGAAAGCGAGCTTGCAAAAGCCGCCGGTGTTGCTTTAGACAAAAGAACGAACGGAGCAATAGTTGACAACAATTTGCAAACAACTGTGGAAGGGATTTTCTCTTGTGGTAATACTTTGCATGTACACGATTTGGTAGACGACGTTACATTTGAAGCATACGAAGCTGCTGTTAGTGCAAAAAAATATTTGCAAAACAATACAAAAAGCCCAACTACGGTAAATGTTCCGGTTGTCGTTTCGGGGGGAGTACGCTATGCAGTTCCACAGAATATTACCGATATTAGTCAGGAGCTAAAGTTAAAATTTAGGGTGGGAGCTATTTACGAGGGGGCGAATGTGAATGTGTTTTTTGACAATGAGCAAGTTTACTCTAAGACAAAAAAAATATTGACTCCGGGAGAAATGGAGATTGTTACACTTTCAGCCGATATTATTGCTAAGTTGCAAAATGTTAAAGAAATCAGAATAGATGTAAAATAGATGCAAAATATATGTTAGGAGATAATATGACTATCCGTCAAGAATTTATTTGTATTGCCTGCCCTATAGGCTGTAGTTTAATAGCTACAAAAGAAGGGGGCAATATTAGCGTTGCAGGAAATAGGTGCAGGATTGGAATACAATACGCAATAAAAGAAATGACGGATCCCCGCCGTGTACTCACCACGTCGGTTAGGGTGTACAACGGGGGAAATTATAAAATGATGTCTGTAAAAACAGCCGAAGATATACCGAAAGACAAAATGCTCCCCTGCTTGAAGGAGATAAAAAAGTTGGATTTACAGGGTTGCTACAATGTAGGAGATATACTAATAGAAGACGTGTTATGTACCGGAGTTAATGTAGTTGCTACAAGAGGTGTTGTGTTGTAGCTGATTAGGGCAGTTCCGTATACTTTTTCGGAACTGCCCTAAGGCGTGTCCCCAACAAATCTGGCTTTTTCTCTAATTAAAAATTTCCGAAAAGATTTCCGTTAGCTCGGCTTGCAGGGCGGAAAGTGGGCGTATTGAAATTGTCGGCACTGTTTCATCAAGTGGCGAAACGGGCATAAGCAACCCATTTGTTCTTGCTTCAAAATCTATCCAAAACTCCGTCCATTCTTCTATAGCGACAAAGCGTTCCTCCGGGCTACCTTCAAAAGAGATCGTAAGCGGTGATTCTACGATATTTTCAAAAAACACATCGTTTTCTCGAAAAACTAGCTGGTTAATACTTTCCCAACGGCTGTTGTGATTCCCCGCAAAGTGGAAAACTTGCCCTTCTGAATCTCGGAAAAACTCGTACCATTCCATTATATTTCTGATTCTTTGGTATTCGCCATTTATATAGCTGTACACAAAAAAACCTCGCAACACTCCCCAGTTTGGATAGACATCATCATACCCAACCACAATATCGGGGATGCCGCTGTTGTTGAAGTCGTACAAGAAAAAACGATTGGGATAAACATAGAATGGCTCTTCCCTATGCGAAAGCTGAAATTCTTCGGTCAGGTTTATAGAGGGCGTTATTGCCAAAATCTCGTCCGTCCATTCGCGTGAGTTGATAAAGAGGGTTGGGCGTTGGTACAAAAACTCGTAAACAGCAATACGCCCATGCTCGGTTATGGTAGGTTCATACGTGTTTATGCGGTTTATAACGCCACCGCCATCTGTTTCAACTTGCCATTCTACAGAAAATCCAAAAAAACTCGCAAATTCTTCGATATTAAAAGCAGCCCCCTGCGGAGTGCCTAAAATTGAAACTTCCGCAACCAAAAAATCCATAGTGCCTATTGGAAACTGCAAGAAAGTTACGCCCTCGCCAATTTCCCTGCTGTTGTTGGTATACCTTGGAGTAAAATTTTGCCCCCTGTATATCATAAAAACTCCATAAGTAGACAGATCGCCGGAAAAGTCAAATTGCGCTCCGGTGCCGTTAAGCAAGCTCGCTATATCTTGAAGCAAAAAATAACGTTCCTCTCGTTCGTCCCGAAAAAAGGCGGTTAATTCAATTTGATCAAAGTACCCCGTGCCGTTTACCGAAAACACGACCGGCGTTGTGGAGATTCCCGCTGCGGACAATTCGGCTGCTATGTCTTGCTCCTGCTGCTCTGTTGGAGTTTGCTCTGTGGCGTGGTTTGCAACGGTTTCGTTATATTGTTGGGGATGTTCATACTGCTCCGATTGCTCCGCGGAGTTTCCGCAAGCTGTAAAAGCTAAGATTATCAAAATCATCGAAATTATCAAAATCAATCCGGTTTTTGCACCGCCCTTATCTCCCTCGAAAATTGGGTAAATACCTTTCATGCTTGAAACACTCCTTTCGCTTATAACTTTTTATTTAACTGCTCTATATTGCGTACACTACCGAGCCTGACCCATTTTAAAAACAACAAAAGTGCTATAATCTATATTCTGTAAACCCCAAAACTTCCTTTCGGTAATTTTTACGAATGTCTTTTATGCTAACCAACAGACCGTTTCTTAAAACGTTCCAGTAATCAAAGCCATTAACTCTATCTCTTTTCCCGCCAAGTAGTATTGCTGCACCTGTGTGTATATCCGTTTCTTTTATTTCACCAAAGGCTATTCTTCCTATTTCGTTTATTACAGCTTGTGGCAAGGTGTCCGGTATAGCCATTTCAACTCCTTTGTGCAAATAAAGTGTTTCGTTTTTATTTATATACTCAAGTGAAATCATTTCCGACAAAGTAACTTTGGGCGGTTTTATGTCAAAAACAGCTTTTTCTATATTGCCTAAAACTGTTTTTGTTTTTTGCAACCTTTTTTCTCCATATTGGCAATACGTTTCATTTTGCTCTATAGAAATATAATTTCTGCCGCACTGTTTTGCCACTTTTGCTGTTGTCATAGTTCCGCCAAAAGGGTCGAGTACAGTATCGCCTAACTTAGAAGAAATGTTTATTATTCTATACAGCAGTTCTTCGGGTTTTTGTGTTGGGTGCAGCTTATTCCCCTCTTCGTCTTTAATACGCTCGCTACCGTTACAAACAGCTATTCTCCATACAGATCCCAGTTGTTTGCGTTCACCTTTGTTATAATCTTCTGTGGCAACGGTATCTGTATTAAGTTCCTTTGCTGTCTTATAATTAAAAGTGTATTTAGAGTCTTTGCTTTTTGTTGCCCAAATTAAAGTTTCGTGTGAGTTGTTAAGCCTTGTGCCTCTAAAGTTTGGGGTTGGATTTTTTTTGTGCCAAACAACGTCGTTTATAAACCAAAAACCTAGCTCCTGCATTATGCCGCCTATTGTGTAAATGCACTGCATAGACCCTATAACCCAAATGGAGCCGGTTTTGTTTAATACACGCTTACATTCACAAAGCCAGGTTTTAGTAAACTCCAAATACTCGGCTTCTGTTTTAAAACTGTCCCAGTCATCATCACAGCCATCAAAAGCTGTACCCTCCACACGAGAAAGAACACCTTCTGTACGCATCCAGTAAGGCGGGTCAGCAAAGATTAAATCTATGCTTTCGTTATCCAAAGTTTTAAGGGTTTGTAAGCAATCTGCATTTATAATAGTATTTAACATAAAAGGCCTTTCTTGCAAAGATCGTAGCCGTTGTATTTCAACAATATTCCTACTTCAACGTTCCCCCTTTATCTGTTCCAATGTCTTGTACTGACCTTGTTCCATTTCCAAAAAGCCGCTTTCATACCGAGCAACTTCTTCTTTGCATAATTCTTCGATCTGTATAGTGTCAGCAGTCAAATCTTGTAACATTTTCCACACAATCTTAAATTTCGGCTCATTCAACGATATTTCATCTCTAATAATACTTGGCATATTATCGCTATCAAAATGGCATTTAACAGCATCACGTATATTGTGGGAAAGTTCTTTTTCTGTTTGTGCGTCTGTATAAATCGAATGTCCAAGTGCTTTTGCTTCATATCCGCCGTCTAGCGATTTCGTAACTACGAAAATTATCTCCTGTTGCATTACATTGTCTCCCATCTAAGAAATTGTCGTGAAACCAAGCTAAACCGCTGTGTAAGTTTAATTTTCAACTTTTCTCTCAAACCTACCGCTAAAAACAACAGTTATCGCCCCCTTCACAGCCAAAACCGTTGCTACAACACCACCAACGCCAAGAACATTGCCCACTAACGAAAAAAGGTCAGGCGGCAAGTCTATAAGAGAAATTACCGTAAAAAAAGTCATAACTATCGCCAAAGGTAAAAATATAGTTTTGCCTATATATTTATTCATTGCGGGTACGTCATTTTTCTCTCTGTACTTTTGCTTTGTTTCTTTGTCGGCTATAGAATAGCCGGTAACCAAAACCCAATTGCAGCCCTTTAAGCAGGCAATGGCAAAAAACCAACTAAACGCTGCGGTAGCTAAACCTAACATTGTCATAAACATAAAAAATCCCTCCTATATCTTTGGTTTGTGATAGGCTTACTAGCCCGTAATCTAAATATTGTGGGAAAGCTCCTTCTCTGTAACTTGTCACTGATTTTTGGGAGATATTTTCGCTCACAAATATATTATAACAAAAATATTTCCGGTTAGCAAAGTGGCGTGTTATTGATTTGCTATTAATTGTAAACTTTACGGTAACTCATCCAAAATTTCAAGCCGATTCGCAATTTCTTTTGGCTCTGGTAAGAGATTTTTTAGGTTATCAGGCAGGGTACTGTACATATTGTATGTCGTCACGCCTATCGGCATATCGGCTGTTTTTAAAGCGTACTCCACAATGGTGCGACTTTTGCTTTTGCAAATAATTATTCCAATTGATGGATTTTCGTCTGCCAATTTTTTGGTTTCATCAAGAGCAACAAGATAAAACTGCATTTTCCCTGCATACTCCGGTTCAAATTTTCCGATTTTGAGTTCTATGGCTACAAGACATTTGAGCCGCCTGTGGTACAGAAGCAAATCAATGTAAAAATCTTCGCCGTCTACAACCAAGTGATATTGGTTATCAATAAATGCAAACTCATCACCGACTTCACGAAGAAACGCTTTTATATTTTTCGTAAGAGCGGTTTCAAGTTCTGCCTCGCTGTGTTCAAGCCCCATTTCCAAAAAATCAAAGTTGTAATCATCTTTTACAGATAATTTCGCTTGGTTGCGGTATTTTTCGGGAACGGTCTCGTCAAAATTAGTTTGGTTTAGCAGGTATTTTTCATAAGCCTTATTTTCAAGGTTGTTAATTAGAACATTTTTTGTCCATCCGAATTTACGCACCATTTTTAGGTAAAACTCTCGCTCCAAATCGTCTTTGCAACGCTCCATAATGACGAGGTTTTTCGTCCAGCTAATTTCTCTCACCAATGGTACGAGTTTTTCATTTTCGTGATAATTCAGATAAAAATTCCGCATACGCCATAAATTCGCCGCAGAAAATCCCTTTACGCCAGGAAACTCTAATTGAAGTTCTTTTGCTAAAATTTCAACAACAGATTTCCCCCAACCTTTTTCCTTTTGTTGATTATTGATTTCTTCGCCGATTTCCCAATAAAGCCCCAACAGTTCTTTGTTTACGGCTTTCATAGCTTCATATTGCCGTTTGTAAATTAGTGTTTTGATTTCCTTAATGAAGTCTTTGTAAATTATCAAGTCTTGCATTTTACCTCACCTATAATGTAGATTGTAAGTTTTCACTGCCTCATAACAACCCCAAAACCCCGGCGAGATTAGTTTCGAGGGCGAAAACGTATGTCATTTTAGCTTTTGTAGGTTGCCTTATTATAGCAATTATAGCAAAAATATTTCCGCTTAGCAAAGGTGTAGCGGCATTACAACCAATACCCCCCAAATTGCAAAAATGCATAATATTTTCCTCTCGTCTTATAGCCTATATCAAATGCCTATATCAAGTTTTAAACTTTTCTCTCAAACCTGCCCCTTGAAATAGTTATGGTTGCTTTTATGGTAATAGCAATAACTAAAATGACGGCAGCAAGAAAAACACCAAAAAGATTGAGTGGTAAGACTTCAAGCAAAAACATCAAAAAAAAGGTCATTAGTATTGCACCAAGGTAAAAACATGGTTTTACCCATATATTTGTTCATTGCAGGTATGTCATTTTTTTCTCTGTACTTTTGCTTTGTTTCTTTGTCAGCTAATGAAAAACCGCTAATCAAAATTACCAAGAGCCAATCACAACCCTTCAAGCACACAATAGCAAAAAACCAAAACAGCCCCGCCAAAACTAAAGTTAAACCAAACAAAGTTAAAATTAATATTGTATCAAACATAAAATTCCTCCTTTTTTGTTTAGAGCCTGTCCGCATAGAAACCCTATACATAAAGCATAACCGTTACCGAAAAAACCCCGTTTTCGTGCGTTATATCCATGCATCCATTGTATTTTTCCACGGTGCGCCTAACATTTTTAAGACCGTACCCGTGTTCACTGCCGCTCTTTTGCGTGGCTATGTGGTTTGTATCGCCATCTTTGCCCACTGCGTATTTTAGCTCACCACCAAAGGTGTTTTCTACCTTTATAAAAAGAGTTTCTTTGCTTAACTCTACGTCCAGTTTTAGCATTTTGTCTTTTTCGTTTGCCACAGCTTCAAGTGCGTTGTCCAAAAGGTTTCCCAGTATTGTTACTATGTCCGCAACTTCTATATTAATAGCATCGGGGATTATCGAGTGTATTTGTGGTTTTAAATTATCAATTTTGGCGTTGTTTAGCTTAAAATTTATGATGCTGTCAAACGTTATGTTGCCTGTTTCGCTGTATACCTCGCTTTTGCTTATCTCGCCCAGCAGTTTGTTTATATAATCTGTTGCCGCTTGTGCGTTGTTGTTTGCGTTATAGCTGGCTATCGTCGATAGATGCAGTTTCATATCATGCCGTATCGCTTTTATCTGCTCCGCCGATTGCTGCATTAGTTGCAGTTGCTCGGAATAATGCTCTCGCTCCATTTCATAGGTTGCCGCTTTTATGGCGTTTTTGTGGGATTTGTTTATTTCCGTATACAGAAAAAAAATCGCAATATTGCCAATAAAAGCAACTATTCCTATTGTTGGGATTAGGTGTATTGAATCCAAAAATCTAAAAAGATATATAAAAAATAGGCCTGTCGAAAAAAACCATACCAAAGACCAAAAATATGAAGGTACAACTTCAGGGGTTCTATCTTTTTTGGGGCGTTTGAATATTGTTATTATCAAATGAAACAGTAAAACCGCGATTAAATTTCCTACAACAGTGCGAAAAAGTAGCGAGACTGGCGGAAGAAAATTAAAAAAATTTCTGCCAATTGCAATCAAAGAATCCCAAAAAATAAAAGAAAATATGGGAAACGTAATCCGCTTGATTATCTTGGATTCATAATTCAGAGTTATCAAAAAAATCGCTAAACCAGTCATTGCAAAATTAACTGAAAATGGGTGTATAAATGGCTGTAGAAATGGGTGTTCGAGAGTGGAAAACCAAGTTTGTAAAACACATTGCCATTGTGGGAAGAATATTCCCGCACGCCAAAGCAAATAAGTCGCAAACAAAAAATGCGAAATCACAAAAAATCCAGCAGAAGATTTTCGCACATCAAAAAATAACTGCATAAGCCTAAAAAAGGCGAAAAACAGCAGAATCGTGTTCAAAGCATTTATAAGTTCAAGCCCAGTCAACATTACAATCTCCTCCGTTTCAAAATAGCGGTATAAGTTATTATAGGTTTGCTATACATAAAGCATAACCGTTACCGAAAAAACCCCGTTCTCGTGCGTTATATCCATGCATCCATTGTATTTTTCTACGGTACGCCTAACATTTTTAAGACCGTACCCGTGTTCGCTGCCCTGCTTTTGCGAGGTTAGCCGCCCATTTTTGCCGAATTTTAGCTCACCGTCAAAGGCGTTTTCTACTTTTATAAATAACGTGCCTTTGCTTAACTCAATCTCGAGGTTTAACGCCTTGTCCGTGGCTTTTTCTAAGGCATCCAACGCATTGTCTAGCAAGTTGCCCAATATCGTTATTATGTCCGCCGTTTCTATGGCGATTGTAGTCGGCACCAACAAGCGGATTTTCGGCTGCAAATTCTCAATTTTTGTGTTGTTTAGCTTGAAATTTATGATGCTGTCAACTGCTATATTTCCCGTTTCGCTGTGGATTTCGCTGTTATCTATCTCGCCCAATAGCTTGGTTATATATTCCGTTGCCGCTGGATTTTCCGCTGTGTGGGCGGCTATCGCACACAAATGCAACCTCATGTCATGCCGTATCGCCTTTATCTGCTCCGCCGATTGTTGCATTAGTTGTACTTGCGAAAAATAATAATCCTTTTCTTGGGCTTGCAGTGATGATTTTAGCTTGTCCTCAAATGCTGCCGAAATGTTGTTGTATAAGAGAAGTATCAATAAAATAACCCCAAGCAATATCAATGTTGTATGAAACCAGCTGATGAGATAAGCCAGTGCGGATTGCTCGGCTAAAAATAGGCGGAGGATTTCCAGGGATACATACAAACTTGGCACTATAATTGCAGGCATCCAAATTTTAGGTGAGTTAATCAAATCTTTACGTATATTTTTGAAATACCGCAACAGCAATACTACTACAACAGGCAGCAGTATCGCAAGGGTATCTGTCCATATAATTAAATCAATGCCAAAAAATAAATACAAAGCCAAAAAAGGTAAAGGTGCTAATGTGCTTGTCAGAGTTAACACCAAAAAGCTAGATGCAGCGACAGCAAATCTCTTTATCCATAAAGATTTATAGTTAAGTGATATTATAAATGCAGGGGCTGCAAAATTTACAACGCGTAATATACCTAAAATTTTTTCTTCTCCAAAAGCGAGAACGTGTGCAATCATTATAGCAATCATCAAGCCCACAGCGGCAAGAAATGAAAGTGCGTAAACACGAAAAGAAGTTTTTCTTTCTTCGTAAAAAACCCACATAAATCTTTCTTGTGCAAATACAATCAATACACAAGCCACAACATTCCAAAACCAAAAAATAAAAGGCATCACAATCTCCTCCGTTTCAAAATCTCGGCGTAACGCTGCCTAACCTCGTTGCGTTTGTTGGGGCTGATAGGCAGGGGCGTTGTGCAGTCGGCTAGGGTAACCTGGTCAAATTTCACAGCCGCCACATAATCATAATTAACGACGTAAGAGCCGTGGATAAACAGGAAGTCGAAGCCCGCCAGCTGTTCGCTGTACAGCTTTTTTAACGAGCCGTAAAACTCGTCTTTGGAGCCGTCTGCCAAATGCAAGATAACCTTGCGTTCACGGTTTTCTAGGTGCGTTATCGCTTTTAAGGGTAGCTTAAAAAAATCATGCCCTTTTTTGTATGTAAAATCGCCGCCCATAAACCCCGCAATTTTTAGGTATGTTCGCACAGCACGTTCAATCTCGGCATACTGCAAAGGTTTAACCAAAAAATCCATTGGGCGGATTTGGAACAGCTGCATGGCGTATTCCTTTTCCCACGATATATAAACGATTGTTGTTATGTTGTTCTGGTGAACGTTGCGGATAAGCCGCCCAATCTCCACGCCGTTTATTTCCTCTTTAGCAAATTTTATGTCCAAAAAAATTAGATCGTAGTGCGTCTTTGCTTCCAGTTGGCACACAAATTCTGCCCCACCAAAGAACACTTCAATCTCATGCTTAATCTTTAGTGCGGCAAATATTTCAATTAGAGCCTGCTCCAACTGTGCACCTATATCTATTTCGTCGTCACAAATGGCAACCATCACCATGGGGCTATTACCTCCTTTACGATTTTCACGATTTTTTTGCGAATATAATCATACCAAGACTAGAAAGAACTGTCAAGTGAAAAATATAATTATGGCAAAAACCCACATAGTTATTACAATATCTTGTAAAGGGGTAAAATTTTTTGATAGAATGGTGTGGTTGGAGTTAAGCTGAGAAATTATTAAACTATTATGGAAGGAGGAAAAACATGGTTCAATTTGAGGCTTTAATGCAATTTTTGCAAGGAAACGTGTCGCAAATCATCGGTACGGTTGCTGCAATGTGTTTTATTCAGGCAATCAACATATGGGAAAGCAAGAACAGGATTCATAAAAAGCTGGACGAAAAAAGGGTAGCCAAGGGGTTGCCGGCAACAACAGACGAAGAAAAGCAGTTGATAGTACAAACTATCCGCGGGCATCTTATACTCACCGCTATAATCACCGTTCTTTTGCTCATCGTAACCATGGGGTGGGTTATAGTGATGGTTATAGATCAGGTTGTAAGTTGATACAGGAGGTAAGGCTATGGAAGGTTTGTTCACACCGGTTTTTTTCGCGGGGGTAGCGGCAGCGGCTATTTCCGGAGCAGTGTTCAGTATTATTAGCAATAGGTTGGGATACGCAAAAAAGATAGTTTCAAAAATAAAAAACCGCAATCATAAGATTGTCTTTCTTGTATTGGTGGTAGCTATTACGGGGGTTGTCAGTGCTGTAACGGGGATTGTTGCGTCAGATATCTTCGAAAATGAAATGTTGGCAGCAATCCTGCAATGGTCTGTATTTGGAGCTTTTATGCCGTTTATGGTCGAGATTGTATTTTCAATCAAAGGATTGTTATAGTTGTTCGACTTTAAAAGGGGGGCTTTTTTAAGTTAAACAACCACAAAATCGTTTAGTGATTTTTAAAAGGAGAACTTACATGAAATCAAGAGAAGAGATTAAAGCATTTGCACGTGAAGCCGTGGCAAAGCAACGTATCACCGCAATCGCAGCTTTTGTTCTATTCGTAGTAATTATCCAATTAGGTTCACTGCCTAACCTGCTATTCCCACATGCCACATTAGCATGGGTTGTCGGTATACTCACACTTTTTTTTATAGATACTGTGCTTATCGCCAACGTTTCCGCAATATTTGCAAAAATTTACAGAGAGGAGCAGACCTCTGCAATCGACATCATATCGGGCTTTAGAGTTAACTATCTTAGGAAAGCCGGCGGGATATTGCTAATGTATCTGTTTGTCTTTCTCTGGACGTTATTGCTTTTCGTTCCTGGGTTTATAAAAGCAATAAGTTATTTTATGGCACCGTATATTTTGGCGGAATATCCAAAAGTAAAACCGAGAGATGCCATAAGCCTTTCCAGAAAAATGACATATGGTCATAAGATGAAACTTTTTGTGGCGTATTTGTCGTTTATCGGCTGGGGCTTGCTGCACACTCTAATTTTTATCGTGCTGTCTATACCTGTTACGTTTCTATTTTCAGGCGACTCTTTTGGTATGGAATTTACGGACATCACTGCTTCACCGTTGCTTTACATCGGCTACTCAATAGCCATGACGTTTTTGGCAATCATAGTGTTTTCGGTGTGGTATGTCCCCTATATGATGGCTACATTTTCCGGGTACTATAACGAGCTGTTAAACAAAGCTCTCGCAGATGGCATCATTTCAGAAAGCGATTTGGAACAAGAGCAATAAAAAAGGGGAGGTGAAGGTCAATGAAGGAATTTAAGATTGTAAACGTGGGCGAAGGTCTTAAAGGGGTTAAGATTGATTTTCGCAACAAGTTGGTTCATAAAAACATCAATGTGTTAGCTGAAAAATATGCGCTAGAGGGGTGGGAGGTATTTCAGCTTTTAACATCATGGGGGGATATTCATAAAATTGTTTTTGTGAGGGACAAGGCTGTATAGGACATCTACGAACCCCCCGATAGCCTAAACTACCGGGGGGTGGGGGTTGTCTATAATATCGCAGCAATTTGGGTTTGGCAAGCATCTAATGTACAACAGGCTACAAATGCAGTAAATATCATAGAAAGCCGCCTACAGCAAAAAGAGAGTGCCGTTGTTGCACTCTCTTGTTTGTGTCATGGCTGATTATTGTCCTATGCTGGTAGCAACCTTTCAATCTCATCATGGGTCATACCAGTGAGCTTTACTATGGCATCAATAGGTAAGTTCATTTGCAGAGCATTTCTGGCTATTTCTAAAGCCTTCTCCTCTGCTCGCTCATCACCATAAACACGCTTCGCAATATCTATATCATACTCCATGGATAAAATACTCACAATTTTACCTCCTTGTTCTCTTAAAAAATCAGATAGAATATCGTTTTCAATGCAGTAGTTGGTAGCCTCTCTTACGGCTTGAGTGTAATCATCGTAAAGATTGTTAAGTTCTCTTATCTTCGCAATGAACTCCGCATACTGCCTTAACTTGGGGCTTTTCTTGAATAGCTCCTCATTCATGCCCTTGTTGATATTATATACAGGGACTTCAAGTTCTAAAGCACCTAAGTCTTTATCCGCTGTGGTTTCAAAGGCTGATGATAAGCTAAGGGTTTCTTTCTCTGGTCTTGCCGTTGTTCCGTTATAAAAGACTACAAACTCAGGGGTAGGAATTTTATACAACTTACTGCCATATAGAAACTTTTCCTCGCCTTTCATCTTAATCCACTTCTCATACAACTGGCCTAGATACATCAAGAACCTAACAGGCATGTTCTTATAGGGGCTGGACATATGTTCCCCTAAGACCATCGCTATACCTCTGTATACAAAGGCCAAGTCATTCTTTAGCTTACCGGAGATAGTGGTTGTGATGGTGATTATCTGAATTTCATCAGGGTTACACTCTATTTCTTTGAGAGCAGAATACAACTCCGCTGCATTTTCGGGTATCTCAAAGAGGAGCTTGAACACACCATCCTTGATTTCTCTGTTGGCTGATGAGGAGTCTGTATCTGCACTAGCCACATCTGCCGTTATCTTTTTTTCATTATCGGATTCCAGTTTGACCACCTCTCTTCCCTACAAGTATACCACAGAACCACGGATTTTTCCAATATA
>JGI24700J35501_10930843_pt1 | contig 27364 bp, 15 predicted proteins | sample TergutTh196P1_FD_35501 | JGI IMG/M metagenome (IMG submission 35501)
ATCTCGCACCATGTAATTTTTTCGTATTCCCAAGGCTTAAGAAAGTTCTGAAAGGACACCGATTTGAGGCAACGGAGGACATCAAACGAAATTCGACCAAGACACTATTAGACATCCCGAAAGAGGAGTTCGCAAAATGTTTCCAACATTGGCAGAAACGTTGGGCAAAGTATGTAGCTGCAGAAGGGAACTATGTTGAAGACAGTTAGGGTTAAAACCCGATAAGCTTTATCTACTTCATGTTCTGTGGTCAGTCCAGATACTTTTTGAACAAACCACGTACAAACAAGAAACATACAAATTAATCAGGGATTAGAAATTTCTTTAGTCTGCAAATCTTGGCATGTATTCTAGTGATGTTAAAGACCATGTCACCTCATGATTGTTGCTGTACAGACCAACTATCAAAAATGTTGTGTATGAAAAGTATTTTGAATGTTCTTGACAGGAATCAAACAGCTGAAATTATGTTATGGACAACAGAGACTTGAAATTTTGTCCCCACTAGAAATAAGGGTAGTTCTTCTCCTCCTCCTCCTCCTCCTCCTCCTAGAGAGCTGATTCATAGGCTGGCTTGTCAGTGATCTAACTGCAGAATGTAAGAGGTGCACAGGGTACTTGGCATGGAGCTGAATGTGTATCACAATTAGCATACTAATGGCATGACAGTACTCCCAGCAGCCCTTCGTTATGGCACACACAAACTTGAACCAATTTATGTTTAAGAACCTTGTTATTTCAGCTGGGAAAACTCAGTTGGTTACAAGCTGGACAACCAAGTAATCAGGGCTCAATTTATGGCAGGAGCAGATGATTTTTCTTGCCCATAGCATCCATGCTGGCACTGGGGCCCACCCAGTCTCCTCTCTGATGGGTATGGGGGTAAAGTAGTCAGGGCATGGAGCTGACCATACAGGTCCATCTGATGCTGATGTTGAGACTGTGTAGATTTATACAGATAGGTAGGGTTAACATGTTCCCGAGCTTCACAAAGTATAGTCCCGGCATGTGTGCGCGCTACCCAACATGATTGCTGTTGTCTGTCTCTGCTGTAGTCTGATCTAAGCTACAGAAGCTTAATTATCTTTTATTAATAGTAGGGTGCAGGTGCTTACACTTGCAAAATATCTGTATTGGAACAAAGAGTGTTAATTTAAATACTTCTGCATAGTGTGTGTCATAGAAAAATGTTGCTGAAAGTTTTGTAGAAGTATCCTGCATCAGCAGTGCTAGATAAACATAAAACATGAAAACTTCTGCTTGTCTTTGATGAAGCATGGCTTACATTAAGTAAAAGCTTAATTATAATAACAGGCATGGTGTTCTGCAATGTCCCCATGCCATTCATGCAGTTATTGTGAATGATGAAGTCTGAGTTTGGTGTGCAGTGAGTGCACAAGGAATTACCACTTTCTACTCAGAAAATTTCTCACTGACTGTAGTAGAAAAAGAGGTAATTGGTGAATGGTTGATGACATCTGGATTGTGGCCTTCTAGACTTAAAGCATTTTGATTTTGAATTGCATGGGACACTAAAATACAGAATTTATGTGAAAAAATCCACATTTTTTTTGCAAGACCTGAAAGAATTTGAAGATAATTTGCTGAGGTTTAAGGTAAGTTCTGTTGTGTGTTACAAAATATTTTCTGAAGGTCTGCAGTCTAGTTAGAGAAATGGAGTCAGCACATCGAGACTTCTGTAAAGTAAGGTACGCTGAATTTCAGGAGAAAAATGAACTCCATTCCTATGCAGTAATACTTCCATGACAGTTGTGCTCATGAACATGATAGCCCCCACAATATGCCTTCTAGGCCTGGTGCTTCCTTGAGCTGCACATATTGGTGTGGGAAAGTGGGTCATCCTGCAGTTCACTTATCTTTACTTGTCCCAGTCTTCACTGACATGCATTGTGTGACTGTCCCCATGCACCTCCAATTTCTGCAGTTTTATTAAACATGATTTGAATCTTATAACTACTGGCTTGCACATGTGTTGTCACATTAATGTGCAAGTCTTCATCATTTTGTACAGTTGGCCATCTGTGTCATTACCAGTGAACTGTATCTAGCTACCCTTGTACAGTACAATGCTGTGCATGTCAGCAGTGTTGTCAGTTTTGTTTGCAACCCTTATATTTTGATTGCTGTCTTCGGATGGGATACGTTTATATTAAGCAGATTAATTGAAGTAGTGACTTTCTGAAAGGGCTGTGATCATTAGATTGACTCACCTGAGTATTATGTTGTATCCTGTTACAGCATGAAACAAACGTTACTGAAGCAAAGAAATGTGGAAGTTGTTATGGTGCTGAAACTGCAGAATATCCGTAAGTACTCTGTGTACTGTGGAAGCAAATTGCAATTATTGATGTATTTTTTCAAAAGTGAATTATAAATGTATATGTATTGTTAATTTGCCTGGTTCTCTTCCAGATGTTGTGATTCTTGTGAAGCTGTTAAAGAAGCTTACAGAAGAAAGAGATGGGCATTTCATGACCTAGATACCATTACTCAGTGTCAGTCAGAGCATTACTCAGAAAGGTTAAAGAATGCCTTTTCAGAAGCCTGTCAAATATATGGCTATGTGGAAGTGAACAGAGTTAGTTTAAATTTGCTAACATAATTTTGTAATGATGGCATATATTTTAAAATTGTGGTTGCAAATTGTAAGATTATTTAATATGTAGGTAAAGTATCCTGACAGTTGAGTATACCAAGCCTTCTTGCAATCACGGATTCTGCAACTGCAAAATTAATTTTTATACACTTTTAATTTCATATACCAATTCATGTTTATATACCTTCCATTCTATATACAAATTCACATTTACACACTTTTTTCTACAGCATGTCACTTCTTCAACCATTGTGTAAAAATTTTGGTATACATGATTTTCATGGATGTATGCATACAAGATGATATTTTTTATGCAGAGCATTTTTTTTGTTTAAAAAATTTCATGCTCTACTGAAGTTAGTTGTAATGACATTCTGCTACATCATGACCTCATATAAAAGTGACATAATAATGTAATAAGAGATCTTTATACTTACAGGTTGGTGGAAGTTTTCACATTGCCCCTGGAAACAGTTTTTCAGTGAATCATGTACATGGTAAGTCCTTTTCATTTACACAAGGGGTGTATCATACATAGCATATCTCAACTCTCCATTCATAAATTCAGTGTTCAAAGGTTACTGCCTTCTGGGATGCGACATCATCTGACCTGTTAATTTACCATCCTTCCTCCAAAACACTGGTAAATTTATACCAGATCACATGGCATCACATCTGAGAAGACAGTACTTAGACTGATTCTCACAAAGATATGTCATGGTTGACAGGTGCCTCTCAGTTTGTGAATGCACAATGATCCTTTGTGTCACTGTTGCAACTGACTGAGTACTCTGTTTAGTATTACAGTTGCACTGTTCATTTTAGAAGCTTTGTTTTGTACCAGTAATTGCATCAAACAGAAGTGTAATACATTATGTGACTAATGGGAGACCATGTAGAAAGAAGAGAAACTTCTGATACACACATTGCTTCATTTTCCGATACCTCAGGCGATGCCAATTTTAAATCAGTGATTGTTATGTAGCAAATTAATATTGAATTTCTGAGGCCAGTTTGGAGCACTGGAGAAAATAAATTACTGTTACTTATTGCAGACTGGTAGGTAAAGAGATGCAAAAAATTATTGTATGATGTAGGGATTGTGTGTGTAATGTATAATAAGTTCTGCAGTATGCATATCACATTCTTTATTTTCAGCTGTAATAAGAACAGTTCAGATCAAATTGTACTATTACCCCACTAGATTCCCACATTGTTCCAACCACAGTTTAGGCATTTTTCTTATGGGACAACCTCTCCTATTTCCTGTTGATAGAAGTCTGTGTTCTGTGTTATCAGCCATCATGTCAGAACTCTGACTGAGAATAATGGCTTTAAATTTGTGGCCACCAGGATTTTGCTTAGGTGCTGAATGCATCATAATTGCTCAGCAGCAAATTCACCTGATATAATTTAATGTTGGTTCTGTAGTTAGAAAATTATACATCATGTAAACTTATTTTCTGACCAACTGTTGTACATGCAGAAAAGTAAATTTATTGTCTATGTTATCTTCATTTGGTCATAAAAATACTTGTATAAGATTTGTATCTGTTTAAGGATTTAAAATGGAAGGAAAGTTCTATAACCCATGTTAATTGGCACTATATCTAACCACCATAAAATATTTGAGAAAATCACATTTACAAGAACTACCAAATTAGCTCTCAGACAGAGGTTTCCCAACAGTTGCTATTTTTGTTTATAATTCATTATTGCAGAACTGGAATGAGACATGCTTTAAATCTGGATGGTAAACTCAGCACACAGTGATATATTTTATGTAGAATACAACTTTGAGAGCAGAAAAATACTTTATCTCCAGTTTCTGATATTACAATCCTTTTGGATTTGTTTTATGTAATACTGCAAATGATACTGTAATATTGTGAAAATCCACAGAAAGTAATTGGCTGCAGCTTGTATTCATGGTTTTCAATGGTCCCCTTTCAGCTACAGACAAATGCCTTCTAATTTTTCAGTTCATGATGTACAGCCACTTTCTTCCACAAATTTCAACACATCGCATCGCATCAGGCACCTCTCATTTGGGAAAAATATTCCAGGAAAGACAAATCCAATTGATGGCACTGATGTCATCACACATGAAGGTAAGACTCCTTTTGGTTGTTCAGTTGTGTTGGCTAATTACCGTAACAAGTAACAGCTCCAATTTCACACACGTCAGAAATGATTAAGAATGATAGCCAAGCAGAACAGTTACATAAGTCATGAAGGGTGGGTGGTCATACAAATTTTTATGGGCAGAGCACAAGTTTTTACAACAGTCCCACAGCAAAAGCCAGGAAATGAACTAGAATTACAATTAAAGTATATATATTGTCATTTTCACTCTTACATTTTTTCATAGAGCTATGCGGATGGCAAAGAGTTATGTTCTGTATATGCATCAGGACTTTCAATCATTCATTATGCTCAAAATCCACCAGCAGTAAAAAACTAAGTTCCTTTGATGCATCTTTCATGCTCACATCACCTTTGGAATACGGCAGACATGACAAAAATTCTTGGATTGGGCTTAATGAATAATTGTAAGGACAGAAATGAGTCTTGTGGGAAGGGCAGTTCCAAACATAACTGCCATGAGCTGTGAAGATTTTTGACCAACATACTGGAGGGAAGGGGAGTCAGCTATCATTTGAACAGTAAATCACAAAAGCAGTTTCTGCTCCAGATGATTAATGACAACCGTGAAACTATGGATTGGTACACTGTATTTCAACAAGCATGTTAATAGGATTGACTCTTCTTGAAATGCAGTTCTGCAGGCAAAGCATATCTCCATGGTATGATATTAATATATTTACATAAATAGTCATCATATGTTTAATATGATGCACCTGTCAGATACTTTGATTCACATAATTTTAAGGTAGGGATATCATATGCTGTCTTCATTAGGTCATAGTCTGTGCCCCCTGTGTATATACACCTATTGTAAAGAGCAGCCATTAGTCATGTTACTCATCTATGGCAATATCACGTATATGCACAAATAATAGCCACTTTATGTCACCTATTTCACAAACAGCTTTCTTTAGTCATTTGTAATTTGTCTACAGTAATAGACTACATTTCTCAATAGAACTTGGTGCACCAGAATTACTGTCTGCAATCTGGGTGATGAGGGTCTGAGTCCGTGCAGTGGGCAGGATATTTCTCCTTGCCATTGTGTTCAGCAATGATAGAGGCCAATTCCATTAGCATTACAAAGCCAACTCAGCATACTGTAAGGAATGGTGACCATAAACTATTGAACACACCTGTTACATTAGATATATTGAGAGTATGCACACACTGGTGCACACTGGACAGAAGAGACAGAAACATGACATGGTGAGGTCATTCATCATGTTATTACATTGTATTGCACACTGATCTGGATTGGATGCAGCATTATCCATAGCACATCAGTATGTGATGCCACAAAAGTAGTAATTTGAAGAAGAAACTCTCATGCCATGCATCCATCTGTTCTGTGTGATGTGCCCTAGTATGCATATGCTCTTAAATTTCCACCAGAAGAGGACATTGTTTTCATGATTAGTGGACAGCCTTGCATTACTGATAATTGATGTTTCTTTATACATCAGATTTCTTAAGGTTATATTCCCAACTTCTTCTTTTGTGGCGTTATGGTCATTATAGTTTTACCTTAGCCTCCCTGATGAAATCTATCCATTCTGTTCAGTCCTGGGCTTTTCTTCTCCATCCTTTAACCCCCATCATTTTAAGGTCCGCCTGTATGTCATCTAGCCACGTTAACTTTGGTCTTCCAACCTTCCTCTTACCCTCTAGTTTGGCATCTAAGGCAGCCTTGGGTATTCTGTTATTTCCTTTCTTATTAAATGATCCAGCCATTCAAGTCTTCTAATCTTGATGTCTGTTACTGTATCTGTATATCGATGTACAGTATTAAGTTCTTCATTTGTCCTGATATGCCAGGTCCCTCTGTCACAAACAGGTCCATATATTTTCCTTTCCCAGGTGGCTAATATAGTGATGGCTTGTAAAGTCTAAAATATGTGATCTCGTAGTGGATCAGTTTCTATCAAAGCTGGATTGTTCCACATATGGTTCAGTGTATTTAGCTAAGATGTCAGTAAAGGTTTTATATGTGACATTTAAAAGAGAGATGCCCTGATAAGTGCTACATTCCAACTTAATTTTGTGAATTGGGCAAAAAATTGCTATATTACAATCATTAGGCATCATTTTGGAGTTCCATATATCCATGATTAAATTGTGTGTGCATTTCCTTAACTCTCTACCCCCATATTTAATTAGTTCTGCATTAAAGTCCTCTCCCAGTTTTTAGTATCCTAGACCACGGAGATAGTGGGTACGGGTATGAAAAGGTCAGTACCAAAATATACAGTATTCACTTGATCCTCTCCTTCCGCTCTTTAGGAGGCCTTTAAAATATTCAGCCCACACGTGTAACACTTGCTGTTCACCAGCGACAAGATTCTCATTGCTGTCTTTATATAAGTTAGGTCCTGGTTGAAAACCCATCTTGAACTTACAGATGCCTGCAGTACATTCTCTACTTTCATATCGTCCAAATTTATCTTCCAAATCATATAACAGGTTTTCTTCAAACTGCCTCTTCTTTTTTTTTCTTTCTCTTACATATTTGTTTTGTGCTTCTTTTAGCATTTTTATATTCTTTAGTTGATGCTATGGTCTTTCTTTGTAGCATGTTGATTTGTTCAGGTGTTACTCATTTCAATTGCATCACTACATTCTTGGTCAAACCACTGATTCCTGTCATTGGGCTGTATGGTGCCTGTGATTTCTTTTGCTGCCCTATATATACATTGTTTAATTGTAGAACATTGTTGCTGTACGTTAGAATTGTTGGTTAATTGGTTGTTAACATATTTTCTAGTAGAATTATGGTACTTCTTTACCCATGTAGCATCTTGAAGTTTACTAATGTCACACCTAAGACTTCTAGTACATCGATGTTTTAACAGGATGGAAATTTTAGGTCTGTATTTAATTCTAATCATAAAGTGATCTGAGTCACTGTTGCCACCTCGTTGACTTCTGATGTCAGTGATCTGTGAAGCGTGTCCTCTGCTAATCATAACATGATCTATTTGACTAGCTGCAAGTCCATCTGGGGATATCCAGGTTTGAAGATGAATATTTTTATGTGGGAACATGGCACTACTAATGACAAGGTCTCTGGAGGTCACAAAATCACATAGTCTTTCTTCATTATCATTTGATATTTCATGAAGACTGTATTTGCCACTGCAGGAAGTCATGGGGTCTTTACTGACTTTGGTGTCCATGTCTCCCATAACTATTCCTGCATCATTGTTTAGGGATTGTTTGATAGACTCTTTCTAATCTGTCACAGAAGGAACTTTTAACTATATCATCATTGACCTGAGTTGGAACCTGCACACAGATAACAGTGATGTTAAAAAAATTTTCCCCTTAGGCTTAGTTAGCATTGTTTATTTACAGGTTCAAAATTTAGTGTATGATCTTTGACCCTCTTATGGATCGTAAAACCAGTATCAAAGATTTTGGAACCCTGCCATCTTGTTTTCCGTATTGCAGCTATCATGATGTTGTACCTCTTTAACTCTTGTGTCAAGTTTCTGAGTCCTCCTGTTCTAAAGAGACTCCTGACATTCCATGTTGCCAGATTCGTCATTCTTCCTTTTTTGTGAACTACTTCGATTTCCAGGTCATAGCCATAGATTAGGCCGGCTTGTTACTTTGGGCTTCTCAACAGGAAGTGTTTTTACAAAGGTGGGGGTGTCAGCCCCAGGCTCCAACATCCAACCTGGAGGACCAGAGACTCTTCTGTTAGGACTACCATTCCTTAGTCGAAATGATCCAGCTTTAAGGCGCCAGATATTCGCCTTCACCCGTCCCGTTTTGGGGCTGTGATTTTCTGATAAAGTAAATAGACAAAGTCTATCAAGTACAGCATTTCCCATTATTTAACAGTGACCCCTGCTTGACATCAGTGCCCCCACCAAGGCTCAGTTATCAGCCATTCACCCTCCTCCTTTCTCAACCAGGCTTGGGACTGTCTATAGCAGAGTTTACATTTTTATAGCATTATTTTATGATGGAAAACACTTTACATTCCTTTCAGACCCTGAATATTTTGATGGACAAAGCATAAATCCCTAACTTGTTTCTTGTTTTCTTTGTTCTGATGCACCTTAAATGCAAATAAATGACTGGACAAAAGTATTAAACTGATACAACATTTATGTGTTCTTTGATGTTGCACTGTGTCAGCTGGTAAACAGAAAGTTTTCACACTCAACTAATTAGTCAATGCAGCAGCTACAGCCATTTTATTATAGATATCTTGCTACAGCATTATGGCTGAATTGTTTAGTTATCCTCATAGAGTTCATTCAGGAATAAAAAGCCAGTATGCCACATGCAGTGTGAAACTCATCACATTGTAAATTACAGGATCCCAGCAGTAAGATATCTACAATAAAGTGGATGTGGTGCCAACACACTGATTGTGAAAACTTTATTATAGCGCAATGGGATGTATCAAATACAGATGGTAAATGGTTGCTGACATGCTTTCAAAATGTTGGTAGCTATTTACCATTCACACAGTATAACATCCAAGAAGAATGAATCTTCTGCAGTACCCTGAGAGAACTTCAACTCCCAAAAAATTATACAAATTTAACACATAAGTAGGGGTTTACTAGTAAATTAAATCAATACATATCATGTGCCTTGTGCACACACTGAAAGATGTTCATTCTTCCAATTCTCTAGCTATCTCAGTCTTTCAAGAGTTTGTAAAGAATGTGAACACAACTTCCTGCCAGGTTAGGTTAAGAAGGTATGCTGCCCACAGAACTTGCAACTATTGTTACCAACTGTTATAACAATATTTTGTCACATTCAGCACCGTATGCCTGTTCCAATTGCCATAAATGTTCCAAAAGTTCCTCCGCCTTGAAGCATTGTCTTCCCCATGGTGTTCACTAATTCTCTTCCACGGAGTCCGTACCTGGCAAAATAGAGAAGTACTGTAAGCTCTTAATATACAGCATGTTACAAACCTGTAAATTAGTTTAAATTCTCAACTACCTGAGGGCTGAGAAACCTCCAAAAAGAGCACCAGATGCCAAGCCAACACAGAAGCCTATTGTGAATCCCTTTTTCATACGATCAAAACAGCTGTAACCAGTCTGGTATGATCCAGCAGGAACAGGCATTATGCAGTATGTGCTACAAAATAAAGCATAAACATTAAGTACAGTTCTCATCATCTTCATCTGAATTTAACTCCATCTCCATAAGACTCAAAACTATGTACACATAAAACATCAGGATTTTAATTTTAGACTAGGATTTGTTTCAGATTCCAAGCATGTTATACAAATTGCATAAAAATGTCTTAGTGCAATGGCTGTGTGTGTGTGTGTGTATATGTATGTGTACATGCATGTGCCAGCAATTTGGCACTGAGAACTCGTGTTCGCGTTATGTGAGGGTTGTCCGTCACTGAGGCCTTTCATCTCTTTTAACTTCTCAAAGCTTGTCTTCAATTTCTTCCCATGTTCTTGAAAGTGACACCTTTTCTACCAGTCATTCTAGTCTTATTAAAGTCAGTATTCTAGGCATATTTCTGTCAGTTTCATATCCATTCTTAGAATATGCAATGTCTTACTGTTTTTGTTATACTTGGAGGTGGTTGGGTTGTAGAGTATAGAAACAAAGGGGTATGGCAGTGTAGTCATAGGGTTAGGATATGCACACTCCAGCCATCATTCCCATCCATCTTCATATTATTGCATGCATCCTGTATCTATACTTTAGTTATGCAAATTAGTGTTGACAATCTGAGTGTCACTGTCAAGGCACTTGCTCTACGGAGTATATATGCAGAATACTGGGGACTTAAGTGTTCTTTTACGAATCCTTCAGACTGAATGCAGAAATAATATCCATGTCACAGGTTTCCTCACTGCAACAGATTAACCGCTATAATGTTAAATGTGGTCAGGCTGTTTCTCTACAAAATTAGTTAACAAACTTTCTGCAGATTATGACCTTACATGGCCAGTACAAACATCAGAATAGTGACATGCTTAACTTAAGTCCTAAAATCACGTAATGCATTAAACAAAAACGTCACCTTCTTGTTCTTCACTATGGGGGAGGGGGCAACTAAATACGGTACTTGGCAGATTTATGTGGGCCTCAGATGGCGTTGAACGACCCAAAAGTTAACATCTGTGTAATCAAAACCGCTCCTAACAACGCAGCGTTTGAATTACCAAGTAATTAACAGTAATATATTACGTCAGAAACCTCGGCCTGTAACAACTGCCGTTGCAATACTTATACTAATGTAACCGTACTTACATGCGTATGGCCTGTACGAATGTATTATATGTGGTAAAGGTTTATTTTAAATCGAGTATTTTTCCAGATGTTAAGATTATGCGTTGAACATCACACACAACGCAACCACTTCACAAATTACAGGTCGGCCATTTTCCTCCCTTACATCCAATACCGGTATACCAACAGATGGCGATGACGGTGTATGATGGGGATTGATCACGGATAATGTATCTTAGCGGTGGAGTGTTGCAATGCATCTGATTTTTGCACTTGTCGAAGACGAATAGCTCGGTCTAATTAAACATTTGTTGTAATTTGTTTATTCAGCGTATTTTCTTGAACTTGTTAGTTTATCAAAAGAGGTCCTTTGTGAACAAGAAATATCCTTTTCATCGCTGTTTTATTACTGACAACAAGGTTGGCGCGTACTAAAACGCCCGTTCACCGAACTGTAATCCGTGGGTCACTCAGTGTAGCCGTGATGTAAACAAACGCACGTGCATTGCAATGGCTCTTGAATGGGGTCACTGTGGCCGATGTAGTACAATGATGCTGTGCGTTTACGTGTGTGTAGTAATGAGACATTAGCTTTCGAGGAAGGTTTATTCATTTCATTCTTTCTGAAGAAGACACTTTGAAAATAACGTCACATTTCATAACATTTGTGTAGATCAGATGGGGATCTAGTCAAGAATAAAGACACCACTGAATTACCTTGGTATACGGAACGGCTTACTATTTACCAGCAACAAGAAAGCCTATTATGTTTTTCACAGAAGTAAGGTTTTTGACTACGTCTTAATGTAATAACTGTATACCTACCTTATTGTACAGCTTTCCAGTCGTGCAGCAATGCTAGACAACTCTACAGCACAGATCAGCCAACACTGAGCTCTGATCCGTGATGGTTTATAGCGTACGTGACGTTTCAAACGTAGAGAGAGTTGTCGAGGAAGGTTAGGCAATTGGACATGGCCTATTTGCTTGCGTAAAATATACTGAGTGCAGTGTACGCATGTATGAAACCCATTTAAAGCCTAACCCCCCGTGAATATGTGTAATGAAATGACCATTGAAATCCAGAGCTCTGAAATGTGTACGACGCAAAAGAGATTGAAACAAGTGAGGAGTGTATATGCATATTTATTGTACCATTTTCATGAACATGTATTTCTATTGCTAATATATAATATTCTGAGGTATTCATGTATAAATGTTTGTAGAAGGTTATGACTGAGAAGTGTTAAGAAATCATGGCACTGTTATGCTCAACAGTTAAGGATGATAACTGTATTAAATGGAAAATATTATTGTCATCCAGAAATAAAATTACATCACTTCCAAAGAAATTACATTTTCAAATCTCTGTCTCTTATTTTTAGGTTGTAAGGAAATTGGGAGAACAGACTTTTTCATCTTTGATAAAAGGAGAATGTGGATTTGCTGTAAATTAAAACAAATATAATATTCTTGGTTTTATTACAGGTGCAACAATGTTTCAGTATTATGTCAAGATAGTGCCGACGACCTATGTTCGAAAGGATGGTGCAGTTTGGCAGACCAATCAGTTTTCTGTTACAAGGCATCAGAAGGTTTGTTTGTTACTGGGGAACATCAACTGTATTTACCCAAATATAAGATGAGAATTTTTTTTTTCTAATTCATCGCTTGAAAAATGGGTGGAGGCATGCCATATAATTATATGCAGTGTTAAACATATGCTGTTTGGGTAGCTGCCTGAAAATTGAAGCTTGTGAAGGGGGTTGCTATATATTTGTGTTAGTATGGTATCTACGTGACAAGTGCAAGATCAGTTACTGATCCTTAAAAGTTCACAGATTTAAAATAAATGACTGAATGTAAATTGTATGTTTTTCCCACTTCTCAGGTTGTAGCTGTTAGCAGTGGAGACTATGGTATGCCTGGTATATTTTTCAATTATGAACTTGCTCCAATGATGGTGAAATATACAGAAAGGGAAAAGTAAGTATTATTTATTAATCATTGGTTTGTGTTAATGAAATGATACCACTTAAGGTTATGTATTACTGTACCCAACATGTTTTTATTACTTTGAGCATTCCTGTGTGCTTGTGACATCATTTTCAAGTAAAACCTATACATACAAGATTGGAGGTTCTTACTGCAGTGGATATGAAATGTCATCTCCTGGAATGTTTTGCCATATAGGTAAAAGGGAAAAAAAGGTAAAGCAATTCCTGGACAGGCCCTGAGGGTTCCAGAAGGTTGAGATTCCTAGGTTTCAAGACAGTTGGCACATGAAGATAGTAAGGTTGTCAGCTTTTCACACCGGCCACCTCTACCTCCCAGGAAAATTCCTGGTATTCATTTCTGTTAGAGGCTGAGTCAATCCCAGGACCATGATGTGGCCACAGTCAATGAAAAATTCCAGTTACACCATCAGGAATTGAACCTTTGACCTTCCGGCTTGTAGCACAGTGCCTCAACCAACTGCTCCATCACATGCGTCCAACACCATGTAGTGTGGTATAAATTACCACACTACTGTTGCCCCATTCTCAGAGACATCATTCTTCAATTCAGCATGGAAATGAAAACTATCAAATAAGTTGCTGTAACAAATGTATAGAAAGAAGCCAAACAATACAAAAGAAAGCACTCAGATTCAAGCCAGTGGGGTACAAGAGATCCTACATTCCCAATGAAAAGATGAATATTAAAATCTTAAGTTGTCACAGTGATGGCTATAAAAAAATACGGTCTTCTAGTCTTACATCGTAGAAGTTTACCAAAATTTTGGATGGAGCTGTTACTTGCATTATTGGGGTTATTCTCAAAGGTTATAGAGATAATGTGCACCTGGAGGGTTTAGGAATAGGCAATTGAGCCTAGTCCTGCCTAGTTCATGATGGTGGTAGGCTGCTAGTATCTTGAAGTTGAGTCATTGTTCACACAATAAAACCAGAAAATGTACTAATGTTAAAATTATATTTTTTTCACATACAATTTGTCATAACTCCTACATGTTTCAATCTGTCTTGATTATCTTCAGGGTGTTACTGAACATCAATAAAGCATATTATACAATTTGTAGTAGTGCAGAACAGACCAGTTCTACACTACTACAAATTGTGTGTATAAAATATAATTTTAACCAAAGTGCATTTGTTTTATTGTGGGAACTGTTTATTGATGCACGCGCATGAATAACTTTAAGACAGTATTTTCACTTCCAGAAAAATTGTATCATTATTAGTGTGTTTGTGGTTACCACTTTTGACTTGTATACCTGCTCCATGAGCTATACTGCCTCTCATGTGTGTGTGTGTGTGTGGTTGACCTGCTGTTCATGTGTCAGGCCAGATAGGTGCACTTTGAATAATCTGACCTTACAGAGTGATTGTAAAGGAAATACATAATGTTAAATCGCAGTATCTCCAAAACACAATACTATATTCATATCACTACAGTTCTTGTACTGTTTTAACCTTTAGTCCAGTGGAGTGGATATTTAAATTTTAGCATATGTTTGATTAAAAATGTATTATTTGAACAGAAAATGATAAAATTGTGAAACAAAAATCACATTTTGTGGAAAACAAAACATATTATGCATCATGTCTTAAAAAATACAGTAAATTTCTTGATTGGCTAAATATGTAAAGTGAATTTCTCTGGGTCTTTTTCACATGTGTTCATGTTTGCAAGCTTAGTCTTTTAAAAAAGTTAAGGCCCATATGCTGCCATTTAATGTCAGGTTTTAACGTAGGCCCCCACATTTTGCACACACTTCCGCAACCTGGAAGAGACAAACTCATCACTTTTCCTTAGAAGTTCAGGAGGAGCAGAGGCCAAAATATAACAAAGTTATTGTGTTGGTTTTATCAGGAGACAGCACAGAATGTTCCAGCACTGTCATCCTGTCATGCACGCATTATGTCTGAAAATCACATGTGGCAGTTACAGTCCTCAAGGCAGAGAGCTGGTGAATTAAGTGGGGGTTATGTTGAAATATGACACTGCATGGTAGTATCTGGACTTTAAAATGGTGTGAGAATTATAGGTTATATAGCATTGTTTAGGAGATACAGCCATCTAACATTATGTATTTACTTTAAATCACCCTGTAGATATGTGATATTAAGCAGGCAAGCCAGATGGATAGGGAGGAAATAAGGTTATGGCAAGTAACTAGATGTAGTACGTTCATTGAACCTGATATTAATGTCACATTCTCTTAACATTTGTGCCTGTGGCCAAATCTGTGTTATGCTGACACATGATTATGCTGTTTCCACAGAATCTTCAGTCAACTAGCCATCTTCTTGTGTTCTTTTGTATTAACGTACCCAAATTTCCAAATGTAATTTTAGGCTGATTGTTGCAACATACAAGATGGATGTGTAACGATTATACTGAGACTTCACTCATTAGTAGATCCTGGTGTATTTAAATAATTCTTTGAAAATTTCATAAACATGGCCAAATACAACATTCAGCATTGAGAACTCAGAATGATATTGTAGAAACAGCGGTAACTGGGCACCTCATCCATTTTCATTTGTCTTGTTGTATTCAACATCATGAATTAGTATGCATATGGGGGCAAATAAGGATGCAGATAAAAAGCAGTGTTGTTTTGCAGTTATGCATGCACATACATAATCACACATATCTTCATTTTTGTCTTACCAGAATAGTGCATGTATTTTGTAAATATTCTGGTGAATGAAACTTGCAGTATTCAGATCATATTAGTTTACATATTCACATTTAATAAAATATTTTAATGGTGGTCATTTGTGCAGTAGTTTTCTTTAGTGCAGTATATACTATTGAGAATGAAGGGTAAATAAATTAATTAAATGTTTTAATAATTGTTCCAGTATTGTATAATTGGTATGCAAAGAAAGGAGAAGTTGAACATCAAAAACTGAATAAAGATCAGAGTTTGATCATTTTCATTAATATTCTCCAGCAGTTGATTGTAAAGTATGTTACAGTCTGGCTTCTAATTAATCTGATTATTCTCTTACATATTTCAGATCCTTTGGGCATTGCGCCACCAACATCTGTGCTATTATTGGAGGCATATTTACAGTTGCTGGTATTGTAGATTCTTTGCTGTATCACTCAGTTAAAGTAATACAGAAAAAAATTGAGCTAGGTAAAGTAAATTAATGTAATTCTGCCTTTGTAAGATATCATGAAATTAAGGTGCAGAATCTCTCCACGCATGAACCAAATGAAGAGATACAACTACTGATTGTTATTGTCTCGGAATTGTCATCCAGCCCCCATGTTATGACAGACCACTTTTACTTGAGTTTCAGTACAGGACCAATAAGCCAACATCATCTGTCTTATAGACAGTATTTCTTCTCATTTTCTCATTTGTAGCCACAAGCTGTTGTGCAGATCTTGTAAATGTTTAAGTGATTATACACGTTTATAATTTTTTATAATGTTTAAAGGCCCCTGAAAGATTAAGTTTTAAGTTTGTACATTTTTTTATGATGGTGACCTGGACCCTATCAAAAAAACAAACTGAGGCTGACAGTATTCAAAACTCAGATTTGAAGCAAGTCAGAAAGGAATACATTTAAAAGTTTGAAAATTGTTGTTAAGAAATAACAGCAACTGCAAGATAGGTTTTGGTTTTGGTATCTTGACAGGAACTGATGGAATCATTATAATGGTGTGATACTGAAAATGGCAGAATAAATATTTTGTAAAAGCATTTCTTGTGTTCATAAAAGCATGAACATGGTGATGAAACAAAGCTATGGGAATATATTTGTAAACCGGTTATTTTTATGCAAGTCATTACTAATAGATAGTTGATGCGAACGTAGGGTTTTAATTACAGTGAAATTCTCTTTAACACATTTCTGTAAAGATTCAACAAACAAGCTCAGGTGGGAGGTCTTAAAAAATAAGCCTGAAAACGATAGGAAATTCTGTATTGAAATTGACATTCCCTGTACTAGATTATTAGTCTGTTTTAATTATGCATTAAGTGATTTTTATCACCAAACCACATTTGAAGTCTTACCTTCTTTATCAAATTTGACATATTCTGCAACACAAGAGATTTTCTTGTTATAAACACAACTGGTGGATGAACAGCACATTATTGCTGGAACTGTTCCATAAATGCTGATCCTAACATACAGTACTTCGCTGTTTTCGTGTTTTTATGACTTTGCCTCTCTCGTAGAGTAACACAAGTGCAAATTCCTTAAGTGATTTTTTTGTGAGAAAAACTCTAAGTAGCATCTACCATGCTTATAATATCCAGCCTTTCTTGAATTAAGAGCAGATTACCATGTATGGCAGTTCTGTGTAGCAGCCATTCTTATGATGTGTTCAGTAATTACTGGCTGTACAGGATGAACACTGTACACATAAGCAATTTGAAGTAAACACAAAAAAAATCATTGTTGCTCACAGCATGCTTGATATTATTCAGATTCAAGTAAAACAGTTACTGTTGTAACACATTTCAATATTCCTTTAAACCCATGCTGATTAGCATGTAAATTATGCAAGGTACAAGCTGCAATACACTGTGTGAAATACATGTGCAGCATGTGATGGCAGTGCAATGGGAATGTGATATCATTTCCTGCCACATGTTTCCATGAATTAACATTGAGCTGCTTATCTGTAGTCTGATCTATTGTGAAAATGACCTTGGAGATGAATCTTTATGAACTGAGAGTATTATTTTGTTGCTGTATGTTGGTAACAAATTGCACAAATGGGAAACTATTAAGATTTTGGTGCAAAAACATATTAAATAGGCAAAAAATGCATTTCATCCTGAAATTTTCATACTTCTCAGGTGGGGAATTCTTTTAACTGGGAAATGTATGTTAATCGTGGCAGACAATTTTGGTACTCAATTATTTTGTCTTCTTGGATGGTAACATTTCTAAAGTGGGGACATCTTAAGTGGGTTTTACTGTATATAATCATTTACTTAAAAAGTGTGGCTAGTTCAGTATTCAGTAGAGGGGTGTTTAGAACAAAAATTGTATACTCAAATGGAAGCATCATTCAATTCTTTAGCGTTATAAATTCCTACTGAATTTTTCTTCATGTATTCCACAACTTGTGATTGAAAAAGCAACCTCCACAGTACTAGTAACTTATTTGCTGTTTCATTTTATCATCTGTTGAACCATAATTGTTGTTTTTTATATTTTAATTCTGGAAGTCTTGTAATTGTAACTCAATAATGGCACGTGCACAGAAGTGGCAAGATATTTAGACAGGCACAGTCAGTGTTAAAGGTCTGTGAAAATTCAGTGTATTTTAACAACCCTTTCCTAAGGTGTAACAGTTTTAAGTCAAAACTAATTTGTTTATGACATAATGATCATGATAGGAGCTGGTTGTCTAGGAGTGCATGAAAATAATTTGGACATATTCCTAAAGTCTGTTTCCCTTAGACTGATACATTTGAACTATTCCATCTCCAAGTATGTATGTTCTACAGACTTGTTTGGGTACAAGGTACTCTTTTTGTGACTAAATTGGGGAGTGGGGGAGTGTACGCCAGCATCTGTTGCAGAAATGGAAAATGTAACTGGTTTTATTCTGCCTCCCCCACATGTTTTCATGTGTGGCACATAGGTACAGGGGAAATTTTACCAGGTGATGTGTATGAGAACTCTCTGTCCTAGAAATTCAAGTGATGGATGATATTGTGCATTATATTCATCAAATAATCATTTTGGTCATTAAAATTTATCCTTTTTTTAATCACAGAATTACTGTTTGAACAAGGCTATAATCATATCGTACGAGGGCAGTCCATAAATAAACCAAACTTTTTTTTTTAAATTTACTGTTGTACTTACAGCTTAATCAAAATTGTCCCCTTCAAAGTACTCCCCTCCACTCTTGATACACCGCTCCCAGTGTTTTTTCCAGGTGGTGTTTGTCCATGCCTCAGGCCTCTTCCTTTGCACTGCCTGCCTCAAACACTTCAGGACGTTTAGGTAGAACTCTGTATTCACTGTCTCACCACGTGGAACAAACTCATAATGAATAATACCCTTCCAATCAAAAAAAACTATCAACATCACCTTCACATTTGAGCAACTCTGACATGCTTTTTTTGGTCATGGTGACAATTTTCCCATCCACTGCGACGACTGCATTTTTGTTTCAACATCATAGCCATACACCCAAGTTTCATCACCTGTTATGACATTTTTCAGAAAGTTTTCATCAGCATTCGAACGATCAAACAGCTCATGACTGACTGTGACACGGTTCTCTTTTTGTGCATCTGTCAGCAGACCCGGCACAAATTTTGCGGCAACATGACGCATCTTCCGTTTGTCGGTCAAAATCAGGTGGCACAAACGTTTGCAGATTCCTACTTCTTCGGCAACTTCACGGACAGTTCGGTGACGATTTTGACGAATCACAGCAAGCACTTTCTCAACGTGATTGTCGTCCATTGACGTGGAAGGCCGTCCATTCTTCTTCAATAGACGTTCTGCCCAATTTGAAATGCTGCTACCACTCGTGACATTGTATACGGCTCAAACAGCCCTCTCCGTAAGCCTGTTGCAACATTTGAAAAGTCTCCGTAAAAGTTTTTCCCAATTTGAAACAATTTTGATGCAAACACGTTGCTCCTCAAGATCTTTCATTTTTCAACTTGCAAAAAATCGCTGAGGGTACTAAACATACGTTCATTCAAGCGCGTGTAACTCGATGACTAATTGACATGGGGTGATGCTGCTAGTGTCAGAATAAAGCTCTAAGTCCCCTCTACACAACACCACCATTGTGAGCGTGCTGCGCGCGCTCGCTATTTCACTAGTTGGGTTTCTTTATGGATTGCCTATGTATACTGAAGTGTACATATTTGATAATGATATGGCTTTCATAACATACTTAGGGTTAAACAAGAATTCTGTGTATGTAATGCTCCTGTGTATTTGTATTTAGCATATACCTGGTGCACAGGAATACTGCAACATGTGATATAAGTATAGTTTGACTGTAATGTGTATTTTTTATTTGGCTTAATTTACATGAACTTCAATTTGTCTTTGCCACATGTGCAGCCTTTGTCAAACAAAGGTTGCACATGTGGCATGGGGACCTTTGGTGTGGTGGATATTTATACCAGTATTTCATATAGCTGTAAGAGACACTGTTAAATTAAACAGGAAGAGTTTTATGTACACTTCATATTGTATTGAATTTCATCATTATTGGTTATGTAAAGCCATAAAACTACACTTCATCATAACACACAAAAATATACTTACTTTGCTCAAGATATTTTAAATCCATAATGTTGATCTGAGCAACCACAAATAGCTATATGGTTTAGTGATCCATGTCTCTGCACGTTTTTGATCAGTACAGATTATTACTGTTATAAATTTGGCATACACACCTTCAGATTTTCACACCCTTGCTCTGATTTTAAAATGTACCTTGCATCAGAAGTGTTAAGCTTTTTTTTTACAAATCTGCAAACTAAAACCGCATTGGTCCACACAGTTATATCTGCTTATACCTAATTCTGCACCCTGAAAATCCTCATATGAACTGGTGTTGCAGTGAAAATCTGCACATACTTGAATCCATATGCAACTGTCATGTTTTGTATGTCATAATGCAGATTTTATGTCTTCTGAGTTTGGGCTTTGAAGTACCTGTTATTAATACAGGGAATTCACTTGAAAGCTGAACTGTCATACTGTTATCAGATTCTGAACAATGCATGCCCAGCAGCCTTATTATGGCATGTTCGTTTATGGTAAGTCATTGAATGCTTACTAACATTCCATGTTCATATGCTGATGTGCAAGTTTTGTTTGTGGTTTGTGAATATAACTACAGACCAATGCTGATCTTTTATTGTAATATAAATTACTGTTTGTTTGTGAATATGCAGTGCATTGTTATAGAGGGGTTTTTATTAAATTATATTTTGGGAACCCATGCAAGGAAGAAATTCTAGAAAAAGTGCCATAGCAAATTCAGATGTTGGCTTCCCAGTGTTTTAAATGCCAATCAATAACATATCAACTGATAAACAAGTTCTGAGTAACAGTTTCCCTGTTAAAGAAGAAGATACAGTGCTCACTTTGTGTTCTTTCAGCAGAAATGTTGGATAACACTGGAGTGTGTTTAGAATCATGTCAACAAAAATCTTTGATATGCTTCTCCCCAGACATTGGTGTATCAAAGTAGTTTGTACAAACAGCCACAAAACTGCTGCCTTTGGAACCATACAAATTTACAGTTATACAAAAACTAAAGTCATTGTTTCAGCAGCACAGTTCTGTAACTGGTTTTGAGAAGCAGTGTGTGGTGGTGAAGTTGATCCATTGCTAAATTGTTGTACAAATAAGATTACTTAAATGGTTGTATAAACACAGAACAACAGATAGTCTACTGTTTGGCAGATAATCCATCCACAGAGAATGAAAGTAAAGAAATAATCAGGTGCACAGTATTGGCAATTTCTAGACAAGAACTTCAGACAGTATAATAATTTGTTCACCATGGGTCAAGCATGTGTGTAAGAGCTGAAGGAAATGTTATTAAATAATACCAGTTACGTAGATTCTGTGAGAGGGTTTGTACATACTATGAGCTGTTAATTTTTTTTTAAATAATGTTTACTTTGACAGATTTAGTTCCTGACTTACTGAGATTACAGTCTTCTATGATAAATTTCCATTCTGAAGATAGAGGCAGCAGGTTCCTCCAAAATGGTGGTACATGTCTACCAGATTACATGGCATCACATCCACATATACGGCAGCATGAATGTCACTACATCACCAGATTCTTTCCTTATTTAAATTGATTTAAGAAATATGTTGAATGCTTCAACTGTTGACTTGGCTACAGTTTGACAAAATTCAGAATCTGAGCCAGAAACTAAAGCTTTAGGTGAAAGGTAACCTTCTAAATTAGGATTATACTGTGCTCGACCCAGGAGCTCCAAGTACAAATGGCGCTGTTTGACACGAAATGTTCTACACTTGAGAATTTCTGGAAAATCAAGAATCTGTTGATGGGTCAGCTTCATGACATTGTGTGCATAATCAAACACTGACAGCAGTGGCTTGTTACCTGCAATAAAAAATAATATTAGCATTACCACACAAGTACTTGAATCATGTGTCAGTTACCTCTTACAGGTCCACAGTTTAGCATGCACAAAATCAGGATTCTGGCAATGGTATATTGCATGTAGGACGACTTAGATTTTTGACTTCATCATTGTCTGATGTGTCAGAAATACAAAAAAATGCAACATTGTGTTCGAAATGGCAGGCAGCAGTCAACTGGGGCTTGCACACTGAACTATTCTGTCTCTATCCCACACATTGTGTACATGGATAATGACAAATTGGAGGGCCACAGTAATAACACTAATATCAAAGCTGACCACTGTATATGATCCGGAGGTAATTCATTCAGTGCATCTTCTCAACCTATTTCCCCACAGCACATGGTTATTTTCCAAAAGTTTTCAACACCGAAACTATATGCACTTCTTATATTCCCCCCATAAATAAATTACGTATCCACAACCTCTTCACTGGCCAAGGTGGCTCAAGTAGTAATGCTTCTGGCTCATATTAAAGAGAGATGTGTTTTGAATTTCAGCTGGTATGCTGCCTATCCTGAATGAAATTTTTCATGTTTTTTGTCAGTCCCTCTAGACGTGTGGTTAGTGGCTTAAGTCAGACCATGGCCACTTATTTCTGCATCCTTTCCAATTCATAGCTATAGCAATAGCTACATTTAGTCCCCCTCCTGTGTTTAACCAGTTGGCATAACCACAGTTTACATTCTTATATCACAATTAAGACACCAACTGTCATAACCATACAAAACATTTTCCAGCCACCCAAGGTGGCTGGAAAATGGTGTTGCGACCCACAAGATGAACAATCTAAGTCCTTATTAATATGAAAGTCTCAGATCCCGATACAAAACTCATTACAACCATCATCTGACCTTCCCCATCATGTACTAAATATTTCATCCAGGTTTTCCAGCTAGGAGACAAACTGTGTTGGTGTGAGAAACCATTTCACATGATAGTTTTTCAAACATATCTGGGTTGCAGAAACGATGACGTGCACTTACTTTTCATCCACAATTTTGGTGCCTTTAGCAGCAAGCTTCGGAGTTCACTATCACTAAAACCCATTTCTTCTTTCAATGAAAATGTATTCATCTGAAATATAAAGCACATTAAAATTTCAAATGGGTGCTCCTACCAAATGTGGCTCTTGAGCCCATTTTTTTTAATTTCAATTATACATACCACATAACATTACGCAGAACAGAACCAGTGAATGGGGTAATTTAATACTAAATAATACAGCTTTTGTAGGCATATTCTGACCAAGTATATTTCTCCCAATCACACTTGGTATTCATTAAAATGTTATAATGAAATGAGTACCTGAATATGAGACATGTGATATGTAATAAGTCTTGGTCTTTTTACTGCTAGATTCCGGACTTCATTGCCAGTTAACTTGAAAGTCTTCTGAAAATGGCCTAACCTTTGATCTATCTTCTCAGTGCTACCAATGGAAAGGAAAGAAATTATTATTACAGTTGTTGGAATAAACACTTTAAAATGAATACAGTATGTTTCTGGGACAAAGATCATGTGAAAGAAGTGTCTATAGTGGGATATATACCTATATATATATATATATATGGTAACCAGTTTAACACAGAATTGTTTGTTTAGGGCTAATCCCAAGTGAAACCCAAATTTTGGAATAACGCATGTGGTCATTCTCAGGTTCTTTCTGAAATGATGAAAAATGTAGCTTCTACTAGTTTTCATGACTCAATCCCATTTTGGCTTACTGCTACAGTTGCACCCAACTTATTTATAACTGGTGTAATACAGTTATGAGGAAAATTTAATTGCAACCTTAAAAGTATATTGTCACAAGAATGAACATTTATGAACATGACCATTTTGAATACTGCTCATGCTGTCTGTTACAGACTTTTGTCCTACCTACAGGTAAACTGTCAGTCTCATTGCTGTGTGGTTCCTGTACAATTTTTATAGGTACTTTACCTCCCACTGGCAATATCTGATGGTACAGTATACATGCTCTGGTTAAATTTTTTTTCAGTAGCCAAAAATTGAGCCTGCCTTTTTCTAAGCATTCCATGTGACCAGGAACCACAGTATCTGACAGAAGCATCAAGTTTCAATGATGGACAGGATTGAAAATCCTGCAGCCATTTGCAAGGAGTCTAAATGAATATGAACAGAAATATCCCACTTCCAAAACACTGTTGCAGTGGAACCAAGATTATGGACAGTGACTAAAATAAGTCCTATTTATTGTAACACACCATCATCAGAAACACTATGGCTCAACTTAAACATCTATACTGTACCTGAAGGACAGCCACCTGGGATTTCTTCTTACAACCCTCGCTATCATTTCTGCTGAAAATTTCTTTGACTGGAGGTAAGTGACACGAACCTGAAGGTCATCCAAATCTTCTTTAAATATCAATGGATTTCTAGTTATGAAGGCTCCCAGTTCATCTGATGGAACACCCAAATCATGTAAAAATCTGTAAAAAGCAGACTTCACAAGTGAAGAACTGACCTCCATCAAGAGCCCCCATCAAATCAATGTGAAAATGGTTGACTACATGTTCAGCCACACATACAGTACCAACATCAGAGTTACAAATGACCAAACTTTCCTAACACAAATAGCTTATAGCAGTAGTGGAGTGAAGTCACCCAAGCATAGCAGACAGTTTAGCATGATGTTTATGAAAAAGTGCAATGTTATTACACACACTGTCCATAAATTATGTTTGGTGCTCCCATGTATAATACCTTCATAATTATAATTTATAACTGAATGAAACTAATGACATACCCAATCATCTCTTGTAATAGACCAGATATCAAAGTGACAGGAAGTCTTGTCAAAAACACATTTAAACATTTTTGCTGTTGCAGTTTTTCAAAAGCTGCCACTATCAGGTGTTTTAATTTTTTCAGCACTGTCACCATACCTAGTTTGGCTTTTAAGTACGTATTTCCAGACAAGGCAACTGTGGGTAATTAAATCGAGAAACTTAGGGGGCTGTAAACTCTTAATTTGGAGAACGCTGAACAAAAGTTGCTCAAAGGTGGACATGCAACATCTTTTTGGAAAAACTTCACTTTTCTTTTCTTCCAACTTTGGAAAAAATTACTGACCAATCAAGATAAACGTTTCTTGTTATGGTATCTAAATTGTAAGCATGTTTTTCTTATTTTCATTTTTCTTTCATTAAATTATGTATGATAATTGTATAATATTTTGAAACGTGGTCATGGCAATACTGTCACGTGCCTGCGTAATGTAAAAGAAAAAGCATTCGTCTAATACAAAATTCAGTCACTCAGAAACCTTGAAGTCAGGACAAGTTACATACTTAGCAATGTGCTTCATATCGAACATCAGCATATACTTCATGTGCCACAATAATAGAAGAACATCAGTTCCTTCACAGCCTGATTTTTCATTAATTACCTAATGTGCTCTTTCATGTCTCTACTGAACTCCAACTGCAGAATAAATTCTGGAACATCTTTCTTCCTTTCAAGGCTATGTAAATCAACACCAAGTTTCACTAGTTCTTGAAGTGTTGGAGAATTGTTAACATATGCAGCAAAATTAAAAGAGGGCTGAAAGTATGGTGCTACTGTAGAGAGATCTTCAGTACATGGCTCTAATACAGATGTACTTCTAGCTGCATCGACTTTTACATTCTGTTCCACATTCATGCATTTATCATGTTCATTTGCCAAGAAGAGCAATTGTTTTGAATTATCAGAGACGGCATTTCGCACCGAATCTAACACGCACTTACTATTTTTACTGTTCAATCTGCCAGGTGCATGTTCCGGTTGTAGATAAGAAAATGTTCTGCACGTTGCAACCGGGCACCATTGTAACCTATTTGTAGCTTCCGGATTTAATACAAGATTTCGCAAGGAAGCTACAAGCGACCGCATTTTAACCTGGAATCGTTAGTTGTACAAACTCACAAAATATACACATAAATACGATTACAAGAGCATCACCCAGTGGGTTTCCCGAACACAATTGTGTCAACAAGCGTTTTAGGTTAGAGTGCTTAATTCTTCGGAAGTTGGCCTAGTAGTTTATTTAAGCAAATTGCTTTACTGAACATCCTTAAAGAAGGTCACCACTGACAGTATGTTCGCTCTACGATAGCAAGAACGCATTTATTTAATGACGGCATTTCCATTACACCTCTCTACCGTGTATACGCCATATTCCCAACTGGAAACTTTGCGTAGGTCACGGAAATAAAATGAAAGTGACGCAGACCTATAATCTTTGATCTAATGTACTATACCTGTTAGCAGTATCTCGCCGGATGTATGATCTGTGCATGCTAGTTATAGGAACGCGGGACAAAGATGGCAGGAGAATCATATCGCCAACTTTCATCATTGGCTCACTAAGCTCAAAACTAGATAATCAGTGGTGTACACAAAAACATGGATGAAAATACTGCAGAATTTTTGTGGAAAGCGTCAAGATTAGTTGCAACGAGTTCTGTTCTTCAGTGTCATTATTTGTAAGTGTATGAAATACATTCCGTTAACCACACTTGTAGTCATAAGTCGTTCATTGTGTCACTGCACACCGTGCAGGTGTATCGAGGAAGTAGAGGTATAGCTCCATAAGTTTAACATGGGCACTAGGGTTAGGCGAGTGGTTCACTACACGCCCCCGGCCGCTTTGGCCCTGGTGAAAGGCCTCCTTGTACCCACGCAGCAGGAGGTTAGGTGGCCACTTGGACAAACCTGGACGTTTTGGAGAAGGGAGAGCTTTTACCTCTGCCGGGAATCCAACCCCAAATCGTTCATCCCGTAGCGTAATCACTATAGTGGGGCGAATCCCAAACTGTGCGCCGGTACGCCCCGCCCGCCCTGGATATTTCAGAATATTTTTTCTGTCAATTTATGTGTATTATTCTGTCAAACGGCTGCTGAAGTGTTGGATCAAATAGTTGTTTGGACGTAACAACGTAATAAACGGAAGTGTTAGGCATTTCTATCGGCCTAGGGGCGCCGTTAAAAAATTGCTGCGACAGTAAGGGCGCCGTGAACCGAGAATGTCTTGGAACGGCTGCTATAGTGACTACGCTAACCCGCCGCCATACTCGCTTGCGCATTATTGTGTAGTGTTGTGTAAGTATAGTTCCCCGCGTTTGTATGTATGAAAATATTCGGAATGGTTTCTTTATTTTTTATTTACATTAAGTGTGTAAGTTTTTTTCACTTTTTGAATTTGTGAG
>JGI24700J35501_10930842_pt1 | contig 27254 bp, 30 predicted proteins | sample TergutTh196P1_FD_35501 | JGI IMG/M metagenome (IMG submission 35501)
TTACCTTTGATTTCTCAATCATTATTTTACAGGTAAATCCACGTTCTTACAATTGTCGAGGTTCTTTTTTTTGAATCCGGCACTACATATTGTACTACATCAATCACTCTGTTTTTGATCACGCGTCAATCAAAGATAAGTGCTTGGCTATTTATCTTGTTTTGTACGACATACAGTATACCATGATGAGCGAGTTTTCGCAATCCAATTGACTTTAAAATGATTTGCCCTACCCAAAAACATTGCTTACTTTCATAGATTTATAGGGTTCAATATGGTAAAATTATGAGAGCAAGTTATTGTGAGATAAGGAATATAGACAACATTGACGAGCGGAATTGCAATAAAATTCTCCTTGTTGCCCTTTTGTTGTCTATACTAAACACAAAGCGAGGTGTCTATTAATGTCAAATAAATGGATTAAAGGGCTCGTTATATTATTAGTACTAACTATTATCCCGATTGTTTTTCTTTTGCGACGACCTTCAATTAGTCTTCCCAATACAGGTGATGTGATAAGCGTAGAATTGTCATCACTCAGAGCGAGGGATGAAGATGTATTACATATTACTGATGCTGTTGAAATTGCCTATATCATGGAATTGCTTTCTAATGCGACTAAAACAATTGGCATGTTCCAAGCCATGGACGACTCACCACCAGCTATCCACGGCCTACGGGTGACACCTATCGTAATTAGTGAAGAAGGGGAAGAAACTACAGGTGCTCGTACATTTATATTTACAGACGACAACGGGGATGAGCGCATCTGGAATTCCTATGTGGGGATTTATCAACTTGACCAGCATTATATCGAAGCTATCCGTGAGATTTATGAGAATTATCGTTAGTGCCTGATTGTCAATTAATATGATGATGCGACACGTTTCTCTATAAGTGCATAAAGCACGAAAAGAGAGGTTTACTGTCCTAAGAGGATGGTAAATACAACTGACAATTCGACAATTGGAATGAAAGGATTGAAAGAAATGCCATTTTTCAAGAAATTAACAGAAGAAGAAAAACTAGCGAAGCAACAAGAAAAAGAGAAAAAAAGACAGGCTCAAGAAGAACAAGCAAGATTGAATACCATAAATGCTAGGTTGAGCACATTAGAAAATCAAATTTTCCCTAATATGAAAAATGAAAAATTGATGGAAACAATCAGAAATTTGGACCTAGAACTAAGTGCAACTCGCTCACGTTTTGAACGCAAATCAGTTGCCAAATTAGAACATATCTTGGTAGATGATTTAGAAACTTTGCTTGGGTATGCAGGTGGGCTAAGACCGTATGGTCAAAGTTTGGCTTCTAACGCACTGCTTGTTTTCACAACAGCTAGGATCTTTATTATAGATGAAGAAAGCACGCACATTATATCTTTTACTTACGATAGTTTAAAGTCTGTAGATTTTAAAACGAAAATGCTTGGTGCAGATATGAAACTTTATACACACTCTAAGATATATGAAGTTAATGGTGTGAGAAACGAATCGGTTGAAAAACTTGTTCAGGCTATTAATGAAGCAAAAGATATTTTTATATCCAACCCTGATAATTTTCAGACTGTAACAGTTACCACAGAAACACCTAAAGAAAATGAAAAATCAGTGACTGAACAGTTAAATGAATTAAAGCAGTTATTATATGCTAGGTCAATTACTCAAGAAGAATATGACAAAATGAAAGCTAAAATTCTTGGAAAATAACCATCATTATAAAATAATTTTATTTTTTTCATTCTAGCCATCAATTGATGACAAAATATGACATAATATGATAGAATATGAAAAATGGCATTAATTTGATGTTATAATCAAGATAAATTCATGTTATAATCAAGGCATGTCATAATGTGGAGGTGAGTTGAAATGAAAAGAATAACAAAAATCACAGTCACTGCACTTGTTGCAATAATGGTAGTTGCTTTTTTTGGTGTTTTCTTACAAACAGCAGATGCAGCAACTGGTAATTGGAATTCGACTTGGCAGACGGATCTTAATGGTGTTTCAGGAGTAGGTACATCAAATGCATCTAATTCCGCTAGCTTTACCCTAAGAGTAATAGGAAATGCTGGTGTTAGTAACCCAATTGGGACTGCAACAGTCACGATCGGGAGACACCAAAGTGCTAGCAGAAACTTCTGGGGTGTTCCGTTCCAAAGTCGTCGTGGCAGTGTTCTTGTTTCTTCAATTACACATCATGTTCCATGGTTCAATGCTTAAAATTTTTGATTCTTACAATAAAGAATTCCATCATTTTAGATAGAATTCTTTATTGTAACACAATGGAGGACAACATGATAGAACTTAAAAACATATTAAAAGGATATGGTAAAAAAAACGTATTAAATAACATTTCTATGAAAATTGATGACTCATCGAAAATTTATGCCTTGATTGGTGAGAGTGGTAGTGGAAAAACGACCTTATTTAATATTCTATTCGGATTAGATAATAATTTCACTGGAACTTATTTTTTATTTGGAAAAAATTCAAAAGAAATTTCTAAAAACAAATGGCATTCTATCAGAGAACATCATATCAGAATGGTTTTTCAAGATTTTAAATTATTGGAGACAATGAATGTCTACGAAAATATCTTTCTATCTGGGGATTATACGGAAGACCAAATCAACAGGGTTTTGAAAGCGTTAGATATCTATGAATTAAAAGGTTACTTGATTACAGAATTGAGTGGTGGCCAGAAGCAAAGAGTTGCAATTGCTCGTGCAATTATTTCTGAACCCCAAATCTTACTAATGGATGAGCCTACTGGGAATTTAGATGGAATGACTTCTGATAAAGTGATGCGTTATTTGGACAGCTTAAGAAAAAAGGGTATTTTGATTTTTATTATTACACATGATAAGGATATTGCTAAAAGAGCGGACGTAGTTTATGAATTATCAGAACAAGGATTAAACCAAACAAAAAATTCAAAGGTTAAAAAAAATATTGACCCCAATCTATTCGAAGAACAGAAGGGTTCTAAAAAACATTTATTTTTCTATGTTTGTACAAACTTATTAAGAACAAAAAAGAAGATATTCTTTTTGGCAATCCCTACTATCACAATTATTACAGCATTTATATTGGCGTTTAGTGCATATAGAGCAAGCTCTATTTTATCATTTAGAGATTTTTTTGCTGGTATAGGAGAACAAACAATTTTATTAGATACGCAACAGTTGAATGCTGAAGCACAATTATTTCGACGATCACAAAGAATTAATAGTGAATTTGATGGAAAGAGAATTGCTTTTTCTAGTCATGATTTAGATGTGGTAAGAGCGCTTAATTATGTCGATGATGCAATTTTAAGATTGAGTGGCGTAACAGTACACCATGATAAAAATATGAATACATTACACCAAAATTTTTCTAGAAATAGTTTTAGTGAAGCAATCGTGAGATACTCATTTGGAAGAATCGAGAATATTTCATTTTCTTTTGTAAGAAGCCACGTACCCTATGATTTCACAACTGATTATAATCCAGACAATGTGATTTTATTAGCCGGAAACTTCCCTTCGGATAACAGTAATGAAATCTTATTACCAGATGTATATGTTTTATTGGCATTTGGTTCGGAAAGCTTTGAACAGTTTGTTGGACAAAGCATTGAGTTGGAAGTAATGAATGATAACAACGAACTCGTTAGACAAAATTATGTTATTAGTGGTGTCTATGATACCAATTACCGAGCTCATATAGGGACAGAATATATCCTTTATACAAGTTATTTTGAAATAAATAACAGAGAACTTCTTTTAGAAGAGGATACGTTCCATTTCTATCAAGCTGCTCTTTCAGAAAATGCTCAAACAAGAGCTTTTAATGATCAGATAATTAGGGATTTTCACAGTTGGGAAAAGGCTGTCGGAACTGGTAATAACGGCATGCTTATTCGAGTGGATAGTATTGGAAATATTGAGCAAGTAATTACCGAATTGCAAGAAATATTCCCAGATTATCACGTGCTTTCTCAACATGACTTGAGAACTGGTGAGCTGGCAACTATTTATACAGCTTTAGTAAGAATACTAATAGTAGGTTCTATTGTTGTCGCAACTATTACTGGAATTGTTATTTCTTTTTTAAATAAAGGATTCATTAATAGCAGAAGCCGCGAGCTAGCTATTCTGTATAGTTTAGGATACAAAAAGAAAGATATCTTTGCAATTATTGCAACAGAAAATTTAATTTTATTTGTATTGTATTTCGGTATGGCTACTTTTCTTTCATATTTACTGAATCGATTTTATCTACGAACGACTGTTTATCAACGTCTATTTGCAAATATATTTGAGGTAACAAATTTATTGTCAATTTTCTCTTTAATCATTTTAATGACCTTGATATCTGTTGTTTGGGGAATTACTAGTGTCAAACAATCTAACTTAAGAAAATTTTTAAATGACTAACTATTGGAAGGTGAAAAGCTAAATGAAAGTAAAGAGAAGACTGCTAACCATATTCGTTGCTTTTTCTTTGTTTACCATTGCTTTCTTTGGATGGATTATCTATCGAGATACAACTTGGGCCGTAATTGATGTTTCTCAATTACAGAACATAACACTTGAGAAAAATGAAGAAAATGATTTGATTTTAACTGGAAATGTAGAACTGGAGCCATTTACAAGCGTTGCGACAGTTGAGCTGCAAAATATTGATGGTATTTTGTATATTTTTATTATGAAAACAAGTGCGATAATTCCAAATACCGAAATCTATTACAACATCTCTAGTACGATGAGGGAGTTGGATTTTTTAGATTTTCAAAAAATTTATTTAGTTAGTGGAGAGAATATTATGGTTGTTTTTCCCAATGAGCCAACTAGAAATTACCTTGATGCGACTAGGTACAGTGATAAAAGTGAATTGTTTTTACCTAATTAATCTTGAATTAGTATTGAATTGGGAGTATATCAACTATCGCCTAAAAGAATTAGTTTTCACTTGAAAATAGTATAATTGACAATAAAATATGCCATTTAAAACATAGTTTTAAAGCGTTTTATAATGAGTTAGTTCATATTTTCTTTAATGACCCTTATAAAAATTTTTCGTAGTTTTTATAGGCACTGGACTGTAACGATTGATGCTGATAAAAAAGCCCTCGTTTTGAACGAAGGCTTGTTAGCGGAAAAAAACAGACTGTATGTAAAAAGAACCTCCATTGTTTAATTTGACTAATTTTTAGTCAGTTACTCAAATGGAGGTTCTTCCTTTTTATGATTATTTTATTAAAATTCACAACTTTGAGAAGAGTTTTTCGGTTTGAATTACATAGGGTGGCAATGTATAGGCAAATTACATTCGAATATTCCACAACTACAAAATAATGGTGTAGCATAAGCGGTATTCGGGCGGCTTAAATTAATAGTGCCAAAACCTACTGCTGCTACTATCACTAAAGATAATAATGATTTTTTTAACATATTACATCCCCCTTTGATGTCATGAGTGTCTTTGGTTTTAAAACACCATCATGATCATATAGATTATAGCATAACTCTATTTCGAATGTTGTCAAATCTTGAGATTAATCAAACATTTTTCTCCTCTTCTTTCACAACAATGCATCGATTTCAGCAAGTGTTTCTTCCATTTCAACAATTGAAATAATCCTTGTTTCAACCTGTTTAATACAGTCTGCAATTAAGTCTGTGAAGTCAACCATTGCTTCGTATTGCTCGCATAACGCTTGGGTCGGATGAGTCGCAGGAGATTTAGGAACAAAGATGGTACAACAGTCTTCAAAAGGTAAAATGGATGTTTCATAGGTATCAATTTTTTGTGCAACATCAATAATTTCAAGTTTATCATAGGTGGCAACGGGTCTAATAATGGGCATGGCTGTCACTGCATTAATGGCATTCATACTTGCCAACGTTTGTGATGCGACTTGTCCTAGGCTTTCGCCATTGGCGAGTACCATGATGTCGTGATTTTTAGCGACGCCTTCAGCAATTCGATACATCATTCGGCGCATAATGGTCATTTCGTAATGATCCGGCATGTGTTGATGAATGGCTTCTTGTAACTTAGTAAAAGGCACAATGTGTAGCTTTATTTCTCCTGTTGCTGCATAAACTGCGACTTTTTTCAGTAAATCGACGACTTTTTGAAGGGATCTCTCCGAGGTATAAGGGGGAGATGCAAAATGGATGGCTTCTATTTCAACGCCACGTTTTTGCAACAGATAGCCTGCCACAGGTGAGTCGATCCCACCAGAAATCATTAACAAGCCTTTTCCTGAAGAACCGACTGGGAAGCCGCCTAATCCTTTCACCCGCCCTGCCATCACAAATGAACCTTCACGACGAACTTCGATATTTAATATCATATCAGGTTGATGGACATTCACGATTAAATTGTGAGTGTTCGCAAGCAAATGTCCGCCTACTGAACGGGAGATGTCACCTGATTGCATGAAGAAACTTTTATCTGCACGCTTCGTTTCAACTTTGAACGTTGTCGGTCCTGGATATTGCTCCGTAATCACTTCCAAAGCCAATTTTTTAATGGCATCAATGTCATTTTCTGTTTTGGCTGCTAAGCTATAGGATTGTAAGCCAAAGACTTCATTTAATTTCTCGGATACCACATTGGCATCTACACCGTTTAAAATGATATAAAAACGATCGCGGGTAATTTCAAAAGTCAATGCTGCAAAAGGTTTTAACTTAAACCTAATGGCACGATGCAATGCATTTTTAAAAATTTTCCGATTCTTCCCTTTAATCGACAACTCCCCATACCTAACCAATATTCTATCATATACCACCGCTATTACCTCATCTCAATCTTTTAACTTCTTCTCGTAACACTTCTAAAAAGGCATCAATTTCTTCAAGCGTCGTCTCTTGTGCAAAGCTGACACGCAAACTCTCCGTTGCCACTTGCTCGTCAAATCCCAAAGCCAGCAGCACATAAGAAGCTTTCTTCGACTTTGAAGAACAAGCTGACTTGGCAGAAACATAAACATCATGTTCAGAAAGCGCGTGAACCAATGTCTCACCGCGAATGCCCTGCACATAAAAATTCACAATATAAGGTGACTGGCATGAAAATTGACTGTTCACTTGAACCCCTTCAATGTGACGCAATTGCTTCACTGTATAATCAAACAGTCGCTGCATCCGCTTAAAGGCTTCAGCTTGACCCTCGATAACCAATCTCATGGCTTTGGCAAAAGAAGCAGCACCTGCAACATGGACTGTTCCAGAACGCAAACCATCCATTTGACCACCACCAGCTATTTGAGGTAGCAGTCTCAACCCTTTGCGAACAACTAAGCAACCCATTCCTTTTATGCCGTGAATCTTATGTGCTGAAGCTGATAACAAGTCGATCTGTGATGACGCCATATCGACAGGTAATTTTCCAACGCTTTGAACAGCGTCAACATGAAACTTCACTCGCGGATACTTGGCCACAACTTTCCCTATTTCTTCAATCGGTAAGACCAAGCCCATTTCACTGTTAACATGCATACAACTCACTAAAAAAGTATCTGGTCTGATCATTTCTTCCAACTGACGAATCATCTCTGCTACCGATTGCTTCACATCAAGATAACTCATCTGTAACCCTTTCTTTTCGAGTTCAAGACAGACTTCATAGACAGATGGATGTTCAATTTGAGTCGTAATCACATGTCCACGTAAATGATTGGGCGCCAATCCTTTAATCGCTAAATTATTACTCTCCGTCGCACCACTTGTAAAAATCATCTGATGGTCATTGGCGTTTAGTAACGTCAGCATTTGACGACTTGACCTGATCAAAACTTGCTCTGCTAACGCACCAAAGTTGTGTAACGAACTTGCATTACCCCAGAAATTTAAATTCGCACGTACATAAGTATCCATGACCTCTTCATCTACTTGAGTCGTTGCACTGTGATCCAAATACACCATTTCACGTTCCATTATGATGAACCTCCCTCATCCCTATACACTTTATACACTTATTATACGTTCAAAAGAAGGTTCTGAGCCCTGTCAAAACCTTCTTTTTATCATTTGTGTACATCCGCTCAAAGCATCACACAGCCAAGTTCTTGCTTTAACCCTTCAAAAATCTTGGAAAATGAAGTCCCTTCTACACTTGTTAAACTCTGATGCATTTTATCAATAACAGCGCGGTAATTTCCCTGATGAAACTGATCTTCGGCAATGGTTAAATCCATTACATACATGCCGCCTCGTTCACTATAGCGATTGCCATAAACCAACAAACGTTCTGCCATTTTCAATTGCTCGATGGCCAAAGCCACTTCATGCTCTGCTTTATTCATCATTTCAAGCGACATTTTTAAGCTAAACCTCACTTTGGCAACATCAAGCGGTGTTTTGTTTGCTTCTTCTAATAATTCTGATATTTGATTATCAGCTTTATCAAGTGTCAACTTATAAGCAGAAACATGGGTCGTAAACATTGTTTTTTCAAAAGTCGACTTGAGCTGATTAATTTTCGTTAACAAGTCAATGGCTTGTGCTCGCATATCTTCAGAACCTTTTTGAAGTGATGCAATTTCACTGTCAAAAATACCAAGCTGTTCTTTAATCTCTCCAAGTTGTGTTAAATATCGGAGCACAGAAGTATGTAAATCAGAAATGGCTGTTTTTTCAGCTTCAATTTCTGATAACAAATTGCTAACACCGACATCCACGATGTTAATTTCGTGAATCAGTGATTTAAAATTTTCTTCATCATCCCGACGCATTAAACAGTGGGCTTTAATCTCATCGTAACGTTCAGTTAACAGTTTACTTTCTTTAACGACGAAACCAGCATCAATTTTAAGTTGTGCCAAATCTGAATCAAATGATTCTTTAACATCAATTTCATGTTTCATTTCATCACGTAACTTCTTAGCTTCCGTGGGCACTTTGATCAGCAACTTTTCAATCTCAGAAAAGTCAAACTTTTTTAACAATTCTGGCACCCGCTCCAATTCTTTTTTATGTTGAGCGACGACTGACTTCACCTTTAAATGCTCCAAAAACAGCCCTTTGTTTAACATCGCCTCGTAACTTTCCAACATGCCATCTAACATCGGCTGAATATCTATTTCAATGCTTTCACGATATAAAGGTATCTTTTCAAGCGCACTTCCGATCAAATCAAGCTTTTCTTCCAATTGATCACTTGCTTCATCTGCTAAATCATAGTTGGAAGCTTCCATATGGGTATCAAATGTCTCAAAATCAGCTTTAATCTGTCTAAATTTCGCTTCTATTTCTGTCTCAATCGCTTCGTAAATCGACTGATTTTCTTCATACTTGTCATTCAAATTTGCAAAACATTGCCGTAGCTTCATGATGCCATCACGATTTCTTGATTCAGATGTTTTTAAATTTTCAATTTCAGCCAGCAATGCCTCCACTTTTTCAGCAACATCAGTTAAATCGTTTCCGGTGATATCAATGATTTCATCTGCTCGTTCAAATTCACCTGATCGCACACTTTCTTCAACATAAGCAATGTTGTCTTCAATAACCGTTAATTGTTCTTCAAATATTTCCCAACGTTTCTCCCACTGGGAAACCAGTTCAATAATACGACTACTTTTACGCACACTTTTCAACTTTGCAAGTTCAAACATCACAGGCTTTTCAGAAATTTCGAACCTTCGATTTTCTAATTTTTCAATGATCCCACGATAGGTGCCTCTTTTTGCACGTCCTACTAAATAGGCAAGGAGTAGAAAACCTAAACCTACACTAATCCCCACAAAAATCCATACAATCATCTCGACTCACACCTTAAATCCGATTTCAAATTGACTTAATCATACCACAAAATGAAAGTTTCTTCAACTCATAAGACATACCTTTTCACGACAAATGTATGAAACTGATAAACATGGCTTGCAGTCACAGCCTTTATAGGTGTTAAACATCCCTTAAAAAAGACTCAACGTCGTCAAGCCTTTCTTATTTTACTGTATTTGTACCGATGACAGCACCTGCTATTGCAACTAGAAGGGTCACAGCACCTCGGATCAAAAAGGTTGATCCAACACCTGTTTCAATCCCTAAAAAGCGATATAGTGCGCCAAACAACATCAGGACACAACCAATCCCTAAGCCAACGAACAAGCCTCTTGAGCCCATATTTCGTGCTGTGATAAATGATGCGATGAATAAAATAACAACAAAAGCACCGTATAACATTTTTGATGCGAGCACCACACCGACGATTTCGATATATAACAATAACGTGATCACGACTGAAACGAGTAAACTACTCACTGATCCGAAAACAACACCTTTTGCGATGGATCTCACAAGTTTATCTGCCATAAAACTCCCCCCCATTTAATTCATTTTCATAGTCAAAGACATCTTTCGATGGATTCCCTTTAGCTATGCCCCTTAACAGCTTATGACGGCTCAAATTGCAATAGAACCTATCTGGGAACAAGTCCTGCAAACAAAGTGAGCATGCTATGAGCAACAAACAACATACCCGCTACCACTGCCAGTTGTAACAGGCTGCCTTGAAACTGAGCCATCCCGCGCAAATGTTGTCCCAACACATAGACAACCCCTAAAATAAGGACAGCATTTAACACTTTCAATTTTTCCATGGTGTATCCAATGCGTTTTGAGACGATCACATAATACCAGGTTGTTAAAAGCACAATATTGATCAAAATAGCGAATACGAATCCCCAAATGTTGAAACCTGGGATGAGCATTAATAGGACCATGACTGTTATTTTAATGATAGAAGCCACAATACTCGCTCGCATGGTAAATTTAGCTTCACCAATGGCTTGAAGGGTTGCAACCAAGGGTGCTTGTAAGTAAACGAGTAAGAAGACAGGTGCTGTTACACTTAAAAACTCAGCACCTGTTGCGCTATTGTAGAGCAAATGCATGATCTCAAATGGGAAAATCATCACAAGTACGAGGTAGAAACCACTCGTGAAGAAGGCAACTCTAAAAGAAGTCGACAATCGTTTATGGATCACTTTTAAATCTTTATTTTTGTAAGCTTTGCTAATGGCTGGAATGATGGCACTGGTGACAGCACTGGAAATAAATGACGGCATAAAGAGTAAAGGGATCGTGAATCCTGAAACGGCACCGTACATGATGGTACTCACCTCACTGGCATATCCCAACCTAAAAAGCATCCGTGCGACGATAATGGGTTCAAGAAAGTGAGTCAAGGTGCCAACGAGTCGACTTCCTGTTGTCGGTAAAGAAATCCCTAAAACATCTTTAAAATTAACAGATTCCAGTTTGGAAAGTTTAAAATGAGTCCCTGGGTAGTTTCTCTTTTTAAAACGGATGAACATCGTGGTTAACAAAATAGCCGAAACGAGTTCTCCGACGATAGATGCCAACATCAAGCCCACGACTGCATAAGGAATGCCTCTCGGTAATAACCATGAAATAAAAACAACACTCAATCCAATTCTTGTTACTTGTTCCATCAACGTCGCAATGGCACCTGGCGTCATGTTTTCTTTTCCTTGAAAATAAGATTTCAAAATAGAAGTAAAGGCAACAACACATAAAAGCGGGCCCACCATCATAAGGGGTAAAACAACACGTTCATCTTTTAATAAATAGGTCGCAATGGGGTTCGCTAAGAAAAACATCATGATCGTAATCAATAGACTCAAGCTCAAAGCAATCGTAAGTGATACAGATAAAATTTTTCGCTCTTTAATCTCTCCTCGAGACACGAGTGCTGGAATTGCAACAGGCAGTCCCACTGTTGCTAGTGTTGCTAAAAACATAACGGTTGGGGAAATCAACATGTACACCCCGATAGCAGTTTCCCCAAGCGTCCGCGTAATGACAATTCGATTCACAACGCCCAATATCTTGATTAAAAACCCGACGACTATCATCATGAAGGTAGCTTGTACCATCGTCTGTTTCTTCATTCTCTTTCCCCCACTCCAACTGTATTGATAAGAACTGGCTCTTTTAATATATGATGTCACGCATTAAAAAAGACGCTCTCAAGCGCCTTTAAGACATCAACTGAGCGATCCAAAACATAAGTCCAATGGTTACACCATTATGAAGGATATGTAGGATGGTCACATGCCAAATGTTACGGTGCTTTAAATAAAAGTAACCGAATACAAGGCCTGCGAGTGTATATGAAATAATGTGAATCCATCCACCGAGAAGCACATGAAACAACCCGAAAATCAAACTTGAAAAAAGCAGCTGGTAAACAGGTTTCCAATCAAATAGATTCATTAAAACAAGCCTGAAAATAATTTCTTCGACAATTGGTGCTAAAAAAATAGCAGTTATGATCATGACAAATGGCATCGCATCAAGGATATTCGCCGCAACTTCTTGATTAGTAGCCATTTCTGTTGTTCCAAGACTCATGACAATGAGATTCCCGACAAGTACTGAACCAAATGTGAATATCAAACCCATTGCCATTTGTGCGACAAACTTTCCCCAATGATCAATTTTTTTCACATCTTTTTTAAAAACATCTTGACTTAACAAGAGCACAGCACCACATAAAATGGCATAGGTAATCAAATTGATCACAGCAAGTAAACCCAAACCGCTTAAATTTAGAAATTGGCTCACGACACCTCCTGCTAACGGAGGTATTAATAAAAAGCCAGTCACATAAATGAAGAGTAATAGCCATTTTTTTCGTTTTGTTAACATAAATCAATCCTTCTTTCTTGAAAAATACTTCTTTATATTATATCATAGTAAGTGACTAAATAGAATGAGGAATGTATAAAATGATGATTGATTATTTAAAAGTTGGTAAAATTATAAACACGCATGCTTTACAAGGAGAAGTACGTGTGATTTCAAATAGTGATTTCAAAGCGGAACGCTTCAAAACAGGTTCACAATTGTTCATTGATTACCAAGGAACACATGTGCCCGTTCAAATTAAAACACATCGTGTCAATAAAAACGTCGACTTACTTAAATTCGTCGATATGAACCACATTAACGACGTAGAAAAATACAAAGGCTGTGACCTACTCGTTGATGCAACCCAATTAGGTGAATTAGATGAAACAGAATTTTACTTCTACGAAATCATGGGCTGTCAAGTTCAAACAACAAGTGGCGAAGTTTTGGGAGAGATTATTGATATCCTTCAAACAGGTGCCAATGATGTCTGGGTCGTGAAAAGAAAAGGTGAAAAAGATGCTTTGATCCCTTATATTGAAGATGTGGTCAAAAATGTCGACATTGAAAATAAAAAGGTTACGATAGAATTGCTAGAGGGACTTATTCAATGAAAATTCATATTTTAACCCTTTTTCCAGAGCTTTTTGAAACCTTTTTCACAACTTCTATTGTTGGGCGCGTACAAAGAGAAGGAAAGGCAGCCTTTCACACCGTCAACTTTCGCAATTATTCAAAAAACAAACACCATAAAGTCGACGATTATCCCTATGGGGGTGGACAAGGCATGCTTTTAACACCTGAACCCATTTTTGATGCAATTGCAGAAACGTCTGGTGAGGCTGAGTCACGAATTATTTTACTTTGTCCTCAAGGCGAACGGTTCACTCAAAAAAAAGCAGAAGAATTAGCCAATGAACAGCATTTAACATTTATCTGTGGTCACTATGAAGGCTTTGATGAACGCATTCGACAACACTTGGTCACAGATGAACTGTCATTAGGTGATTTTGTCTTAACGGGTGGTGAAACAGCAGCAATGGTCATGATAGATGCAATCGTTCGTTTATTACCAGGTGCGTTACCAAAGGCATCTTCTCATGAAGAAGACTCATTTTCTAACGGACTTTTAGAATTCCCGCAATATACCCGACCTGAAAATTTCCTTGGACTCAAAGTGCCTGATGTTTTATTATCAGGCAACCATGCCAAAATTGCGACATGGCGACGGACGGAGTCATTAAAAAGAACATTAGAAAGACGTCCCGACTTACTTGAAACAGCGGAATTAAGTGAACAAGATTTAAAAATACTAACACAATTAAAAAGATCATGCAAGTCAAATTAGCTTGCATGATTTTTTATCTAAAAAAGCATGTCGACCTTTGATCAAATAACGCTCGAAACCCTTACACACGAAACCTTTCTTTTAACATTTCTCTAATCATCACTGTAACAGGAACTGCAAATAAAATACCAATAAATCCAAAGTAATGGGTACCTATGATCATCGCTAAAATAATAACAATGGGGTTAAGATTTAACACATTTCCCATCAACTTCGGTGTGATAACCGTTGCATCTATTTGTTGTAAAAACAGTAAAAATGCCAAACTCGCCCATGCTAGCACAGGAGAATTGGTTAAAAAAATAATAACAACAGCAATGACAATCCCCACAATGGCACCAAATAGTGGGATGACATTTAAGAGCGCAATAAGTGTACCAATTAAAATAGCATAATTCACATTTAAAAACGCCAAAGTGATTCCTGCTAGAAATCCCAAGATTAAACTCGCAAACAGTTGCGCCAATAAAAACTGTTGAAAAACAAGATGACTTTGCTTCATATACCGCTTCAAAGTATCAGCATGATTTGGAATCGTCAGTTTAACCAACCGACCAGTAAACCTAAAGATGGAATCTTTAGTAAGAAGCACGTAAACTGAGACAACAAAACTAAGTGCCCCATTCACAATACTCGACGTTGCAGCCCTTGCGTATCCTGTAAATTCTAACAGGTTTGCACCATATCGCGATGTCACCTCAGATAACGAAAAAGTGTTAAGAAAGAAATTTAATGTCAAAAACTCACTTTGATCCAAATAATCCGGAAGTTTATGTATAAAAAGTTGAATGTTTTGGTGTAAGATTGGAATCATGTAGCCCAGCAACAGAGCAAAAATGGTGATTAACATCATATATACAATTAAAATACTCAGCCCTCTTGCATGTTTAAAAGATATTTTTTTCTCAACCTTCGAAGCAAAAATATCAGTTAAATAAGCCAAAATAAAGCCATTGATAAATGGACGAATCGTATGAAGAAAATTGCTCAACATGTTGGTGTGAATGGTGATGTAAATCAAAGCGAAGAGCACAACACTAAAAATAACAATTTGCTTATCCGTTAACTTAGACATCATGATCACACCTTTATTGATTTCTCTTTAAAGACTATGATTTAACCTAACCAATCATCACAACAATTAAAACTTTTCGAATAACATATCTTTCAACTCAATATTTGTCTTGTTCGGGCATCCCATCATCGACATACATTATTATGTATCAGAGAGGAGACATTGTACGATGAATAAGAGAAACAACACTTATGATCACACGTCCATGCGTCATGAACGCACATTCAACAGTCGTGATAAAGATGTCATGTTGTTTAATATAGAAAACAATTTCTGGCTGATATGGCTTCTCACCACACCCTGGTAAAGAAGCATCCCATGTATGTGGTGCTACGTGCACCTTACTAAAGGAGATGAAAATCATGTGTTGTAACTTTTCACGATTCAACCGTTGTTGTCGCCGAGAACAGATCTGTTGTATGAGAAGATGTCACAGACCTTGCAGATGCTGTAGATTTCAGCGGTTTTGGTGGGGTTGGTAAACCAAAAGAGATGGGAAGCTTTCTTTGCTTGTCCATCTTTTTACTTTGTACCGACATTGGTACGAGTTGTCCTCGTTTCCTTGTATTTGAAAATGATACACGCCAATATGCGCTATTACTTACGTTTTGATGCACTAGAAAAATCGGCGCCATTCATTCAGTTTTTACTCTTTTTAAAATTGACGATAAACTTTTTACTGGTCGGTACAACGGTTCCGTCAAAAAGCACCAGTTCTGTATCGGCTGTTCTGACTTCTTTAACTTTTGAAACATTGACGAGCCAACTTTGATGTGATTGTTTGATGTATTTTTCAATGCCATTGTTTTTAAGGAAAGTGGCTAATGGGAGATCATAGAAAAATTCTTCTTCTTCTTCGACACCTGTGATCGGATTTTGACTATAAATTTTAATGCATCGATGTCGACTTCTTTTAATGCGAGAGATGTTTCTCACTTTATAAGGATATTCATCTCGATTCTTTTTTAATTTGATGGTTTTGTCATCAACTGAATGGGCAAGCTCCATGGCGTCTGAGACGATGGTCATGAAACGCTCCTGATGAATCGGATAAACACTGAAATACCACCCACTTCTTGTATACAAGCGGGTATTCAGATCATCACTTGGTTGTTTTGAAATGAAGATGGTTGGTGTAAATTTTGATCGGGTTTTGCGAAGCTCTTCTAGAAGATTTTCTGTTACGGGCTCTATATGCCAGTTAGACATGATTGCAAAAGCATCAATATGATTTTCGTTCATCATATCTATTCCATCCCAGGTATCACTTGCAAGATAAACTTTATACGCTTTTTCCAATTGTTTTAATAATGTTGGTTCAATCTCATGATTGTTCGTGATAAATAAAATACTCCCTGTGACATTCCCCATGTACTGACCTCCTAGAAAAAAAAATTTGGTATTTGATACTTAACCATAGCTACTTGGATCAATTCATCTGTCTTATGACACATATTCGCCACATCAGTGAAGCTACGGCAATTTATTGCCATTAGTTGAACCAATACCTTTAGGCTGGGTGAACGTCGGATTTAAGATATTAATTTCCAGACATTCACTTTTATTATATCATAATTCGACAAAAATTGATATCCATTTTCGCTTTTTTTTCAGGGTCGATGTCTCAATTTCAAAGAAAAAATAGCTGAAAGTAAAGTAAGCGAGAAAAAACAACAGCCTAAGCTGTTGAACAAAATTCGGAATTTATGTTTTGTTTTTTATCCTGTCTACTTGACAGAGCGTTGTTCAGTTTTTCATCTGTAATTGAAATTTATTTTTATCAACATTATTCACTTAGGAATTTTCCTTTTAAGTTAAATTTAATTTGCAATATTTATGTTATTGTGCTAAACTATAGTTAAACTCGCTAAAGTTTATGATGATTACTTTTTCTGTTATCCGTTTACTCGTTCCATTAGCTCTTAACATGAATGGGAGTAAAAATTAAATAAGTAAAAATAACCATCAAACAAAATTTAATTTGCAATATTTGTATTGTTATGCTATACTTATCATATAATAAAAACGAGGCACTACTTGCTTGAACAGGTAGAACCTCTAACAGAACCGTTAAAGACGGTAGCAATTAAATAACTACGAAAAGTAATCGTTAAACTGGCTAAAGTTAAAGACGATTACTTTTTCCGTTATCCGTTTACTAATTTCATCAGTTCCAGTATGAGCGTTAAAAGTGCGAGAATAAACATCCCGAACATTAACATCAGTACTAGCACGTCTGAAGTTTTCATGCGTCCTCCTTTCGGAACAACGCCAGATTCCAAATACTCGTAACATGGGCATCACTCCTTTTCAAAACTTGGAAAAAATCCTCCTTTCAAAAAATCGCTCTGCCACCGTCTTAAACCCTCTGCTTTTGACATTATACCATATCTTCCGTTATATTTCGATGGGGAGGAACAATTTTTTTATTCAACATCTATTGTTTATCAAAATATTTAAAACCTCACTCTCATTCGGAACCAAACCTCAAATTTCATGAAAAAAGCACCAACTCTAAAGTGAGAGTCGATGCTCGAAACGTCGTAGTAACAACGTTTATCTCTTTGAAAATTGTGGTGCACGACGTGCCGCTTTAAGACCGTATTTTTTACGTTCTTTTGCACGTGGGTCACGTGTTAACATGCCAGCTGGTTTTAATGTTGGGCGGTACTCATCAGAGTCTACTGCAAGTAATGCACGAGAGATCCCAAGGCGCATGGCACCTGCTTGTCCCGTTAATCCACCACCGTTAACATTTACGAATACATCGTATTGATTGGTTGTTTCCGTCATTTCTAATGGTTGCATGATGTCTAAGCGAGTTGCAGCTGAAGGGAAGTAATCTTCAAATTCACGCTTGTTGACAACGACTTTACCTGTTCCTGGTAATAGTCTAACGCGTGCAACTGAACTTTTACGACGACCAGTTCCTAAATATTGTGTTATGTTAGCCATAGTATGTTACCTCCTTATCCTTTCAACTCGTAAATTTCAGGTTTTTGAGCAGCATGCGGATGCTTCTCTCCTGCATATACAAATAATTTCTTACCTGTCGCACGTCCAAGACGTCCTTTTGGAATCATTCCTTGAATGGCGAGCTCAAGCATGCGCTCTGGTTGTTGCTCACGCATTTGTCCCGCAGATTTCACCGTTAATCCACCTTGATAACCTGAATGACGATAATACATTTTATCACTCAATTTATTTCCTGTTAATGTAATTTTATCAGCATTAATCACAATCACATAATCACCACAATCAACATGTGGTGTAAATGTCGGCTTGTGCTTTCCTCTTAATAAAGTAGCAGCTTCAGTAGCCAAACGTCCTAACGTTTTATCGGCTGCATCAATAACATGCCATTTGCGATCTACTTCATGACTTTTTTGCATAAATGTCGTACGCATAAATACAACTCCTCTTCATTCATTATTAAATCAGTTGTCGTTGACATATGGGGTGGGCATCCCATATCTCTAAAAGTAATAACGAAAATGTAACAGAACAATTCTACACGAAAGTATCACGTATTGCAAGCTTTTTTTGAAACTTTTTTATTAAGTTTAAAGAAATATTGAAAGTAAGCGGAAAGCATACTTGAATTTATCATCTTATCCGTTTATAATCTATACTAGATAAGAATAGCTTTAGAAAGAGGGGCTTATGATGAATCTTAAAAATGAGCGGAAGTTACAGTTGATGATCTTAGCTGGTTGCTTCGTTTTATTCAGCATCTTACTGTTAGTTGCGAATCATGTCCGTCCAAGTGAAGGGGGACAAGAAGGACTCTATTATGAGCGTGGACGTGTTGTTGAGCTTGTTTATGAATCGACAAATCCTTATTTCCGTTATCAGACATTACTTGTTGAGATGATAACCGGTGAGTTTCAAGGCATGACTGTCGAAGCTCAAAATAATTTAATGAACCCGAGGCTACCTACTTTTGATGAAGGGGATCGGGTCATTGTTGAACTCACTGAAACTTCTATCCAAATAAGCAGTCCTGATCGTGGTATATCCCATATCCTTTTTATTGCGCTATTTTTAATTCTGCTATGTCTCATTGGCGGTAAACGGGGCTTCTTGGCTGTGTCAGGTCTGCTCTTTTCCCTAGCCACGATCCTCTTCATTTTAGTTCCACTCACCCTAGCTGGTTATCCATCTATTTTCGTTGCCGTCATCGTCGGTATCTTAATTATCGTCACAAGTATTACTTTTTTAGCTGGCGTCAATGCAAAGTCAATAGCTGCCATATCAGGTTGCATCGCCGGTGTTCTGATCGCAGCACTATTTGCTTTTATTGCAGGACGTTTTTCTTTCATTTCAGGTTACCACATCGAACGCATTGGTTTTTTACGCTTATGGAATCCTGAGCTCCCCATCTCAGGTATCTTCATCAGTGGTGTCATCATTGCTGCAATTGGTGCAATCAGCGATACGTCCATGACCATCGCTTCTGCCATGGAAGAAATTAAACGCGCTAACCCAACCATCACCAGGCATCAGTTAGCGCAAGCTGGTTTTAACATTGGGCGCGATGCCATGGGAACGATGTCTAATACACTCATCCTTGCTTTCGTGGGGAGTAGCTTTAGCGTTATTTTACTCTTTACTTCTTTGGACATGAGTTGGATCCAGTTTATCAACGAAGACGAGATTGGAATCGAAATCATCCAAGGAATCGCAGGGAGCATCGGCATTGTTTCAACAGTTCCGATTACGACTTTCATTTCAGCAAAATTATTTTCTTTAAACAACCGTGAATAAATAATTTCTTTTTGCATATATTAATCTGTGCACTGATTTTAACAATAGTGACAAATGGGAGGGAGATGTCATGAGTACAGCACAAGAAGCCAAAAATCTAGAGATTACATTAATCAAGTTGATGGAAGCTCAAGCCATCAATAAAGATGACTATAATCTGATTCATAAATATTTAATCAAAATTAACAATGATTTAAAACGACAAACAGATTAAAATGACGACTCACACCTCCTGTGAATCGTCATTTTATTTTTTCATTCATCACTTTCTAACTTGACCTGTTCCTTCAATCACATATTTATAAGTCGTCAGCTCTTTCAATGCAAATGGACCACGTGCATGAAGTTTTTGCGTACTAATGCCAATTTCAGCACCAAAACCGAGTGCTGCCCCATCTGAGAAACGTGTTGAGGCATTGTGATACACACAAGCTGCGTCTATGCGTTGTAAAAACCTTCTGGCATAAACTTGATTTTCGGTCACAATGGCTTCTGAATGCTTCGTTCCATGCTCATTAATATGCAGGATCGCTTCGTCAATATGGTCGACGACTTTGATTGAAAGCAATAAATCATTGTACTCTGTATAAAAGTCATCAGCACTTGCTAATTGAACAGCAATGATGTCAGTTGTTGCTTGGCAACCTCTTAATTGAACACCATGTCCCTCTAATGCCGCTTTAATCAAAGGCAACACATCAGATGCAACAGCCTTATCAATCACCACATTTTCGCAAGCATTGCAAACTGATGGTCTTTGAACCTTTGCATTAATTAAAATGTCAAGTGCCATTTGTAAATCTGCAAACTCATTGATATAAATGTGACAATTTCCTGTTCCAGTTTCAATGATTGGCACCGTTGCATGTTCTTTCACCGATTGAATAAGTGCTGCACCACCTCTTGGGATTAACAGATCAAGATAACCATCTAGTTTCATCATCTGGGTGGCAGTCTCTCGGCTTGTATCTTGTACGAGTTCAACAGCATCCGCTGGCAATCCGCTTTCAACAAGCGCAGATTTAATGACGTTAACAAGTGCTTGATTACTATGGTGCGCTTCTTTTCCACCGCGTAAAAGAACAGCATTTCCGCTCTTTAAACAAAGAATTGCTGCATCAACGGTCACATTCGGACGAGATTCATAAATCATTCCCACGACACCAAGTGGCACGCTTAACTTCGTCACTTTCAATCCATTTGGTCTTGTAAACCCTTGAAAGTCTCCTAATACATCTGGTAACTTTGCGACATCAGAGACATCTGATGCCATCCCTTTGATGCGTGCTTCGTTTAACATCAAACGATCAAGTCGCGCATCAGGTGTCCGATTCAGACGACCCTGTTCCATATCCAGCTCATTTGCTGCAATGATTTCTTTTTCATGTGCGAGTAACGCCGTTGCAATTTGATTTAGTGCTTGATTTAATTGCTCAGCGCTTATGCCGACGAGTATCTGACTTGCTATCTTTACCTTCTCCGCTTGTTCAATAATAGTCATGTTCGTCTCCTTCCTAACCCGTAGTTAAATCAAAATATGTGCCAATGACTTCACCTTTAAGGACATTTTCAAGCTTCTCTGGGGTTTTACCATTCATAATGATCGTTTTTGTTCCATTTTTAGCTGCAATCATCGCTGCTTCAACCTTTGTTTTCATTCCACCAGTCCCATGTATCGATCCTGCACCTCCAGCATAAGCTTTTATTTGTTCGGTTATACATTTAACCTCTGTAATTAACTTCGCCTCAGGTTCAGTCGGGTTTTTATCATAAAGTCCTTCGATATCTGAAAGAATAATGAGTAAGTTCGCATTAATCATCGTGGCAACATAAGCAGAGAGTGTATCGTTATCGCCTAGGATAATCTCATCTATTGCCACCGTGTCATTCTCATTAATAATGGGGATAATGTCTAAATTTAACAATGCGTTTAATGTGTTGATGGCATTGCCGTACCGCCGGGTATGTTCAATACAGTCTTTCGTAATGAGCATTTGTCCAACTGCTAATTGATGCATCCCAAAGTATTTATCATACACACCCATTAAAAGAGATTGTCCAACTGCTGCAACTGCTTGCTTATCCGGAATGAGCGTCGGACGTTTTTCTAATTTCAATGCGTTTGTCCCCACACCAATGGCACCAGATGAAACAAGAATAACTTGTTTATGTTGAGCTTTCAATGTCGCAATGGTCGTCGTTAATTGTTCAATGCGTTTGATATTCACTTCCCCAGTTGGTTTAATTAATGTGCTTGTCCCCACTTTAATGACAATTCTATCTGATGCAATTTCTCTCATCATATGATCTACTCCAAAAAAGTCTTCTTAATAGTTTAGTCTATCTAAAGGATTTTGTCAACCTTATAATCAACATGTCGAAACAAAAACTTCAAAACCCCACTTCATTTAAGTGAGGTTCTGATCTTAAAAGTTGAGTAGTCCTAAAAATGAATCCACATCAAGAGATGCACCACCGACTAAAGCACCATCTATTTCTGGTTGTGCCATTAACCCAGCGACTGTCTCAGGTTTAACTGAGCCACCGTATTGAATCCGAATGGCATCAGCAACATCTTGGCCATGTTCACGGGCAACAACTGAACGAATATAGCCGATTGTTTCATTTGCTTGCTCGTCTGTTGCGACTTTTCCTGTTCCGATCGCCCAGATAGGCTCATAAGCGATCACAGTTGCTTTCGCTTGATCAGTTGAGAGTCCTGCCAACCCTTTAACGATTTGTGCATCTACAACATCATTGGTTGTGCCATTTTCACGTTCTGCTAAAGATTCTCCACAACATACAATTGGAATCAATCCATTGGCATGTGCTGCATGGGTTTTTTTGTTGACAGTTTCATCTGTTTCACCAAACATTTCACGACGTTCACTGTGACCAATCACCACATATGCTACCCCAATGTCTGTTAACATGCTTGGGGCAATCTCACCTGTGAAAGCACCATTTGCTTCCCAATGTAAATTTTGTGCACCAATGCGTAAATGACTTCCTTGTTCTTTAACCATACCACACAAGTTAACTGCAGGTGCACAAATGATTGTTTCGACATGCGTTGCTTCAGGTACTTTGTGAGCAATCGCTTTAATAAACGCAATTGATTCTTTACAGTTTTTGTTCATTTTCCAGTTCCCAGCAATAATTGGAATTCTTGCCATGATAAAACACCTCTTTTTCTATTTTACATTTCTCAATCTTTATTTTCTATTTATCTGTTAATGACGTTAATCCAGGCAACGCTTTTCCTTCTAATAATTCCATAGATGCACCACCACCTGTTGAAATCCATGAGAATTTATCAGCACGTCCTAAGTTAATGGCAGCCGCTGCTGAATCACCACCACCAATAATTGATGTTGCACCCGTTTGAGCTGCAATGGCATCCATGACACCAATGGTTCCAGCTTGAAAATCTGCGTTTTCAAAAACACCCATTGGTCCATTCCACACAACTGTTTTAGCTCCCGCAATTTCAGCTTCAAATTTCGCAATTGACTTTGGCCCGATATCAAGTCCTAAAAAGCCTTCTGTAACAGCTTCTCCCGCCGTATCTTGTACAACTGTATAGCCCGAAAAAGCGTTCGCTTCTTTAGAATCAACAGGTAAAATCAATTTATCGCCAGCTTTCTCCATCAGTTCTTTTGCGAGCTCTAATTTATCATCTTCACATAAAGAAGCACCAATTTCTAAGCCTTGCGCTTTGTAAAACGTATAAGTCATTCCGCCACCGACAATGACTTTATCAGCTTTGTCAAGTAAATTTTCAATGACGCCAATTTTATCAGAAACTTTAGAACCACCTAAAATCGCAACAAAAGGACGCTCAGGTGCATCCACTGCATGTTTAATAAATTTAATTTCATTCTCTAATAAGAAACCAGCTACTGCATGACGGACATTGGAAGAAATCCCCACATTTGAAGCGTGAGCACGATGAGCTGTTCCGAAAGCATCATTAACGAAAATCCCATCTCCAAGTGATGCCCAGTATTTTCCGAGTTCAGCGTCATTTTTAGACTCTTTTTTACCTTCAATATCTTCAAAACGCGTATTTTCTACTAAGAGAATGTCTCCATCACCAAGACGCTCAATTGCTGTTTCTAATGCGTCTCCTCGTGTAACACCTGGGAATACAACTTCTTTTCCTAACTTTTCTCCTAATGCTTTAGCAACAGGCGCTAATGACTTCCCTTCTTTATCTGCTTCTTCTTTAACGCGTCCTAAATGTGAAAATAAAATCGCACGTCCACCTTGCTCTAAAATATAATTGATTGTCGGGAGTGCTGCTGTAATTCTGTTATCGTTGGTAATCACACCGTCTTGTAAAGGGACATTAAAATCGACACGAACTAACACTTTCTTTCCTTTTAATGTGATATCTTTTACTGTTTCCTTGTTCATCAAATAGACCTCCAATATACATAAAAATCAGTTTTACACTTGTGAAAAAAGTACAAAATAGATACTTACTATTTTACCCTTTTTCGTTATAAAATTCAAATACAAACAACATGTTTTTCAAAATGAAGTTCGTTTTCAATTCAAAAAAGCTAGAATCTTTAGATTCTAGCTCAAATAAAATTAAACCAACTCAATGACTGCCATTCTTGCAGCATCTCCACGACGCGGTGCAGTTTTGATGATACGTGTGTAGCCACCTTGACGTTCTTGGTATCTCGGTGCAATATCAGCAAATAATTTCTGTACTGCATCTTGACCTGTTTCAAGATTTGCTTGTTTCTGGCGAAGAACAGCAACAGCTTGACGACGTGCATGTAAATCTCCACGTTTACCTAATGTAATTAATTTTTCAACTGTACGACGAAGTTCTTTTGCACGTGCTTCTGTTGTTGTAATTTTCTCATTGATAATAAGGTCTGTTGCTAAGTCACGTAGCATCGCTTTTCGTTGATCACTTAAACGACCTAATTTTCTATAACCCATCTGCAATTCGACCTCCTTTCGTTATGCATTTGTATGTTTATTCTTCTGAACCAAATCCAAGTCCTAATCCAAGATCTAGTAATTTATCCTTAATTTCTTTCATGGATTTTTTTCCTAGGTTCTTGACTTTAATAACATCTTCTTCTTTTAAGCTTGCTAAATCTAATACAGTGTCAACACCATGACGACGTAAACAATTGTATGCTCGAACTGATAAATCTAATTCTTCAATTGGCATGTCCAGTACGCGTCCTTGAGACTCATCTTCACGTTCGTTGATAAATGATGCGAGTCTGCCTACGTCATCTAAGTCAACAAGCACATTGAAATGTTCGACTAAAAGCTTCGACGCAAGTGAAATAGCTTCTGTCGGTTTTAAACTGCCATCAGTTTTTAGATCCATGGTTAATTTATCATAAGATGCATCTTGACCTACACGTGTTTTTTCTACTTCATAAGAAGCATTTAAAATAGGCGTGTAAATCGAGTCTATCGCAATTTCACCAACAGATTCTAGGTATCGTTTGTTATCTGCAGCACCTACATACCCGTGACCACTACGCACTTTTAATGTCATTTTTAATGATCCGCCAGTCGCAACAGTTGCGATGTGTAGATTAGGGTTGATAATTTCCACATCAGCATCAGCTTGAATATCAGACGCAAAAACTTTTCCAGGTATCGTTGACTCCAAATAAAGTTCTTTAACTTCAAGTGATGCATCCATTTTTAATACTAATTTTTTTAAATTGAGTACAATTTGTGTAACATCTTCAACGACACCTTCAAGTGATGTAAATTCATGAAGAACACCTTCGATTAAGACTGAAGTGACTGCTGTCCCTGGTAATGATGAGAGTAAAACACGTCTAAGTGAATTTCCAAGGGTCGTACCATAGCCACGTTTTAGTGGTTCTAGCACGAATCTGCTTGAATGATTTTGTTCATCTAGTGCTTCAGTTGTGATTTCTGGCTTATCGATCTCTAACATATAATTCCCTCCTATCTATTGTAACTAAAATGAGTTCCTTCCCCTAGGGTCCCCAAAATGTTATACCTCAAGAGGTGAACTAGCACCTGTGTCCTCGGTAATTTCACCTAACTCGTCGTATGGGTTCATGACGATAAGAAACCCAGCTTTACACCTAAGACCATAAACTTAAACCTCGTCTCTTCAATGCGTTTATGTGAGCCGTAGCGTACCAGTAAACTTGCTATTTTAAGCGCATTTGTCACACCAGTTAGCATGATTGATTAGGCACAAGTTTCATTAATCGCATGTTGATGCGACTTTCAACTTTTCACCTATCGGCATCAGTTCGACTAACACTTCCTCATGTCAGTGCGTCGAGCTTTAACCTCTTGGATGCTTCGGAGGGCGACAACCGTTATGTGGCACTGGTGTTACGTCCTTAATTGCTGTTACTTCTAAACCTGCTGCTTGAAGGGCACGAATCGCCGCTTCACGGCCTGGTCCTGGGCCTTTTACTGTCACATCTACACTTTTCATACCGTGATCCATCGCAGCTTTAGTGGCTGCTTCTGAAGCCATTTGAGCGGCAAAAGGGGTTGATTTACGCGATCCTTTAAAACCTAATGCACCAGCACTTGACCATGAAATTGCATTCCCTTGTGGATCTGTAATCGTAACAATTGTATTATTAAAAGTCGAATGAATATGTGCCATTCCTTTGGCAATATTCTTTTTGACACGTCTTTTACGACTAACTGCTTTTTTCGCTGCCATTGCGTGATCCTCCTATCTACGTTTTTCTTATTTAGTGTTTGTAGCTGTATCATTTAAATGCTGATCATTCATTTTTCTTACACTAAGGCTACCTTAACCAAAAAAGAACTAAATTTATTTCTTTTGATTTGTCTCTGACAGTGCCCATTTACGCTATGCACCTCAGGTCAGTAACAAAAAGAAACATCCTATTTCTTTTTGTTTGCAACTGTCTTTCTCGGTCCTTTACGTGTACGAGCGTTGTTTTTCGTATTTTGTCCACGTACAGGTAATGAACGACGATGACGAATTCCTCTAAAAGATCCAATTTCCATCAAACGCTTGATGTTTAAAGAAATTTCACGACGTAAATCTCCTTCAACTTTATACGCATCTATCTCGGTACGGATTTTGTTTAATTCGTCTTCTGTTAAATCTTGTACACGAGTCTCTTCGGATATATTCGCTTTTGCTAAAATCTCTTGTGCAGTTGCTTTTCCAATTCCATAAATGTAAGTAAGTGAAATTACAACGCGCTTGTTACGCGGGATATCAATTCCTGCAATACGTGCCATACGTGCACCTCCTTATTTTTAACCTTGTTTTTGTTTGTGTCTAGGATTTTCACAAATTACCATTACTTTACCTTTGCGACGAATGATTTTACATTTATCACAAATCGGTTTTACTGATGGTCTTACTTTCATATTAAAAC
>JGI24700J35501_10930841_pt1 | contig 27143 bp, 24 predicted proteins | sample TergutTh196P1_FD_35501 | JGI IMG/M metagenome (IMG submission 35501)
GGGGGGGGGGGGGGGTAAATTATTATATGGCCAGCTTTGTCAGTAAAATTTTTAACGAGTCCCATCATTTCCACTTTCCCCCTTTTGTCTAATTTTTTAGACACATTGCAACAGCAACAAAGCCTAAAACAACATATAGTACAATTATAGCATCTCCCCGTAAAAAAGTCAAGCCGTTTTTCCGCACTTTTACAAAAAACATCCATAATTTTGCCAAAAAAGCTAATCTGGAAACCGCCTCCTCCCCAAACACCCCCGCACGAGCAATTCCAAGGTTAAATCCGGGGGCAAAATGAGAGTAACCCCAAGACGAACAGTTTACTCGTATCTTTCAATCCGCGCAATGCCGGACATTCCAGCAATTTCATCAAGCCCGGTGAGATTTAATCCTAAACGATGCATTTGGTCGCGTGCATAAAAATCTCTATAAAGCATGAAAGCATTCCCCCACGGCTCATAGTAACTAAGTTCGCCCCTTATGCCTTGATGATAAGCCTCTTGTGGCGTTACATTAAGCCGTTGGGGAAGAAAAAACATCCATTGAGCATCACGGAAATTTGTCAGAGCCAATTCCAAGGGTAACTGCCTGTAAAATTCAAAGGCAGCAACTGTATCATATAATTGAAATGTAGCGACTCGCCCCTGTGAGGTTACCCTAACAATCATATCCGATAAAGTCAGACCGCGTTCTATTGCTGCATCAGGAATGACAGGAAATGCAGTTTCGTTTGTTTGTATAGCGGGTGGCATGATTTCACCAGTTTGATCAGGAACGGCGGGAAAAGTAGTTTCGGTTGCCGTTATAGCGGGCGACAGGATTTCACCCGTAGGGATTGGGGCATTTGTTGCCTGCGTTTCACCACTTTCTGTACAGCCGATAAAAATTGCCATAACAGAAAACAAAAACCCTGTTACCAGTGCTGTTGTTATCTCAAAAATTCTTCGTTTGTTTTTCATGAAAACCTCCAAGTAGGAGGCTAGGTACTTTCATACCAGCCTCTGGGAACTTATTCCGTAAAAATTTCTATTGCTCTGTTGAAAGTTGACCATGCATTCGGCCAACCTACATAGAACGCAAGATGTGTAATAACCTCTACAATTTCGGTTCTGGTTATTCCGTTTTGCCTTGCAAAATTTAAGTGGAAGGCCAACTGTTCAAAACTTCCCGATGTGATAAGAGCAGTTACTGTTATCATGCTTCTGTCACGGGGCGACAATTCGGCTTCCCTAGCCCAAACTTCGCCAAAAAGCACATCGTCGTTCAATGCCGCAAACTGCGGAGCAAATTCCCCAAGGACATTGCGTCCGGCGGTTTGCCTTCCTATCTGCCCTTCAACCGTGATTTCCTCCCCTTCGTTAGCTGCTGTATCAGCTTCCGTAAAAATTTCTATTGCTCTGTTGAAAGTTGACCATGCATTCGGCCACCCCACATAAAACGCAAGATGTGTAACAACCTCTACGATTTCAGCTCTGGTTACTCCGTTTTGCCTTGCAAAATCCAAATGGAAAGATAATTGTTCAAAACTTCCCGATGTGATAAGCGAAGCTACTGTTATCATGCTTCTGTCACGGGGAGCCAGTTCGGCTTCCCTAGCCCAAACTTCGCCAAAAAGCACATCGTCATTTAATGCCGCAAACTGTGGGGCAAATTCTCCAAGGATATTACGCCCGGCAGTTTGTGTGCCAACACCTGTTATCCCTACTGGAGTCGGTACATTTGCCTGTGCTTCGATCCTAGTGCAGTTGGTTAAAGACAGTACAGCAAAAAGCAAAAGTCCTGTTACTAGTGCTGCTGTTATCCCAAAAGTTCTTCGTTTGTTTTTCATAAAAACCTCCAAATATATTTTTTTATTGGTGCTTAAGGTTTTATAGCCCAACTTTTGTGGCGTTTTATAAAACTAAAAACTCACTCCAATACTTCAAACGTTGCCGTTAATGAACCTTCTACATTAAAGGCTTCTATGCCGTCGCCGTCAATTCTTCCCAAAAAAATCAGCCCGTTTGCAAAACGGAAATCCTCGTAAAATATAGCAAGATTTCCCCAGGGAGCAAAAAGGGTTATATCCCCCATAGAAGGCTGAAAACCTGGTGGTGCTCCTGCTGTCGTCAAAGACCTGGGCAGAAAGCTTATTTTTTCTATCCTGTTAAAATCTTCCATTGTTAATGTCAATGGAAGAAGCGACATAAAGTCACGAGCTGTGGCATTATCTGCCATTGTTGCGGTTAGCGTATTTGCGCCGATTATTATTCTCATTCTCATTGCTCCCCCTTGTGATGCAGCAGCCGGATCGCTGTTTTGACCGTAGGCAATAAGCTCTGCGCTTTCATTTATCGGCGCTTCATTTCCAACAACTGTTTGCACATTGATTGTTCCTCTTGTGCAACCCGACAAAGTGATTCCTGCGGCAAGAAAGAGACAAAAAGTCAACTTTGTTGTTGCCGACAAAAAATACTTGTTTCTTTTCATAAAAACCCCCAATATTTTTAGCTATTCCTTGTCATATACCTGTTTAGACAACTTTTTTTCTGCTTCATATACAAACTCATCGTAATTGGCTAATTTAAAATCCAGTTTATCAAGAGTTTGTTGAATTTCCGCTAGGCGTTCAGCAAGAATGTCCCTCTGTTCTTTCAGAATTTTTTTCCTGGCTTCTCGCGAGTCTTTTCCATATTGAAAAAGCTCAAGATATTCAACCAGCATTTCAACCGGTATTCCTGCGCCCCGCATACACTTTACAAATTCAACCCATTGATAGTCCTCTTCGCTATAGTCCCTGATGCCGCCTTTTGTCCGCTTTACCGGCGGTATTAATCCGACCCGTTCATAATAACGGAGCGTGTCGGTAGATAAGTTGCATTTTCCGCCTATTTCAGCAATTGTCATATTCAGCCTCCATAATTAAAAGATTACAACTGGGAAGTAACCCAAGTCAATAGTTTTTTTGCCTCACTGATACTATCTAGGCAAAGAGAGGGTAACTGTAACATTCCCTTCGCCAAGAATCTCTATCAATTCCGCCTGGGTAACATTGTTAATTCTACCAAGCCTAGTAAAATTCCAAGTATTCGGCGCGTAATAAATCACAAAGGCAGTTCCCTGAAATAAAATCAAGTCTCCAGGTTCAGTGGTAATCATCTCGTTGTTTTCTGGCAGCCTTACACGTAATGAGCCGACTTTTTCAAAGTTTCCGTAGTCGCGCATATAAATTGTGATGGGGCCTGATGTAAGCAATCCTTTTAATGCTTCTGCGGATGAGTTGTCCGCCAATGTCGCTTCGAGTAATGTGTCGCCAACTTGAATATGCATGATATTCTCCTCTGTGTTGTTTTGGATTTCGTTTGTATTAACGCCAAGACCGATTAACCATTCTTCAATAAGCTCGTATGAACGGCCAAGGGTTGCGCGAGTTATGCCGATGCCGTCCAATACTAGCGAATTAGGTAAAAGGTTCCGTATTGCCCCCATGCTCTGACTGATACCGCTACTGCCGCTCGTGCTGAATGGGATTATCGTCTTGCCAGAAAAATCGTATGTTTCAAGGAAAGTTCGTATTGGCATAGGAGTATTGCCGTGCCATATCGGAAAGCCGATAAAAATTACATTGTATCTCTCCATTCCGCTCACATGGCTTGATAGTTCCGGCCTGTAATCTGCAGCAAGTTCGTCAGATGCTCTTCTTAAATGGTTGTTATAGTTTTGAGGATAGGGTTCCACTGTTCTGATTTCAAATAATTCCCCTCCGGTTAAAGATTGAATATGCTCTGCTACCATTCTTGTATTACCTGTATGTGATAAATAGGCAATAAGTACATTTTGCTCCTGCGGCATTTCGCCGATTTGCAAAGTATTGCGATCCGTTGAATTACAAGCGGTAAGCGCCCAAAAAATAATGAAGGTCATTATTAACGAGGGCATTTTTTTTCTACAGACTTCCATTTCCAGTTCCTCCTCTATAATTTCATGAGTCGTTTAGCAAAGAATAAAATAGGCTTAAAATAAAATTTTTCAAGTGCCTTGGATGTGTTTTGAAGCTCCTTGCGTATCTCAATTTTCTGCGGACATTTCTTTTCGCACATACCGCATTGATTGCATAAAGAAGCCATTTGAGGTTTAGACTTCATAGATGTTTGCGTTAAATAGTTCATGAAAGCCTGTCTTTTGCCGCCGATGGCAATGTCGTTATAGCAAAAAAGGCAGGTCGGTATATCGACGCCTTGCGGACATGGCATACAATAATTACAGGCTGTGCAAGGTACTTTTATGGTTTCCGCCAACGCTTTTTTTGCTTGCGCGATTACGTCAAAATCTTCTTCAACAAAATCACCAGCGTTCACAATCCCGGCTACGCCGATATTTTCTTTGAGCATATCCATTGTGTTCATTCCCGACAGAACACAGGTAACTTCCGGCTGATTCCATAGCCACCGTAACGACCATTCGGCAGGGCTTCTTTTTACATGAGCCTGTTCAAAGGCTTTAACTGCGCTTTTCGGCAAGTTGTTTGCGAGTACGCCGCCTCTTAGCGGTTCCATAATCATCACCGGCATTTTTTCTGCCGCGTAACGCAACCCGCTTTTGCCCGCAAGATTGTTTTCATCTAAATAATTGTACTGAATCATGCAAAATTCCCAGTTATAAGCATCACATATCTTAATAAACTCTTCTTGGCCGCCATGATACGAAAAGCCGATGTTTTTTATCTTGCCTTCCGCCTTCTTTTCATTAACCCACTTTTCCACGTCTAAGCCAGCCAGCCTTTCCCACACACTTACGTCTGTCAACATATGGATAAAGTAATAGTCAATATAGTCAGTTTGAAGGCGCTCAAGCTGTTTGTTGAAAACCTTGTCCAAGTCGTCATGCTTCTTGACAAGATGCGGCGGTATCTTTGTCGCGATTTTAACGTCCTTGCGTTTGTCGTTTTTGCTAAGAATGCGGCCAAGGGTTGCCTCGCTGTTAGGGTACAGATACGCAGTATCGAAGTAATTTACGCCATTTTCTATGGCATATAAAATAAGCCGCTCGGTTTCGCTTTCGTCTTTTGGAAAACGCATACAACCAAAACCGAGAATTGAGAGGTCATCGCCATTGACTTTGTTTTTCCTGTAATTCATATTCAGTTTTTCCTCCAAAAACCATTTGTTTAAAACTACTTGACTGGACTAAGCCAGCCAAGCAGTTTTCTCGTTTTTACCCGTATGCGTTCCTGAAAATATTTACGCAATCATCAATGCTCAATTCGCGCCTATCACATAAAAACAGACCGCCCATTGTGTCTTTTGCGTTTTTTGCAAATGTTTCAAAGTCGCCTAGCCTAATTCCGTAATCCGACATTTTTACACTAGCAAGGCCGCAATCAGCTTGAAGCCTATCAAGCGCGTAAATAAAGTCCATAGGCTTTTTTGCATCTGCAATTCCCATGACTTGCGCCATTTTTACAAATCTTTCATCGCAAACGCGATGGTTGATAAAATGCGAAAAATACGCTTTTGAAAGCATCGCCAGACCTGCGCCGTGGGGCAAATCTTGATGATATGCAGATAGAGCGTGTTCAAGCGAATGCTGGCTTGTTACGCCGCCAGCTACCATGACAAAGCCCGAAAGAGTGTTGCCTAACGCAACTTTTTCTCTTGCTTCAATATTGTTACCATCCTTAACCGCCGCCGCAAGGTTTTGGCTTATGTTCTCAATAGCGGCTAACGCATATATATCGCTCATAATATTTCCCGCCGCCGATATATAACCTTCCATGCTGTGGGAAAGAGCGTCCCAACCTTGAAAGGCTGTGAACATTGGCGGCACGCTTGTCATTAGTTCAGGGTCAACCACCGCAATAACAGGGAACATATCCTCACGTCCGCCGATGCCGATTTTTTCGTTTGTGTCCGGCTTGGTAACAACGCCGTAATGGTCAACCTCCGAGCCTGTCCCGGCGGTGGTGGTAATTGCGATCATGGGCAAAGCGGGGTTTTTACCGATAAGCCCTTTGCCCGTGCCGCCGAAAACGTAATCCCACAAATCGCCGGGGTTTGGAGCAAGCATGGCCATTACTTTTGCCGCATCCATCACGCTGCCGCCACCAAGCGCGACAACAAAATCACAGCCTTTTTCACGGATAAAAGCCGCCCCCGCTTCTACGGTGGATTTAAGCGGATTGGCTTCAACTTTGTCAAATACAAAGGTTTCCACGCTGCATAACTTCATTTGTTCCTCTAAACGTGGCAGAAACCCAAGCCCTGATTTTCCGTTAGAAATGACGACTGCAGCTTTTTTGCCAGGCATAGCCTGTTTGTGCAAATTATTTAGCTGCCCTGCTCCAAACAATACCCTTGTGGGTGGTGTGTAAAGATTAAACATTTTTTCCTCCAACTATATTTAAGGTTTTTAACCATGCTGAAATACGGTTGTCGTTATTAGCGTCAAAACCGCTAAGGACATTTGCGCCTTGCGCCAGTTTTTCTATATCGCTAACCGTGCGATTCAATCCGCCGCCGCCGTGCGTAATAAATGGCACTATTGTTTTGCCTGCGAAGTCTGCCGATGATAAAAATGTTGCAAGCGGCGGCGCTATTGTGTTCCACCAATTAGGCGAACCTGCGAAGATTATATTATATTCGCTTATATCGGGCAAACTGCCTTTTAATGCAGGCTGATAACCTTTGGCTATCTCATCTTTCGCTTGCTTGACAACAGCGTTATAATTCTGCGGATAGGGGTCTTGCTCTTTGATCTCATAAATATCGCCTCCAACAATTGCGTGAATTTTTCTGGCGGCATTTTTCGTTATGCCGGAATGAGAGAAAAATGCTACAAGTATTTTTTCCGTGTGATTACCCATTAAAAAACCTCTCCATATTGAATGATATTTTAAGCCTAATACTTGGAGCTGGCTCCAAGTCAAGGGGTTTTGGAGATTTTTTTAACTTTTTTTCGTTAAATTTTCCCACAATTTTTCCCATTACGGTATTACCTCCTTATTCCGGGCGAACCAAGCGGAAGCCTATGCTGAAGTCGCTAAAAAATGGATTTACCATGCCGCGATGCGCAGATGGGGTGTACTCCAGTGAGTAGCTCCAACTGCCGCCACGGGCACCGCGGCGGTCGCCCGAAACTGCTCCCATTGGATCGGTTCTTGCATAAGCGGGATAATTTCCAAACCAATCCCAAACCCACTCCCATACGTTTCCATGCATATCGTACAATCCCCAAGGGTTGGGCGGCCTTGTTCTTACCTCTTGCGTCTGGTTGTTGCTGTTAGCGGAAAACCATATATAATCTGTGTTGGCTTCGTTTCCGAAACTCCAAGTCGTAGTCGTTCCTGCTCTTGCGGCATATTCCCACTGCGCCTCCGTTGGCAATCTAAACCCGTTTGCGCCTGCGGCTATTTCTACCGCATCCCAAGCAACACCCCTGCTTCTTGGCACTACGCCCCAGTCATAAGGATTGGTGCTGCCGCCTATTCGATAGACAGGCGATAGCCCTTCTGCCACACTCAGCCTGTTGGCAAATACCAAAACATCATACCAACTGACATTTTCCACGGGCAATGCCGGGTTCCCATGAAAATGGCTTGGCGTGGCGCTCACTCCGTTCGTATTTCCACTCATAACATAAGCCCATTGCGCCTGTGTTACCGGGGCAATCCCCATGAAAAACCCTTGACTCAACACTACCTGATGTGCTGGCTGCGCTCTCCATTCATCATCATCTGTACCCATTTGGAAAGTCCCCGCAGATACCCATGTGAACTCAATGTTGCCTGTTCTTGTTGTTACATTTGATATTTCAATTGCGCGGTAAGGCTCATCCTCTGCTAATTCTATGTCAGCGGCAGTTATGATTGTTACTGGACTTTCAACTCTTTGCGCGTTTCGCTCGCAGGCTAGAAGTGCAAAAAAACTTATTGCCGATAAGACGGCAATTCCGACTTTCTTCATGTTTTCTTCCTTATATATGAAACTAATGAAACGATGATTAAATCCCATCGAGGATTTAATCAGTGTTTCCCTAAGAGTTGATTAGGGGCGCACCAAACGGAAACCGCCGCTGCCGCCCCTGCCTGGCGGATTGACGCCGCCCCTATCGGCTGACCGGGTATCCCATTCTGTATGCCCCCAACCGCCGCCACGCCCCACGCGAAGAGTGCCGGAAGCGGGGCCCATAGGATCGATCCCTGCGGCAGGGGTAAAATTTCCAAACCAGTCCCACACCCACTCCCATACGTTTCCATGCATATCGTACAATCCCCAGGGGTTGGGCGGCCTTGTTCCTACCTCTTGTGTCCGGTTATTGCTGTTAGCCGAAAACCACATATAATCTGTGTTGACTTCGTTTCCGAAGCTCCAAGATGTTGTCGTTCCCGCTCTTGCGGCAAATTCCCACTGCGCCTCCGTTGGCAGTCTAAACCCGTTTGCTCCTGTTATTTTTTCTACTGCATCCCATCTTGGCCGCAAAGGATCATTCCACATTGTCGGTACATAGCCCCAATCTTCAGGATTAGTGCTGCCGTTTATACGGTACACTGGCTCAAGTCCTTTTGCTGTACTCAGCCTGTTGGCAAATACCAAAATATCGTACCAGCTAACCTGTTCCACAGGCAGCGAAGGATTCCCGCTAAAGCGGCTGGGGGTTGCGCTAATATTATTCGTATTTCCGATCATCACATCTTCCCACTGTGCCTGTGTTACAGGAGTCCTTCCCATGAAAAACCCTTGAGTCAAGGTAACCTGATGTGGCGGCTGCGCTCTCCATTCATTTCCGCTAGACCCCATCTGGAAGCTCCCGGCAGGTATCCATACGAACTCCATTTCAACGGTGTTTTCTGCTGCTATTTCAACGATATTGTTATTGCCTGTTATGGGCGTTTCTGTTATTGCAGCACTGCGCTCGCTGGCCGTAAACACAAAGAAAAATATTGCCAAAAAAGCGCTCCGCCTTTTGCCTGTTTCAAAACTTTTCATTTTTTACCTCTCTGTTTTAAGTTTACAAGTTGGAGTCAACTCCAAGTCAAGCGGTTTTTGTTTTTTTTATAATTTTTTTTCCAAATACCCCAGATGCTTTCTGGCAGAAGATAATCACAACTGGGGTAGTTTAGAAACTTATCTTTGGATATTTAGAGCATTGTCCAAAAATGTAAAAACTTTTTCCAAGTGTTCTGTATTGCTCATTTGCTCCACAGGAAAATGTCCTCCTACATCGTAAAGTTCCAATACCACTCTATCATAACCAGCAACTTGTCTGATCCTGTCGGCAAATATTGTTGCTTGCAAATAAGGAACAAGCTCATCATCACGCCATGAGATAAGCAGTACAGGCGGCATATTTGAGTGAACATAGTTCAACGGATTTGTTCTATAAACAATAGATTCCATAGCCGGGTCAAAAAGAGAGCCGCCAATAAATCTGGAAAGGGGCGAATTTGGGGAAGACTGTGGATAAAAAGGAGCGTCAAGACCTATGTTAAGTTCATGAAGTTGAGAGTCCAGCAGAATGAAATCAGACAGCCCGTTCCAACTTACTGCCGCCATTACTTCACCCGAAACTGCCGTGTTTCCGAGAGTTTCACTTATGTTGTCAGGATCGAGCAGGGCTATTCCTGTTGGGGAGTTTGAAAGAGCGGCTATCATCTTAGCATGATAACCTCCGGCAGAGTGTCCTCCAATTGCAAAGCGAGTAGTATCAAGTCGGTATTTGTCAGCATTTGCTCTTAAATAACGTATTGCCGCTAAAACGTCCAAAGTCTGGTTGGGAAACATAGCTGCCGGATAAGGCGGTATGGTATAATCAATAGCGGGGCCGGCTGGGGTCATTATTAAACCTCCCAATACACGATGCTGAACTGAAGCGACGGCATAGCCTCTTGCTAACGCAAAATCATTGAAAAAAGTTTCGGCATGGCCTGAAACCGCAAATGCTCCGCCTTGAACAAAAATAAAAAGCGGGAACGGGGCATCTCCTTCTTCCGGCACCCAAAGTTGCAAGCGATGATCATTATGTGCGGCAGGATATTCTGCATACACTATTGAAGGGAAATGCCTGTAAGCAACCCCTGTTTCAACATCGTGTATTGTGGCACAGCCAATAAGGGCGGCCATCGTAGCGACTAAAAAAAATCCCGTTATACGCTTCATAATTTTCCTCCAGTTTTTGTGTGTTACCAAAAAAGCGCTCCGTCTTTTGCCTGTTTCAAAACTTTTCATTTTTAACCTCTCTGTTTTAAGTTTACGAGTTAGAGTCAACTCCAAGTCAAGCAGTTTTGGGGATTTTTTTTATTTTTTTTGCCTTTTTGCCGATTTTGGGATAAATTTCCTGTGCAGGACGGCACGGAGCAGTGGATAGCCGGGGAGTAAAAGAGTTCTTTTAATTTATTCGATTAAGGTTCTTGCAAAATTGTCGCTTAACATCTAGCAAAAGAGGCTTCTAGCGCAAGCAAAAGTGCCATTGCCGACGGTATCGACAAGATAATTTCCATACACTTTCTCTTTTTGGCTTTTTATATCGAATAATGCTAGTTATATGCAGTATTACATTATGGAGGCGATTGTTCAAATAACATACCTTTTAAATCATTTATTTCATTTTTGATCCTATTTTTTGCAATGGCATAATATACTTCTTCTTTTTCAAAACCAAGATAATTTCTGTTAAGGCGCAAGGCGGCTACTAGCGATGTTCCGCTTCCGCAAAATGGATCGCAAACAGTTTGGCCTTCAACCGTTGTTAATTCTATTAACAACTCCATAAGCAGTAATGGTTTTTGGGTTGGGTGCAAACCAATATCGTGTTGTTGGGATTGTATATGGAAAATATTATCTGGCACTTGGCCATATTTATTTAAAATAGATTCATTAAAAGCGCCAAGGTTATATTGCAATACATTATCTGCTATTGTACCGCCAATCTTATATGGTTTAGAAAACCACAGTATTGGCTCAAATACTGGTCGTAAATTTCCCACTTTCCAGCCAACCCATTTGGCTGCGGAGACTGTATCATTTCTTCTTTCAAAGATAACACTGATTCTTTGCGCTCTATGTGCGGCACGTTCTTTTTCCCAACCAACCATGTCTTTGTATGTAAAGCCAGAATCTTCAAAAGCACAAATACAGCGATGTGCCAAACGCCTTCCAGCAAAAATAAAAACATTGCTTCCTGGTTTTAAAACACGGAACCATTCTTCTGCCCAAGACATCACCCAATCATAATATTGCTTTGGAATAAGTTTGTCTGCTTCTGACCAGCCATTTAAAGGTTTCCCTCTTTTTTTAAACACAGCCCCTGCTTTTTCTTGTGCAGGACTAGTGCCAAGATATGCATTATTTGTATTATTATGCAACACATCCCATGTATCTACTCCAATACCGTAGGGAATATCACTAATTATTAAATCAATACAATTGTCATCGATATTTTTAATAAGCTCTATCGAATCTCCATTGTATATATTATTGAGGGCATACATAGCCATTACCGCCCACGTTTTAGAAAATCAATATATTTTTTTATCGAAGAAATTTTTTCATTCAATTTTAATGATGACAATAACTCCGAAATAGCCTGCTCTCTTGAATAGAGCTTTATTTCCTGTATTTTATTTTCCCAATATTTTATTTCCGTTTCACCTCTTGCAATTATATTTAATTTGAATTTGTCAAACGAATTCTCGAATTCCGTTAACTCCAATTTTAAATACAGCCTGATTATTTTATCTTGTTCATTAAGAAAACAATTATTTTTGTCTGCATTTTTTGTATTGCCAGATATTATGTTGCTAACATTCCATAAATTTGATATATTTAGATGCTGGCTTTCGCAAATATTGTTCTCTAGCAATATTGAAAGATATTCCCACGAAAATAATGTAACATTATCATCCAATGCTTGACCGTATATCTGGCTTCTTGATTTTGGATATTGATAATAAGGGCAAACTAAAACAGAATAATCATTTTCTCCCTGCCAGTCAGCCATAGACTTTACCTTAAAGTCCTTTTGGTTTTTTGCAGTTCGGCTTAATCTAAACGATTTTGCATCAGCTATCAATGAATAACCGTGAAACTGGCTTTTTACTAAAACATCGGCGCAATTTGCGCGTTCTTTATTGACAGTTGCCCTTAAACCAAGCTCTTGAAAACATTTTGCCAAAACTATATCTGAAACCTTGGCATATAGCTTCTCTTCGCTAGAATCATGACCAATATCTTCTGGTATTGAGCCTATTTCAGTAATAATGGGAATAATTTCGTGTTTTTTTAGCTCAGAAACAATCTTTTGTATTAAATCCGACGACGGTACATATGCTCCTTTGCTTGATTCATCTTTAATTATGGCCCTCAATTCTGAAAAATCCATATCTTAAAATACTCCCCAATTTAACTGTTTTTTAGCCTACCATATTAAGCAGGGCTTGTCAATACTATAAAAGTGTATATTATTTCATACAAAACAATTTTGCATCCGCCAGAAAACACACCCACCGGCAAACACGCAGGCTTGCAGGGCAAGCGCGTTGCCGGCGGGCGCGTTGCGCGTTATGACATTACCTGTTACGCTTCCAGTAAGCGGTGTCCGTTCCAATCATGTCGTCGTAGAAAGTCGGGTCTGAGCCGGTGCCGGCCTTAAAAGCCTTGCGCTGCTCGCGGTAGTTGTCCAGACATTTCACTACGACATTGCACAGCATGAACATAGCGATAACGTTGAACGTAACCAACGTGCCCGTGAAAATATCCGCCACGTTCCAGACAAGCTGCAGCGGCATAAGAGAGGCGAAAACAATCAAAAGAACACAGCCAACCCGGTACACCGTAATAGTAGCGGGATTTTTCGAGACAAAACGCACACAAGATTCGCCGTAGAAATAGTTGCCAATCAAAGAAGTAAATGGCAGCAACAGCAGCATAAGCGTAATAAAAGGCATACCAACAGGGCCAAGCCAGTAGACCATAGCCTCGCGGGTAAGAATTACGCCGGTAGTGCCGCCAGTGTGAAGCCCCGACATAAGGACAAGGAAGGCAGTGGCAGAGCAGATAAGCAGCGTGTCCAAAAACACGCCGAAAGACTGAACGCAACCCTGCTTTACCGGATGCGAAACATCGGAGGCCGAGGCCGCGATAGGGACAGTGCCTATGCCGGCTTCGTTAGAGAAAAGCCCCCGGCGCAAACCCACCTGAAAAGCCTGCGCGATTGTAAAACCAAGCGCGCCGCCGGCAACTTGCGTCGTGCCGAATGCGGAGACGACAATGTAGCCCATCGTTTGAAGGAACAAGGGGAAGTTCAATACGATAACGGCAAAGCAGACCGTCAAAAATATAATGACCATAGGCGGCAGCAGCATTGTCGCAATACGCGCGATACGCTTCGCCCCGCCAAAAATGATAAACCCGATAAGGCCCGCTATCACAATCCCGGAAATAATGCGGTGCGGCAGAAACAACGCCAAGTTGTCCGCGATAGTATTCATCTGAATCGAGTTAAACACAAAACCGTATGTAATGGCGATAATAGTCGCCACAATAAAACTCGGCACTTTTGTTTTTTTGAACGCTTTTTGGAAGTAATACATGGGGCCGCCAAGGAACCTGTCCCCGGCATTTTCCTTGTGAAGCTGCCCCAAAGTGCTTTCCACAAAGTTGGTCGCCGCGCCGAAAAGCGCCATAGCCCACATCCAAAAGATTGAGCCGGCGCCGCCTGTCGTAATCGCTACGACAGTCCCGACAACATTGCCCGTTCCAACGCGACTGCACTCGCTTATGCAAAAAGCCTGAAAAGCGGAAAAAGCGGTTTTCGGCTTTGCCGCGCCGTCCCCTTCGCCTTTGGTTTTACCCGCGCTCTTGCCAGACAGGATTTTAATCGCGTCGCCGATAAGCGTGAATTGCACGAACTTGGTTCTGATCGAAAACCAAATACCGCCGCCGACCAGCGCAAGACCGAAGACCCAAGTCCATAGGAAAAAGCCGACGTCCCGCACCGTGTAAGAAAATTGCTGCAAAACTTCATACATAGTTTTTTGTTCTCCTTTGAGGCCGTTCCAAAACCGCGAATTTTGAAAACGCCCCCTTACCCCACCGGGTAGTGCCAATAGAATTACCCGCAAGCCAATCGGTTTGCGGCCAAATCCAATATATCGCATAACCCAGCCCCTTGTCAAGCGGCCGGAGAAGGCCTGCAGCGGAGCGAAGCCGTAAAAACCCTCAAAAAAACGCGGGAAGGGCGCAATTTTAGAAAATCCCCCGCGATCTTGCGCTTATTTAAAGCGGCTGGATAACGGAAGGCCAGCCCGACGGATTGAATGCGCCTGACTTTGCCTGGCGGCAGCGCAATAATGCGGCGCAATATATTGCGGTGCATTATTGCGGTTACAATTTGTATTTCGCTATTATTTTTTCCAGCTCGTTTTCATCGACTGCTTTGCCCTTTCTGTAAGTTTCTACTAAAATACCCGTCTTGCCTTTTTGGGCGTTATAGTTTATCTCTTCAATGTCGTCATCGATAATTATATCGCAGTCAAATGCCGCAATGTCTTTTCTGTTGCCCTTTTCCTCCGGATCGTAATTTTCCCTTGAAATTATTTTTACAAAATATTTCCGCAAGCCGAAATGTTCCAGTATTTCCACAGTGCGTAGCCGCCTTGAATTTGTCCATAGGATCAACTCATGTTTTTTGGATGTTTTTTCCAAAAAGTTTATAATACCGGGGCGCAATGTTTGGCCTAGTTCGTCAATAATCGTGTTATCCATGTCAAGAGCTATTTTCATTGTACCGTAAAGTTTATAGCAAACCCCTGCCTTTTTCAAGCCGGGAATTGACAGTGGACTTTTTACATGGGATAATCGAGTTATGGAGACGAAAAAATACATAGAGCAAACAATGGGTTGGCCAAATCAGGGCAGGCACATTCTTGCAAATTACAATGACGAAACAATATCTGTTTATCAGGCTTATGCCCATGAAATTGCATCTTATGCGGTAAAAAACCAAAAATTCGGCGGGGCATTTAGCTATTCAAGAATGAGCTGGATAAAACCCAATTTTTTATGGATGATGTACAGGTCTGGCTGGGCAAGCAAAAGCGGCCAAGAAAATATATTGGAAATAGTCATTCCCCGGCAGTTCTTTGATGAAATTTTGGAAAAGGCTGTTTCTTCAACATTGCTTGGGAAAAAAAACGAATGGAAAAAAGTGCTGGAATCATCGGAAGTAAGATTGCAGTGGGACCCAGACCATACGCCGCAAGGGGAGCGTGTTTTACGCAGGGCGATACAGTTAGGCTTGCGCGGCAATATGTTAAAACGTTACGGCCAAGAAGAGATCGTAAAAATCAACGATATAACCGGTTTTGTCATAACGCAAAAAAATAACATGGAACAATCAATGGATGAATTATCCGTGCCAGTTGAAAAAGTCTATGTTCCAAACAGCAAAAAAGCGGCGGAAAACATTCAACTCGATCACTTTACCGGCACAGGCCGCGCCATGTAACCACCGTGAAAAAGCCCGCCGCCGTCGCCCGCCCCGGCTCCCCGGCGCGGGCTTTTTCTCGCTGTTACATACTCCCTAAATAAGCGGCCTGCTCCGGGGTAAGAGTGTCAATGTCTATCCCCATAGCCGCAAGCTTCAGGCTGATAATTTCATCGTCAATGTGCGCGGGAATATCGTAGAGCTTGTTTTCCAGCGATTTTGCGTGCTTGGCAATGTGCAACACGCTAAGAAGCTGCACGCTGAAACTCAAGTCCATAACCTCCGCCGGGTGGCCGTTGCCGGCGACAATGTTCACCAAACGACCCTCCGCCAGCAAATTCAATACGCGGCCGTCGCTCAAATGGTAGCCGTCGATAAAAGGCTTGCGGCTTTCTTTTTTCACGGCCATCTTCTCGAGAGCCGCCCGGTCAACCTCCACGTCAAAGTGCCCCGCGTTGGAAAGCAGGACATTGTTTTTCATCACTTTGAAATGTTCGGCCGTTATTACACCGCTGCAGCCGGTAGCCGTAACAAAAATATCACCCCAGGCAGCAGCCTGCGACATGGGCATAACAAGAAAACCGTCCATTACAGCTTCCAGCGCCTTGAAGCGGTCAACCTCGGTAACAATGACATTCGCGCCCAGACCCTTTGCCCGCTTGGCGATGCCGGAGCCGCAATAGCCGTAGCCGGCGACAACCACCGTGCGCCCAGAGACCATGTTGTTAGTCGAATACATAATCCCGTCCCAAGTGGACTGGCCAGTCCCGTGGTGGTTGTCGAAAAGATACTTGCACTTTGCGTCGTTTACGGCGAACATCGGGAACTTGAGTTTGCCGGCATTGCTGCGCGCGCGAAGACGCATAATCCCCGTGGTAGTTTCTTCGCTGCCGCCCAGTAGGTTTTTCGCGAACTGCGGGGCTTCGTCGTGCAAAATCGTTACAAGGTCGCCGCCGTCATCGATAATGATGTCCGGGCAAAACTCCAAAGCCTTCAATTGATGCTCGTGGTACTCCTGCGGCGTAGCCCCGTGCCAGGCGAAAACCTCCGCGCCCAGGCTGTCCAGCGCGGCGCAGACATCGTCCTTTGTAGAAAGCGGGTTGGAGCCGGTAAGCGAAACCTGCGCGCCGGCCGCCCGCAAGACAAGCCCAAGATAGGCGGTTTTCGCTTCCAAGTGAACGCAAACGGCCACTTTAAGCCCCTTCAGGGGCTGTTCCGCCGACAGTTTTTTTTCAAAGCCGGCAAGCACCGGCATAAAATCCTTGACCCAGTTGATTTTTTCAAGCCCGGCTTGCGCCAGCGACTTATCTCTTATTATTCCCACGATTTGCTCCTTCGTATAAGCGCCCCCGGTTGATATTTTCCCCGTTTTATGCAAGGATGAGGGTATGCTTCAATATAAAGATTACACGGAAAGTGCGGATTATATCAAGGGCAGGCTGAAGGGCTTTTCCCCCCAGTACCTGCTGGTTTTAGGCTCCGGTTTGGGGGCTATGGCGCAAAGCGTGCAGAACCAGATTTGCATCCCCTACAGCGATATTCCCCACTTCAAAACATCGACCGCGCCCGGGCACAGCGGGCAATTTGTTTGCGGCGAGCTTGCGGGCAAGCCGGTTATCGTCATGCAGGGGCGGCTGCACTTCTACGAAGGCTACAGCGCGGAGGAGGTCGCCTATCCTGTCCGTGTGGCCAAGCTGCTCGGGGCGCACAGTTTGATTGTTACAAACGCGGCGGGCGGCATCAATACCGATTACAAAGTGGGGGATTTGGTCGTCTTGAAGGATTTTATCAAGTTCGGCCTGCCCAACCCGCTTATCGGGAAAAACATCCCTGAGTTCGGGCCTCGTTTTCCGGACATGAGCTATGTTTTTGACCGGGACTACACACGCATTATAAAAGAGGTGGCCGGCGAGCAGGGTGTAATTTTAAGGGAGGGTGTTTATTTTTACGCCACAGGCCCCCAGTACGAAACCCCTGCGGAGATTCGCGCCTTTAGAACGCTGGGCGGGGACGTGGTGGGGATGTCCACGGTGCACGAGTGCATTTACGCAAACCACGCCGGCATGAAGATACTGGGAATCTCCCTTGTTACCAACATGGCGGCCGGGGTTCTGGATCAGCCCTTGAGCGAGCAGGAAGTGCTGGACGCCGGGGCCGCCGCCCAGGGCAGTTTTTCCCGGCTTCTGCTGGCCTTTTTGCAAAAGCTCTAAGCCTAGGGACGCGGGGGATGTTGCGGCTCCCCCGGCCGTCTACCACTCTTTGGGTTTGCCGAACGGTTCTGTTATGTTAAAGTTTTCCCCGTCCGGTTCAATCAGGTAGAAGCCTTCCGCCAGGGCGGTATCTCTTACCTCGCCTTCTATGGAAAAACCCGCCACCGCCCCTAAAAAAGTCCGTTTGTCGCCGCGTACATCCGCGCTCCTGCGCATTTTTTCCAGCCGCTCCACGTGTTTTTTTATTCGATCCACAGTGAGCTTGGTTTTTACCTCGACCAGCATGGCTTTGTCTCCATTTTGAAGATAAACGTCAATTTCAAGAGATGAGTCGTCTGTCTTGTTGTGAACAACTACGTTTAGGCCGGATGTATGAAAGTCAAGCCCGAATTTCGCAAATTTTTTGCGCAGCTTGGGGGCAACCATGCCAAGGGTAAAGTCGCCGAAAAGATTGGTCAGCTTGCCAATTTTTCGGTTTAACTCTTTTGACCTTTTTTTTTCTATTTCGGCGGCTTTTTTTCGCCTCTCGTCCGCTTCTTTTTGCCGTTCGGCTCGCCTCTCGGCGTTTTTTTTTCGCCTCTCAACGGCTTCCTTCTGCCTCTCGGCGGCTTCCTTCTGCCTCTCGGCTAGTCTCTCGGCGGCTTCCTTCCGAGCTTCGGCGGCTTCTTTTAAGTGTTTTTCCCAAATTCGCTCATTTTCCTTTTGGGCTTGGGCGACTTCTTTGACTAAAGCCCACACCGACTCAAAAGTGGGGGCTGTTGTTGTTTGTTCTATCGGCATAAAATTCTCCTGCTTGTAATATAATACTTTTCAGTGGCTTTTAGAAGAATTTTTTCCGAAAATGCGCGAAAAACTTGCCAAAAACTATCCCCCCGCCCCTTAGCGCATTTTTGCGTTGAACGCCTCTTCCTTGGCCATGAGCCGGGAAAGAAGCTCTTTGTCGTCTTCTTCCATTGCGCGGACAATGTCTGCCGACATATCCGCCAGAAAGATCATGTCCTGCCGCAGTTTTTCCGTTAAGGTCAGCATTTTGGCGTACTCGTCCCTGATCAAGGAACTGTTATCGCTTAATACGTCCAGCGACTTGGTAATGTCCGAACTTTCGGCCGACACCTTGCCCAGAGTGTCAATAAACTCCCTCATCGTTCCCGAAAAATTGTTAATCTCGTCGGACATATCGTTGATTAATCCCCCGGCATCCCCCGTGCGCTTGGACGTGGTGTTGATCCCCTCTATGATGTTTGAAAGCGTCTGCGCGATACCGCGCGAGTTTTCCCGCGTGCTTTCCGACAGGCGGCGAATCTCGTCGGCAACAACGGCAAAACCCCTGCCGGCATCCCCGGCGTGGGCGGCTTCGATTGCGGCGTTCATGGCAAGCAGATTCGTGTTGGCCGCGATAACGCTTATGATTTTAATCGCCGAGCCTATGCCGCCAACCGACTTGGAAATGTCTTGCACGGCCAGAATCGTCTCTTGCATCGCGCTCTGCCCCTTGGTAGCGTTGTCGATCAATCCCACGATCGCTTCCAGTTTTTGCCGCGAAAGATCGGAAATCTCTTTAAGCGAACCGACTACTTTTTCGGAAATCGTCCAAGAATTCGACACCGATTTTGACTGCGTACCTAGACTGCCGTCCAGTTTTTCAACAAGGGCATTGATGCCCTCGATCAATTCAAGAGCGTAGGCGATGTGCATCTTCAATTGCTGGTTAATAAAGGCTATCGTTTTTTTCTCGTCCTCTACAAGTGCCTTGTTGTAGTGTGCGCAGTTGCTCGGTTTGTTCAGCTTGTTAAAAATGGCGGTCGCCATTCTTCTGCATAAAAAGTAGCCGCAGGCGGTGCAGTCATAGAGGTCTGCATCGCTGTATTTTCTCATGCTTTCGTAGACCTTGTTCAGCTCTTTTTGATTCGGGCGCTTCAAAGTGCTGTTCCCGGAAATGTCCTTGTACTGCCTTTTGTACAAGTCCGGCCTCCAGTAACGGCTTAACATTTTGTGGTACTTTTTGTAAATTCTGTCCCGCTGTTTTGGATTCAGCTTTTTTTCAAGCTCCTTTGAACGTATGCGGATCGGGCTTTCCAGCTCGTCTACGGATTTTTCGCCGTTGCCCGTGCCGGGGCCGCCGTTACAGCCCAGATCGCAGTTCAGGCAGTCGATAATCAGCGGCAGTTCAATGCCGGGCTTTTTGAAATCGGCGGCAAGTTTTGCCAAGTAAGGGTAAACCGTGTGCGTCCCCTCGATTTTGCGAGTGTTCCGCTTGATGCCGGGTATGAAGCGATCGGCGGTTTCCATCAAGCCCCCCGGTGAGGAAAAGGAGACCGCGCGTTCGGCCGCCGGCCCGAAGTATTCCTCGGCGGGGAAATTTTCAAGGTCGATCTTTTCTTTTTGAAACTTTTCTTTCAAAGACAGCATGGTAACATTGTAGTCTCCGAAGCCGGTATCGTCAAACTCCCTCTTTTTTGCAATGCAGGGGGAAATAACAGCAACTTTGTGGCCTGCAAACTTAGGGTAAAACTCTTTTATCATTTTCATCGTGTGAAGCATGGGGCTGTCCGCCGGCGCAAGATAGGGGATAAGCTGGGGATGGTATATTTCGATATAATTTACGATGGCGGGGCAAGGCTGGGCGATGACAAACCGGGGGGCGTCTTCCTTTATGTAGTTGACGTAAGATAACACCGTAAGCTCCGCGCCGTAGCTTACGTCAAAGCAGGCCTCGATCCCAAGCGATTTAAGATAGCCGTTAAATCGAAGAAAGTTGCCCGAAAAAACCGAGGCGATGGCCGGAGCCACGATTGCGATCATTTTTTCGCCGCGTTTAAGGTCGGCAAAAAACTTTTCCGTGTCGTCAATTCCGTGCCGCGCCCTGTGAGTGCAGACGACAATGCAGTGCCCGCAGCCTATGCACAGATCGTGGTTTATAGCCAGCTTTTCGCCAGAGCCGTCAATGCAGTATTTAACCGGGCAGGCGGTTAAGCAGGCGTAACAGTTGATGCATTTTTCCTCGTCCACCTCGATAACGGGCGTAAGCCTTCTGGTATTGCTCATTTTTCATCCCCTTTTTATATCTTTAGGCCTTGATAAAAACTGGCAACACAACTGATGTAAAAAACCATGCCGGCCGCCACGAAGATCGTCGCCCAAAGTGATTTTTCCTCTATTATAAAATTATATCGCGAAATCGGGAATTTTGCAAGATAAAAACGCATGAACGGCACGAACTCCGGAAGAATCTCACACCAAGGCACAAAGACACGAAGGCACAAAGGAAGAGTTAGAGGAAGATCGGGAGCAGAGAAAGCCCTTGCCGGCCACAAAGCGGAATAATTTTCACCACGGAGGAAGAAGCACAGCGAGGCAACTTTGTTTCCGGCGAGAAGAGGGCGCACACGGAGGCACCGGGGAAAACCCACTCACGCCGTGCGATCACGCCGTGCACTCACGCGGTTTCGTAGATGATTTGCAAGGTTCTGTCCATGCACCTGTCCCAGGAAAAAGAAGCCGCCCTTTCGATTACAAGCCGGCGGCACTCCCTGTGAATGTCGCGGTTTGTCGTAACCGCAATCATGCGGTCTGCCATGTCTTCCACGTTAAGCGGGTCAAAATACAGTGCCGCATGGCCGGCCGTCTCCGGCAGGGCGGCCGCCCGGGCGCAAAGAACGGGAACCCCGCAGGCCATTGCCTCCAGCGCCCCCATGCCGAAACCTTCGTACATCGAGGGGAAAATTGCGAAATCGGCCGCCGCATAAAGTTCCGGCAGGCTTTTCGACGGGAAATGCCCCGTAAAAAAAATATCCCCGCGCCAGGGCGAGGCCTCGGCCGCCTCTTTAACCGTGTCGGCATTGTTACTGTCCCCGCCGGCAAGCACCAGCCGGTGCGGATACTTGGTCGTCTCCTTAAAAATGCCAAAGGCCTTTATTAGCCGGATATGGTTCTTCACAGGGTGGTCAATGCTGGAGACGCAAAGCACATAAGGCCGTCTAAAACTGAAGGGCTGGATTAAAAGCACCTCTTCGGTTTTCGGGCGCGGGTAAAAAGCCGAATGGTCAATCCCGTTTTGCAACACCTCGATTCTTTTTTCATCGACCTTCAGCCGCTGGACCAGCTCGGATTTAACCCACTCGCTTACGGCGATAACTCGATCCAGCTTTCGCAGAGAGTTGGGAAGCACCATGCGCAAAAGCGCCCCCAAATGCTCCCTTGTCCTAAGCGTGCCCCAAAATGCGCCCATGTCGTGAACCACGCCTACAGAGGGGCAGGGGGAATTGTACGGAGGCCTTTTGTGAGCCGCCGGGAAAAAACAAGCGTCAAAGCCCCTTTTTTTTGCAAAAGGCGGATATTTGAAAAGATGCCAGGCGGAGTTCGCCGTCCTGCCCTTAATGAAACACTGCGGTATAAACTCGAAATCCGGCGCGTAGTCGCTGTATGAAAACCTGTCGTACTCCCAGCCAAAAAGTTCAAAAAGCGTGCCGGTAACCGCCGCCCGCTTCAAAAAGTGAGTTAAATACATTCCCACCCCGGAATTGCCCCCGTTGCAGCCAAAAGTATCTATCCCTATCTTCATTCAATCCTCCGAAAAGCCCTGCCAAAAATAAATCGAGAAAAACCGCCAGCCGCAACAGGCATGGAGCCACCTTCCTAGGCAACCACTGATCAACTCGAAGTTAATCAGTGCTTCCTTAGAAGAATTATAACACGGATTGCAAAGATATGGAATTGCCGAAAGAAAGCCTCACACAAAGGCACTGTCGGTTTGCTGTGCCTCTGTGTGAACTTTTTGAGACCCCCCGCGCCCCCGGCTAGTTGCCGCTGGCTATAACTGCGGGCATTACCCCGCCGGCGGCTTCTGCCAGGGTCAAGAGGACAGGCATTTCCTGCATACTGGAAATGCCGGATGCGCCAAGACGCACGCGGGTAAGCATGGCGGTAGTCGCCCCCAGAGCTTCAATCTGGAAAACCTCGCGGGCGCTGTTCACTTCGCCGTCCCGCCGGCCGCCATGGTTGTCCATACCCTGATCCGGGCGAAGCTCCAGCAAATTGTAACCGTTCACCGTGAAAAACAGATAACGCCCCCCGCTAATGACAGAGTTACCGTAAGTAACCGTATAGTAGCCGGAATTGTAAAAACGAATCCTGCCCCAGGGGCTGTCAAACACCGCGTCAATGTCCGGCTGAATGGGCGAATCGCTGGCCTCTGCCTGGCGCACAACCCGGTTGTAAGCGCCATTCCAAGGGGAAGCCACCATAATCCTCATGCTCAAAGGCTCGTTTACCCGCAGGTGAATGCCGTCAAGCGAGGCAAGCTCTATGTCGATAAAACGCCGCAAAGAATCAATCGAATTGCTTTGGCTCGTAACATGAAGCCCGTAGCGGGTAGGAGAAGAACGCTGCCAAGCGAAAGACTGCTGATGGTTTTCGCTCATAAAAATAATTTCCCGCCTGATCGTGTCAAAATACATATACTGGACTTCCCCGGCGGGGCTTTCGTAATACCAAAGACCGTGGATAAAGTTTTCAAACACCCCGGGGCGGCCGCTCAACAATTCCCTGACGCGCTGCTGTTCGATTTGAATCCCCGGAAGCCTTGTAATGCTGCTCGGCTGGAACTGCCCGCTGGGCGGGTTAAAGGCATAAACAACCCTAAGCTGATCCATAAAGTTGCCGGACTCCGCATCCTGCCTGTAAGCGGTAATCGTGAAGCTTTCCCCGTTTGCCGTCCCCTGGCGGAAGGCCAAGGAGCGGGAAACCTCGTTTATAACAATGGGAGAATCCGCACGCATTTCGGCTATTTTTACGAAGGGGCGCCCCGGACTGGGAGTACCGGAGGCTCCGTCCCGGAAGACGGTCATTGTATGCTCGTTGCTGTTATTCATGCCGGTAACGACAATGCAGTTGCTCCTGTCTCCGAGCAAGTCCATAGAGAAAATCGAAACCGTCCCGCCCTGGGTTACCGCCGTGGGCAGGCTCCAAAATTGCCTGTACCGGTTTGCGGTCTCGTCAAAACTGATAAGGGTTATGTAAATTTGCCCGTTCACCTCGTTGGCGCGGCGAAAGGCGACAATCTGCTCCTGACGAGGGCTGGCATCGTAAACCAAGTTGAGTATGGAAACAGCCACTTGGCCGTTTTCAAGAGGCGCGGCCGGGGTAAGGTTTTCTTCTAAAATTACGGTTAAATTGTTTGCCCCCGCACCGCTTTCCGGGTTCGCCTGCGGAATTATAACCCTTACGCTCCGCTGTTGGGCTTCCTCCGTTGACTGGAAGTTTTCCAAAACCCCGGATAAAAGAACGCCGACAAACCCAGCACATAATGTAAAAATAACGATAGTAAAACCCGTCAGCGTCTTCTTCATCACTCTTCCCCTGATACTAAATCTACGACAGCCGGAGCCGCCGGCTTCTTATAAAATATAATCAATGCAAAGCGTCGCTTGTTACAAAAATTTGACGAAAACCGGCAATTTTCTTGCAAAACACACCGCTTCTAAAAATGAAGCTGCAAATCCCGCGCCGCCTCTCTCACTCTTGATTCGACGTTTAAGCCCACAACCAAGGCGCGCCAGCCGGGGAATTCCTCCACACGCGAAATGCGCAAAAGGCTTGCCCCGACCCCGGCAAATGCAAAGGAAAACGAAGCGGTGGAGCTGACCAGCAGGGTGTGCGTTACGCCATCGAATGGCGGCTCCGAGGCGGCCTGTTCCAGTGCCGAGGAAAAATCCGCGCCGCCCCCGCCGGACGGCAGCTCCAGAATCGCCTGCCGGACAGCTTCCAAGTCGCCGGCTCCGCTAATGCTTTGCTCCAAGACAAGCGCGGCGGTTTCGCCCGCGCTCCATATCGTAATCCTGTCCCCGGCGGCCAAAACGCCGTCAACAATATTTTGAAAAAGCCAAGCCTTGGCCGCCGGAGCGACCTCGGCAAAAGCCCCCGAACCGTCAACAATAAGGTTCACTCTTAGGGGAAAGCCCCGCAAGGCCTCCACTTGTCCCCCCTGTGTCCCCTGTGCAGCCGCCGGTGTTAAAAAACCAGCCAACGATAAAACAAACAGTGCGATTTTTACTCCCATATCTGCAAGTTTATCATCTTTTTCTTATATCGGCAACTGCCGCCGCTAACTGAAGTTCGCAAACTTCAGTTAGCCTGCGAACTTCAGTTAGCCTTTCCCCCAAGTGTTTCCCGTAAGAACCGGGGCCATCGCTTTTTCCTTTCTAACCGTGATAAGCTGGGTTGCAAAAACAATGCCTATCATGCCGATCCCGACAAGGCTTACCAAAAGGGATGCGCTTAAGCACAAAAGGAAGCCGCCGATAGCAAGTGCGCGGGTTGGCAGGTTCATCGGCCGCAGCATATAGCCGGCTAGTCCCGCGCCAAAGCCAAACATTCCTATAAAAGCCGTTATAAGAACGTGCGCGATAAGGAAGGGCGAGTAGCCGATAAGCAGGATTGCCGGGCTAAAGACAAAAACATAAGGGATGATGAAGGCTGTCGCCGCAAGTTTTGTCCCGACAAGGGATGTCTTCATGGGGTCGCTTTTTGCTATGGAGGCCGCCGCATAGCTTGCAAGGGCTACTGGAGGGGTTACGTCGGAAAGCACGCCGTAGTAAAAGACGAACATATGCACGGCCAAAATCGGCACGTCGATTCCAAGTTCCGCCCCGGCGCGAAGCACCATTGGCGCGGTTACCGTGGCCATAATGACATACTTGGCCGTGGTGGGCATTCCCAAGCCGACGACTATGCAGGCGATCATCGTAAGGAAAAGCGCCACGAAAAGGCTTGTCCCGGTTGCAAGCAGGAAGGGGTGCCGCACCAAAACGGCCATCGCGCCGACAAGTTGCTGGCCTATGCCTGTGAGCGACACTATGCCAACGATGCAGCCGGCGACGGCGCAGGCCATCGCTATGCTCATGGTGTTTCTGGAGCCGGCTGTCAGCGCATCAACAAAGCGGCCGGGTGTAAAGCGGGTGTCCTTGCGGATAAAGCTTAACACGAAGCAACCGAGTATGCCGAATATGGCGGCGCGGGACGGTGTAAAGCCTTGCGCCATCATGACGATTAGTATTACTATAGGAAGAAAAAGGTAGCCTTTGCCGATAAACAGCGGCCAAAACTTTGGCAGGGATTCTTTGGGCAGACCTGCGAGTCCGAGCCGCTTGGCCTCAAAGTGGACGTTCAAAAACACTCCGACAAAGTACAGTGCTGCCGGGAAGAGCGCGGCGAGTGCGATCTGTGTGTAGGGGATGCCTGTAATTTCCGCCATAAGGAAGGCGGCGGCCCCCAGTATGGGCGGCATTATCTGTCCGCCGGAGGATGCGCTGGCTTCCACGGCTCCCGCAAAGTGGGGTTTGTAGCCGGCTTTTTTCATTACAGGGATGGTAACGGCGCCGGAGCTTACGGTGTTCGCCACGGAGCTGCCGGAAATCGTAGCTAGAAATGCGCTTGCAACTACGGCCACTTTTGCCGGCCCGCCGGAGTAGGCTCCTGTTACGGAGTTTGCCATGTCGATAAAGAAGTGGGCTATGCCGGATTTTTCCAAGAAGGCGGCGAGAAAAACGAAGAGCACGACAAAGGTGGCGACTACTGCGATGGGTGTGCCGATTATTCCGTCTGTTGTGTAAAAAAGGTGGTGTATGACGCGGCGCAGGCTGAAGCCGGCGTAAAAGGCGTAGGCGATGAAGCCGCCGGCGACTACGAGTATGGGGATGCCGACTATTCGTCTGCAAAGTTCAAAAAGAACGATTATGCCGACTGCTCCGACTATCATGTCTGTCTGGTTTATCATGATCGATCTTTGGACGAGTGCGTGAAAGTTGGCGGCGAAGTAAAAAAACGCCCCAGCCCCAAGGGCGGCTAAAACGAAATCGTACCAAGGGACATAATTGACGCGTTGTTGTCCTTTGCGCATGGGGTAAATAAGAAAGCCCGGTATCATCAAGAGGCCGATAAATACTGTGCGTCTAATCTGCTCTGGCAGGGGGAAAAAAAGTGTTGTCGCAAAAACATAAACGGCGAACACTAAAAGCAGTCCGGTTATAAGGTAGTTAGGGATGCCGGTAAACTGCCGTGTTCTTGACTCCTTGTCAAATTTGGCCTTTATTTCCTGCTGCTCTTTTTCGCTTAACACATCATCTGCGCTGTTGCTTGTATCACTGGTTTGGCTCATAGGTTCCTCCTTGGCCGGTAAGCTTGAGGCTGCAAAAACCGACAAATCGGCGCAGCCGAATAAGGTACTGCTTCAATTCTACCGCACCAACGCCCCGCCTGTCAACCGGCCCCGGAAAAAAAGCAATTCTACATATCTAGGGAAGCACGACAAACGCATGAATGCTCGAACTTCGGAATTCACTCCCATTTTTATCACACGAAGGCACAAAGGCGCAAAGGCACCAAGTACTGATTAGAAAGCCCTACTTCATTCCTACTTCTTCCTTCCGCTCTTATGTTCGATAATGATGCAAAAGGAAGGCGCGGGCTTACCGTAGCTC
>JGI24700J35501_10930840_pt1 | contig 27087 bp, 25 predicted proteins | sample TergutTh196P1_FD_35501 | JGI IMG/M metagenome (IMG submission 35501)
AATTATGAAAAACGCCCTCCAGCGGAAAATTCATGTCAACCACTTCTGGAGCAATCATTTTTATCAGCGGCAAAAAAATTCGCTCGGTTGCCTTGCCAATGTAGCAATCCTCCATGGGCGGCTGTCCGACGACGGTTGCCATGTAAACTGGTGCTTGCTTGCGTGTGATTTTTTCCACGTGAAAAACAGGATAATAGTCTTTTTCGGAGTAGTAGCCTGTGTGGTCGCCGAACGGGCCCTCGATTTTTAGCGGCTCGTTGCAGTCAACATAGCCCTCGAGGACAAACTCGGCGTTTGCCGGCACGTAAATATCATTAGAAACGCACTTCACAAGCGGCACAGGACGTTTCCGCAACCAACCCGCAAACAAAATTTCGTCAATCATATCGGGCAGCGGCGCGGTTGCGGCGTAAACCGTTGCGGGGTCTGCGCCAATCGCAACGGAAACGGGCATTTTGCCAGTCGTCCGCTTATATTTCTCAAAAATACTTTTGCCGTCTTTGTGCAAATGCCAGTGCATTCCCGTTGTTGTTTTGTCGTACACCTGCAAGCGGTACATTCCTATGTTTTGCCGCCCAGTTTCGGGGTCTTTCGTGAAAACCAGCGGCAACGTTACAAACCGTCCGCCGTCGCCTGGCCAACATTGCAAAATTGGCAAGGTGGACAAATCCGCATCTTCTACAACCTGCTGGCAGGGGGCTTTTTTGGGCAGCTTGATAGGCAACGCCGCCGCCAGCCGCAACACTTTCGGCGACATATTAAACAATTTCGGCAGCGACATATAATTGGAAAGTTTTATCATTTCGGCGATGTCGGCGGCGATGTCGTCAATTTTGTCAACCCCTAATGCCATTGCCATGCGTTTGTACGTCCCAAAAGTGTTTATCAGCACGGGATATTTTGAGCCGACAACATTTTTGAACAGCAAAGCAGAGCCGAATTTTTTGGAAACTCGGTCGGCAATTTCGGTAATTTCCAAAACGGGGTTGACTTCGGTTGTAACCACTTTCAACTCGCCTTGCTTGTCCAGTTCTTCCATAAAATGGGCGATGCTTTTATACGCCAACTTTTTCACCTTTTTCCGTGTTTTCAGTTTTTTCCCCTTTTTCTGGGGGTTTTTCTGCGTTGTTTTCGTGGTTACGCCAAATTATTGATTTTGGCGGACATTTTGCCACGCAATCCCCGCAATCAGTGCATTTTTTATAATCCACTTCAGCAAGCAAGTCAAAAACGTTGATGGCGGCAAATTCGCAAGTTCTTTGGCACATTCTGCAAGCAATACAGCCAACTTTGCAACAGCCACGCACGGTTTTCCCGTTATCGTTGGAGTTACACGCCACCCGAACATTGCTATCGTGCGGCACCATTTTAATCAAATTTTTGGGACAGACGGGAATGCACTTTCCGCAAGCCACGCATTTTTCGTTGTCGATTTTTGCAATGCCGTCTTCCATAATGACTGCGTCAAATTCGCAAGCGACAAAACAGCTACCGCCGCCCAAACAGCCGTAAGTACAGGCTTTCGCACCGCCAGCTACAAGCTGCATTGCGGCGGTACAGTTGTTCATGCCGTCGTAATCGTACAAAAACGTGCTTTTACTTTGACCGCCAGCACAGCGGACAAACGCCACTTGGCGGACAGTTTGCTTAACTTCTACGCCCAAAATTGCACCAATAGCGGCGGCAACTTCCATTCCGCCCAACGGGCAGCCCTCTGGCGGAGCGGCTCCGTCCAAAATTGCCTGGGCAAAATTGGCACAACCAGGATAACCGCAACCGCCGCAGTTTGCGTTCGGCAGTGCATCGGAAATTGCTACTAACCGTGGATCTTGTTCCACATAAAATTTTTTGGCGGCGTAACTTAAAATAACGCCAAACGCCAATCCCATGCCGCCCAAAACGGCGGCGGAAGTTATAATTATACTCATAAGCTAATCAACCCCGAAAATCCCATAAATGCTATAGCCATAAGACCCGTAGAAATCAAGGCTATAGGAAAACCCTTAAACGGTGCTGGGATATTACAATATTCTATTTTTTCTCGAATACTTGCCAATAGGACTATTGCAAGCGTAAAGCCGATTGCCGCGCCCGCCGCATGGACGATTGACAGCACAAAATCTTCGGTAAAGCGGTCTGTGTTGATGATTACCGCACCAATAACAATGCAGTTTGTGGTTATCAGCGGCAGAAAAATGCCCAACGAGCGGTACAGCGTAGGACTTGCTTTTTTCAGATAAACCTCAACCAACTGCACAATACTAGCAATTATCAGGATAAAAACGATATTGGACAAAAACGTGATTTCCAGCGGCATAAGTACAAAGTTAAACACCACAAAACAAGCCGCCGCCGCCAAAACTAGCACAAAAGTAACCGCCGCACCCATTCCGACAGCCGTTTCTATTTTTCGTGAAACGCCAAAAAACGGGCATAATCCCAAAAATTGCGATAGCACAAAATTATTAACAAAAACCGAACTCATAAAAACCAAAAACACCATTGACATTCATAATCCTCCTTTGGCAAACATTAAAACTTTGAAACATCGCCCAAACTCCGCAAGGAGCATTACGGGCTGTATTCAAGCCTTGCCCCGCTTTTCGGGAAACTTGCCAAAACCCCAAAATTTCCCTGCATATTCATTATACGAGATGTTATTATCAAAGTCAAATATTGCTAAAATTTGGAATTTTTAACGATAGGATAAGTTTAGCAAATTTTTTTGCGGTTGTCAACAAAAGTTGTCAACAAAAAATGTCAACAAAAATTGTCAACAAAAAAAGAAACGCAAGAAATTTAGCAAAAAATCCCGTAAAATAAAAATTTGCGGGATTTTTGTGATGGCAACCTAAAGCTACTGCGGTAATTTCCCCAACTTCCTCGGATTGCTCGGGGGTTGGTGGTTGTGAATGGTTGTCTGCAAAATGTTGCTGTAGGGTGTGGTTTTTTTGGGGAAATTCTTTTTGTGCCGCAAACAAGCAATGCAAGAGAGGTTAATTGGTTCTGTCTCTCTAATTCTTCCGCCTGTAGCGTAACGCACGACTGGTTCTTGTGTTAAATTTGGGGGCGGTAAACCATTTTCATAAGCGAAAATATGCGTTGGGTCAAACACATTTAATTGGGTAAAAAAGACTGCGGCAATCAAAATTGCAACCATTGTCTTCTTTGTGAAATTTGTTTTCATAGACTATCCCCTTTCGGATTTTAATTTCTCTGTAAAAAGGGATAAAAAATGTTAGTCGGTAAAATACCGACTAACATTTTGTTATCTTCATTTTGGTTTACTCCTTTTTGCTGGTTTATGTATTGGTGTTCGTGGGCGGAAATTAATCATAGCTAGAACACTCGTTTAACGGTTTTAATTATACACGTATAACTCTGATAGGTCAACATTTTTTTGAAAATAAATTACTCACTAGACATCTTCTAACTGCCTCACACTTTCAACAAACTGGGTTGTATCTTCTTTGGTTAATGTTGCTATTAAGTTCATAGGGTTATTAACATTTGACCAATAAACCTCTACACTTCCATTATCTTTAGGCAGGGCGTGAAGACTTGCATGAGGTCCCGTAAAATTTAGAACATGGAAGATGTTAATATCATTATAGCTAAAAGTTTTTTGGCTAGATACGTTTACAAAGGCTCGCAAAACATTTTTTTTGGTTTCACACAAGCTCCGCTCCCCTAACCTAACAAAAGTTTCGTCGTTTTTCACATAATATGTAGCGTATCCCTCTTCTATAAATTCAATCATAAATTGTGTGTTGCCGAAAGGCAATATTATTTTTTTATCCATGGCGGCTGAACCTCCTTTTCGTTTTTGTAAAATTTCACCGTGTTAGACAGTTTGTTCCAATTTTGATGTATGTGTCTCAATTCATGCGATGTTGTGCATTCGGCAAAAGTACCAGCATTATTGAGAATGTTTTCTATATCTTCCATGTAAGTTAAATCAAAATGGATAAACAGCCCCTTTTTGCACCATTCTTCTATAATAGATATGCTGTATTTTGCCCATTCGTTATCGTATCCAGCCGAGAAAGGGTCGGCAAAATCTGTTAATGTCTTGCCGCCGTATTTTTTGCAGAATTTTTCAAGGTTAGACCCAGCCGAAGGACCGTACACTAAATCGTTGTCTCCAAACCTTAAAATATGCGGGATATTGGCTGTGTGTTCGTAATCGTTGCCATTTTCTTGCTTTAGTTGTTCAAAGAAGTTTGTTTTTTTCATATTCGTTTTGCTATCTCTCTATTTTTGGTTGGGTGTGGGGAGAGGTGTGTTGTTTGAATCTGTTTTTATTATAATATATGTTTGTTGGATATGTCAAATTTTTGGTAATAAATTTTTTCTAGTGAAACCATCGGTTGCCATGTGGGTTTCTGCGAATGCGAAAGGTATGTTGTTCCAGCGTAATGGTATCTCGATTGGGTCGCCTACTGGTCCTACTTCTCCTCGGTCTTGGTCGTCATAGTTGTCTTCTCTGTCAAAGTCATAACATTCCCATTCTCCGCATTCTTCGAATGGTTCGGGGGAGCAGTCTTCTGGTTCTGGTTTTTCTTCGGTGCAGTCTTCTGGTGGGGTTTTGTTTTCAAAGTCTATTTCCGATATAGCCTGTTGCAACTGGCTTTCTCCCTCGCTCCTTGCCCATGCTTGCCAACTAGCTACTGCACCCTCTTCAGTACATTCTAACCCTGTGTCTGATGTGAATTGATTTCCGTATTCTTCCCACGAAATGGTTACTGGCGAAATTTCAGAAACGCAATCTTCGTTAGATATATCTGTTGGGTAGACTGTTTCTGGATCTTTTGTGTCACATTCACCGCCAAACGTGAAAGTAAATTCTGTATAAACTCGCTCTACGTCTTCCATTGATATAGCGGGTTCTGGACATGACACCCAAACGTTCTGTATTCCACCGCCTGTAATCCCCTTTTGTCCGGGCTGCATATTTGGCATATCCATTCCTACTCTAACTGTTACTTCATGTTCTGTACAATCGCCTTCTTGTGGATGTCCTGCTATAAGAAAACCGCCGTCAAATAAATCCATCAATTGGTCGTCGCTTAAGGTATCTATACCTCCAATAGCTGTGCCGAGAGAGGCTGACATTATAAACGCATTATTGCCAGGTGTGCCACCAATTATATCTACCGATAAATTCGGACCCCAACCATTAATGTGAAACGGCTCGGACACAAAAGTCCCCCATTCGTTAGGGGTAGTTGAAGATTGACTTGCAGGATAAACGGCTATGCCTCTACCCCCTACACGTGGCACTATTGAATGCGCCGCCCTAGCGTTCCAGTGCATAGCACCCAGTCGGGCTAAAGCAGCACCTTCTCTAAGGTCTTCTCTATAAAATCGAACGTTTGGTTCAAACTCTTCAAAAAAATACACATCTTCATAGAAATATTCAGGCAAATCCATATATAAATCGCCTACTAATAGTGCAACCGTTTCTGCGTCCAACAATCTTGCATCATCTAAAAGCCGTTGTTGGGCGGTGGTTAAATTTGTATTGGTTGTGCCGTTTAGATAGGCTGTTATTATGCTTGCCTCTCCTAACGTAGGAGAATTTTGGAATATAAAATTTATAGCCGCTGCACTCAATCCACCAATGCCCTCACTACTTCCAAAATCTATTTGAAATGAAGTGCCATTGAGTGGAAATTGAGGCACATTATGGTCTATGCAAACAATATCACAAATTTCTCCATCGACAAATGCTGTACCTACAGAAAATCGCCATGTGCCCTGAAAACCAGTTCTCGAATAGTCTGCGACATTTAACATGGTTTGATTGCGTACGGTCGCTGTTACTGAGGTAGAGCGAGCAAGCCCTCTCGGTTGCGGTATGTTGAAACGCTGGATTGTTTCTTCTAACTGGGAGTCTCGCAAATATTCCTCTAGTGCAGGAAGTGCCTCTGCTAATTCTTCTTCTAAATAGCCAGCTACATATAAAGAACCGTCTGCTAGTATGTGAACTCTTCCTGCCCAAGGTAAATCTACGTAGGGCTGTGTTTCAAATACTTCAAAGTCTACGCCTGGGGTGCGACGATTTGGCATTAGCCACTCAAATTCGTCTTCTGTTTCATACGCTAATGCTAGAGTATTGAATATTAGAGTTTCTTCTGTGTTAATGTCCCTAATCCTTCCACCTGTTGCGTACGGATTATACTCAATTTCTGTGATAAGTGGTGGCAGTAAATCACTTTCATGAGCAAATACCTCTACTTGACTAAAATTTGCGAGATGTGAGAATAGCATTATCACACATAAACTACAAGATGTTAAATTTTTTGCTAATTTGTTTTTCATGTTTGTTGCTCCTTTACTGTGAAATTATAACTTCACAGTAAAGGGGGTGTGTAAGCAAAACCCCCACGATATTATTCATAAAATATCGTGGGGGTTTTTTAGGCTTACTGACCGAAAAATTTCAAAACAGCCATATTGTCAGTATAACCTAACCCAATCAACATTGGGTTTTGTTCTGTTGATTGGTATAGTGAAAACAAATTTCTAAAGTGAGGAAAAGAATTACTGAACAACAAAGAGTACGCTACTGCCTCAACAATACCTGGTAAAAGCAAATCTTCTGTTCGTAACAGTCGTGGAGCACTACCACTTATGTTTTCTGAACCGCGATTTACGTAACCATAACCATCACGTTGTAGTTGCGAAACTTGGTGGGCTACCCTTATTGAAAGACTTTCACCAGTAGGTCTATAGTGTACGCTAGGGATTGTCCTATTCGTTTGGGTATTACGCAAACCGCTAGTTCTGTCGATTAAGCCTGAATCTATAGCATCTTGCCATAAGTCAGCGTGTTCTTGTGCAAAACGGTTTACCCTCCCGTTTATTGCAACTGGACCCATACCTAGTTGTTCACGATAGAATGTAATCAAATCAGATAAGGTTTGGTAAAGATAGGTTATATCTCTGCTACCATATTGCTCTCTTAAACGGAGCAATTCTTCATGGGTTATTGGCGAACCAAAATTAGAGATTACCCAATTTTCTCTAACCTCATGCTGTAATCTACCTAAGTTTCTAAACTCCTGCTCTGTCATCGATAAATCGCTTAACATCTGCATTCCAAGCGGAGTATGTAATGGTGTAATGTCAATGTAAGACAAAAGACCCGCACGGTATTGAGCAATTAGTCTAGTTTCTTCTATTTGTGTCATAAGTTCCCGTAATTGTTCCTCCGAGGGTCTTGCTAAATATGTATTGTGAAAGTCCCAAGCCTCGATTCTTCTTTGGGGTGTTAGGCTATTCCAAATATTCCTTGGCATTCCTGGTGGCGGTTGGTTTGGTGTGGTCGCTAAAATGGGAGTTGTAAGTAAGAATGTAAAAACCAACAAACCTAACATTATTTTTATTTTCATTAAACTTCATCCTTCTTTATTCCGCAAACTTTTTCAACGTCTTTTATCATTATCATTCTCAAGTTGGACGGCGAATCTTCCGCCATAGTACGTACTGCAACTGCTAGGCGTATATCTTCGAAAAGATTGCGTACTCCTCTAGCATTGCCAAACTCTTTAGCATTAGTAATGGTCTTGAAATATTTTTCCAAAATATCATAGGTATCCCAACCGTCATCTTCTAGTTTGTACCCTTTATTGCGAACTATGGTATCAAATATAGCCCACAATTCTGAATCAGTATAATCCTTGAACTCAAAGTGGAACTTTATCCTTGATTTCAATCCAGGATTACTTTCGTTGATTAACTTGTCCATTTCGTCAGTATAACCGGCTAAGATAACGACAAGTTGGTCGCGATATCTTTCCATTGCATCCATTATTAAGTCCAAAGCGACTTTTCCAAAGTCATTTCCAGAATTGGAATCTTGATACAGCATATATGCCTCATCGATAAATAAAACGCCGCCTAAAGATTCCTGCACCACTTTTTCAACTAAAGCCTCCGTATGCCCAACATACCTACCTACTAAATGCTGTTTGGTTACTATGGTTGGCTTATCCTTTTTTACAATCAAATCACACGACTTCAGTAAATTATGTACACGCTCGGCAACGGTTGTTTTACCTGTGCCTGGGTTGCCCTTGAAGACCATATGAAAAGAACCTACATCTACAGTTGGCTTTTTGTTTTTGGCTGAGAATCCTAGCATTTCTTTGTGTTTTGTTACCACATAATCTTCTTTTATATCTTCTTCGCCAACCTCTTCTGCCGATTCTTCCTCTAGCAACTTTTTGAAATACTTGCTAAGAGACTCAAATTCCTTGAATTTTTCTTTTACCTCTTTAAGACCAACTAAATCATTGAGAGTTACAGTTTGGATTTCTAACGGGGGATTTGTGTCTTTCTCCTTTAGACCCTCTAAGTTGACTGTTGTTGTGTTATTGTCTAATTTAACGTTGCACAAAAATTTGCCGTCAACTACATGAAGTTCGCCGTCTATAGCGTAATATACCAGTTGCGGTTTGCTATTATGAGTTTGTTCACCCAGAGGTGCTATTTGTTGAATAAATTTTCCCTCAAATTTTAAGAGTATATCTTTATGGTAGCCATTTGAAAACACCATGCTGACATTGTTGTTTTCAGAAAAAACTACGGTATATCTGGCACTATACCCTTCTACATCTATATGTTCGTTCTACATCTATATGTTCGTGAATTTCCGTGTTGACAGGGAATATATTTACAAAATTATTTTGAAACGACCCTTTTTTATAATAGTTGCCTTTTGGCGAAGTGAACTCACCCTCTATAAAACGATCCATCAGCTTGTAACGGTACATTTCTTCATACTTATTGAACCTTACTTTGTAAGGATAATAGCCCTGCGTTTCAGGTAAAGTCGCAAAAATAAGTTGTTTGATAGGGGATAGGTAAATACTGCCCTTATAAGGCTCGTCGTCAGTTCTCCTATCTTTGCTATGTATTTGAATTTGTGGCATTACTGATTTAGTCGTTAAGTCTAATTGCACCTTACAGATAGGGGTTTCTTTGCCGTCCTCTTCGTTAGTTACAAATTCGTAGTATGGCGAATTTTCCAACTCTTCAGCAAAAGAAAACTGAAATCTTTCCTCGTCATGGTTAGCTTTTATAAGGCGTTTATCGTTGGATAAATAGTTTAGGTTGAACCAACAACTCTTCCCTCTAAACACACTATCGCCACCATAATAAAAACTTTCCTTTATCACTCCATTGTCGACATGAAACGGAGTATCAAAATCAAAAGTACCTTTATATAGTACCTTTGAAGGGTTGTTTGCCTGTCTTATTATGATGTTGTCATATTTCATGTGATTTCCTCCTTAACTCTCAGCATTGTTACGCCGTTTATTTACTTACAGACTCATTATACCATAAATATTGGCAGGAAGAACAGGAAATATTTAACGAAGTTTTTTGGATAAATGCGATGCAGTTTGTGCAAGTTGCACAAATTTGTTTTTGTTTTGGTAAATATTGCTAGTGTTGTTGCAAAAGTTGTTGTTTGAAAATATTTTCCCGTTAAGTATTTGTTAATTTGTGCCGATATACTATGTATAGGAAAAAAATAGACCGACTGCAATCGGTCTAGAAAGGAATGATAATATGTTACAAAAAGTACTTATTACCCTTTTTGCCTTATTTTGGGTAATATCGTTCTCGGCTTTACTTGTTAGTTTGTTTGCACTAAACGTTTGGGTTTTGCCCTACATAATACTTATGTCCGCTGGATTCTCTCTGATTTTTTGCTTGGCTTTAGTATTTTTAGACATTGTACCCCAACTAATCCGCCGCTACAACTAAAGGTTCAACCGTTCTTTTCTTTTTCATAAAACTTTAGTTAGAAAAAAGAACGGTTTGAAAGAAAAATGATAAAGTCTGTTCTTTGCAAATAACCTCAAAACTTGGTTATTTGCAAAGAACATCAATCCTTTCCCTTAATAATCTAGAGTTGTAGTGAACTAGATTGACTAAATCTGACTGACGAGAATTAGTTCTAAACGTAGAAACAATTTGGAACAGGTTGGTGCTGTCCTTGACATACAAAGCCTTTTGAGTCGTATTCAAACAATCAATAATCTGCAAACAGCTTTTTCCAGTCTCTTCGTTAAAAAAACATTTCATATGCTAATGAAAAACTTTGTTTAGCTTTTGTATAAAAGGAGCAACAGCAAACTGTAGCCTAAAATCCTCTGCCTCAAAAATAAGCCTTTTATTATATTCGTCGTGTCTGAATCTTGCTTTCGTACTGCATTATCCCCCCGTTTTTTGCTAAAGGCAAGCCAAGTCAGCCTACTGAAACTATAAGCCGTTCATATCAGTAAAAATATAGTCTTTGATTTCAGCTATACCAATTATCCATTTTCCAGCTTGCATTGCCATTTCCTTACCTACAAACATCAACGGCTTAACAACGTCATAACTTTCTTGCTCATATATTGTGAAAAATAATATTTCAACATCGTAATTTTGGTTAGGGATATATTCTTTTGTTTTACTCACGATTGCTCCAGAGAACAAAAAATCGTCTCCGAAATTAAAAGCGGGTCTCAATTTTTCCCCTTTTTCGTCCCCTTCGTAGGTCTTACCTTCTCTAGTAAACCTAATTTTGGCTTTTGCTTTTAACATAAAATTCCTCCTATAATTTGTGTGCAATGGAAATAATTGAACTATTGAACAAGTCCAAATCTTATTCGTATATAATCACAGTACCCTTACGGAAAATAAACAAGTCCACGACTGTGAAATCCGCTATTCTTTCCAGAATTGATTTATTTACAACTACTTCAAAAACTGCAACAGAAGTTCTTCCGATAGGAGTGTTTGCAAACTTCAAAGTCTCTTCAAAATCTAACCCAAAATACTTTACATTTACGCCTTTCCCAATGGAGAACTTTTCCGTCTTCATAATAGAGTAATATTCTTCTACGCCAACCGCTCTATATAACTTTGTTGTGCTAGGTATTTTAACACATTCTTTTTGTTTTGTGAAGAAACCAGTTGGATGTATTATCACTTTTTATACCACCCCCTTTTTTTAATCTTACCTTTTGTCTGGGTTTGTCAATTAGCGATTATGGCGTTGTTACGCCTTTTATTTTAAGTTTTTTATTATACCATAAATGTTAGCAGGAGGAGCAGAAAATATTTAACAAAATTTATAAAATAAATGTGATAGCCCTTGTGCAACTTGTTTGGGGTGCTGAACTAGCACACCCCCTTTTCGTATTTTAATCTTCTTTTCTGTCTAAAACTGTGGTGTAAAACACATTGGGCTGTGGGGGCGGATTTTGACTACCTATTACAAATTTTACGGTATCCTTCTCCGCAAACCATTCGGAAGTAACACCTGAACCGAGCACCCATAAATCGTCGACAAAAACTATCACTATGTTTGCCCGACTTTACCTTACCCAAAAAGTCGTCAACCTCTTCTATAAAATCTGTAGCCAGCGGAGTAATTCTTGTTACGTTGGGAAATCGAATATCTTTATACTCCATCTCCTTTGGGTCTACAACTAAATAAACACAATCTTGATGCAATGCTGGGTTGAGATTGCCGTCGAATAACTTTCTTACCTCGTGGCTCTTTCCCGAGCCTGTTGTACCTTGAAACCAAATATTTTCAAAATTTATTTGCATAATACACCTCTTTCTGCATTCTAACCCCAATGTGAAAGGAGTTTTAAGTTATGGGTAAAGTTTATCGTGAGATTGAAACATTTATATATGAATTAGTTAAAAATCACTTGTTATTGCAAGTTGACAAAAATCCCGTAGGTGGAGAAAGAAAATACACTACACTAATAAATTAGAATGGCTCAAAATGATACAGTTTACATTCTTATGATTATTTGCGGTTATTCTTTTTGGAGAGGAGACGGATAATAAATATGGTCAACTCGATTTTTATGTAAAGAAATGTGTCTTGTTGAATGTTTCTGATTGTGTTTGTGTTGGTGTTTCCGAAAGAATAATAGGCTCTTCTCTTTTGACTAAATTTTTGATGCCTATTTCTTGGTGGACTAAAAGTTTGTCTTCGTGGTTGTCGATAAAGTAGGTTATATATTCCTTGACAAATAGTTCCATGTTTCTTATTTAGATTAGTGTATTTTCTAGCTTTTTATCAAAAACATCCACAAACACATCATAATCTGCGTTGTTTCTCAACTTACTCCAGTCTCTCAAAGCATTTCCTGTATTGTAATTCCCCGCAACTATCTTAAACTTTTTTGATTTATCTTTTGTAGGAGTTCCAAAAACAGTAGGATAAATAATTTGTAACTTTTGGTGGTCTCCTGTGTCTTGACATCTTTCGTTAGTTCTCTTTAGCTTGTCGTAATCGTCAACCAAATTAATTGCGGCAATGGCAACATGATAACAAGCATAATAAAGCCTACTAACCCTGTCTCGGTCGGTAACAGCGAGTAAATAGCGTTCACAAAGATTAGTCGCTCTGTTTAATTCGGCTTGAAAGTTTTCTTTATGCAAACATATCACGCTCCCTCATTTCTTCTATTGCTCTGCTAATATCTACATCATCTGCCTCAAACTCATGTTCAATCGTCCAAGTTCGTGGCAACATACTTGTATTTAGACGCTCTGTTTTCATTTCTTCGTGATAAAGTATATAGACCTTACAATGAGTATCTGAAAATTGCAATACATAGATAGAGGTAATAATGCCTTTGTTAGCCTCAACAAATTCGTTCACGTACACTTCTTTATTCTTTAACATAGATAAACTCCCCTTTCAAACCTAAAGTTGGAATAATATGCCAACTATCCGTTGACCCTAACTCGTCTTCAAAATATGGAGTTACAAAATCCAAACCCTCAACGGATATTTCCTGCTCCCAATCCACTTCTTCTTTAACCTTGACAAAAATGGTTTTAACAAACCAGCTAGACAAATCCATCACATAATAGTCAATAAAGTTGTCCCCTAAACTCTTGATAAATAACTCTCTTAACCTCTCTGGGTCATATATCGTTTTACTCATAATTGTTGCTTCTTTCTTGGTGTGACTCTAGTAAAAAGAGTACCGTGTTTTTGTTCTCGTCGTCTGAATTGGCTATCACAAGATTTTCCCTTTTATCGCACAATTCTGTAGCAATTTTTCTAGCATCATCTAAAGAATCATGCTTGCTATGCACATTACCTACTAACTTATTGTCAACCCATTCTGTGTCAGTTATAACTGTATAACTTGTTGGATATTCCAAAGTTATACCTCTTACACCTCTTTTTGGGCTTGTTTGTGGAACTTCTTCTGGTTGGGTTTCAAAAGGTTTATTTTGTAGTTCAAATAGTTTCGTATCCGAGCGAAAATGTAGACGAGATAAAATATCCATGCCGATAATTCCGTGATAACGCACATCTTCCCAGTCTAACGCATCTACTTCTAAATCTGGCACAGTTACTATACTGGCTAACACCAATTTTGATATTTTAGTTGTGTCAAAAGCACGTTTTCCTGCTGCCGTATTTTTCTCAGTAGGCCCTTTTGCAAACTTTGTATATCCCAATCGCTGCAGGGTATTTCTAGTTACAGCAGTTTTGGTTGCTCCTGTGTCAATTAAAAGTTGAATTTTCTGAAACTTTTTCGTTGCTCTTGAATGATACAGATAGCAATCAACCAACATTGTGTTACCTAATCCTGTTTTAATATCTTTAACTGGAACTGATATAAACAAATCCAACATCATCTTCCCCTTTCACCATTTTCCACAAACTAATATCTGTATATCCGTTGGAGTCGTCTTCGAACAAATCTCTAATCGTTTGTTCCCCCTCTTTTTCCGTCTCAAACACTGCATACACCTCACACGTGTCGACAAATCCATCTTTATCTTCCGAGTTCACAAATAACACCCATTTTCCAGGGTATATATCGTAAAGGTCTTTCATCTTAAATCTTTTGTTCATTTTGTTGCTCCTCTCTTTTTTATGGTTTTCTTTTGTTTCTGGGTTTTGGGTTTGTCAAGCAGTTATTTGAAAATATTTTTGCGATTTTTTTCAAATTTTCATTTTTTCATTTTATCTCTCTGCGACACGTGCAAGCCTACTTTTTTTCTTGTCATTTGTTTTTGGGGAGATTTTTGCTCAATTTGAAAGTCTCTACAAATGCTAAACCCGAATGTTTTGTTCAACTTTTGCTAAATGGTCTTGGGTGGGCGGTCTACACTTCTTGCTTGTTGATTGACTGGATTTCCAATAGGCGCGTCGTCTTCGTCTTCTTCTGGGATATACACTTCTTGATAATTGTTCTCCTTGTCGAAGAAATAATTATACTTTGTGGAAATTTCATTGAAGTATAACTCGTTTGTGCCAGAATCTAAACAAAATTGCCAATTCTTCAGTACGCTTGCCCCGAGAAGAAAATTGTTTTCTAAAACACCTTGATAATCAGCCGCCAAAACTGGCAGATTTCTGATACACAAATCTCCAAAATGTACATAGTTGAGAGTATAGAGTGTTGCCTTATACTCGCGGCTCCCTATAACAATGTTTTGTTTGTGGTTCTTTTCCTTGCCCCACCTATCAGCCATTTTGAGAGTCCACAAAGTGTTCTGGCTGCCCGTGTCAATAATTGTTAGTAAAGGCTTTGGTCTCAACAAAGGCAATTTGAGACCAATACCTAAATCCACTTTATACCTATGCTGAACAAATTTCATAGGTATTTTATACTTAAAAGTAATTTCTTTCATTTGTAATTCCACCTATCTGCCTTAGTTGAAGGATATGTCCCAGTTCGTAAATAGTCATACGCATAACTTTCCTCTTCTTCCCTTTTTTCCATGTAATCCTCAATGATATTGTAGGCATCTCCACCCTTAGGAATAGCCGCTGCTAAAAAACCCTCGTACCCAGGGTACTTCCTATCAAAATATTTTTCCCAACGCAACATAACCCAGTGATGTTCAAACCTATCAAACATCTCGTCTTCAGTCAATAGCTCTGTGCCTGGGTAAACGAGCAAATCTTTTTCTGTTACTACTTTTTCCATACTATATTCCTCCTTTGATTAACTTACTTACACATTTAATTCTACCACGGTTTTGGGGTTTTGGGTTTTAAGTTGATGCCCAAAACCCCAAAACCTCCCAACCATCACAAACTCCTAAAAACAGGCATTTGCACCCGTGATACTTCCACCAAAACCTCTAAACCTTGCTTTTGTGCAGCTACTGTTAAGTGGTTGGCTATAGCAAGCGATATTTGCACCTCTGTTGCGTAGTGCGTGCCGTCTATTAGTGATATTCCGCTTTCTGCCGCCTCTAGTGCAAAGTGGTGGCCTATGTCGCCTGTAACGTATGTGTCGCATTGTTGGGATATTGCCGCTTGCAATAATTGAGAATTACCCCCGCTGCCGCCGCATATCGCCACCTTTTTTACCAAACTATCCTCGCTGCCCACGTAACGAATATTGGGCAAATTTAGCACAGTTGCCACGTGTTTGGCAAAATGCGGCAAAAGTACACCCTCGCCAAAATCGCCCACCAGCCCTAAAGTGGGATAACCCAGACCTGCCCGTCCGTCAGGTGGGCCTGCCCGTCCGTCAGGCGGGCCTGCCCGTCCGTCAGGTGGGCCTGCCCGTCCGTCAGGCGGGCCTGCCCGTCCGTCAGGCGGGTCGGTCGGCTCTAAAAGGGGCTTTTGGTTTTTTAGCTGTAATAATTCAAAAAGCAACTCGTTTACGCCTTGCGGGGCTACATCTAAGTTGGTGTGGGCGCAAAAATGCCCTATACCGTTGGCTATAAGTGTTATTATTTTTTTGCCCAAAACATTATCGGTTGTAATGCTGTTTACAGGCGGAACGTGCCGTGATATTAGCGGGTGATGCGTAACTATAAAGTCAAATTTATTCTGCACCGCCTCTTCTATTACGGATTCGGTTAAATCGAGGGCGGTTAATATGCGGCTAACTTTTTTTGTCCTATCGCCCACTTGCAATCCAACGTTATCGTTTGCCATTGCCCATTTTTTTGGCGACCACGTCTCCATTGTATCTATTATCCATTGTGTGTCCATTTTCATTGCTCCTTTTGCGTTTTATAATTAAACAACTTCAAAACCGTGGGGCGCCCGCCTGCCGGCGGGCAGGCTGCCCCACACCCCGCAAGGAGCGCGCCCCTCCCGCCTGCCGGCGGGCAGGTGACCCGCTAAACTTTTTAGCAGTAACATTTTAACATAACCCATAAATTTTCACAAGTAAATTTGCACAAAATTCATAAAAATCCCACAAAAAACTTTATGCAATATTTATGAGAATTTATAAATTATCACAAATAACCCAAATTTGCCCGATTTTTTGGGATTGTTTAGTGGTGCAAAATGTTGCGTTTGTGGTGCAATTTTTTAGCAATACCAAAAAACCCCCAAAATATCACGTTTTTTAGCAGAAAAAATTTTTTCGCAAACTATTGACATTTATAAATTAGTATTGCATAATTATACACATACTATGCAAAGTATGCAAAGGAGATTTTTATGTTTGATAATGTTGCAATGGTGCTTGGCGACCCGCACCGAGTTAATCTGCTTATCCGTGGAATGTGGATAACCATACAAATATCGTTAGGGGCTGTAATTTTAGGGCTTATCATAGGTACTATAATGGCGGCGTTTAATATGTCCAATTTAGGATTTACGATTGCGGGTAAAAAAATTCGTCCGCTGCGGATAATTGCTTTTGTGTATTTGGGCGTTATACGTGGCACGCCAGCGGTTACGCAGTTGTTGATTGTTAGCCACACAATATTTGCGGCGGTGCGCGGCGTAAATTTGTGGGTGGGAATAGTTGCACTAGGCATAAATAGCGGTGCATACGTCGCCGAAATTATCCGTGCAGGAATTTTATCCATCGATAAAGGGCAGATGGAGGCAGGGCTGTCGCTTGGTTTTAACAAATATCAGGCAATGTTGTTTATAGTTATGCCGCAAGCAATAAAAAATATTTTGCCAACCTTTATAAACGAGTTTATCGTGCTTATCAAGGAAACCGCCATTGTCGGATTTGTGGGTTTGCAAGATATAAACCGAGTGGGTCAGCTAATAATTGCCCAAACATTCAGCGTTACGCCATTGTTTATAACAGCCGCAATGTATCTTGTGCTAATATCTGTGCTAACGTGGCTGCTTGGCAAGCTAGAGAAAAAAATGCGGACTTCCGATAGAAGATAAAGATAGTAAAGATAGATGGTAAAAAAGGAGCAAACTATGGTAATCAGCGTAAAAAACCTATACTTGCGTTTTGGCAAACTGGAAGTGCTAAAGGGAATAAACCAAGAAATCCGCCAAAACGAAAAAGTAGTTATAATTGGCCCGTCAGGTTCTGGCAAAAGCACGTTTTTGCGAACACTTAACCTGTTAGATAAGCCTTACAAAGGCGAAATTTCTATAAACGGCAAGCATATATTGGATAAACGTACAAATATAAACCTTGTACGCCAAAAAATGGGAATGGTGTTTCAGCAATTCCACTTATTTCCCCATTTGACGGTGCTGGACAACATAACAATAGCACCACGCAAAATAAAAAAAATGCCCCCAACGGAGGCGGAAAAACTAGCCAACACCCTACTAGAAAAAGTGGGTTTATTGGATAAAGTAAACGAATACCCAAGCAAACTTTCTGGCGGCCAAAAGCAGCGCGTAGCAATAGCCCGCGCACTAGCTATGGAGCCCGATGTTATGCTCTTTGACGAGCCAACTTCTGCACTAGACCCCGAAATGGTAGGCGAGGTGCTAGAAGTTATGAAAGCCCTAGCAAAAGACGGCATGACAATGATTGTGGTAACGCACGAAATGGGCTTTGCCCGTGAAGTTGCGTCCAGGGTATTATTCATGGACGACGGCACTATTATAGAGGAGGGATCGCCTACAGAATTATTTGAACAACCCAAACATGAACGTACGCAAGCGTTTTTGGAAAAAATCTTGACGCATTAAATAGACTTGTTCACAAACTAAAAACCGTGGGGCGCTGCCCCACACCCCGCAAGGAGCGCGCCCCTTGACCCGCTAATTTTATATGCTTAAAAGCATTTTGACAAGTCTAATAAACGCAAACGTTCCGTCAAAAAATTTTTTGACACAATGCAAAATTAGCAGTATAATGCAAGATAGTGCCAAAAATCGGCACTCAAAACCTAAAATCCAAAATCTAAACTAATAGAGGGAGAAATATCATGAAAAAAATATTTTTAATAGCAACACTAGCAATTATTAGCGTTTTGGCGTTTGCCGCTTGTGCGGACAACTCGCCGACTGCCGCCGAAACAGGCACAGCAATAGCAGCACTAGACCCAGCCGCCGCCGCACCTAGCAATGACGTTTTAATTATGGGAACTTCCGCCGATTTTCCGCCGTTTGAATTTATCGCAGAGGGCGGCGCGGGTAGACACGGGCATTATGACGGTATTGATGTCGCAATAGCCCTAAGAATAGCCGAACGTGCAGGCCGTGAACTTGTTATTCAAGATTTACCCTTTGACGGCTTGCTAATGGCTCTAAATGCGGGTAGCATCGATTTTATAGCCTCTGGAATGACAATAACCGCAGAACGCCAGCAACAAGTGAATTTTTCTGTGCCCTACTTTGAGGCTATGCAATACATAGTAGTGCAAGCGGGTAACACAGATATAACCAGCGCCGCCGACTTAAATTCCGCAATAGTAGGCGTACAATTAGCAACAACGGGCGATATGTTCGCAACAGAAAACCTCGACAACGAGCCAATCCGCTATAACCGCATAAACGAGGCAATAATGGCACTACGGGCAGGGCAACTTGATGCAATAATAATAGATTCCGCCACGGCACTAATGTTTGCAGGTGCAGCAGGCGATTTAGCTATCGTGCGCGACGATGTAGCCTTTGCTGGCGAACATTACGGCATTGCAACCCGCCACGACGACCCCGAATTAGGGGCAATAATTGACGAAGTTATCACCGAGATGACAGCTGCTGGCGAAATCGAAGCTCTGTTTGCCGAGTTTGCCGAGCTGTTCGCAGAGGAATAATGTTAGGATATTGGCACAACAGATACATGGCAAGTATTTTACGGGGCGACGGCAACCAAGATGTCCGTCGCCCACTACTTAACTTGCCCGTGGCTTTTTTATTGCTGTTTTTAGGCTCGTTGTGCCTTACCGCCTTTGTTTTAGTTGTAATACAACCCAACAGTCTTACAAATACCGCTATTGTCGCCCTTATTTTGGAATCCAATGGGCTGATTTTTTTGTATAATTGGCTGCCCGTTGTTTTAGTGCTGTTTGCCCTGTTTTTTTTAACCGCACGGCTTTCGCTTTCTTGTGGGCTGGCTGGCTTAATTTTTATTTTGCCCGCCGTTGTCAACCGCTTTATGATAGAAATGCGCCACGCACCATTACGCCCGTTGGATTTGTTGCTGGGAATGGAATTTATGGGAATTGCTCGCAGTATTAACATAATAATTTACGTGGCTGTTGCACTTGCTTTGTTGCTTTATGTTACGCTGTTGGTTTTGGCGGTAAAGTTCATAACAAACGGCAAGCCACGTGTCCACACCAGAATAACGGGCTTTTTTACCACAATTATAGCGGCTTTTGTGTTGTTCGTTTTTGTTTACGGCGATACCGCTCGTTACGAGGCGTTGCCAATGTCGGGCAGTCCGTTTAATGCGGTGCATCAGTATCAGTCAAAAGGCTTTATTTACAGCTTTGTTCACGCATTGCACCACAGTAGCATCGAGCAACCGCCCTATTTTGACCAGTTTATCACGCAAATTCAAGCACAAGACAGTTTGCCAACAACAATAGAAAATTCTGCAAACACGCCGCACATAGTTATGATTTTAAGCGAGGCTTTTTCGGATATGCCGCTTAGCCCTGTTATTAATTTTGACGGATTTCCGCACCCCATGCAAAATTTTTTGGAGATACAGCAGGAAACAGCAACAATAACGGGCAGTATTATAGTGCCAAACATAGGCGGCGGCACAGCGGACACAGAATTTGACATACTAACAGGCATAAATTCACGGCGGTTTAGGGGCGTTCCGTATGCGTTTACTATGGTAACAAGACCATTTGCGGGTTTTACAGCTACGTTAAACTATTTGGGTTATCGTGCGGTTGCAATGCACCCTGGCGCGGCTTGGTTTTACAACCGCCAAAATGTCTACCTTTACTTGGGTTTTGAGCAGTTTTTGGCGGAATCAGCTTTTGACGGTGCTAACAATATGCGCGGCGGCTATATCTCGGAAGAACACACAATCGACCGCTTTTTGGAAGAGATTCGTTTTCACATTGACACTTTTCCCACAACGCCGCTATTTTTTAAGGGGATAACCATACAAAACCACGGGCCGTACGATAACAAATACGGCGATATTCCGCTAAATTTCAACCTTAATCCCGATTTTCACGAAACAACCAACTTATCCGCCAACGACCAAAGTTTACTAGCACAATATTTTCACGGAATGTTAGATGTAGATGCGGGTTTGCGGCGGTTGGTGGATTATTTTAGTGCCGAGCAGCAGCCGATAATTTTGGTGTATTACGGCGACCATTTGCCGAGTTTTCCGCTGGCTATTTACGAAAGTTTGATTTTGCCAGATGCCGCAAGCGAGGGCGATGAACTAATCCGCCACAACCGAACGCCGTTTTTAATATGGGCAAATGCGGCGGCACAGCCCATGTTAAACGATATTTATTTGGATAATGTTCAAAATATATCTGCGTTTTATTTGGGGGCAATTTTGCTGGAAATGCTGGGTATATCCGAGCCGTTTGCCGATTTTGCCAACACGCTAAAACTGGATTATCCCGTAATACTAGAGCGGGCTTTTTTGGATAATAACGCCAATGTGCAAGTGTTCAACCCCGCTTACAACCCGCAAATTGGGCTGTTTAACAGTTGGGGCTATTTTAGAATTTCTGGTAGATAAAAATTGTGTTACAAACTTGACACAGCCGCCACACTAATGTACTATAGTTATAGCAGTAATCGTAGTAGCAAATATACTATACTCGAATAACTTAAAAATAAACCGACGTAGGAGAAAACGGGCGGATAATATCCGCCCCTACAATGCCGCCAAACGTAGGGGCGGATATTATCCGCCCGTATTTTTTGAAGTTGTTTGGGTAGCACAATCTAAAAATTAGTTTGGAGGACTGAAAAATGTTGAAAAAGTTCATTAAAATTTTTGTGATGTCAACACTATTTGCTGTGTTATCATATACTCCGCTGTTAGCTAGTGGTTCTATAGAGCAAAACGGCTTTGTTTTTAATACAGTAGGTGGACAAATGACGATAACCGATTTTGTCGGTAGCGGCGGTAACATAGTAATACCGCGGCTTGCGCCTGGCAACGTTCCTGTTATTGCTATCGGTGCGGCAGCCTTTGCCGAAACAGCCGTAACTAGCGTTACTTTTGAATCGCCCAGCAGTATAACCACTATTGCCGAGGGTGCTTTTATGCGTTCGCAACTGAACGCTATAACGTTGCCAAACAGCGTAACTGCTATTGGTCAGTTGGCTTTTGAGGGTAATTATAGGTTGACACAAATTGTTTTGCCTAGCAATTTAGTTTCAATAGGGCAATCCGCCTTTGCTAACACGCCGCTTAGCCAAATAGAAATTCCTGCAACGGTAACAAGCATAGGCAATCAAGCCTTTGCAAACACCGCCCTGCAAACCGCCCATTTTGCCCATTCTAACGGGAATTTTATTGCTACAGGAATGGGAACGGCAATATTTAATAATGTTGCCGCTAATTTTGTTATAACGCATAACCCAAGTGCAATTAATTTTGGTGCAAACTGGTATCCGCCGCACAGGGTAATTGCGACTGGTACAACGCCGTCTAATTGGACTTGGGTGCCGCTTACTGGCAACAACATAATGATAACAGGCTTTGCAGTAGGCTCGCCGCTTGCAACGGCAACCCGCATAGAGATTCCATCGCAAATTGACGGGCTTACCGTGCAAGCTATTCAAACTGGTGCGTTTACCAACCACCCTAACCTGCGCGAGGTTGTCATACCTAGCACAGTAACCAGCATTCAGGCGTGGGCGTTTAGCGATAACCGCCAACTTAGAGAAGTAATTTTTACACACGCAAACGCAAACGTTTTAAGCGTAGTAACCAACGCTTTTACGGGCACTCATGGGGATTTTACCCTTATTTTCCCCGCTAGTTCTGTGGGCTTTACAACGCCCACTTGGAACGGGTTTCCTGCCCGTAGCGATGCCCCTGCCACAACGGCTGGCTGGCTTTGGACCCCGCTGTTTGGCAATAATGTTGCAATAACTGGCTTTGATTCTAGCAGCCCGATTGCAACGGCAACCCGTGTAGACATTCCAGCCCAAATTGACAACCGCAACGTACACACCATTGCTACAGGTGCTTTCACGAACCACCCCAATTTACAAGAAGTTGTTATTCCTAGCACAGTGGCGGTTATTCAAGGGCAAGCCTTTGCTAACAACAGCCAACTTAGAGAGGTTCGGTTTGTTCATCAAAATGGAAATGCTCTCGATCTTGCTCATAATTCGTTTCTTAACGCACACGCTAATTTCACGATAATTTTTCCTGCCACCGCAACAGGCTTTACAACGCCCACTTGGCGCGGGTTTCCTGCACGTAGCGATGCCGCCGCTGTTTACGACTTTTTATGGGCACAACTTGCTGGCAACAACGCTATAATTACAGGCGTTAGGGCAAGCACCGCAACCGCCACGGCAACCCGCATAGAAATTCCAACGCAAATAGACGGGCGTGTTGTGCAAAGTATACAAAACCGTGCTTTTGAAAACCTGCCAAATTTGCGCGAGGTTGTTATTCCAAACACGGTAACAAGCATACAAACACAGGCTTTTTTCAATAACAACCAACTTAGGGAAGTTTTTATGACCCACATGAACGCCAATGTAATAGATGTTTCTACTAGTGCTTTTGTGAGCAATCACGCCGATTTTGCCATTATTTTTAACCCCAACGCAACGGGCTTTACAACGCCCACTTGGCGCGGGTTTCCTGCCCGTAGTAGTGCAACTATTGTTTCCGATTTTTTGTGGGCACAACTTGCTGGCAACAACGCTATAATTACGGGCGTTAGAGCAAACTCTGCAACCGCCACGGCAACCCGCATAGAAATTCCAACGCAAATAGACGGGCGAATTGTGCAAAGTATACAAAACCGTGCTTTTGAAAACCTGCCAAATTTGCACGAGGTTGTTATTCCCAGTACGGTAACAAGTGTGCAAGCACAGGCCTTTTTCAACAACAACCAACTTAGGCAAATTATTTTAACGCACATGAACGCCAACACAATAGATGTCTCCACCACCGCTTTTGTGGGAAATCACGCCGATTTTACCATTATTTTTCCTGCTAATGCAAGCGGTTTTGCAACGCCAACTTGGCGTGGGTTTCCTGCCCGTAGCGATGCCACCGCCGTTTCTGATTGGACGTGGACACCGCTTACTGGCAACAACATAATGATAACGGGCGTTCGGGCGGGTAGCACGTTAGCCGCCGCAACTCGCATAGAAATTCCAACGCAAATAAACGGGCTAACTGTACGCAATATTCAAGGCTGGGCTTTTGACAGGTTGCCCAATTTGCGCGAAGTGGTTATTCCCAACACGATAATTGAGATACAAGCCCGAGCATTCAACGAAAACGCTCAACTTCGAGAAGTGCTGTTTACCCACGAAGACGGCTCTGTTGTGGAACTTTCCGCCACAGCGTTTATGGGCAATCATGCCGATTTTACGATTATTTTCCCGCACGGCTCACGGGGCTTTACAACGCCCACGTGGCACGGGTTTCCCGCACGGCAGGGCGATGCCGATGGCGTTTGGGAATTTACCCCGCTAGGTAGCGGCGTAGATTTAATGATAACGGGCTACACAGGCACGGCAAGCGTGGTTGAAGTACCCGCAACAATAAACAACCGTCCTGTGCGTTATCTTGGCAACGAGGTTTTTCGTGATAACACGCATATAACCGAGATAATTGTCCCCGATACAGTTGTGCATATAGCCGCTAATTTTGTGCTAAATTCGCCCAATTTTAGAACGGCGCGGCTGTTGCATATGCAAGCCGATACGCTGGATATGTCGGGCTTAGCGTTTTCGGGCGTTCATGCGGATTTTACTATCGTTTTTCCCGCAGATGCCGAGGGTTTTACAACGCCTACTTGGGTTGGCTTTCCTGCCCAGCCCGATTTAATTAGAGCCAACTGGGAGTACACAGTTTTGGCGGGCGCGGTTACAATTACGGCGTATTTGGGCAACGATGCCGAGGTTGAAATTCCCGACAGCATAGGCGGAATACCCGTCCGAGTTATCGCAACGGGTGCATTTAGGGATAACGACCACCTTATGAGCGTGATAATTCCCGCAAGTGTAAACACAATCCAGCCGAACGCTTTTCACAACTGTATAAACCTGTATTCCGCCACGCTGTTGCACACAAACGCCAACCAGCTAACCAGTTTTTCGCAAGAATCTTTTGTTGGCGTTGCCCCGCATTTTAGAATTATCTTCCCGACTGGTGCAACGGGCTTTACAACGCCAACTTGGAACGGCTATTTTGCGTTGCCAGAATCAGACGACATGACAACCCGCGAGGGCGATTTTGAGTTTACCATTCGCCGCGAGCCTACTCCTGGTGTGCCTGGCGTTACCCGTGATGTTGTGTTTATTACGGGCTATTTCGGCACACAACAAGAACTTACGCTGCCAACAACGCTGGGCAACTTCCCAGTTGTGGGGCTTGGCGATTTTACTTTCCTGCAAAACCAAACTATCCGCCGCATTACGATTCCCGCAGGAGTTACGATTTTTGGCTATTCCACTTTTGTGGGTGCATCTAATTTGGAAGAAGTGGTATTTTTGCACACCGATGCGGCTGGCATAACGCTTAACCCCAACCTGTTTCGGCTAACTTCCGATGATTTTACCATTTTGTACCCCGTAGGAGCGCCAGGTTTTGCAACGCCGACTTGGCAAGGTTGGCCAGCGCGGCCTAACACGCCATTAACGCCGCAACCGCCCGTTACTTTGCCCGATGTAGTAGAACCGCCAACAACGCCAACTCCGCCCACAACACCAACTCCGCCAACAATTCCGCCAGCACCGCCAACATTGCCAACTTTACTTAACCCGCTAATTAATTCTACTAGAACCTTAGATGCACACAGCCCACTAGTAACTCGGGACGGAATGCTGTTAAGTCCACCAGTTTTCAGGCTAGAGCCGTTTGCACCCAACCCGCAATTTATGACATCGTACGTTATGACAAGGGCAATAGCCGACATTTTGGGCTTGGAGACGGAGTTTCACGCCGCAACCAGTTCGGCAACCTTTAGCGGTTACAATGCCCAAAACTCCTTTATCGTGCTAGAACTTACCATAAACAGCCCCGTAATGCGGGTAAACGGCGTACCCCGTGATGTACGTGCGTCCGCTGGCGTTGTTCCCGCCATTTTACGGGATAGTAGATTTTTTGTACCCGTGCTAGTTTTTCAAGAAGTTTTTGGCGTAACTGTGCAATGGAACGCTGAAAATGCTACGGTTACGGTTAATCCGTAACAAAATTAACGGGTAAACGGGCGACCGTCCCCTGCGTATACTTAGGCTAAATTGGAATGGGAAAACGGGCGACCGTCCCCTGCCCGTCCGGCAGACGGGTCGGTCGCCCGTCCGTTTAATCCCCAATGGTTCAATAAAAATGTACGCAGGTCGGTCGCCCGTTCTCCCGTTTGATTAGATAATCATTAAAATTTACGAAAGAGAGGAATTTTCCATGAAAAAAATAGCCCTTTTGCTTGCTTTATCATTTGTCTTGTTTGGCTACAATGGCGAAATTGAGCCAAATTTAGACGTAATGCCCGTTTTAGAAATTGAAGTTGAAGTTGAAAAAATTGAGAAATTTGAAAAATTTGAAAAATTTGAAAAAATTGAAAAAAACGAAACTGAACCGACCGCCGAAAGCGATTTTGACTTTTACGCTTTGCTTGATGTAGACGATATTTTGCACGACATTGATTTTCTTGTGCAAACGTTGGAGGAAAATTTCCCGTTTATGGGCGTTGTGGAAAGGGCAACTGGCGTTGGCGAGCCGCTTGATAGGCTTAGAGACAGCTTGATTATTCACGCACAGCATGGGCGGTTGTATTCTTTTCAGTTTGAAAATCTTATACGGCAGTATTTTCACGATATATTTTTTTCAAGATTGGCTCATTTGGATATAAACCCCGCATATTTGCCCAGTTTAGAAGACGATTTTTTGGATTTTTTTGATTTTAACCCAGAAATATCTGCACAGCCGACAATTATCGAAGAGGGCAAAATTGCTGTAATACCCGTTAATCCAGCGTTTTTCAATGGTTTCGCCGCTCCTATGAGAGAAATGCAGGAATTACAGCGGTTTATTGCACAAATACAAGGCTACGAGCACGTTATTATCGATTTAACGCATATTGGCGGCGGCTGGCTGCACACTTCCGTTGAAACTTTTATACTTCCAAACTTGCACGAAAACGTGTATATTACGGAGTTTGCGTTTATCACAAGCGGCACATTTCCCCAAAATACGCACCAGGAAAGGTTGGCTATGTCAGAATTTTTCCAGCTAATGGGCGGGTCTAATTTTTTTTGGGGGCGAGAAACAGTTGGCGCACTTGTGCCAGCCGCCGAATTTGCAGAGCAGCATAATCTAGTAAACATGAACACGGGCGATTTGGAAAATTTTGCTTACGGCTTTGTAATTGAGACGTTGTTGCGGTCGACAACTTCGTTTTCAAGACCGTCATTTTTTTCAAGATTGCCGCTGTTGGCGGATAATATTTGGTTTTTGATAAGCCCAAACAACGGCTCGGCGGGTGCGATATTTGCAAATATGGCAAAAGAGGCGGGTTTTACTTTGGTTGGCGAACAAACTAGCCATTGGAACAGCGACGGACGGGCGTTTTTTGAACTACCCCGCACGGGGCATATAATTTCAATGGACACATTCTACATAACCGACAACACAGGCCGCAACATAGAAGAATTTCCCCCAGAGCCGCATTATTTCAACCGCCCAGGCATGGACGCATTGCAAACTA
>JGI24700J35501_10930839_pt1 | contig 26961 bp, 25 predicted proteins | sample TergutTh196P1_FD_35501 | JGI IMG/M metagenome (IMG submission 35501)
CCAGCCGCCAGCCGCCAGCCGCCAGCCGCCAGCCGCCTAAAAAATTATGATCAAAATCGCGGTTTTGTCAAGCCCCCGGCGAAGCAAATAGCGAAAAAAACGATTATTTTCCTCAAAAAAAAACCGCCTTGGGGCGAGGTCTTTTTGGCCGGCATTAACCTGTGTGATAAACGGCGGGCAAGCCCCGTCTTTTTGATAAACAAGCAAGTACAAGGAGAGAAGAGATGAAGAAAAAGAAGAACGCCGGCCTTTTGGCCGCGATTGCCGCCCTTGCCGGGCTGGCCGTTATGGCCTGCAGTTGGTATGCCGCCGAGCTTCCGCCGCCGCCGCCCGCCTTTGAAAGCATGGTAGACCATGTGTGGATACCCGGCGGAACCTTCACGATGGGCAGCCCTGAGGAAGAGGGCGGTAACACTAACGAGCGGCCGCAGAGGCAGGTAACGATAAGCCAAGGCTTTTGGATGGGCGTGTACCCCGTAACGCGAGGGCAGTGGGAGGCGGTAATGGGTAGCGACCCCAGTTGGCACACCGGGAACCCAGCCGCCGGCGAGACGGGCTTGCGGCCAGTAACGAATGTAAGCTGGTACGACGCGCTTGTGTTCGCGAACCGGCTAAGCGTAATGGACGGGCTTGAGCCGGCGTACAGTATAAACGGCAGCACAGACCCCGACTCCGAGGAGTGGGGAACTGTTCCGACGGCTAACAACGCGGCATGGAACGCGGTGCTAGTAGTGGAAGGCTCCAACGGGTGGCGGCTGCCTACGGAGGCGCAGTGGGAGTTTGCGGCCAGGGCCGGGACGGAGACGGCGTTCAGCAACGGGGTGGATGTGGATGACTGGAGCAACCTCGACCCCGAGGTGGAGAGTAGCATTCGCGAGATAGCTTGGTTTGCGGGAGCCCCGGGCGGCAATATGACCCGGCAGGTGGGGCAGTTGGCCGCCAACGGCAACGGCCTGCACGATATGCACGGGAACGTGTGGGAGTGGGTGTGGGACAGGTCGGGAACGTACCCCGCCCAAGCCCAGACCGACCCCCAAGGCGCGTCCTCCGGGTCTTTCCGCGTGAGTCGCGGCGGTAGCTGTTTCCTTTCGGCGCAGAGTGCCCGGTCCGCTGTCCGCGGCAGCGTCAACCCGTTCGGCCGGAGCAGCGAGCAGGGTGTCCGGCTTGTCCGCCCCTAGTTTCCAAGCTCAAGTCCGGCAAGCCTAGCGGAATGCCCGACCGCCGCCGGGGGCGGCGGTTTAACTGGGGCGGGAAGCCGGGCGAAAAGCCCTCGCTAAAAGGGCATGGAGCGGCCGGGCACCGGGGGCCGCATTCGGGGGTGCAGGGGGGCAAGCCCCCCTGCAAAAATTTACCGCCGGCCGCCTTGCGGTTAGCTAAAACTAACCGCAAGGCCTCGCGGTTTAAAACCTTCCCTTCTTCCCTTTGTGCCTCCGTGCCTTTGTGCCTTTGTGTGAGCATATTCCGAACCTTCGCGCCCCCGTGTGCTGCATCCCCCGGTGAAAAATCTTTTCGGTTTTGTGGAAAAAGCGTTTTTACCAGTTGAAACTTTTTCGGCTTTGCTGTATCCTTAAAATCTGCCGGCATGGGGAGCTGATTTGCCGGCAGGCGCTCGCTTCAAAACTAACTTAGCCTTAAAGTTGCGGCAGGAAAGGGTCGATAACTGAAATGTAGTTGTTTCAAAATTTTGCAATTGAGAGCAGCGCGATAAACTGAAACAGTTGTACTTGGGAGGGGAAACTGAAAATGCCATTAAACAACCGGCGAATAATCTTTGCTTTCTGTCTCGCGGCCGCGCTCGCTTTTGCGTTTGCGTTCGCTTCCGCGCCCGCCTTCGCGCAGGACTTTTCCGAACCTGCGCCCGAGCCTGTCCTCGCGCCGGCACCCGCCGCGCCGGCCTTGGAAATTGACCCCATACTGGCGGCGGAGCAGGCCATCATTTTGGACGCAGCCCCCTCGGTGGCAATGCCGGCCGCGCCGGCCACCACAGGAGTAATCCTTAGAATGGTGCTTACGCTCGTGCTTGTCGCGCTGGCCGTGTACGGAATAGTTTTTTTCATGAAACGCGCCGGCCGCAGAACAGAGGCCAGCGACCCCTTCCTTAAAATACTGGCCAGCGCGAACCTTGGCGCGAACCGCCACGCCCATGTTGTCTCCGTAGGCTCCAAGGCCTGGCTTTTGGGCGCAAGCGAAGGCGGCGTAAGCCTGATCGGTGAAATTGACGACAAAGACGTATTGGACGCAATGTTCCGCGAGGACGCTCGAAAGTCCAGCCAGACGGCGCAGACACGCCTGCCCGATTTTAAGGCCGCCTTGAGCCGCTTCGGGGCGCAAGCCGGCGCGGCTCCAAGCGCGGAAAACATCCGCAAGTACAGCGAAAGGCTGAAGGGGATGTAATGTGAAAAAAATAGCCCTGTTTGCTTTTTTGGCCTTTTTCGCGCTTGCATACGCCGGCGCACAAGATGTGCCCTTTCCCGGACTAGCCGTCCCTGGCACGACGGATATGCCGGCCGCGCCCTCCCCGCCGGTGATCCCCTTTTTGGACTTTACCGTGCGAAGCCCAGAGTCCGGGGCAGAAGTGGCCTTTTCCCTGCAATTGCTTCTATTGTTAAGCGTGCTTACCCTGGCTCCCAGCATCGTTCTTTTGATGACCAGCTTTTTGCGCATCTCGATCGTGCTTGACTTTGTAAAAAGAGCGCTCGCGCTGCAGCAGGTGCCGCCCAACCAAGTCATCATGGGCATAGCCTTTTTCCTTACGATTTTTGTAATGTGGCCAACCTTTACGACCATTTACGAGAACTCCATAGGGCCGCTGGCCGCCGGGGAAATTTCGGTGGAAACCGCCTACAGGGAGGCCGAAGCCCCCTTGCGCCTCTTCATGTACAGGCAGATGTCGGGCAACCCGGAAAACATCATGCTTTTTATGGCCATGCAGGACCTTGAGCGGCCGAACACCCTGGCCGACGTGCCGACCCATATCTTAATCCCGGCCTTTATTTTGAACGAGCTTACGATAGCGTTTAAGATTGGGATACTGCTCTTTGTCCCGTTCATTGTAATTGACATGGTCGTGGCAAGCGCGCTTATGTCTATGGGTATGATCATGCTGCCGCCGGTCATGATTTCCATGCCCTTCAAGCTGATTCTGTTTGTTCTGGTTGACGGATGGTCGCTTTTGACCGAGCAATTGATGCGTTCATTCATGTAGGAGGGAAGTTATGAGTTTGGGCGAAGCTACTGCCATATTGCGCTTCGGGGTTATACACGTTTTGCTGATTGCCAGCCCCCTTTTGCTGTCGGCGCTTTTGGTCGGCCTTATCATCGCCATTTTGCAGGCGACAACCTCGATTCAGGAGCAGACGCTGACCTTCGTGCCGAAGGTGTTCACGATAATGCTCATTCTGGCCTTCTTGGGCGGCTGGATGTTCACGACAATGGGGCAGTTTACAACCGAGCTTTTCTTGCGCATCCCGGACATGGCAAGGTAAAAGGAGAAAACAGGGGTTAGGGCGTGGTAAACAGCGAGACGTTGCAAGCAATTTTAGCCTTCGGGCCGGTATTCCTCTTAATAGCCGCAAGGGCCTTCGCCATGCTGCAGACCGCTCCCATAATTTCTTCGGAGGGCGTGCCGGCGGTGGTGCGCATAACCTTGGCCGGCTTTGCCGCCTTTGCCGCCATGCCCACAGCCGAAGTGTTTTTCGCCCCAGGGCAGCCGGGCACGGGCTTTGCCGCCCTTATAAACGGCGCGACAGGCGATTTGCGCTGGGAGCCTTTCAGTCTGGCCTTTCTCTTGTTGCTTGTAGGCGAGGCGACAATCGGCATAATTACCGGGTTTTTCCTTACGATAATACTTGCGACCTTTGCCACCGCCGGGCAGTTTTTCTCGCTTCAGATGGGGCTTGCGGCCTCGGAAACCTTCGACCCGCTCTCCCAGATAGAAAACCCGCTCATGGGGCAGTTCCTGAACCTTGTCGCCATGCTCGTCTTTATTACCATTGGCGGGCTTCAGCACCTGTTTTTGGGCTTTTGGAGGTCGGTGCAGACGATAAACATCCTGCACCTGCTGGAAGGCCGGGAAGCGGTGGTAAGCATGATGGCCGCAGGCCTTGCCATGCTTTTTCTGGACGCAATCGTAATTTCCCTGCCCATTTTGGGCACGCTGTTTTTGACATCCCTTACCACGGGGCTTATATCAAAAGCGGCCCCGCAGATCAACATCCTTTCGGAAGGTTTTCCCATCTCGATACTGACGGCCTATGTCGTCATTGTCGCCGCCCTTCCGTTTATGACCGAAACCTTTGCCGGAATAATCAACGCCGGCTTTGGCACTCTGGAAAGCCTGTTTATCCAGATTGGCCAGCCCATTACGGGCGGGGACGGGTTCTGATATGAAGCGGATTCAGGATGCGGCCTTGCGGCGGGGAGCCGGGCGGCCGGGCGGCGGCTGGGAAACTGGGCGGGCGGGCAGCCCCTCCTTCATACACCTTCAGTGGTTCAGCGACGCGGGAGGGGACGCGGACGACCCGGCCTCCGGCAAGACCGAACAGCCCACCGACCACAAGCTGCGCAAGCTGCGCGAGGAAGGCCAGATCGCCAAAAGCCAGGAGCTGATCGGGGCAATCTCCCTGTTTCTGCCGGCGCTTCTCATTTTGTTCATGGCTCCCTTCATGCTGCGCGTCTGCGTGGAGATGCTGCGCTTCTTTTACCTGCGCGCCGTCGAGCTTGACCCGACAATGGACAGGCAGATCGTCTTGAATGTTTTCCGTTATTTTGCAATACTGGCGCTGCCGATCCTGGCCGTGGCCGTGGTCGGGGCGATTTTCTCGAACATGATACAGGTCGGCTTTATGTTCGCGACAAAGCCGATAACGCCGGAATTTTCAAAGGTGGTTCCGCGTTTCGGCCAGTATTTCAAGCGCATTTTTTCGGTGGAGGGCATCTACAACTTTCTGAAATCGATTTTCAAGATGCTCATTGTGGGCGGCGTGGCCTATTCGCAAATCCGGGGGGAGTTTGAAACCCTTGTAAACCTTCAGCGGGCCGGCCTTTGGCTGGGCATAACCACGGTGTCGTGGATCGCGATCAGAATGATGATAATTGTCGCGCTTCTGCTTGTCGTATTGGCCATTCCCGATTATTTGTTCCAGAGATGGCGTTTCCGGGAACGGAACAAGATGGCGCGGCACGAAATAAAGGAAGAGTTCAAGCAGTACGAGGGCGACCCGCAGATTGCCGGGCGCATACGAAGTCGTTTCCGCGATCTTTTGCGGCAGAACGTGGCGGCCGTGGTTCCCAAGGCGGATGTGGTAATAACAAACCCGACCCACCTTGCGATAGCCCTTGAGTACGACGGGGTAAACCCGGACGGCCCTATGATAAGCGCGATAGGGGCGGACGAGCTTGCCGCCAGAATAAGGAAGATTGCCGAGGCGAGCGGGGTTCCCATTGTGGAAAACAAGCCGCTTGCCTGGATGCTCTACGACAACGCCAAGGTGGGCGACATTATCCCCCCCCAGTGCATGGCGGCTGTGGCGAATGTGTTTATAAGCGTCATGGGCATAAACGAGGCGCGCCGGAAAAAGGCCGCCGAGGAAGCGGCGCGTGCGGCGGACGAAGCGGCTTCTGCCGGGGAGGATTTGTGATGAGGAGGATTTATGGCTGATGTAGCGCGTGCCGGCGGCGGCGAGAAAAACGACTCCCGCGGGCCTTTGACGATTTTTAGGGAAAGCTTCCCGGCCATAGCCGTAGTAACGGTCGTTGTCATGGTTATCTTCCCCATGCCCACCTGGATGCTGGACACTCTCCTTGCGCTGAACCTTGTTTTCGCGCTCCTTGTGCTTTTGATCGTAATTTACACGCAAAAGCCCACGGAGTTCAGCCTCTTCCCCACGATGCTCTTGGTGGCCACGGTCTTCTCGCTCGCGCTGAACGTCTCTTCCACAAGGCTCATCCTCACTCTGGGGCCGGCCTTTGACGGGCGCATGATTCTGGCCTTTTCCCGCTTTGTCGTCGGCACGGCCGGGAACGAGGGCATCGTCGTCGGCTTTATCATCTTTATCATGATTATCGCTGTGCAGGTTGTCGTCATTACAAAGGGAGCGACCCGTGTCGCCGAAGTCGCCGCTCGCTTTACCTTGGACGCTATGTCGGTCAGGTACATGGCCATAGAGACCGAATACTCCCAAGGGGCTATTTCAGAGGAAGAAGCCAAAAGGCAGAAGGAGCAGGTGCGAAAAGAGGCCGACTTTTACGGTTCGATGGACGGCGCAAGCAAGTTTATCTCCGGGAACGTCAAGATCGGCATTTTTGTCATTGTCATAAACATTATAGGCGGGGTCATTATCGGCATGGCCATTCAGGGGTTGCCTTTCGGCATGGCCGTCCAGCACTTTGTAACGCTGTGCATTGGCGACGGGCTTGTAAACCAGCTTCCGGCGCTTTTGATTTCTACCGCTATGGGTATTGTCGTAACAAGGGCGGCGGCCACGGGCGTTCTCCACGAGCAGGTGGAAGACCAGATTTTTTCCCGGAACACCCTTGTTTACTGGATTTGCGCAGGCGTTATGGTCTTTCTGGCCATGCTGCCGGGCTTTCCTTGGTACGTTCTTTTGCCCATTGCCGCGCTTTTGGCCGCTCACGCCTTCCGGCTTAAACGCAAGCAGCAAAGGGAGGCAAATTTTTCCGCGATGATGAGCACGACGAGGGAGAAAAAAGAAGAAAAGCCTGTGGAGATTTCCCCGGTTGTGCCCTTGGACTCCATGTCCCTTGAGCTTGGCTACGGGCTTATTCCCCTTGTTGACAAGGAAAAGGGGGCGGAGCTTTTGGAGCGTGTCCAGGGGGTGCGCCGGCAGTCCGCGCTTGATTTGGGGCTTGTCATTCCCAAGGTGCGCATTATCGACAACATGGCGCTTGAGCCTTCCGACTACTGCTTCAAAATTAAGGGCGTGGATGCCGGCAGGGGGAAAATTCGCATGGGTTACTATCTTTGCATAAACCCCGGCATGGTAGTAAACGAGCTTCCTGGCGAGAAAACGGTAGACCCGGTTTTTGGTCTGCCGGCTGTCTGGATTGACCACGACAGGCGCGACGAGGCCGAACGGGCGGGCTACAATGTCATTGACCCGCCTTCGATAATTGCCACGCATCTTACCGAGATTATCCGGCGCAACGGCGCGGATATTCTAGGCCAGCAAAATGTCCAGGCCATTCTTGACGAGCTTCGCAAGGAATACCCGGCTGTCGTGGACGAGGTGCTGAAAGAGGGCAGGGGACTGCGGATTGCGGAAATCCAGAAAATTTTGCAGGGGCTTTTGCGCGAGCGGGTTTCGATCCGCAACATGGTTTCAATTCTGGAAGCGATCGCCGACTATGCGCCTTCTTCAAAAAACATCTGGTTCCTTACGGAAAAGGCGCGCCAGGCCATTGCAAGCCAAATCTGCCGGCAGTATGCCGACGACGACAGGCGGCTGAGGGTGCTTACGATAGACCCTGTTTTGGAGCAGAAGCTGATCGACAGCAAGTACGAATCGGCCTCGGGGGTTGTCTCGGCGCTTGATCCGCCCAGTCAAAAAATATGGATAAGGGCGGTTGCCAAGGCGGTAAGCGCGGTAAAAAACGCAGGCTGGATGCCGGTAATCCTGTGCTCGGAGCCGGCGCGTTTCCTTGTGAAAAATTCCACGGAAAGGGAGTTGCCGGACTTGGCCGTTCTTTCCGTGCCGGAAATTGTCCAGGACGTTTTCCCAGAGGCTGTCGGCGTTATACGGCCGGACGAACAGGACAGGGCGGTGTAAAGTATGGAAATGTACGTTGAAAGGGGCTTGAGCAAAAAAGACTGCGAGCAACAGATTATGCAAAAATACGGAGACAAACCCTTTCAAATTCTGGAAATCAAGCCTGTGAAAATCGGCGGCTTTTTGGGACTGGGCGGCAAGGACGGGGTCGAGGTGGGTTTCATTTTTACCGTCGTCCCCAAAGCGCCCCCAAGCCCCGCCCAGTCGCTTTACACATTCCCCCCGCCACCGGCCAAGCCGGCGGCCGAGCGGGAATCGCAGATTGATTTTGAAAAGGCCAAAAGCGAGATTCTTGCCCTGGCCAAAAGCACCCCGTCTGCCGTCGCCGCAAAGGAGGCCGAAAAAAAACAGCTCCAGATGATGGAGTCGCTTGTGGAGGGCATGGCGGAGCTAAAGGAAAAAATTGAAAGCGGCGGGGCAAAAACCGACGAGCATCCCTCTTTTGCCGAGGCCGCCCGGCGTTTGCGGCTGAACGAGTTTTCGCAAAGCTACACCGAAAAAATGCTGGAGCGTATGCGCAAGGAGCTTCCCACCGAAACGCTTGACAATTTCGACGCAGTCCAAGAGCGCCTTCTGGAATGGATTGGCGAGAGCATCAATATATACGAGGAGCCGGTAAGAAGGGGCAAGGCAAGGCGCGCCAGGGTGATGGTGCTAATTGGCCCCACGGGTGTGGGAAAAACCACGACTATAGCCAAGCTTGCCGCCGGCTACGGTTTTTATCAGAGCAAAAGGGTCTCTATCAGAATGATAACGATAGACCAGTACAGGATAGGCGCGATAGAACAGCTTGAGGCCTTTGGAAAAATCATGGAGATACCGGTTTCCTGCCCCAACAACAAGCTGGAGCTGGAAAACGAGATCGAAAATTATATTGACGCGACAGACCTCTTCCTTGTGGACACCTTCGGGGAAAGCCCGAAAGATTCGGCAAAGCTCTTGGAAATGCAGGAGTTTTTAACCGGCTGTCCCAGATACGCCGAGTACCACTTGGCTTTTTCGGCAAGCACGAAAAACTGCGACATGGAAGAAATTCTGCGCCGCTTTGACGCTTTCGACTACCGGTCGGTAGTGCTTACAAAATGGGACGAAACAAACCATATAGGCAATGTGATTTCCGCGCTGGCGGAAAAAGGAAAATCAATATCTTTTATAACGGACGGGCAAGAGGCTCTTCCGAAAAATATAAAAAAAGCGAGCGTTTTGCGCTTTCTTACAAACCTTGAAGATTTCAAGGTGAACCGCGAAAAAATACAAGAACGCTTTCCTGAAGGCGGGGCCGATCAGGCCCAATGGGGCTGAATGAATGAAAGACCAAGCTGAAAAACTGCGGGAAATGATGAGGCAGGTAAGAGAGGACTCTCAAGAATTTTCCGACGAAGATGCGGCGGCGGCTGGATACGGGAGCGGCGGCGGCAAGGCGCGTATAATAACGGTAACATCCGGCAAGGGCGGGGTGGGCAAGACAAACCTCTCGATAAACATGGCTATCGGTTTTTCCAGAATCGGGAAAAAGGTGGTGGTCATGGACGCGGACTTGGGGCTTGCCAATGTCAACGTAATGCTGAACATCGTGCCCAAGTACAACCTTTTCCATGTAATTCGCAAAGAAAAAACCATAAAGGAAATAACGCTGGAAACGGAGTTCGGCATTTCTATCGTGCCGGGAGCTTCGGGCTTTGCCCAGATTGCAAATATGCGCGAAGATCAAAGAAGGGGCTTTATAGAAGAGCTTGACACGCTTTCAAGTGCCGATATTATAATAATAGACACAAGCGCCGGCGTATCAAGCAATGTTCTGGATTTTATAGCCGCCGCAGACGACGCGGTAATTATAACGACCCCGGAGCCGACCTCGATTACGGACGCTTACGGCATTATCAAGATTTTAGCGAGCGACAGCGAGTACGACACGCTGAACATGGGGCTTAAGCTTGTCGTAAACCGGGCGCGCAACGCATCGGTGGCCAAGGAGGTGTCCGACAGGATGATAAGGATTGCCGGGCAGTTTCTGAACCTTAAACTTGACTATCTGGGTTTTGTTTATGACGATCCGGCTGTGTCCCAGGCTGTTTTGCGGCAAAGGCCCTTTATGGTAATGGACCCTAAGTGCAAGGCCGGCATCTGCGTCCAGCATCTTGTGGAACGCATGGATAAAAACAAGCCCTTGGAATCGGCCGGTTTTTCCGGTATGCTTAAAAGGCTTTTCGGCCTTAACCGCAAATAGGGTGGGGTAAAGAGGGGAAAGGGGAAGTTTTATGAACTTAAAATGGGGAATTTTTGCCGGTCTTTGCGCGCTGGCCGTTTCATTTTTTATCGGACTTATTAGCAATGTCAATATAGCCGCCGTCATTGTCCGGGCGCTTATTTTCGGCGTGGTCTTTTTCGCAATTGCCTGCGGGATTTGGATTGCGATAAACAGCTTTTTCCCGGACTTGCTGGATGTCTTTCAGCGCGACGAAGAGCCGCCTATTGACAGCTTTGCCGCCGTAGGCTCCAAAATTGACATAACCGTTGACAGCGACAACTTTGCCGCGCCAGAAAAGTTTTCAAAAGGAAACAAGCCCCCGGAGATGGGCAATATTGAATCGCTTCTTTCAAAAAATCAGACGGATTCCCCCTTTTCCGGCGGATCGGCTTTCGATGCGGGGGCGGCTTTTGGCGGAGGGGCGGCTTTCGGCGGCTCCGATTCCGCAGGCCTTGCCAGCGACCCGGAGCTTGGCGGCGGGCCGTCTCCTATCGAGATTGACTTTGGCGGCTCTGCCGCCTCTTCTTCCCCGCCCTCGCCCGGCCTCGCTGATTTTGGCGGCATGGAAGACCTTGGATCGGCCGGATTGCCCCCTAGCGCTATAGACCAAGGCGCAGAAAACGGCTATAATAAAGATGCGGGGGCAAAAGGGCAGGGCATGATCGATTTTGACGCTATCGAGATGTCTCCCTTAAAAAGCTCTTCCGCGCCGGCCAAAGGCGGCGCGCCAGAGGCCTCTAAGGAAAGCGTCCACAGCGACTTGGACGGCTTGCCGGACTTGGAATCAATGTCAGGCTCTTTTTCCAGCGCCGATTACAGCCCTTCTTCCGAGACGGAAAGTTCGGGAAGGGATGCCGGCGGCGGCAAAAGGGGCGGGGATATCAATCTGGCCGCCAATTTTTCCCCGAGCGATCTGGCTCAGGGTATAAAAACAGCATTAGCAAAGGATAAAATATAAGGAATTTGGGAATGCCGGAACAAAAAACAGAAGAGGAACTCTGGCAGCAGTACCGCAAAACGCGGGACCCCGCAATTCGTGAGGCCTTTATAAAACAATACGCCCCCTTGGTAAAATACGCGGCAGGCAAGGTCGCCGTGGGTATGCCGCAAAACGTGGAATTCGACGATCTTGTGGGCTTCGGGGTTTTCGGTCTTATCGACGCGATCGACAAGTACGACCCGGAGAAAAACGTCAAGTTTAAGACTTACGCCGTAACCCGCATTCGCGGGGCTATTTTCGACGAACTGCGCCAGATTGACTGGGTTCCCCGCTCCGTGCGGCAGAAAACCCGCGAGATAGAGGCCGCCATTTCCACGCTGGAGGCGCAGCTTGGCAGGACGGCCACCGATCAGGAGGTCGCAAAGGCGCTGGGGCTGGACGAGGCCGAATACTTCAAGGTCATTCAAAAGGTGTCGGGAACCTCGATTATCTCTCTTAACGAGCTTTGGTACTCTAGCGATGAAAACGACAAGGTTTCCATTGTTGACAGCATAGAATCGCCTTCCAGCCTTAATCCCGACGTAATGGTTGTAAACGAAGAAATTCGCCGGGTAATCGTGGAGGCTATAAACGAGTTGCCGGACAAGGAAAAAAAGATTCTGGTTCTTTATTACTATGAAGATTTAACCCTAAAGGATATTGGACGGGTGCTGGAAGTTACCGAGTCCAGGGTATCCCAGCTTCACACTAAGGCCATTGCGCACCTTAGGGCAAAGCTGACAAACATTCGCAAGGGCATTGTATGATCGATTTCGCCATGTTACAGCAAATCATTAAAGAAGATTTGGAAGATGACCGCGCTCTCAAATTCGTTGACGTGGCCGCCCCAAGTCTGGAAGCGGCGGTGGCCGAAGCCGCCCAGCTTTTGAACATTCCCCCTTTCCGCGTGGAGTATGAAGTTACATACAGGGGCTTTGCCGGCTTTGTGGGCGTGGGTATGACCGACTGGAAGATTCGCGCTTACGAAAAGCTCTTAAAAAAGAAATCGAGGGCCAAAAGCCGCTTTCAGGTTTCCGGCGAGTCTTCCGAAGAAGCCCTTAGCAAAAACAAAGACGGGGACTTTTTCATACAGCTTAGGACGGCCGGGGCCTTCCTTAAGGTTGTGCCGCCTGTCGGAAACGGCAGCAAAGCGTCCGAACAGCTTGCCATGCTCTACCTTAACGACAGGGGGGCGGTGAACATTGACACGGAGCTTGTCAAAAAGGTTGTCCAAGAGTCGGCCGGCGAATACTTTAGGGTTGCCGACTATCAATACGATCTTATGAACAACACTATGGCGAGCATCGAGATGGACCCAAGCGAAATGAAGGCCACGATGACCGTAACGCGCCCTGGAAAGGGCGGCTGCGATATGACGGGCGAAGAATACATCGACTTTTGCAAAAGCAACAAGCTGTACAGCGGTATCAAAGAAGATTTTTTAATGGCCTTTGCCGACAAGCCTGTCTACGGCGAAAAGGTGGAGGTTGCCTTGGGCAAGCCGCCTGTTAACGGCAAGGACGCCTACATCCAATTCAATTTTGAAACCGAAGCGAACAAGGTGCGTCTTAAAGAGGGCAAAGACGGGCGTGTTGACTTTAAAGAACTCAACATTATAAAAAACGTGGTGCAGAACCAAATTTTGGCGACAAAAATCCCGGCGGAAAAGGGCGAGGCGGGCCTTACCCTTACCAGCAGGATGCTGACGGCAACGGACGGCAAAGATATCGATATGCCTTTGGGCGAAAATACCACCCTTGGCGAGGGCGGCGATACCATTGTTGCGGAAATTAACGGGCAGGTTATGTTGCTGAACGGCCTTATCTGCGTGGAGCCTGTTTACACGGTCGAAGGCGATGTTGACTTGGGAACCGGGAACATTCTTTTCCTTGGCAGTGTCGTTGTAAAGGGCAACGTGGAAGACGGCTTTACGGTAAAGGCCACGGGCAACATCGTGGTGCACGGCCTTGTTTCAAAGGCGGAGCTTGAAGCCGAAGGCGACATCACTATCCACCAGGGGGTGAACGCCAAGGGCGGCGGCATGATAAAGGCCGGGAAAAACGTTTACGCGAAATTTTTGGAAAACGCAACCGTGTCGGCGGGGGATTCTGTGGCCGCCGAAGAAAGCATTGTCAACTCCCAAGTTGACGCGCTTAACAAGATTTACTGCAACGGCAAAAAGGCCGCCATAATCGGCGGGCATCTTCGCGCCCGTGAAGAAATTAGCGCGAAGACTATCGGCAACGCCTCCAGCGGGACGGAAACCATTTGCGAGGTGGGTTATGATCCGGCCAGCAAAAAGGAGCTTGTAAGCCTTTTTGAAGTGAAAAAGGATTTGACTGTCGAGCTTGAGCAGGTCAAGCTGGAGATGATCACGCTTCAGAATATTAAAAAACAGCGCAAGTCTCTGCCGCCCGATAAGGAAACCCAATTGCAGGGGTATCTGGAACGCCGGCAGATTCTAATGGAAGACTTAAAGAAAAATTCCGAGAAGATCGATAAGCTGGAAGAGTATTTGCGGGAGCTTAAAACATCCGGAACGGTGTCGGCTTCTGTAAGTGTGTTTCCCGGCGCAATCATAAGCATCCGCGATGTAAAGGAAGCGGTGAGCAATGAATACAAATCGGTTACTTTTTTGCTGGATAACGATCTTGTGCGCGTAAAGCCGTACAAGGAGTCCGACGAGGGTTAAGCGGTTCTATTAAGGGGGAAAAATGCCGGTTCAACCTATGGACCTTCAGGTTATGTTTACTCAGGTGGACAAAGTTGGCAAGGCTCAGCTTGCCCAGCAGGACGGGCAAACATTAAGCAAGGCTATCCAAGGCGCGAATATTCAGCGCAAAGCCGAGGAGCAGGTTAAAGAGGTAAACCAGGCGCAGGATTTTGGCGAAGGGGTTGAAAAGCTGAACGAAAAGGGGGGAGGGCAGCGCAAAGGGGGAGGGGCTGCCGGCAAAGGCTCCCAAGAAGACGGTGAAGGGGAGGCGGCGGGAAACGCAAACGCGGTTTTCAACGACCCCTTGCTTGGCAAAAACATTGACGTAAGTTTTTAAGCCAATGAATCCGGCGCTTGTTGTTTCGCTTTTTTGCGCGGCTTTTTGCCTCTTTGGTTTTATTTACATAAAATGGTACATAAAGCGGCGCACCTCGGCCAAAGAACTTTTGGGAGAGTACAGCAAAGAGGTCTACCGGCTTAACGCCCAGATAGACGCGACTACGGACAGGGATATGCGTCTTATAGAAGAGCGGATATCCGTTCTTAAAAGCCTTCTTGAAGACACGGACAAGCGTATCTCCGTTTACATACGCGAGCTTGAACGCAGCCGGCACAGCGAGGCCGCTTACGGAAGCCTTGGGCGTTCCGCCCGTCTTGCCGCCGTGCAAGTGGACGCCGCGCTTGCCGGGCAAGCGGCACTTGACGGCCAAGCCGCGCCCGCCCAGCCGTCGGCGCAAACGCCGCCGGCAGAAACGCTGCCCGCTCAGCCGCCGGTGCAAACACCGCCGGCTGAGTCATCGGTTGAGCCGGCTCCGTCCGGCAGGCGCAAAAAGCCTGCGGCGGAAAAGTCTTCCGGCGCAGAAGCCGTGGCGAAGGCCGGCCGCCGCAAAAAGCCTTCCGTGGAAACGCCCGCCGATGACGCGGCATCTGCGCACCTTACCGAGGCGCAGGCTCGCGATGAAATTATCCGTATGTCCCAGGCGGGGTTGCCGCCGGGGGAAATTGCCCTGCGTCTTAACCTAAGACGCTCGGAAGTGGATTTAATCCTAAACCTGCCGGGAAAGCGTTGAGTATTTTTACAGCCCTTGGGCGCGGGAAAAAACATCAACTGGCTCTTATGTGGCTGTACTTTTTCCTCGTCTATGTGCCGTTTTTTTTCTTCATGCTTGCCCGCCACGATGTAAGATCAACCTCGATGTCGGCCATTGGCTGGGTTACAGGCGGCTTGTTTTATTTAGCCCTGTATGTTGCCCTTACCGTCCCTTTTTGCCTTTGTCTTTTGTTTTTTTTTAACAGACGCTTTCTCCAAAGCAAGCCGCTTAGGGCACTGTCCTGTGTCGCCGGTTTTTTTATAACGGCCGGCGCCTTCATCCCTTTAAGAGCGCCGGAAACCGACGACTGGGTCAGTTTTGCCCACACCTTTGTAAGCGTAAGCGGCACGGTCGTTTTGATGCTCTGCATTTTGGCCGCGCTGGCCATGCACGCCATCAGGCAAAAAGGCAAAAGGGCGGCTATTTCCCTGTGCGCCATTGCCCTGTACGCCTTCGCTCTGGCAAAGGCCTTTTTGCTTTTGTGGACGGCGGCTCTGTACCAACTGTCCGCCGGCGCTAGCTTTTTCCTCGTCCTGCTTGTCGTAAGCTCCGTCTCTTCCAAACACGCGCCGTCCCCCGAACACGACAAACGCATGATATGAATTTACTCCCAATTTAACTCACACAAAGGCACGGAGGCACAAAGGCACAAAGTACAGATTAGAAAGCCGCCATTTAATCCCTACTTTACCTTCTTTTTGTACTCTGTTAAGGCAAGAATAAAGACGCAGAGCTATCATAATCCCGCCTATCCTCTTAACCTTTGTGCCTTTGTGCCTTTGTGTGAGATACCTCCGAGGTTTGTGTCGTTCATGCGTTTGTCGTGGCGAACAAGGCGGCCGCCGCCTGAATGTCCGCATTGCCCCCGCTAAGGACTACGCCCACGCGCTTGCCCTGTACCGGGAGTTTTCGGTGAAAAAACGGAGCCAAGCCCACGGCTCCAGAGGGTTCCACGACAATTTTCAAGCGCATCCACAAAAAATACATCGTGGAAACAATCTCTTCTTCCGTAACGGTGATTATGTCGTCGGCATATTTTTGTATTAGGGGGAAGGTGATGCCTCCCAAGCTTGTCGTGCGAAGCCCGTCGGCTATGGTGTCCGGCGAGGCTATCGTCTGGATGCTGCCCGTCTGAAGCGACCGTCTTGCGTCATCGGCCAGCTCCGGCTCCACGCCCAAGACGCGGCAGCCGGGCGACAGTGTTTTCGCGCTTATCGCGCTGCCGCTTAAAAGCCCGCCGCCGCCGCAGGGGGTAAGCACATAATCGAGCGCGCCTGTTTCTTCGATTAGCTCTTTTACCGCCGTCCCTTGGCCGGCCAGTATAAGCTCGGAGTCGAAGGGGGGCACTAAAACCCAGCCTTCTTTGGCGAAGCCCCCGGCGATTTCCTCTCTGGACGCTTTGTGTCTGTCGTACAGGATAACCTGCGCCCCGTAGCCCCTTGTCGCCTGCAATTTTATGGCGGGCGCGTCTTCGGGCATGACGACTTTTACGGTTATGCCCAAAAGCCTGCCGGCAAGGGCTACGGCCTGGGCGTGGTTCCCCGACGAATACGATATAACGCCCGGCCTGCCTTCTAGTTCCCCGCCTTCTTTTAACGCGCAAAGGGCGTTGTAGGCTCCCCGAAATTTAAAGGCTCCCATGCGCTGGAAGTTTTCGCACTTCAAAAACATTTTATTCCCGGTTTTTTCGTCCAAAGTGGCCGATTTTATGACAGGCGTAATATGCGCCACGCCTTTAAGCCGCGCCGCCGCCTCTGTTATTTTTTCGTACATACTCGCAAGTATAACGCGAAAAAAAAATATTCGCAATGCCGGGGGAGGCTCGGCCGGTTTTAGCCTCACACAAAGGCACAAAGTTTTGCATTGCAAGCCGCTGCCAAGCGAGAAAGCCCCTGCCGGCGACAAAGCGAGGAAGAATTTTCACCACGGAGAAGATGGGCGGGGATTGATAAGATAGCGCCGCGTATACCGCCCGGTTGCCGGTGTAAGATAACTGCGAAAGCACACGCTTGCCCTCTCCTCATCTCTTAATCTTCTCCGTGTGCCTCCTAGGCAAGCGCAGCTTGCCAGCCCTCCGTGGTTAAACTCTTCCTTCTTTGTGCCTTTGTGCCTTTGTGCCTTTGTGTGAGCTATTCCGAATCACTGCGCCTTTGTGTGAGCCTATTCCGAATCACTGCGCCTTTGTGTGAGTCTACTCCGAATTAATGCGTCTTGAGCGAGCCTGTTCCGAACTATGCCCTGCCGGGGGCGTAGACATTGGCCGCGAGAAATGGTATTAAATCGTAAGGAGTAAAACCATTAGAACGACAAAGGCATTGATACATTTGGAGAGGCTTAGGCACAATATTGCGGCGGTGCGCGCCCTTGCCGGACAGCGGCCGCTTATCTGCATGGCGGTCAAGGCCGACGCTTACGGACACGGGGCTGTAAAAATCGCCGAAGAAGGACTGCGCTGCGGGGCTTCTTTTTTGGGCGTGGCGGCAGTTTCCGAAGGAGCCGCTCTGCGGGCGGCCGGCATTTCCGCCCCCATCCTGTTTTTTTCCACGGCGGGCGAGACGGAACTTGACGAGCTTGTCTCTTGCAACCTTAGCCCCTTTGTTTCAGACGAGGAATACGCGGCCGCGCTAAACAGTCGCGCCGAAAAAGCCGGGGTCAAACTTTCCGTCCACTTAAAAATCGATACAGGAATGGGACGGCTGGGCTGTCGCCCGGAGGACGCGCCCGGCTTGGCGCGACGGATCGCGTCTTTGAAATCGCTGCATTACGAAGGGACAGCCACGCATTTTGCCGCCTCCGATTCTGCCGGGGAGGCGGCTGTAAAATCCGTAAAAAAACAGCTAGCCCTTTTTAACGAGGCACTGGTGGACATTAAAAAAGCCGGCTTTGATACAGGCCTTGTCCATGCGGCAAACTCCGGGGCGGTTTTGCTTTATAAAGATGCGCACTTTGACATGGTAAGGCCGGGCATTTTGCTTTACGGCTACAGCCCTTCCGGCGAGCTTGCCGGCTTATGCGGCGGCACTAGCGGCGTAAAGCCTGTCATGGAGTTTGTCTCAGGCCTTTCCTTTATAAAAACCGTGAAGAAGGGCACTCCGATTTCGTATAACGGAACGTGGACGGCCCCGGAAGACCGTGTAATAGGGACGATTCCGGCAGGTTACGGCGACGGCCTGCCGCGTATTTTGACTAACAATTATCAGGTGCTCATTCGCGGGAAACTCTTCCCCCTTGTCGGAAATATTTGCATGGATCAGTGCATGGTGGATTTAGGGGACGGCTCCGGCGTGGAACGCTGGGATGCCGTAACCATTTTCGGGGGAGCCGGGTTAAGCGCGGCGGACGCGGCTGCAAAAGCCGGCAGCATTCCCTACGAGATTACCTGCAATGTAAACAAGCGCGTCCCAAGGGTTTATGTTTAGTTTTTTCAAGGGCAGGGGGGGAGGGGAGGGGGAAGCCCCCGGTTGGGGCTTCCCTGGGAAACCCCCGGCTGGGGGTTTCCCTTTGCGTTAGCTGAAAGAAAATTCGTAGAGCCTCATTAAAATGTCGGCGATTTTTTCGCTGTAAAGCGGGTCTGCCGCCCAAGTTCCCGTAAGCCCCTGTATTGTGGGAGCCGTGCCGCGCCCGATAAATCGTTCCACAAGATGGAAGCGCGGGTTGACAAGTTCCATGTTAAGCGGCTCCGTGCAGGCGTAGGCTTTAAGATGCTGTATGTGCGCCCTTACCCCTATGCGCGGGTTGGAAAAATAAAGCCCCCTTTCCGGCAGGCCGTCCGGCCCGGGAAGCCCTGTCGCGCCAAGGCCGGCGAAGTTGTTCTGATCGGGCGACACAAGATTGCCGAAGCGCAAAAAGCCGGTCTCTAAGCTCATCTGGGCAAAGGCGATGTCATGGTTGACTCCTTCTTTGGCCGCTTCCTCGACATACAGGTTCGCAAGCATCCTTACAAAATGTATGTCCGCCTGCGGGTTGTTTTGCATAAGGAAGAGCGTCATTTGCTCCGCGCTTAACCTGCCTTCCCCCATAATGTATTCTGGCGGGGCCTGCCACAGGAGAGCCGGCGGCTGCTGCTGGGGAATGTTCGCGCAAGAAGCGAAAAAACTTGCAAAAGCAAGCGCGAATAAAAAGATGCGCGTTTTTTTGCAAACCGAGCCGGGCTTGGCAAATTTCGGCGGGAATGCCCCCCGGCAAAGGAGCGGGATGCGTTTTTTTAAGAAAAATGTCTTCATAACTAATTTTTCGGTAGATTCACTAAAGCGCTGTATAGCAACGTGCCATATATAGGGCATGAAAAAGAACCTTAAAAAATCGCCCTTTTCAAAGGAAAAAATCGCGGCCTTGTATCTTGAGGCTCTGGGCGACTTGGTGTATCCGGCTTTGGAGGACAGGCCTAGGGAAAAATTGTCCGAAAAAGGGCTAGAGGCTCTTTCCGACACGGAGCTTTTGTCTCTGATTCTTAACACGGGGATCAAGGGCAAAAATGTAAAAACGCTTGCTGGGGAGCTTTTGGACTTTCTAGACCAAACTTGCGGTATTCCGCCGGTTAAAGAGCTTGCCGGCATAGCCGGGCTGGGAGAGTGCAAAGCGGGCGCGGTGGCGGCGATGCTGGAGTTCGGCAGGCGGCGTTATAGCACGGTTTTTTCGCGCGTAAAAAGCCCGCATGATATCTTTCTTCTTGTGCGTCATTATGCCGACCGCAAGCAGGAGCGTTTTGTAAGTGTTTCCCTGAACGGAGCGCACGAAGTTCTTGCCGTAAGGGTTATCACGGTAGGGCTTTTGAACAAGGCGATCGTGCACCCCAGGGAGGTTTTCGCCGATTTAATCCATGACAGGGCGGCGGCCTTCTGCTTGGCGCACAATCACCCTTCCGGCTCGCTTGAATGCTCTGGCGACGACGACGAGACCAACGCCCGGATGGAGGCCGCCGCGGAACTATTGGGGATAAACTTTGTCGATCACCTGATCTTCTCGCAAACAGACTGGTGGAGTTTTAGGGAAAACAAGAAGCTCAAGGAGCATGGCCCCCGCTAGCTCCGCGCACCCGCCCCGGCCTAATGAACCGCAAAGGGGACGATTTCCGTAATGTGAACCCTGAAACGGGCTGACACGGACTGAGTCCCCCGGTCAACAAAGAAGTAGGGGAAGGAGGCCAGGCTTATAAAGCCGTGAGCCTCCCTGGGGCGGTTGCGCTCGCTGCCTTGCAAAATAGCCCTTGTCGCCACTCTTGCCGCGTCTTCAAGGGCGGCCTTTCTAAGTTCCAGCCAGCTAACCGTTCCGCGCTCGCCGGCGAAGGGATAATAACCGCGAGCCTGGGCGTGTCTTACGCTGCCGGCCTGCCAAATGCGCATACGGCGCATCTGAGCCTCGCTTAAATGGTAGTCCGCCCACATTCTAAACTGAGTGTCCCTGTGTTCCACCTCCGTTACCCGGAAAGCCGGGTCGCCGAAGGTAATGGAGGCGACCGGGAGCAGTTCAAAGTGTTCCTCAAGCTGTCTTGCCCGCTCGCCGACTTCGTAATGGAAGGACCAGCCGTAAATCATGGCGGAAAAAAGCATGGCCGCCTCTTCCAGCGCGCGTCTGCCGGCTGTGGGCATATCCAAGGGGAAGGATTCGTCAACGTGCCAGCCTAAAATGGGCTGAAGCTCGACCCAGACTTCGCCCCGCAGTGTTTGCGGCGAAAAGCCCCGCTGCTGGGCGGAAAGAGAGGCGGCGGCGGCCAGAGCCAAAAAAATGCCGGAAAAAAACCTTCTGCGCATAATACATTATCGGAAGCAATCATCGCAAGCGTAAGCCCCAATGTCCGGACTTCAAAAAGTTTGATCCAGGGCCGAATCGAACGGCCGACCTGCCGCTTAGGAGGCGGCCGCTCTATCCCCTGAGCTACTGGACCATAATACGATAATAACGCCTGCCGAAAAAAAAGTCAATAGTCCGGCGAAAAAAAGCGCGCAAATTAAATTTTTTGTCGCCTGCCGCCCCGCCGGGCTGTCTTGACAATAAAAAAAAATCCGTGTACCCTGTTCTTGCAACGCGGAGGTGAATGTCGTCTGGTGGCGGCTGCGGACTTCAAATCCGTCAAAGGGGGGAAACTTCCTTGGTGAGTTCGATTCTCACACGCCTCCGCCACTTTTTTGTAAAGCTATGGAAGCACTGATTAAATCCCATCGAGGATGCGGATTAAAATCCGAATCAGTGCTTCTTACCCGTATTTTGCGCAATGAAATGAGCAAATACAGAGGGAAACACTGATTAGCGTCGAGTTAATCAGTGTTTCCCTATACGGGGTATGGCTTTACCTGTAAAAATGCCTAAACGGTTAGCAATTCCTCGCTTATCGCTTCTTCAAGCTGTTGCACAGTTTTAAGCGTGTCGTTGCTTTTCTCCGGGTTTTCAAGCCGTTGGTATGCCGACAGCCTTACGCCAAGCCGCTGTGCCATTGCCGCCTGAGTCAGTCCCTGAAATTCCCTTTGCCAGCGCAGTTTCAGCGCGAAGGCAATGTTTCTGTTTACTTTGATTGGAAACGCCTCTATGTAGCGGCTTTTGAAATCGTTATAACCGTCGAGGTTATCGATAGCTTTCGGCTTGTCAAACGCTTTTACCGGCGTGCCCTCAAGATACAGGTTCAACGCTTCCCTGGCGGATGCTCTTGCCGCGTCCAGAGTGTCCCCTGTGCTAAAGCACCCCGGCAGATCGGGAAACCGCACAGAATAAGTATCGTCAGAATCAATCCATATGACGGCGGTGTAATACAAGTTAAGCCCCCTTGCAGGATTATTTTAAGCCTGCCTGTTTCAAAATCAAATACTCAAGCCCCTTTCCAAGCTCTTTTTTGCCATGAACGGGAACAACGATTATCTTGCCTTCTTTGTTTTTCATTTTATGGTGAGACCCCTTAACGCTCTCCAGCCAAAAACCGTGCAGCTCAAGATGTTTAAGGAAACGCTGATTGGACTTACACCCGCGCTCCCAGGGGCGCGAATTGGACGCGGCAACAGGATTAACCCAAGCGCAAACTAAGGTAAGCACTGATTAGCGTCGAGTTAATCAGCGTTTCCCTAGTCGTCCTTGGTTTTTAACACGGCAAGGAACGCGCTTTGCGGCAACTCAACGTCGCCTATCATTTTCATGCGCTTTTTGCCCTCTTTTTGCTTTTCTATCAGCTTGCGTTTGCGCGTAATGTCGCCGCCGTAACACTTTGCCAAAACGTCTTTGCGCAAGGCGTTGATCGTTTCCCTTGCGATAATCGTGCTGCCTATCGCCCCCTGAATGGGAATCTTGAACTGCTGCCTTGGGATTTCCTCGCGCAAACGCTCGCACACCTTGCGCGCCCTGTCGTAAGCGTTACCCTTGAACACAAGCTGGGAAAGCGCGTCCACGGACTTGCCGTTAAGCAGAATGTCCAGCTTGGCAAGCTCCGTGGCCTTGTACCCGGACACATCGTAGTCGAATGACGCATAACCCCGGCTCGTGCTTTTTAGCCTGTCGTAAAAATCGAATAACACCTCGCTGAGGGGCATATCGTAGATAAGCTCCACGCGCTTTTCGTCCAGATACGTCATGTTTGACTGCACCCCGCGCTTTTCAAGACAGAGCGTCATCATATTGCCAAGAAATTCCGTGGGGGTAATAATCGCCGCGCGAATGTACGGCTCTTCCGCGCTTTCGATACGCCCCTCGTCCGGGTATTCCATCGGATTGTCCACCATGATTTCCTCGCCGCCGCGCATCCTCACCTTGTAGCGCACGGATGGGGCTGTAAAAATCACCGACTGGTTGAACTCACGCTCAAGCCGCTCCTGAATAACCTCCAAATGCAACAGCCCCAAAAAACCGCAGCGAAAGCCGAAACCCAGCGCGACAGACGAATCTTTTTCGTAAATAATCGAAGCGTCGTTGAGCTTGAGCTTTTCCATGCTTGTACGCAACTCTTCGTAATCGTTTGAATCCACCGGGTAGATAGAAGAAAAAACCACGGGCTTAATCTCGCGAAAGCCCGGCAGAGCCTCCTTGCAGGGATTGTCGGAACTTGTAACAGTGTCGCCAACCTTTACATCGCTGACAGTTTTTATTCCGGCAATCACATAACCGACATTCCCGGCGGCAAGCTGCGCGCTTTCCACAAGCCCAAGTTTGAAAATGCCGACAGTCTCGACCTCGTACACGGAATTGTTCGACATGAAAGAGATTTTCATCCCTTTTTTAATCTTCCCGTCAAAAACCCGCAAGTGCACGATAACCCCCCGGTAGGTGTCGTAGTGGCAGTCGAAAATAAGCGCGCTAAGGGGCGCGTCGGCGCTGCCCTTGGGGGGGGGGATGCGCTGTACGATAGCCTCGAAAAGCTCGTCAATCCCTGTGCCGTGCCGTGCGGATACCAAAAGCGCGTCGTCGGCATCCAGCCCCAAATCTTTTTCAATCTGTTTTTTCGTGCCTTCGATGTCGGCCGCCTGCATATCGATCTTGTTGATAACCGGCACCATTTCCAAGTTGTGCTCCAAGGCAAGATACATATTGGACAGCGTTTGCGCCTGCACCCCCTGGGTTGCATCCACTAGAAGCAAGGCCCCCTCGCAGGAACTTATCGCCCGGCTTACCTCGTAGCTAAAGTCAACGTGCCCTGGCGTGTCTACCAGATTAAGCTCGTAGGCCCTCCCGTCCGCCGCCGTGTAGGGAATCGTTACAACCTGCGTTTTTATCGTGATCCCCCGCTCCCGCTCGATGTCCATGTTGTCAAGAATCTGGTTTTGAAAGTTGCGCTCGTCAACAATGCGGGCTTTTTGGATCAATCTGTCGGCCAGGGTTGACTTGCCGTGGTCGATGTGGGCTATAATGCAAAAATTGCGGATATGCTCTGTCATACTACAAGCATAGTACGAAAAAGCCATGCGCGAAAAGGGGGTGTCAGGCAGGCTTCCCCGCCGGCACTGTTTTTAAGGCAACTCAGGAAGCACTGATTAAATCCTCGATGGGATTGAATCAGTGCTTCCCTTTCTTCAATGAAAAGCGGACAGCCTGCTGGACAAAAAGGCCTTGCTCTGTGTATCATGTAATTGGTGCCGGGAAAAAACAGCCCCGCCAGGCGGTAAAAATGGAGTATGCAATAGCGGTCATCGATATTGGAATGACCAACAAAAAAATAGCTGTCTATGACAGCTCGCTTTCCCAGCTTGAATCGCGGGGCAAAAACTTCAAACCCAAAATGATAGAAGGGCTTGAAACCCACGACCTTGATGCAATGGAAAAGTGGTTTGTCGCAGAGCTAAAAGAACTTGCGGCCAAGTATCCGATAAAAGCGCTGGCCGTAAGCGCCCACGGGGCTACCTTTGTGTGCCTTGATGCCGGCGGCCAGTGCGCCCTGCCCTGCGTGTACTACACCCACGAGCCGGGGGAGGATTTCCACCGACTTTTTTACGAGCGTTTTGGCGATGCCGACAAGCTGCAGCTTCAGACGGGCACGCCGGCCTTTAAGGCGCTGATCAACCCGGCAAAGGGGCTTTTCTTTTTGCAGCAGCGTTTTGGCGAAGCCTTCCAAAACCTGCACGCCGTGTTGCCCTACCCCCAGTACTGGGGCTTTCGTTTTTCCGGGGAGATGGGCGCGGAGTCAACCTACATGGGCAACCACACCTATTTGTGGGATCAAATCCATGATGATTTTTCCACCGTGGCCAGAGAGCTTGGCCTTGCTTCCCTTATCCCCGGCCAGCTTCGCAAGTCTTGGGACACACTCGGCACGGTAAGCGCAAGCTTTGCCGCCCTTACCGGGCTTTCCAAAGACACTATCGTAACGATGGGCATACATGATTCCAACGCGGCGCTTCTTCCGTACTTTGCAAAAAAGGGCGGCCGGCACTTTATCCTAAACTCCAGCGGCACTTGGTGCGTTATAATGAACCCCGTGGAAAAATACGGCTTTAACGAAACTGAGCTTGGCAAGATTGTTTTTTTTAACATATCGGCCTTTGGCACGCCGATAAAAACGGCGATTTTTCTTGGCGGACTGGAGTTTGAAACCTGGGCAAAGCAGATTTTCCAGCGGCACGGCCGGGAGGATTCCCCGCCTTGGAACGAAGCTTTGTACCGCGCAGTTCTGAAAGAGCGACGGCTGTTTTTGCTGCCGGAGCTTATGCCCGGCTCCGGCCAGTTCCCGCTGTCAAACGCGCGGATTGTCGAGGACGGGGAGGTTTACTCTTTTGGTTCCGCCCCCTCCCCCCCCTGCTTCGGCGACTATGCCAAGGTTTTTGCCGCCCTGCGAATATCGCTTGTCATGCAAACCCTTACCGCGCTCCAGCGTGCCGGCATTGAAAAAGGTTACGAGCTGTATATCGAAGGCGGCTTTAGAAAAGACGAGTCCTACAGCCGGCTGCTTGCCGCCGCGCTTCCCGACAACAAGGTTTTTCTGACAGACATTGCCGAAGCCTCCGCCTTGGGCGCGGCGATGACGGCAAAGATTGCCCTAAGCGGGAAATCCCTGGCCGACCTTGCCGGCGACTTCGACATAAGCTATCGCCAGCAAGAGCCGCTTTCCCTGCCGGAACTTGCGGCCTACCGGCAGGACTGGCTCGCCTTGGCGGAAGGCCGGGGGTAGGCTTCTGCATCATTCTGGACAAAATAGGCAACCTCTAAGGAAACACTGATTAACTCGAAGCTAATCAGTGCTTCCTTAGCGTTGACCCCCACCCGCTCCCGGACGGGGGCGCGGCAGATCAAGAGCTTCGGTCTACAACCAGAATTTGCGACGGAGTCATAGTCGCGGGGTAGCCCGCCCTGTGAAGCTCCGCCATTGAAAGACGCATCCAGTGGCCGAAGGTTCCCGGCTCGTTGCTGTCCGGGTTCATCGCGACGTGCCTCCCGCCGGGCCTTGTCGCGGCCGCCGGTATAAGGACATATCTTGCCCCCCACCAGTCAAGCGCGAAAGCGTCGGTCGAAGCGGCGATCTTGTTCACCTGAACCGCGTTGGCAAAAACATTGCGCGGCCCCATGTCAGGCCCAATCCAGATCATGTCCAGAATGTTAAGCACCGGCATACGCGTTTCCACCATGAGCGTTCCCATGCCGCCCCTGCCCACGCTGTTGTGCGGCCTGTTTGCCGCGCCCATGTTGGTCAGCCTGTCGGAAGGAATGCCCATGTAATTTTTGACGGCGGCCGTTACCTGAAAAAGCATATGCGATTTAAGCACCGGCATATTGATCACCTTGAGCCTTTCGCTGTCAAAACTTCCGGCGGCCGCGTTCCAAATGCCCTCCCTAAAGCTGACATGAGTTCCGAACTCCGTCGTAAACTTGGGGAAGGAAATCTGAAGCCCGGTGGGGCGCACCGCGCTTTCCACGACAAAGCCGTCGCGCATATCGCCGGCGTTAAAATCCTGCACCTGAATCGTGGTAAACTCGTCCCATAAAACGCCTGTAACGCTGTGCCCGGCCGCTTGGAAAGAATTGACAACGTGCATGACCGACTGGCTAGTGTCAACCGCGTTGTTCAACGCCCAGTTTAAACTGCCCCCGTGCCCGAAGGGGCCGAACTGCCCCTGCCCGTTGTCCGCCACGATAATCTCGCCGGTAAAGCCCCCCGGATGGTTCAATATTGCCTGAATGACCGAGCGGATAAGGTCGGTGTTTGTGCCGCCCCTTTCGTCCCACTGGCCGTTTATTTTAAGAATCACCACGGAGTTGGAAGCTATAAGGCCGCCTGGGGCCGCCGCGCCTTGGTGGAAGTGAAGGCCGTGCTCCGCCATCGAGCTTAAAAGCCGCGCCACCCCGTCGTCCGTGCCGGTAGAGCTTTCGACAAAAACCGCCGAAACAATGCCCGGCGGCAGTTGCGCTGGTTGAAGAGGCTGGTCTATATTTGCGGGAAGGTTTTCTGGAACCCCCGCGTATTGTACGGCCGGGTTAGCGGCGGCCACCGCTTGGGTCGTTATCAGCATCGCGGCGCTTACTGCGGCAAGCGAAACCAAGGCAAAAAGCCAAATACGTTTTTTTCCTGTTTTCTTCATAAAAAGTCTCCTGCATCCACTTTACCCCATTACCGCGCGTTTTTTCAAGAGGCTGTAGAGGCACAGCAGCAATTCTACATTTAGAAAACATAAGGCTTAATTTCCTTGAAAATTCATCACGCAAACCCGCCAAGACAAATTTTTAGCCATCAAAGTATCCTT
>JGI24700J35501_10930838_pt1 | contig 26870 bp, 22 predicted proteins | sample TergutTh196P1_FD_35501 | JGI IMG/M metagenome (IMG submission 35501)
GCTCGTCTGCTGGTTCTTCTGCTTCATCTTCCGGCTCGTCTGCGGGTTCGTCCTCCGGTTCTTCCGCCAATTCTTCCGGCTCATCTTCCGGCTCATCCACTTCATCTTCCGGTTCGGGAAGAATAATTTCTGCAACCGGGCCAATCTCCGGCTCCGGTTCTATTGTGGCTTGCTCTATTGTTTGGGCAACAGCGGCAAGAAAAGCGTGCGTTGTTACCGTTCCATTAGTTACCACATCTACATCTAAAGATTGCCTAAACAACACTTGATCTATAAGATGATTAAGGGCAGAATTCCCAAACCCCGGGGATTCGCTATGAGAAACTACTTGTATATGAGTTATAGATTCCTCATCAAAAGTTACTTCCACATATATATTGCCGCCAAAACCCCCTGTACCAACACCCAAATACACTCCGGGATAGTAGTTTCCCGGAACAACCGTAGGTATCCATGTCCGCAGTACAGCAAGATCTGCACCAGCTTGTTCCATTGCTTCCTCTACAGCACGTAACACAGCGAGTGATGTTGTAGTAGCACCGCTTATGGTACTTACACCGGTAGAGTTGCTCTCTATTATGCTAGGTAAAATTGCATTAAAAGCCATGTACGCAAATAGAGGGGTGTCGCCGTGATTAACTATGTTGATATCCAAAATACGGCTCGTGTCTACATCTACCTCTAGTGTAAGCAAAGCTCCTTCCCAAGATACTGCGGAACCAGTAAATGTGCCTGCTGTAAGGTTCAAATCTAACGGTGTACCCGGTGGCAAAGCCGCAGGGGGAGCCCAAACACTGTCACTTAGTGGGGCACAACCTGCCAAAAACAGCACCCCCAATACAAATAAGATAACTTTTCTTTTCATAGTGAATTTCTCCTTTTTTGAAAAATTTTTAAACATTAGTTATACAAGTACCATTTTTTAACGAATGGTACATTCATCCACTTCTCTTTAAGCCAAGGCATAACGTAGTAGTCCAGTGCCAAAACTTTCCCGCCTATAAACATAAAGGCTATGGGGGCAACTAAAAGCCACATCATGCTAATTGGCAACCCAACTGTTGCCATTGTTATTACAGTATAAAGGAAAACCCCAATAGATGCAAGGGTGGTCAACAGCCCTGCAATAAGAGCCAAACCAACTAACAATTGAAAAATAAGTATTACATGTTGCCAAAACATCTCGTTTGCCGGAGTGTTTATAACAAAAGTTTCCAAAAACCATCCCATTATAGATGTTTGGAAGATAATTGTTATTTCCTGAAAACCCATAAATGTAGAAAAACGGAAATGATCCCAAAGATTTATTGCAAAAAAATCTGCAAAAAAAGTGTTTGCAAAAGTATGAAAACGAATACCGAGCCTTGGGTTGTTTAGATATCCTAAAGCAAAACTTTCGTATGCCTTATTTATAAAGAAACCACCTAACCACAAACGCAAGGGAACGGTGAGGAACAGCGGTCCTCTGTTAGAAAGATGCCCTCCAACAAAGCTACGCCTGTTACGTATTGTAAGAAATTGCTTGTGAATATAAACGTAAACCTTATGCCAACCCAACACTTGAACAAAGTATATCATATTTATAAAATGTTTGGAAAGCATGGCCAAAAAAGAAGGCAACACAAACATTTTTCCCGGCAACCCCACGTGAGCTACACCGTATCGCCCGCCAATACAAACCATAACCCCATGAAATGTGGGTTTGTATATATTGCTAGGTTCTTTGCCTTCTATCTCTTCCACTATATTTTTAGCTATTATTGGCGCGCAATGCTCACAGTTTTCCACCATTTGAGGCACAGATGTTGTTTCCCCAGGAGGAATGTAATACATATTATCACCACCAACGTAAACATTGGGGTATTTTAGAGAACGCAGTTGCCCATCTACCTGAATTCTGCTGTTCCTGCTTTTTTCTGCATGACCCAACTCCGCAGAATCCAACACTATATCGGAACCCTGTGTGCCGGCTGCCCATATTACAGTGTGGGTGCGAGCTGTTTTCTCGTCTTTGCCATACGTCAGGGAATCGGGACCAACATACGTTACTGTAGTGTTTAGCATTACCTCCACTCCCATTTTCGCCAAACGCTTCATTGCTCTGTTTGTGGCTTTTTCCGGCAAAATAGGCATTATCCTGTCAGTCATATCTAGGGTACGCAGTGTTATTAATGCCGGGTCTATACCGTATTGTTTGCAAAAGATCGGTGCAAGTTCAGCTAGTTCACCAATCATTTCTATACCGGTAAACCCACAACCAATAACATAAAAACTAAGCAGAGCCTTTTTCTTTTCTATATCTAACTCTATTGCCGCCTGTCTAAACATTTCTGCTATATGGTAGCGCAAACGCACAGAATCTTCATAAGACCAAAGTGTAAAAGAATTTTCTTCAGCTCCCTTTACCCCAAAAAAAGTGGGTTTACAGCCGGTTGCAAGAACCAAATAATCATAGATATATTTCCCTTTTTCACCAAAAAGTTTGTTGTTGTCATAATCTACTTTTTTAATATTATCAGTTAAAACATCTACCTTTCGTCCTGCAAAAATCTTTTTTAAATCTAATCTTATACTCTCCTCTTCTACCCTATAGGCTGCCACCTCGTGCAGTTCGGTAAGCATGGTATGGAAAGGGTTTTTGTCTATCAGTGTTATAGACACATCCTTGCCTTTTAGCTTTTTTTCTAGCTTTTTAGCGACAAGTATACCTGCGTAACCACCACCAAGCACTACAATTTTTTTCTCCATTGCTACCCTCATCTTTCTTGTTTTTTATTTTTTACAAGTTAATCAATTATACAACATACAATATAACACAAAAAAACCAAGGTGTAAAGTTTTTAACGCAAATGTGGCACGACAAACGTGTAAAATCCCCACGAGTTGCCACTCGCCACTGTAAACGAAAGAATGACTTTCTAATGGCTTTCTATAGTAAACATTTTTAAGTTAAATAAGTGCCGATGTTACATCAATGAGCAAATCCTCCCTTCCCCGCTGTGCCACAAAACAGCAACCAATAGGGAGTCCCCCCTCAGTTTTTCCGATGGGGAATGTGATGCTTGGAAACCCGGTTCCCGCAGCCAAACCGCAATGAGCAGATTCCATAAATACTACATCTAAGTTGTTATCCACAAAAAAACTATCCAAACGGTCTATTGCCGCATTTCTGTCAGCAACAGCTTTTTTGTATATCGGATCTTTTTGCCAGTTGTTGCCTATATTGTTTGCTGCAATTAAATTGTTTTGACCATATTTTAGTGCTGTTTTTGGATTTTCTTTGTTGAATTTTATAATGTCTGTTAAATTTTTCGGTGTATTTGCTCCTGCATATTTGGACAAATAAATATTTATGGCAACTTTGAACTCGTAACGCATTATTTCAAAAACAAAGCTCTCATTTATTGGTTCAGCTAACAAATCTATTATATCCATACCTGCAAATTTCATTTTTTGCAAAAGCAGACCGTTTGCATATAGCCATTCTTGCGTTATTTTCCAACCTTCATTTTTGTAAACTCCCACACGTGCTGTTGTTTTAGGTGCTATTTTGTACTCTTTTTGCTGCAATACCCCAAGCACAATAGCAGCGTCTTCTATCGTTGTAGCCATCGGTCCAACAATATCTAGCGTAGTAGATATTGGTATAACTCCCTCTGTGCTAACAGATTCGGCTGTAGGTTTTATGCCAACAATTCCACAGCGCTGGGAAGGGGATATAATAGAACCGTACGTTTCAGAACCAATCGCAACAGGAGCAAGACCTGCCGCCACAGCAACAGCAGAGCCGGTACTGGATCCACTGGGGTCCGCGCTAGGGTCAACAGGATGCACACATTGTCCACCACGAGAGCTATATCCGTTTGGCATCCCTTGAACCTCTCTGTAGTCTACCATATAGTTAGCAAACTCGGTCATATTAGATTTACCTAAAACAACCGCTCCCGCCCTCCTAAGCAATTTAACCATAGGTGCATCTTGTGAAACAATATTATTTGCCAAAGAAAGAGATCCAGCGCTTGTAACAGTAGAATCTGCCGTGTTTATATTATCTTTCAACAAAATGGGAAATCCCTGCAAGGGGGATGGTTTATCCTGCATCTTATCTATTGCTGCCGCATCTTTTTCTGCATTTGGGTTAACCTCTATTACAGCGTTCAAATGGCTGTTTGCCGCAATTTTTTCGAGATAGCCAATAGTGGTTTCCCGGGCAGTTGTAGTTTTTGTTTCCAACTCTTTCAAATATTTTCTTATTAACATAATTTTTATAGCCATTCTGTTTAAAAGTAGCGTGTATAGATTCAGAACCGCTATATAATCACCTCCTAGTAATTAAAATGCTGAATTATAGCGTTTTTTTCAAAACACTATAATTTTAAGAGCAAAGAACAACGAACATGACTAAATTATAACCGTTTTTTGTAAAATTGACAAGATAGTGATTTATGTACTATACTGTATATAGTTATTTTAAGATGTGTCCTTGTTATGCTACAAAAGGGAAACTTCTGCAATTTTTGTTTCCGAATAGTATAATGAGAACATCCCCTAACCCGCTATATATGGTTATAAATACTGAAAAAAGGAGACACAAATGCTACTCACAATAGGAATGATAGTAAAAAACGAAAGTAAGTATTTGCGAGAATGTTTGACTGCCATGCAGCCCATACTAGAAAACGTACCGAGCGAGCTAATAATAGCCGACACAGGCTCTACAGACGACACCGTGGAGATTGCCAAAAGTTTTACCGACAACGTGTTGGAGATAGAATGGGAAAATAACTTCTCTAAAGCTCGTAACGCAACCTTGCGTCCTGCCAAGGGCAAATGGTATATGTTTGTGGATGCGGATGAAATTTTCGATAAAACTCAAGGGTTAATCGACTTTTTCACCTCCGGAGAATACCAAAAATATGAATATGCCGGTATTACGATAAGAAACGTTATAGGAAATCACCGTGGAGATGCTGTAATAAATAGACTCTTCAGAAAAAGAAAAGAAAGGATATTTATAGGAAGCATACACGAAAGAGTACAGCTTCAGGGTAAGGCTCCTTTTGTTTTGCCTGACACAATGTTGCTTCACCACGGCTATGACTTTACCGGTGAGGATGGGGATGAGTTAAAATCAGCGAAAATGGATCGTAACCTTACCCTCCTTAACAAAGAATATGAAAAAAGACCAAAAGATCTAGGCTTGCTTCACTATATGGTTAGAGAAAATCGGAGTGCCGGAAATTTTGAAGAGGCAAAAGGTTACTTGGATAAAGCAATGAGGCTTATGCCTGAAAACACCAGAGGGAATAATGTATTATACAGTATATTTACACACCATGCCATTGCTTTGTGCCGCCATCCGGAAGTAGACCACCGAGCAATCTGTGACGTATTGGAAGAATATTTTAACACAATAAAAACTACGTTCAGAATTTCATTTGTATTGCGCCAAGCACACGCAAATGCACTATTGGCACTTCATGAATATTCCCAGGCCGCAAGGGTTTATGAACAGTGTATAGATATGTACGAAAATTATGACTCTTTGGATATGCGATCATCGTTTTACGTGCCTGCAGAAGAAGTAACGCCGCAAACGCAAAACACTCTGATAAATAGAGCTATTTTTTGCTACGCATGTGCAGAGGATTATGAAAGTGCAAATGCTGTAGAAAGACCAAAAAGACTAGATGTCAGAACATTTTGGGCATTCAGAAACACTTTGAAAAGCGAAAATCCTCAAGTAATTTACAATGTATTAAACTACCTTGTTCAATCACATAAAAATACTTTACCGCAAGAGTTTGGTAGTCTTATTTTGTTGCCCATGCAAAAAGATAAAGGCCCGGAAAGTGTGGAAGGCGTAAATGAAGTAATTAATAGCTTAAAAATATCACACACCAAAAAAACAGTAGCTTTTATTATAAAAACTTTCGGCGATGAGTTTAAAGAGGCTTTTTTGAAATTCGTTAAAGAGAACGACTACCTTGACAGTTCGGAAGAAATAAAAACTTTGCGGCTTCTATATGAGCTAGCATATATGTTGTTTTTAATGGAAAAAGACGAACCGACCCGAGAAGAGTTTTTTGAAGCGTATGCACGTACGTATTATCGTTATTTAACCGTTACACACAGGGAGGAAGCCCTTTCAGAAGAGAGGATAGTTGGTTTAGATGAAAACGCAACTTTCGGATATTATTCCGGCGTTGCCTACAAAAACAAGAGCAATGGTAGTGATTTAGATTTTATACGTACTTTACGCAAAGCCATGGGATTTAACCAGAACGGAATGCTTTTGGTGCTACCATTTGTAAAAAGGATAGAAGACAAAATTAAAGAGGCTGCTGCCGCAGAAGAAGAAGCAAAAAAGGCTGCCGCTTTAGAAGTAGCACCGATAGCAATACAAGAAGAAGCGCCAGTGCCAAGCCAAACAGTGGATCAACTGCTACAGGCAATGCAGCAACAGTTTGTAACGCTAAAGACATCTATACAAGGGTTAATAACCGCAAACCCGCAGCAAGCCGGTCGCTTGCTTGCTCAATATGAATCCATTAACCCAACAGACCCCGATATTGCCCTGTTAAAGGAAAAATTGGAGCTTGGTGCTGTAGGTGTAGGTGTGCGTTAACCAACACGAAACATACATATTCCGCTTAATATCCACCCCCTTTTCAGATATGATTAAGCGGAATAGCTATAAATTAAGAAAAGCAAATTAACTTTTCCGATTTAAAAGGGGCAACGAAAAGTTAATTTGCTTTAAAAAGTGTAGCTTGTTAAATTGTTGGTTTTTTCGCATTACTTTTATATTTTTCAAGTACATTTTTTTTCGCCAGAGGTGATGGGGCTACAGATACTACCCCTTTCCTTAATATAGACATATTTTCTTCTTCCGCAAGCCGCACCTGCATATCCAAATCGGTCGTTTGTTTTATATTGTTTTGCAACTCTCTCACTATATCGGCGTGTTCTCTTGCCTTTTCCTCGAAATCCTGCAAATTTTCAAACACATTGTTGAATATACTATCTCTCTCTAATATTTTATCTAACACTGTCTTTTTTTCCAGTGTCATTTGGGCGAAAATCTCCCGTGTCTGAACCATCTCCCCTTCCGGAACATTTAGCAATGTTTTTTGATTGTGGGTTATGTTAAGGGCAATAGTCAGCAAATCGTTTTTTTCTATTATTATATCTGTCAATAATTTTATTTTTATCTCGAAATCGCTCATATAATTATTTCCTCTCCCGTAGGCAACAAATATATTATGCTTTGGGTTACAGGCTTTGCCACTATGTTTTCAAGAGCCTTTTTGTAAATCTGCATCTGTATTTTGTAACGCTCTTTTATTGTTTTGGTTGCATTTTGTCTTATATTGTCGGTTTTGTAGTCCACGATTACTAGCCCGGTATCTTCTTCAAAATAAGCGTCTATTATTCCATGTACCACTATATCCCCTTCTCCCTGCAAATATGCTTCGTGGGGGTGAATATTCATCGCAAAATGCGTTTCTCTTTTTACATAAGACGCCTTACCCATACGACGAGCCAAAGGGCTTTCCAAAAAAGCCGAAATCCACTCTATATTCACCACCGCAACTTCCTGCTCTGTTAAGTGGTTTTTGTGTATTAAACTATCCAACAACGCCGAAATATTATTATCCCCAATCCGCAAATGTTCCATTACCGTATGATGTATATTTCCCAAATTAACGGGTGTTATCTCAAGGGAAGGGTTCAAGAATTTTGGTTTGGTTATAATCTTGACTTCGTTATTTGTTTCTTGCTCATAAGCCAGATTTTTATAGTAGTTGCCTTTTATCTCGGTTATACTTATGCTGGATGGTAAAGGGTTGGTGACCTTTAAAGGCTGAGTTGCATCGGTGTTTGCCGGCAGATCTGACGATGCGGTTACGGTATTAATTCCGGCAACCCCCTGCTCCAAATCAATTTCTGCACTTTCATGCTCAAAAATTTCAAAAGGGGTATCTTTTTTTGTCTCGGCTTTAATAATAGGCATTATCATGTCCAAAAAAGAAATTGCAGATAAATGGTTATACGGCAACTGCCATTTTTCTTGGGATGCAGATGTTGTACCCATTAGTATCAAGTGGTTTTTGGCTCTGGTGGTAGCAACATACAATATTCTTATTTCCTCTGCCAAATTTTCTGTGTGTATCGCATTAGATATTGCAATACTTGCGATGGTTGGGTATTTTATGCGTTTATTTATATCTATAAATTTTGGGCCAAACCCATATTGTCGGTGCAACATTAAATCCTTTTGCTTGTCTTTAAAGTTAAAACGCCGCCCCATGCCTGCCACAAACACAACGGGGTACTCCAATCCCTTGCTTTTGTGTATACTCATTACAGCTACAGCATCTTGGGCAGACTGCGTTCGTGCTTCGCCAATCGTTATGCTGCGCCGCTTTAGCCGTTCAATATGCTGTACAAAATGATAAAGGCTTTTGCTTTGCTGTCTTGCCGCTATTTCTATCAGCATATTTATGTTAGAAAGAGCTCCTTGGCCTTTTGTTTGCTGTATATAGTGATGATAGCCTGTTTTAGCTAAAATAGATGTTATAAGCTGATCTACCGGTTTATATTTTGCCATATTACGAAAATCATCTAAATCCTGAGTAAATTTCCCCAAAGAACACTTCATTTCCTCTTCTTGTATGTTGTGTATACAATCAAAAAAATATTCATCAGAAATTTGTCGTATTTTCACTAAATCATTCACATCTATATCGTATAAAGGGGATTTTAGCACAGCTATTATGTGTATATCTTGTAGTGGATTGTCTATTACGTTAAGTAAGCTCAATATCGTCATTATTTCTGTTGTTTCAAAAAAGCCTGTGGTACTTTCGCCATAACTTGGTATACCATAGGCTGTCAAAACTCCTACTAAAATGTCACTGACCCCCGATACAGCCCGTGTCAAAACCGCAATGTCTTTATATTCTGCGCCTCCTGCTTTTAGCTCTATTATCCTTTTTGCGATTATCCGTGCTTCAAGCTCCATGCTTGTCAGTTCTTGGTCTGTGTCATCTTTTGTGCTTATTATATGCATTTCGGTTTTCTTGTAATCACTGTTATTTTCCGATTCTGTGCCTTGGTGTAGCTTTGCATCTTCGTCATACACAATCCCGGTATGAGGCATTAGCTTTTCAAACAAAAAATTTACCGTATCTATAACATTTTTGCCACTGCGAAAGTTTTTTGACAAAGATATAAGATGAGCCTCTTGAGTTTGACTTTTGCTCAAGAAAAGCTCAGGTACAGCCCCCCTAAACTTGTATATACTTTGTTTTATATCGCCCACCATAAAGCGGCTGTGTCCCACGGCACTCAAAATAAACTCCTGTATGTAGTTACTATCTTGGTATTCGTCTGTTAATACCTGATAAAAAGTGAAGTTATCTCGCACTTCTTTGTGACGCAAGGCTTCTATAGCAAAATGTTCTAAATCGTTAAAATCCACTATATTTTTTTGCTGTTTAGCTTTAGAAAAATTTTGGTGGAAAGCTAGGGTTAGTTGTACCAAAGTGTCAACAACAGGCTCCAGAGCTTTTATATCTTGTGCCATTTCCTTTATTGGCTTAAAAAAAATATCGTTTTGCAAAGATTTTAATTTCGATTTTATTTCCTTGTTTCTAATACTTTGGACCAGATCTTTTAGCAGTGGTTCCACGTCGTCTTTTTTTGGTATTGTAGCAAGGCGAGAAAGCGGAATCTGCAAAATTTCAAAAACATGTTCCGGACTCTTGCTTTTTAGGGCTTCCAGTGCTTCACGCACAAGGGCTTTGTCTTGCTCCAGTGCATTAATGTATTTTTGCGGTCCTGTCGGCTCGTTGCATAACTCAAGCGCTTTTTCGCAAGCGAAAACAACCCCCTCCAACACCCTTTGCACATGAGCCACAACAGGCTCATACCAAGGGGTTTGTTCAATGTCTTTGATTTTAAAAACAGCGGCACAACCCCGCAACCACTCCGCCGGGTTTGGGTCTCCAAGGGAAAAAGCATGAAGTTCCAAAACGGCGGTTTTTAGACCTTCATCGCTATATTTATCCCCATACATTTCCACAAGGGTATGAAAAGGCGACCGGGATTTGTCGGGCACAGCACGATGATACCATTCTTCAAAAAGGTCGTTTATGACTTCATCTTTTAATAGCTCAATCTCTGTTGTGTCTGCTATTTTAAACCCCGGGTCAATATCAAGCAAGTGGAAACCAGCTCGCACCACACGCAAGCAAAAAGAGTGGATTGTTGTGATATTTGCCCGACCTAAAAGCAACAGTTGTCTTCGCAAATTTTTGTCTGTGGGGCGTTTGGCGATTTCTGCCCCAAGGGCTTGGGTTAGCCTATGGGACATTTCACCGGCAGCAGCATCTGCAAATGTAACTACAAGCAGCCGATCAATATCTACCCCTTGCTCCCCCGTAATAAGATTCAATATCCGCTCCACCAAAACGGCAGTTTTGCCACTGCCGGCAGCGGCACTGACAAGCACCTGGTTGTTGTTTGCGGTTACCGCTTCTCGTTGCTTTTCTGTCAAATTCATTGGGTTTATACCTTTGGCGCAGGGGTTAGCATAGGCTCTCGCACGCCGGCTATGGATTCTTTTGCCACCGGTATACGAATCCCCTTAGATGTACCGAACTCTACTACATATGCGTCTTGTCCAATGTCTACTATTTTCCCAAACATGCCGGAATTGGTAATAATCCCGTCCCCTACCTTTAGAGCTGCAATCATTTCTTTTTGTTGTTTTTGTCTCTTTTTTTGGGGCCTAATAAACAACATCCAAATTACACCGAAAAGTAAAACATAGATTAAAATTAGCCCTGTTGTACCGCCAAAAAAGCCGCCCTCTGCTTGAGCTTGAGCAGGCGGGGCATCGCCGGGTGCGGCTGTGCCTGGTTGTGCTGCCACATCGTGCCCCAAAATTGTGCCTGTACCATTTAAGATTACTGTGTTGTTTAGCATTTTTCAACTCCATTCTTTATATATAGCAACTTAACTTTCTTTTGTCCTTTTTTAAATCAGAGAAAATGTGATTACATCATATCATACAAAAGCACATTTGTGAACCCCTAAAAATGTTCCTCTTTTATAGCGGTTCCAAAAAATTCATAAGGACAATTAAATACGGAACTGCTATTCTTACAACAGATGATTTTCTAATATTTGTTTGTCATAGTCAAAATCTTCTATTTGAAGATAATACTCGGCACAGTCCACCAGTGCTTTTGCCGGGGCAAGGCCGATAATTTCACTGCCTATTATGCTCACACCATATCTTTTTGCTTCCATCTTTATTGTTTCAAAAACCCTATATAGCGGAGTGCCTTCATAGTTTACCATATTCATAGAAACTTGGGCTATTTTGCGATCTTCTAGCATAACGCCAATGCCTTTGCAGTGTTTAAAGCCGCCGCTGCTGCCTCTTACTATTTTTGCGATATTGTTTGCTATCGTTAAATTGTCTGTGTTTAAATTTACGTTAAAAGCTACCAGTGGAGGTCTTGCTCCAACAGCAACAACGCCGGCGGTTGGGTGGGGGGCGTTATCTCCAAAATCCGGTTTCCATTCCGGTTTTTTCATTTTTTCTGCCATCCCTTCAAACTGCCCTTTCCTTATTGTTGCAAGGTTTTGGCGGTTTGGGGCAGTTGCGCTACTTTCATAAAAAAACACAGGTATACCCGCCTCTTTAAAAATCATTTCCCCAACTTCTTTTGAAATTTCTATACACTGCTCCATTGTTGCGTTTTTTACCGGAACAAAGGGCATAACGTCCACAGCACCCATGCGCGGATGTTCTCCGGTGTGTTTTGTTAGGTCTATATTATCTTTTGCAAACACGGCAAGTTTTACCGCAACGGTTTTGATGCCGTTTTCATCTCCAACCAGTGTGAATACTGCCCTGTTGTGGCTATCATCTGCACTGTAATCTAGCAGGGTAACACCGGGGATAGATTTTGAAATTTCAACCAAACCTTTTATTAGCTCTGTATCACTTGTGCTAAAATTTGGTATACATTCTATTAGCTTTGTCATTGTACACACTCCTTTTTTGTGCTTTTTGTTTTTATATTATTACGGCAATATATGAACCGGTAACATAACACCGTCGGTTAGGAGAATAGGTTCTCGCACTTCTCCCGGAGGTGCCGTATGATGCCCTAAATAATAAAGCCTGCCGTAAATGTCTAACGCAAATGCAAAATGACTTGCTCCAACAATTCTATCGGTCAATGCCCTTTGGGGCGATTGTATCACTACAATATCAAGATCTCCTAATTGCCCACGGTCATTAAAACCCCAAGAGTAAACTTCGCCGTCATTTGTAATAGCTACGGAATTAAAAACATCACTCCAAACAGTAGCTACATTATCCATAATTTTAACCGGTTGATGCCACCCATGCCGAACAGGCACGCCAAGCACTCCATGACTGTTATTGCCCCATCCCCAAAGGGTATTGTCTTTTCTTATAACAAAAGTAGATGGTACAAAGTCTCCAAGTTGAAAAGCACCTATAATATCATTAAGTATACGAGTTGGTACAGCAGAAAACGCTCCTTGAAATGTGAAGTCTACACCTTTCTCTATATCCATATCCAAAAACATGTAGTGGCTGTAATTATTAAAGCCCCAAATATAGAAACCGCCGTCATTTGTAACTGCCCATCCGCGATCCACGCCAGCACCCGCAGACAACACATTATCCATCACAGGATAGGGGTTCAAACGGCTAGCGGTGCTACCATCGCCCAATTGCCCCCATTCGTTTTGCCCCCATGTCCACAACCTGTTGTCGTTTGTAACAGCATATGTGAACGAACCAGCTGTCTCAAAACTTCTCACATTTTCAAGTACTACGGTAGGTTCAGCGTCAAAGTTTATGCCGGGAGGTATTAGCAGTGCGGAGTTTGGCGCACTGCGTCGCCAACCGCGATGCTCAAATGCCAGCAGAACCCCATCTGTTTGAAGAACATATAGATTGCCGCCATAAAGCTCCGGATTCTCGGGTCGTCCAAAGTTCCAGGATATAGCAATCGCATCGTCCCAAATATGAAAAAACTCGCCAAGCGGTGCTTCCCCTAATCTAAAAGAAGGTCCGCCCATTGCACCCCACAAGCTATTGTCATCTTTGATTACTAAAACATAGTCTAAAAGTTCGACAATGGTGTGGTTAAGTGGTAGGCCAAAAAAAGGTGTGTTGTTGATTCCGCTTTCGGCAATTTTGGAATTGTCATTGGGTTGGATTAACGCTGCTGTTGTATATACGTTCATACTCAAAACCAATGTTGTGCATAGCACCATCATAATAGCAGGCTTTAACTTTCCTTTGAATTTCACGATTATCTCCTCCTAAAAATATAAATATATAGCAAATGTACTTTTAAACCATGGATGCGGAGGGAAGCTCGTCGCCAAGGGGCGTAAGGGCGTTGTGGCTGATAGTATTCACGGATTAAAAAGATATTTGCTATAGTTGTAGTATGACAAGTATAATAACATATATCTGTAGCGAAATCAAATTTTTATAAGAAGTAGCGGTTCATTTTGATTGCACAGAATCAGGCATTCGTCATGCAAAAAAGACATTAGGGATTACACGTAAAAAAAGACGACTTCCTATCCTTACATCTACTATTATAAACGCTCTCAGCCGGGCTAAAAACCGCACAAAACGGCATAACATCGCTGCCGCAACTCGTTTACAAAACCATTATAACACAACGATTTGCGTTTATCAAATGCTAAATTTTTGTGCGAGTATATATCGTTTCTCGAGATAGCTTGCTACGCAAGCGGTATGTGTTGCCGTGAATCAAATGCCCGTGGGTTGATGTTACCCTGTGCTTGATTTTTTCGAGGTCAATCATGTAATTGCTGTAATCTCTTGCCATCTTTTTAAAACGCCGTTTCATGCTCTTTTTATTGGAGTTTCTTAGTTTGCGGATAACTTTCCCTGTATCGGTGATATAAAAATGCCAACCAAGATAATCTGCGCCGTTTTTTAATGGGAGTATCTGTGTTTTTTCGTTTAAACCCAGCTTTAGCTCATTTTCACACATGCTGCGGATTTCAGCAAGGCACTTTCGCAGGTGCTCTTTATCATGGTGCAGTAGGACAAAGTCGTCCATGTATCGTGTATAGTATTTAATGCGGAGCTTTTCCTTTATTAGCCTGTCAACGCTGTCCAAATAATAGAGTGCAAACCACTGGCTGGCTTGGTTTCCAAGCGGCAGCCCCGTACCGGGCGAATTTTCATAACTATCAATAATATGGTCTAGAATTTCAAACACTTCCGAATTGCCGAACAAACGCTTTAGCTTTCCCTTTAAAATTTCGTGATTAATGCTCGGGAAGTATTTCCGTATATCACATTTCAGGAAATAGCCGTCTGTTCCGTGTTTTTTATAAAAATCACGCATAAACCCAGATAGCCTGTCCATAGCAAAATGCGTGCCTTTTTTTACCCTACAAGCGGCGTTGTCGTATATAAGTCGCTTGTCCAATGCGGGGGCTAGTATATTATCGCACAGGCAATGCTGAACGACTCTGTCTGCATAGCTTGGCGCATAAATTTCTCTTTCCTTGGGTTCATAAATTTTGAAACGATGGTAGCCTTTGTGCTGGTATGTTCTGTCTTTTAGCTCTTTTTGCAGGGTACATAGATTTTCGGCAAGGTTCATTTCAAACGCAATGGCCTCTGTTTTGTTTCTTTTGCCTCGTCGAGCCGCTTTGTGGGCGGCGTATAACTTTTGAAAATCGTGCATTATATCGTAATCGTACACAAAATAATCTCCTATGGCAAATGCACTTTGAAATAACGAGTTAATTTACTATATAGCCGACGGCGGGGATGGCAAAAATCAATTGCCATTCCCGCAAAACGTGAAAACAGCGTAGCTGCGTTCCCGTTTCCGCCGACACGTGTTTTTCTGCTCTTATGAGTCAGAAGGGAATCCGATTCCTTTGCCCCATAGCACAGACCCGCTCCGCTTGGAGCAAGGTTTCGGGCGAAATGGGGTTGGGGCAAAGCGGGGCGAACACCACCGGAAGCATTGTTGACATTGTTACCATTGATGTTGACGCTGCCGTCATCATTGACATTCGCGGCATTGTTACTATTGTTGCCGGGCGACCGCAGCCACCACCAACACGCCCATACAATCGAATCCCCCGAATAAAGCCTGTTTTGAAGCAATATATGTTAATGCTTTTTAAGGCAATAATCGCTTTTTATCACTATTGATCCACGCACCAAGCAGGCGTTGGCAATCTGTAGTGAGTTTTGCTATTTGTTCGTACTGCTTTGGCAATAAGCACTTGTGTGTTACTGCCATTTCTGAAAAATATGCAATGATTTTTAGCGTGGTCAGGGCCCTGTGTTGCAAATCGAGCCGTTTTTCTGCATTGCTGTGCTTGTTTGTGCCTATAAAAATTTCGTTTGCTCTGTAAATATCCTCTATTACGCCCATCGCCAGGTTTTGCAATCTGCTGACAAAAGTGAACCGGAATTGCTTGGGCGATTTTTGTGTGGTTGTAACAATATATGTGCATAAATCTTTTGCTTTTACGATAACGGTCATTTCGTTTTTTTGGACCGACATTGCAACCTCCCTCAAAAAAAATCGCGTCCGCCTTCGGCGGTTAGATTGATTACGCCGCTTCGCGGCGTGGGATTCGCCTGCGGCGAATCCAGATTAAAAGATAACAGATTACAGATTTAACCACAAAGCGGGGCGAACACCACCGGAAGCATTGTAGACATAGTTACCATCGAAGTCGACGCAGCCGACACCATAGACATTCGCGGCATCGAAACTAAGGGTGCCGGGCGACCGCAGCCACCACCAACACGCCTTTCCATTGCTATCTCTTGCTACACGCTTCGTATTACCATGAAAATCTATACGGAACGATAACTCGGGATACCCATTTTCCTTTAACCAATCGCTTACGCCATTATTTTCAAATACATCTACATCCCAAAATTTCTTCTCATCTGCACTCATCTTGGGTCTTTCCAAACTGCCGTCCCCTAAGTATTTAACCACTTCCTCTATGCTTAGCAAAAATATTCTATCTAGCGTGTTGTTGCCACCTTTTGTCGCAAACCAAGGGTTATCGTGGTTAGAGATGGACCTTTGGGCTATGCGATTTTTGTCTGTGTCCGGCAGTTTGTTGTAAAAATCGTTGTTTAAATACTGGCGTAGGGTGCAGTTCTCCCAAGTTATATCCTTTAGGTCTTTGTGGTAGGCTCGGAATTCCAGTACCAAATCGCTTAGCAATAGAGCTTGTCCGCCTTGTATATCTAAAACTCGCCAGTTGTACCCGCCAAAGGGTATGGTGCTTCCTACTTTCGGCTTGGGTTTTGGCGGCTCTGCTTTGGGTTTTTCGTCTAACCGTTTTATAATTGCTGCTATTTGATTTTTTGTTTCCTCTGATTGCTTTTTTGTTTCCTTTGAGATTGTATTTATTTGTTTTTTTGTTTCTTGGTGTTCTGCGTGTAATTGCGTATAGCTTTGCTGTAGCTCATAATACCTTTTGTGCGGCTTTGCTACAGTTTGCAACCAGTTGTCTGTGTCCTCTGTTGTTGCGAATACTCTGTTTTCAAATTCGCAGGTGGGGCATGGGGTGTTTAGCTCTGCTTGTTGCTTGCATATGGGGCATGATATGTGCCTAACCATTTATAAATCCCTCCATTCTGTTTGCGTTATACCTATTTCATGAATTTCTTGGTTTGTTAATGGTTCGTAGATAAACGCAAAAGTCTTTGTTCTCTCGATTTCTAAACATTTTTTGTCATGGTTATAAAGTTGTGAGTCCTCCAATATAAAATTCCTTTTCGGCTGCCACCCCCAAAGATTTTGCTACAACTATTCCTTTTGAGCGATACCCCTCTATCTCCTCTCGTGGGATTCCTCTCATTTCATGCTTTTGGTCATAGGTATAAATAACGTAACCCCGGTCTTTATTTATCCTGTCTACCACCTCCGTAACAACAAAGTGGAAATATTTATCACGGTATTTGTTCATGGCCTCCCACATGGTTATAATTTCTTTTTCTTTAATTTTTGTTAGCATATCAAATGCCTCCTTTGTTTTTTCTCTATTTCTCATTTAGCAAATGCTCTTCTTTCCTAATCTGCTCTATACAAGCTAAGCTCGGGTTTTTATTTTCTTGTTCTGTTTCGATTATAGCAGATATGGGGCTTTTGCTCAACCGCTTTGGAATTGCTTGGGCGATTTTTGCGTGGTTGTAACAATATATGTGCATAAATCTTTTGCTTTTACGATAACGGTCATTTCGTTTTTTTGGACCGGCATTATAACCTCCCTCAAAAAAAATCGCGTCCGCCTGCGGCGGTTAGATTGATTACGCCGCTTCGCGGCGTGGGATTCGCCTACGGCGAATCCAGATTAAAAGATAACAGATTACAGATTTAACCATAAAGCGGGGCGAACACCACCGGAAGCATCGAAGACATTGCTACCAAAGACGAGGACGCTGCCGTCACCATAGACAAACGCGGCACCGAAACTATAGCAGCCGGGCGACCGCAGCCACCACCAACACGCTTTTTCAGCGGTATTTTTTGCTATACGGTCATCATTGTTCACAAAATAGTTATTAACCTCTTCTATACTCAACAAGAAAATTTTATCGGAAGTTGGATTACCTCCCGCTGTGCCGTATTGAGGATTATTTGCGTTGGGGTTTTTTGCCTGTGCGATTTTCGGGTTTTCTGCACCAAGGCTGTTATAAAATTCGTTATTTAGATATTTACGCAGGCTACATTGCTCCCACGTTATGGCTTGCCTCACATCATGGTACGGGCGTTGTTCAAGCACTTTTTCGCTAATAAGTAATGCACGGTTATTTTCTACGGCAAGCACACGCCAATCGTACCCGCCGAAGGGCATTATGTTTCCTACTTGCACTACTTGCGGCTTGGGCGACTCTGCTCTAAGGTTTTCCTCTACTTTGGGTTTTTCGTCTAATCGTTTTATGATTGCTGCTATTTGATTTTTTGTTTCTTGGTGTTCTGCGTGTAATTGTATATGGCTTTGTTGTAATTCGCCGTGGTTTCGATGTAGCTCATTATGGTTTTGTTGTAACTCACCATGGCTTTTTTGTAGTTCACCATACCCCTTTCGTAGTTCATTATGACTTTGTTGTAGCTCATAATACATTTTGTGTGGTTTTGCCACGCTCTGCAACCAGTTGTTTGCGTCCTCTTTTGTTGCAAACAGTCTGTTTTCAAATCCGCAGATGGGGCAGATTTCATTAAATTCCGCTTCTTTTTTGCACACCGAACATTTCATGTTTGTCTCCTTATATCTTTTCAAAACAATACTAGCTTAGGCTTGTTATTTTTGTGGTTGTGCTATTCGTTTTTGTTTTCATATTTTGAAAAACATAATAATACCCCAAATACAGAGCCCCACCGCAACCCCGACAGTCACCGTACTCCAAAAAACATTATCGAAAAACGGATATTGAATAATATGACTCCAGGGACTAACATACAATATGACACCACAAATACCTCCAACAATACCAGCAACAACAAACCATCTACTACCCCTCAAGATTTTATCTGTAATACTGCCGGTTGGAGGTGGATTTGCTGCCTGTTTTGATAGTTTATTAAATTTTTTTTGCAGTCGTCTACTTTCTTTTTCCTTTCTTCTAAGTCGCTTTTTTATTATTTTTAGACTTATCCATTGATAAATAAGTCGATAAATAAGATTTCTTTGCCGATAAATCGCACTCACTTTAGCTACAATAGCCTTGGCAACATATCGAATAGCATCCCATAGTGCTAAAAAGACTACAACCGTAGTATGCCGGCTAAAACCCCACATAGTACTAAAAACATCAACCACAGCACTAATATAATTGCCCGAAAGTTGTCGATTATTCGGCTTATTGTTTTTCAGAGACTGAATTTCCTTACCCAAACGCCTGTTTTCTTCTTTTAGCTTATAATTTTCTGAGTATGGTTTTACCCTATTTTCCAACCAAAAAACAGCTTCTTCTTTACTTGCAAGCAGTTTGTTTTCGAACCCGCAGATGGGGCATGGGGTGTTTAGCTCTGCTTGTTGTTTGCATATGGAGCAGGGCAGGGTTGGGTTGTTTTGTGGGGGGTTCATTTACGTTCTCCTTTACCTTTTTTTGCACACCGAACATTTCATGTTTTGTCTCCTATTAAACTTCCACAATTACTAACCGGCAAGCCATATGGTACTGATTATATCCCAGAGATAATATATAATAAACAGTTGGTCGGGAAGCCAATCCAAAACAAACGGTAGCATAAAACGCACCAAGTTGGCTATTAGATATGCCACGCATGTCCCCATCACTTTGCCCATATATTTTTTTGCAGCGGGTTTTACGATTTCCCTGGTTTCTTCTGCAATTGTTTGTATTTTGTCCAATTTTTCTCCAAGCTGATTGGTTTGGGTTTCCGCTGCTGCATCTATTTTGTAGCCTACGCGAAAGTTTGGGTTTTCTATTTCCCATTCACAGGCTGCACATTTATAAAATTGTTGAGAATACTGTGGTTTGTTGCCTACATAACCGCATTTTTTGCAGTTCATATTAATCCCCCCTTTATCCTAAGCTAGCTCAAAGCCCTTTTGTTGGGTTTTGAGCTAGACCGCTATAAACTTGATATTTTCTTTTTATGATAATCTATCCCGTCATGATAGAGTATTTCATCTTCTGTTAAGTTTATATCATAATATCTACCCGGAATTTCTCTATCCCTGCTTAGTGTTTTTTCGTGCAAATGCCCGTCTTCTGTGACATAATATATTGTAGTGCTAAGCAGATTCATTGTTTTGCAAAGCCTATCCACCACAACCTCTTCTGCACCGGGTTCGTTTAATTTGTACAACTTATGATCTTCTTTGCCAATAAAATAAACTATTTTTTCATCAGAATCCGTTACAATGTGCCTACAGCTTTTTTCGCAAACCAAGACAGGGTATCGCTCACCCCCCACATGAATTTTATATAAATAATTTTTTCGGTCTATATTACTAAAGTAGATAAAATCATTCATAGGTGCTATAAAACTTGTTTTGATCTTTTCTAAGTTTCCGGAGGTAGCTTCTTTGTGTGTTTTGCAATCTATCTTGCGTAGCTTATAACCCTTGTCTATAGCATAGATATAATCGCCATAAACGATAACATTGCGGAGTTTCCTGCGATGTATTTTTTTTATGTCTTCCCCTTCTGTTGTCATTGTGTATAAACCGTCATTTATCAGATTAACATAATAAACGTAACCGTCTTTTACGTTGATATAAACGCTTATATGCCCCGAAGTTTTGTGTGCATTTAACAATTTTTCATTGCAATATATAGCAAAATCATCATTTTTGTTAATGAAAAATGTGTTGTGATCGTTTTCGCATGCATAACCAAAGTTAATAATATTTCCTATGGTATTGCCTAATTTTTCTTTATCTTTTATTTTCGGTTCCAGAACTGGAACCGGAGGCAGATTCGATTTTATCGAGAATATATTTATTTGGTCGACTCTTTTTTTGGTGTCTTCCATACCCAAAACAATTTTGTGTACAATGGCGTTGGCATGGTTGTCATTTGATTTTTTTGTGCTCAAAAAATCGCCCAAGGCATACGGGTCTTTCTTTTTAGATTTCTCATAGGCTACAGCAAAATTGTTTAAAAAATCCATATCCGGCTTCGATCCACACGCCGGACATGGGCTTTTTTGTAGCGGGTTTCCTTCTAGTATATATCCGCATTTATAGCATTTTTTCGTTGTATCTTCTATATTCATTATGCCAGCCGCCCTTTAAGTAGTTTTTGTATCTCTTTTTCCGTGTTTGTAGCCAAAAAATTATTGTGGTCTAAAGATTCTTTCAGTAGAGTTAGTTTTCTATTTGCAATTTCTTCTTCTTTTTTCTGCTCCTCCAACGTTTCTTTCTCTGTTTGCAAGCTGGTCGTTTCTTGTTGTAGACGGTCTATCTCCGCTTTCAAGTTGACTATTTTTTCCTTTGTTTCGGTTTTTATTGTTTTTTTAGTACCATGGATTTTTTCTGCGTCTAACAATTCTTTTTTTATGTTTTCTATACTTTCTTCCAATGTATTCAGCTCTCGCTTCTTTTCAATTAAAGATTTTTCAAGAGCTTTTTCTTCTTGTTGCCGTGCTTCCAGGTCTTTTACATCTTCGTCACTGATTTTGTTCAGTTCAGAAAGGCGAGCTACTTTTTTTTCGAGTTCATCGTATTCTTTTTTTCTTGCTGTCAGCACAGGCTCTGCTTTCAACAGGGCTTCGTTTGTTTGGTTTAGCTCCTTAATATTGTCTATGTATTGTGTTACTGTCGCAACTTTTTGTTGTAGCTCAGCTTGCTTTTCTTTCAGTTTTTCGTTTGGTTTTATATTGTTATAATACTTTTCCGCAACTTCGGTAAAATACCCAAAACCCACCATAAAATTGTACAACCCTTGAGTTGTATATTTGGAAACAACGTCATCGGAATATACAATGCCTTCCAATATGGCTCTATTGGCTTGTATTAGTGCCTTGTTTTTTTGTTCAATATCATCGGCGTTTTTTGCACTACTCAGCTGATCCTCTATCCTACCCCAGTCTATTTTCAAAACAAACACCTACTCTCTTACTACACACTGTTCTTTACCTTCCTCATCTTTCACATAAAAAGAAGTTTTTGCACGTTTGTCTAGGGCTATGCCTATTTGATAATCGCCTGCACCAAACGTATTTTCTATGGTTTCACGCTGCTCGTTACCGCCTTTTGTTGTATATATGGTAAATGTATCTTTGTTTTTAATTTGCATTGTTGGCACAGCAAATCTGGGCGATTTAAAGTTACTAACTTCTTCACCTTCTTTAACTATTTCAGTTTTAAGCTCCGCCACTTCAAGGTTTTCGTTTACATAGTAACCCACAACACCATACGTTGCCTGGGCGGTTTGTTTTATATCATAAGCAAGGGCTGCCCCTTTGGCTATAGCATACGTTTTATCAGACGGTCTAAATGGATACTCAAACTTTTTGTCGAAATCTTCCGGTCTGCTGTTAAAAGCCGCCCTGGTTTGCAACTCTACCTGTATATAATTACTAAACCCACCAACAAGCAGTATTTTAAAGTTTTCGCGGTCGTTATAGTTTACCCCTCTCCTGTCCAAATAGGCTATCATCTTAGACAGCTCCGTTTCCAGTTTATCCTTGCACACGGTTCTAAATGCTTTGGCTAGATCTCGCGGGTGTACCTCTATCTCTTGTCCGTTGTACTCTATTTCAAAAAGAGAGTCAGTGGGAAAATTTTCGTCTTCATTTTCCAAGTATTCTCTCATGTCTTTGGAAACATTGTCCTTTGATATTTTTTCTTTTTCAAATTTTATCCGTTGCTGAATAAACTCGGGGCTTTGCTCTTTTAAGCTAACGTCAATTTTTGCTAACAGCTCCTTTGTTGCGGCTGTATCAAAAGCAACACCAGCATAACCCAAAAGGCTATCTTCGTTGCCTGTTCCAAACACGCTAGGATATGCCACCATTTCATTTAACCCTTTAGGTTTTACATGCGTCAGATCTAGCGTTCCGCCGCCATAATCCACTACCAATATGTCGCCCAAAAATTCTTTGCCGTGTTTTTGCTTATAGCTATGGCAAAAATAAGCGGCGGCGGCTTCCGGTTCCTTTTGTAGCTCTATATTTTCATAGCCTAGACTTTTAAAAATTTTTTCTATGTTGGCACACACGTCCTCTTTTTCGTACCATACCACCGGTATGGTTATGATTATTTCGTCTATTTTTTGGTGTTCCCCTTCGAATTTTCTTAGTAGCCAACCAATGTAGTCTTTGGTTATCTCCGTTGGTGTTTTGCTATCCCTGTCGTTACTGCATTTAAAGGCTTCGTTATAGGACAGCCCCAACGCCAGTTTGAAATTTTCGTATGTCTCGTAGTTTTGATTGGTAACGTAGTCTTTTGCCCTTTCCCCGCCTTCCGGACCTCTTCTGGGGTGGTATGCGATTACCGTTGGTGTGTAATCTCTTGAATGTGCGTCTATCCTAAATGTTTCTAAACGGTCGCCGTCTTTGTATGCGATGGTTGTGTTTGTTGTGCCAAAGTCTATCCCTATTGTGATTGCTTTCATCTTATAGCTCCTTAGTGTCATGAGTTTTTCTGAATTTTTCCAGTTTGTCTATATCTTTTTGGTTAACGCTTTTTCTAAACTTAGTTTCGGTTATATCTTCTGCTGTTATTTTTTCTGCGCTTAACTGTTTTTCTTTTTCTTCATCTGTAATATCGGCTTCTTTTATGGCTATACAGCGTTTTAGCACATGGTCTTTGCAGCGGTTTGCAAATTCTGAAACATCTGCCGCACTAAAACCTTCTGTTTTACCTACTATTTCTGACAGATCCAACGGTTCTTCCATAGGAATACCACGAAAACTTTGCTCTAAAATATATTCCCGTGCTTCGTCGTCGGGTAGCGGTATGTAGATAAGCTCGCTAAAGCGTTTGCTGCGGATAATGCCGGTGTCGATTGCCCACGGTCTGTTGGTTGCAGCCAGCAAAAACATTGTGCTGCCGGATTCTGAAAAACCGTCGATCTGTGCCAGTAGCTCGTTAACAATACGCGGGGTAACAGAAGAGTTGGTCGAATCGCGCCCAACAGCAATAGTATCAAACTCGTCAAAAAATATAATTGACATTTCATTTTTGCGGGCTTCGTCAAAAAGTTTTTTAACATTTTTTTCGCCGTCACCATACCATTTGCTCACAATATCCGAACCCTTGATCGAGTAAAACTTGGCATTTAACTCGTTTGCGATAGCTTTTGCTATCATTGTTTTGCCGTTGCCGGGCAGGCCGTATAGCAAAACACCGCCGCCTATCTCTACATTAAAGCGTTTGTATATGTCGGGATGTTTTAGCGGGTCAATAACTCTGCGTCGGATGGCATCTTTTACATCTGACAACCCCGCTACTTGGTCAAAGCTAATATCGGGTATATCGGTTGTTAAGAAACTTTTTTCTTCTTTGTCATCTGCGGCTAGCTGTTGCGACTCACCTCTGCTTGTTTGGTCCTTAACTAAATCATCTGCGTAGTTTTCTAAAAATTTGGCTCTATCTTTTAGAGTTTCGGCGATTTCCTCGCCTTCAAACTGCCCCGCCAGCAACCATAGCTCTTTTACTGCCAAATAATAATTTTTTTTGGCAGGCAAAAGATTGCCGTCTTTTTTTTCCTTTTCTGCCGCTTCGTAGTGTGCGTCAAATTTGCTTAAATCCAAGGGTTGCCTCCTTTTATTCTAACTTTGCCAGCTTTGCGTCCAGATCTGCAATTTTCGCTTGTGGTGAATTGCCCTTCAGCTCTGCTCTTAGGGCTTCCAAGCCTTCCTGTTCATCGTCTGATTCGTCCTCACTATTTGCAAAGGCTTTTAGCGGGTTAACTTCTGAAGCACGATTTTCTGCCAAACGTGTCATCAAAGAGTGTTCCGTGGCTATTAAATCGGGTACAGATGCTTTCTTTATTTTTACTGCAATGGTATTTAACGCACCCATTATTGAGGCACCAATCTCTGCCGCAGATACTCCGGCAATGGTTGAACCGCCAGTTACTTGCTTTTCTAAATTGCGTGTGGTGTTTTGCATCTCTTGAAACTCTTTTAGTTCCGCTCTTGTGGCTTTAATTTCTTTTAAAATTTGAACTTCTTCCGATGAACCTTCTGCTGTTTTGCTGTACTTGTTCATCAGTTTTTGTTCTTGTTGCTTTAAAGCGTCAATGCCTCCCGCAATCAGCTTTTTTTGCTTATATAGCTCTAATTTGGCTGCTTCAAATGTTTTCTTTTCTTCCGCTGCTTTTTCCGCTTCTTTTTGTGCCGCACTTTTAAATAAGTCTTTTAACATGAGTTGTTCTCCTTTTTTAACTTTCCGGGTTTTCCAGATTTTCTATTTTTTTGTCTAGGGTATTTATTTGAGTTTGGTATGTGGTTTTTTGTGGGTTACTTGCCTCGTTTTTGTTTTTATGGAGACCAGTTCCACTAATGTACCTCTCTCTATCCTGTTTAGCTTTAGCTGAACTAGCTTTATTTTCTTCATCTTGTGACCCTATTCTTACTAAGCGACCCTCCCGTTCCTCATCATCCGGCATCACGCCTTTAAGCCTGTTAAGCAGTCCGTACGCTTCTTTTTCAATGATTACTTTTTCCAGTTCTTCTATCGCTTCGGTCAAGTTTTCAACAAAAAAGTCTGGTTTCCCCGCAGATATTGCTTGTTCTCTGTCGAACTTCAGTTTATTCAAGGTTTTTTGATCTTCATGCCAGTCATTTTCAGCCTCGATAAATTTTTCGTAGTAATCTATACCTTCATACTGCCTTGACATAACTAGATTTTCTATGTGTTTTAACACCAGTTCTTGTGATTTTTTTCGCTTTTGCAACAATTCCGCTTTTATCTCGGCTATTTCTTTTTCGATAAGCACGTCTATTGCACTAGTATCCTTCGCATTTTCTTTCGGTTTAGACAGCAACCCGACGATGAGATCTCGTTGTTGTATGTATTTATTATCAAACGTTACGGCTTTTAGCTGCTCAATAAGAGCTGCTGATTTATCCCCTTTTTTTGTTTTAAAAGGCCAAAACATAACCTTAAACCTCCCCTGGGTACGCTATGGTATCGTTTATTGTAACTGCTTTTAATGCAAAACGATAATTGCTTATTATTGGGTACAGATTACTTTTCAGGAGTTGTTCTTCTTCCTCTTTATTTACTTCTTTGTATGTACCCAGTTGCTTACTTATTTCGGCATAACAGGCGTTTTTAATCTGTTGTTTAATATCTTCTGTGGTTATTTTTGTTGTATCTGCCGGGTTTTTTCTCTCTTTTATTAAGTCTTTTTCATAGCCATCCAATACAGACAGTGTAAAAACACCATTGGCACCGCCTTTCTTGCCATCTATTACTGTATCGCAAACACCCCACAATATGTTAAACGGTTCTTTTTTTATAGCCCATACTCGCTGTATTCTTACAGTTTTGTTTTCTGTAATAAAACCAAACTCTTTATCAGTGTCTTGCACAACGGCAAGATAGCCATGTTCGAGCTCTATTTCATGCCTTCCGCTTTCTTTAAAGCCTGTTTTTTCTTCTACTATCACACCGTCGTCCAAGCTACCTATTTGTATTTTTGCCATGATACCACCTCCTGTTTATTGCAATGCTACACAAGCCGCCTATAAAATTTTGCGGGATATAAAATTGATACTATAAAAAGGTACCCAAAACAACTATAAAAAGGTGTACCTTTTTATAGTTGGTATTTACAACAGATAAATGGCCAATAGCAAAAAACTCTACCCAATTTTTTTGAAATTCTGTTTGACTTGTTTTTGACATAACGAAATCGAAATCAAGCGAAAACCCTTTAAATAAGGGAGTTTAGCGTGCTTTTGAAAGTAAAATAGCAGCTTGCAAATCCTCTATTGATATGGTATAATCTTTCGCAAACGGGTGAGTTATACTTAAAATACCAACTATAAAAAGGTACACCTTTTTATAGTTGATTGGACCTTTTTATAGTCTTTTTGGAGACCTTTTTATAGTTTTTCGCACACCTTTTTATAGTTGGCGTTTTTTCTTGCTACGTCTAAATTTCCTTAAACGATTATAAACATAATGAAATACCAATCAGGCTCTTAATAGATATTGTAAATTTAGAATATTGGTTTTATTGTCGTTTGGTGTGAAGAGAAAATGAGTTAAATAAGTTAAAAAAATCGGTTCGATATTGTAAAATAATTCAGCCTTGAATCGAGGCTAATCGAAGCCTAAAA
>JGI24700J35501_10930837_pt1 | contig 26740 bp, 23 predicted proteins | sample TergutTh196P1_FD_35501 | JGI IMG/M metagenome (IMG submission 35501)
GAACTGTCGTTGCTAGAAAATTTGTCAACCTAGCAACAGAAAAAGACCACTTGCAAAAGGCATTAAACAGGCAGAAAAAAGCCCAACAAAACGGCAATAAAAAAACGCCAATAAAATGGCAACACGTAAACGACCTAAACACCGACATAAGTCGAAAAACCGCCAAGAGCATAATAGATTTTGCCACGTTACACAAAGCCGACACAATCGTCTTTGAGTATTTGGATATGAAGGGCAAGAAGAAAGGCTCGAAAAGGCAACTGCTACACCTTTGGCGAAAAAGAGAGATACAAAAATTGGTGGAACACAAAGCCCACAAACTCGGCACGAGAATAAGCCGAGTAAATGCTTGGAATACCAGTCGGCTTGCTTATGACGGCAGTGGCAGAGTAGAACGTGGCGAGTATAAAATAGACAGAGTTAAAAAATACAACTCTATTTGTGTGTTCGCAAGCAAAAAAGTATATAATTGCGACCTTAACGCAAGTTACAACATAGGTTCACGATACTTTATAAGGGAAATTTTAAAATCCGATCCAGTAATGGTGAGGTTGCCAAACGAAACAAAAGTTTTTCGTTTTGGTACGGGAACTACACGCACCTTATCCACCTTAATTAGGCTTAATGCGGAACTGCAGGAATGTCCTGTGCAAGTTGCTTAATGCAGACCAGTCTCTGAGTTATGCCCCTACGGTGGTGAGGAATTCCATTCCCCTAAAGGGAATATGTGTCGATTCGGCACGTTGGAAGCCCACTAGCTTTAGCTGGTGGGAGAGTTCACGCCAGACAAATTTCAAAATTTTTTTGTTTTTGTTGCATTGTGTTCGAAAAAATGTTAGAATGAAGTCAGTAAGGAAAGCTGGACGTTAAAAAGAGGTAAAACCATGGTGAAATATGTGCCAAATGTACTTTCGATTTCAAGGATTATATTGTGCTTGCCGCTCCTATTTTTAGAGCCGTTTACGTTTACGTTTATGGTTTTGTACGTGGTGGCAGGGCTTACGGACATGGTAGACGGACCTATTGCAAGGCGTACAAAAAGTACATCGCAACTAGGGGCAAGTTTGGATAGTGCGGCAGATTTTTTGTTTGCGTTGGTTGTCCTATTTAGGATAATACCGTTACTAAACTTTTTGCCTGTGTTTTTGGTGTGGATTGGCGTAATTCTTGCAATTCGAGCGTTGGCGTTATTTGTGGGATTCGTTCGGCATGGGCAACTGATAATGTTGCACACGTATTTGAATAAAATTGCGGCGTTTGCGTTATTTTTATTCCCTCTCCTATACATTGGCATGAATATCAATTTGTTGCTATTGATTTTGTGCATTATCGTATCGCTGGCGTTTGTGGAAGAGCTTTTGATAAACTACTTTTCAAAATTGCCAGACAGGGACGTTAAGGGAATATTTTTCAGCAAAAAAGCCACGTAAAAAGGAGGAAAAGATGTTAAATTTAACGAGTGAGAATTTTGACGACGAGCTAGCGAAAGGTAAGACGGTAGTGGATTTTTGGGCTACTTGGTGCGGATATTGCAAGATTATAGAGCCGTTGTTAGAAGAGTTGGAGGAGAAATGCGAGAACGGTACTCGGATTGCGAAGGTAAACTTTGATGAAGAGCGAGCTATTGCTGATAGGTTTGGGATAACCATGTTGCCCACGTTGCTTGTATTTGAAAACGGGGTTGAAATAGATAGGAAAGAAGGCTCCCAGCCCATGGAGGTTTTGGAGTCCATGATATAGACCTTTGTAACGGGGGAGGAAATTTTTTCTCCCCTAAGGTTGCTTTTTGGTTTTTGATGTGTTATAATGGGGTAGAATTAGTTTTTGGGGCATTGGCGCAGCTGGGAGCGCGCATGACTGGCAGTCATGAGGTCAGGGGTTCGATCCCCCTATGCTCCATTTTTTAAACCTATCGAAAAGCGAAAAAATGGGATTGAGGGACATTCTCCCATACCCTGTGCGAGAGTAGTTGGAAGAGACCCAGGTCTTAAAATAATGGAGGTAATTATGAATATTGAAAACTTAAACTCCTTGACGGCTGTGAAAGAGCTGGTGAAGGATGCCTGTAAATACTTGAAGGCATCAGATTCCGTATACGAAATCCTCCAAACCCCCCTCCGATCAATGGAAATATCCATCCCCATAAAAATGGACGACGGCACAATCAAGACATTTATCGGCTACAGGGCACAGCACAACGATGCAATGGGTCCCACGCGCGGCGGCGTACGATTCCACGAAAACGTAACTATGGACGAAATAAAAGCCCTTGCGATGCGGGTTACGCTAAAATCAGCCATAATGGGGCTACCATTCGGCGGGGCAAAGGGCGGCGTTATTGTTGACCCCCAAAAATTATCCGCACGGGAGCTAGAACGTCTTTCACGGGGCTATATACATGGTATTCACAAGATTATTGGCGAATGGCAGGACATTCCCACATCGGATATAAATACCAACCAAAAAACCATGGCATGGATGGCGGACGAATATATTAAGCTATCGGGTAGACATTCCATAGCCTCTGTAACGGGCAAACCCTTAGAATTTGGCGGCTCTGAACTCCCTCGGGACGTAGCCGTTGGGTTGGGCGTGGCATTTTTGGTCGAAAAAATGTTTAAAAAGCTCAATCTCGATCCGTCCAACGCAACAATGGCAATACAGGGCTTTGACAATGCGGGCAAATTCGTTGCGGATGCCGTTGCCAGTTTGGATATTAAAATCGTGGCAATCTCACGAGAAGACTGTACTCTATACAACCCACGCGGACTGAATATAAACGCATTACTCGCCTATCGTGAAACACATAATTCTATCCAGGGTTTCCCCGAGGCGGAGGAGATAACCAAGGACGAATTTTGGGCATTAAACGTGGACGTTCTTATCCCAGCGGCGTTGGAAAATTCAATCACAGCCGATATTGCTGAAAACATACGGGCAAAGATGATAATCGAAGCATCAAACGGGCCGATAACGCCCGCTGCAAACGACATTTTGAACAAGAACGAAATTTTTATAATTCCCGATATTTTAGCAAACACAGGCGGCACAATAGTGTCTTATTTCGAGTGGCTGCAAAACACGCACGGTTCGTATTGGGACAAAAACCTTGCCGTGGACAAACTTCAAACCATCATGTCAGACACATTCGAAGCAATCTACCACGTAAAAGAAGTACACGCCGTAACTCTGCGCAAAGCCGCCTATATGTACTCCGTAGACAAACTAGCCACCGTAATGAAACAACGAGGATGGTATTAAAAATTTCAAAATATCGGAGTTAGAACGTAGGTGTCGTGCGGGCAGTTGGAAAGGGCGTGAAATATGGATTTAGCGATATTGGAAATGTCCGCACCAAGAGAGCGGCATAGCGAGCTGACAAGCACGTTGTTTGGCGAGTTGTACATTCTTTCGCTAGGGAAGAAATTTTACTTACGAAAAGAAGACAGAGGCCTAGTCTATCAGAAACATTGCGGCAATGGCGATATTTACTCCCTCGTTGACGTTACCGACGATGAAATAACTGCCGATGTAATCGAAGAATTGGGCTATATTATCCCCGATATTCTGCTATTTGACAAAAATCCATATCTGCTTAGCAAATCCGCCACCAAACTGGCGGGTTTCCCTGATTTAGTGATAGAAGTCTGGTCTGCTAGCGACACGAAATACATAAAAGCCATAAAACACACGATTTACGCCACTGGCAACACCGAACACTGGTATTTGACCCAGAAAAGCAACAAAGTAGAATGTTGGCTTGGGCGTGAGAAATTAAAGTCGCAAAATTTGTCGAATGTGCTGAAAACACAGGCGGGGTTGGCGATAGATTTGCGGGAATTGGCGTTGGAAAAATAATTATGATGACACAAATATACAGCATGGCGAATTATCCACGGCACGGCAGGTTGATAGATGGATTTTCCGATGCAATCGCCCGCTTGCCCGACCGTGAAAATTACCATAAATTCAGGGAAAATATTGGATTGGCTTACAACGGTAATATCTTGCGCGAGGGCAGTGAAAGCCAGTTATTTGACGTAAACGAACAGCCGATTGCGGAAAATATTTTAATCTCCTGCAATTATGTCCAGCCCGATTTTATGTATTTTTGCAAAAATAAGCACCAGGAGTCCGCAAAAACATTCAAAATTGCGGGTTGCCCCGATTTAATTGTGGAAGTTTGGTCAAAGGGCAATTCGCAAACGGAGCGAACGGCGTTAAAGAATTTATACAGTTCTCCCACAACGGAACATTGGTATTTGACCCAACAAAGTAACAAGGTCGAATGTTGGCTTGGGCGTAAAAAGTTAAAACCGCAAAATTTGCTGAACGTGCTGAAAACGCAATCGGGTTTGGAGCTGGATTTGCGGGATTTGGCGATATAAAGGAGAAAAACAATGGAAATAACAACAATAAAAAACGAGCATTTCGGCGAGTGCATGGTTCTGTCGAACGATTCGGTGGAATTGCACGTAACAATGGATATAGGCCCACGCATCATACATTGTGCTTTGAAGGGCAAGGAAAATATGTTTTTCCAGGACAAGGAAAAGGCGACTTTGGGCGATAAATACGATATTTTCGCCGATCAGTTCAAATTATACGGCGGCCATCGGTTATGGATTTCACCCGAGATTGTGCCACGCTGCTACCATCCCGACAACGAACCCGTAACAGCAACGGTAATCGAGGGCGGTATGCGGTTCACAGCGGCAATCGAAAAACACAACAATATCCAAAAAAGCATTAGCGTAACTTTGGACGAGGACTCGCCACGGGTAAAATTGGTGCATAGCGTACGCAACACGGGACTTTTCGACAAACAATTTGGTTTGTGGGCAATCTCCATGATGTCGGCGGGCGGTGTTCATGTAATGCCGATGCCCAGCCGCCAGACGGGGTTTTTGCCCAACCGCAACTTCACTTTTTGGGATTACACAAAATTAAATGATTTTCGTTTGCATTTTGGAGAAAAATATGTTACACTTAAACAAGACGGTACGAGCGAGGGAGCGTTTAAGCTAGGATACAATAACGAGGCGGGTTGGTCGGCGTATTTTAACCACGGGCAGGTTTTCGTGAAATATTTTGAGCCTGTGTTAGACGGATTTTATCCCGACAACGGCTGTTCGTTTGAGACGTACACCAATGCTAATATGCTAGAAACTGAGGTTTTGGGCGAAATATTAGATATTGAACCAGACGATTTTGCGATACTGGAAGAGGAGTGGGAATTGTACGAATCGGACGGGGTTAAAGACCCGCAGGACGAGGCGGAAATATCGGCTGTTTTAGCGGAATTTATGTAAAAAAGCGGTTGTGGCGGAATTGGTAGACGCGTAAGATTCAGGTTCTTATGTCCAATAGGATGTGCAGGTTCAAGTCCTGTCAACCGCAGGGATTGTTGAGTTTTGGTTCTGATTTTGGGCGGATTGGTTGTACTGCTTAAAAATAGGTGTTGTTTGTGTGTGAAGAGTGAAAAATTGCGTTGGAATCGTTGGAGGTGGTTATGGAATATTTTGAAATATCTGTAACGAGGCGGCATAGCGATATTTTGACTGCTCTTTTTGGAAAATTGTTTATATTATTTGAAGATAGGCACTATTTGCGCAAGGAAGACAGGGATTTGGTATACGCAGGGGATTTTCGAGAAGGTACAGCCGAGCTGATTGACATAACAAAAATAGCCGATATTGACCATTTTAGGAAAAGCACAATTTTAGAGCTGCGAACGGTAAAACGAGTATCGGCACAGAATCCTTGCCAGACTTGTCTCTGTCCAAAAAATTATACACAGAAAGTGGGATTATCGTGGATATATCTCATTTAGCGTTATAATTATGGGGAAAAATAGTACATTGGGTAAAACATACTGGCACGCACCGTTTGTAGCGGGAATACAGATAGATTTGCGTAATTTAGCGGATTGTTTAAGTTATCGTGGGGAGTATGAATTAAGCAAAGAGGCTCTAAAAATCGATTTGGTTATTACAAAAAGCACGGACGCACCGCTAAATCACGATATAGCACAGATATTTAGAGGGCACAATATATTTGAATATAAATCGGAAAAGGACTCGTTTTCCGTGTGGAATTACAGCAAAGTGATGGGCTATGCTTTTCTGTATTCTTCGATGAATAAAATCCCGCTGACGGATATATCGGTTTCGATAGTTTTGACAAAATTCCCAAAAAAATTCGCCCGTCATTTGTACGAAAATTGGGGTATTAAGATAGAGCACAAGGGAGATGGGATATATCATGTGCCAGGCGAAAAATTCCCCGTGCAGATAATTGAAAGTAAGAAACTATCAAGGGAGAACCTGTTTTTACGGAATTTGAAGAGTACGTTGACGAAGAATGAGGCGGAGGCAATGGGCTTGATGTTTAATAAATTAGATATCGAGCGTAAAAATATCTATGTTGATAGGGTTACACAGGCTAATAGGCTTATTTTTAAGGAGGTTATGAAAGTGGATACGTTTATGGATTTGGCAATGGAAGTGGCAGAAGAACAAGGCTGGTTTGAAAAACGGGATAGAGAGCTGGCTAAGGAATGGGATAAACAAAAAAATGAAAACTTAGTAAAAAAGATGTTATCGAATGGTTTTACAATGGAGCAGATAATGCAAGTAACGGATTTGTCGGCAGAAACGATAAAAGGATTAGAATAACCGCAAATCTAACTGTGGCAAAACACATCGAAAATGTCTGAGGAGGCTATAAATATGGATGCATTGCCAAACACTTGCCAAGTAACCGTGCTAGGCGGTGGTGCGGCTGGCATGATGGCGGCTTGGGCGGCGGCTAAATCTCACGATGTAACCATAATCGATCGCAACGACAGGCTCGGCAAAAAATTATCGATTACAGGCGGCGGGCGCTGCAATTTGACTTATTCAGCTGATGTAGACAACTTGCTCGACAATATTAATGTAAACGCTAGATTTTTACATAGTGCATTTAACGCTTTTGGCAGCGGAGACACCATCGAATTCTTCAAAAAATTATCTGTGCCGCTAAAATACGAAAATAATCGAGTTTATCCGCAATCAGAACGGGCAGACGATATTGTTCAGGCATTTGAAAAAGCCTTGAAAATCCGCAATGTTCGGGTTCGCCTAAATACGCACATACAATCCGCCGCCAGTTTAATGAAAGAAACGGACATTTTAATCATAGCAACGGGGGGCAAATCATATCCCAAGACAGGTTCAACGGGAGACGGATATGTTTTTGCGAAAGAATTTGGGCATACGATAATACAGCCCCGCCCTGCACTTGCCCCGATTTACGGGAAATTTCCTGCAAATTCAAACTTTAACTTTGCAAAACTGGCGGGCATATCGGTAAAAAATGCCCGTATTACAATCGACAAACACGTGCAACAGGGCGATTTGATTTTCACGCACCACGGAATATCTGGGCCAGCGGCGATTGCGTTATCGAGATATGTCAGCCCTGATAAATCCGTTGTGATAGATTTTTTGCCCGAAATGGCTGATTTCGACGCTTTCCTAATCGAAAAATTCAAGAGCCAGCCCACACGAAAGATTGTGAATATTTTGGTGGATTCCTTGCCCAATTTACCCAAGAATTTGATAGCTCATTTATTAGATGTTGCGGCGACGGCGAGTAATGTATCGAAAAAGCAGCGTGTGCAGATAGTTGAGACTTTGAAAAATTTCACGTTCAAAATACGCAAAACGGCAGATTTTAACGAGGCTATGATTACGGCTGGCGGAGTGGCTGTAAATGAGATAAATCCGTCTACAATGCAATCCAAGAAGGCGAGAGATCTGTATTTTGCGGGTGAAGTGATAGATGTGGACGGAATGACAGGCGGGTTTAACCTACAAATTGCCTTTTCTACTGGCTTTTTGGCAGGGGTTTCAATAAAATAAACAAAAAGGACTGTGTATATGATTGGAATACGAGGAGCAACAACAGCTGAAAACACGGAAGCGGCGATTCATGCCGCCACGAGGGAGTTATTGCAGGAAATGATTGATGCAAATGGTATTGAACATTCGCAGATAATCGATATAATATTTTCAGCGACAAAGGATTTGGATATGGCGTATCCAGCGGCGGCGGCACGGCAGATGGGGTTTATTAATGCGGGTTTGTTTTGCGTACAGGAGATGTATGTGAAAAATAGTTTGACGAATTGTATTAGAGTGCTTCTCCACGCTGAAATAGCTGATAGACAGCAGGCCGATGTCAATCACATCTATTTGCACGATGCCGTCGTTCTACGCCCCGACCTAAACAAGGAAAAAACATTTGCAATAGCAATCGACGGCCCAGTCGGCTCTGGGAAAAGCACGGTAGCCAAGGCTATAGCACAAAAATTGGGCATTATTTATATTGATACGGGGGCTATGTACCGAGCTGTGGCATTGTACAATGTACAGCAAGGCATTGATTTAACCGATGAGGAGCGGGTTGTGGCAAATTTGCCCAACATTTCCATCAAAATAAGGTATGTTGATGCCGCACAACGGATATTTTTGAACGATATAGATGTAACCGACCAACTGCGAACATCGCAAATTACAGAAGGCTCGTCAATCGTGGCATCCTATTCCGAAGTACGTCAAAAATTAGTGTCCATGCAAAGATTGCTTTCGGCAAAAGAAAATGTTATAATGGATGGACGGGACATCGGAACAGTTGTCTTGCCGAACGCCGATTTGAAGATATATTTAGATGCAAGCGTGGACAATCGGGCAAAAAGGCGATTTGACGAATCAAAAGACGAGGCTACCTTAGCAGAGATTAAAACTGCCATAACCGAGCGGGACGAGCGGGACAAAAACCGCAAACATTCGCCATTGCTACAGGCAGAGGATGCCGTCTATATAGTTTCCGACAACATGACCGTAGAAGAGGTTAGAGACATGATTATAAAATTAAAAACAGCCAAATGATGTACGTATTGGTGCGATTTTTTCTGTGGGTCGCCTCCAAATTCGTATATCGAGTAAGGGTTACGGGTCGTGAAAACATACCCAAAAATGGAGCGTTTATCTTGTGCAGTAATCACATACATTCGTACGATCCAGCAATGTTAGCAATAAACATTAAACGCAAGCTCCGTTTCATGGCAAAAAAGGAACTTTTCCAGCCGAAACTAAAGGGTATATTTTTCCGTTCGCTTGGGGCATTCCCTGTAAATCGAGGCGAGGCGGACATTACATCGTATCGTATAGCAATGAAAGCCCTTTCCGCTGAAATGGGCTTGGTTGTCTTTTCGCAAGGCACACGTTTGCAAGAGCTAGACGTGAAGGGGGCGAAAGGAGGAGTTGCACTGTTTGCGATAAAATCCAAATCCCCCATTCTGCCCGTTGGAATTAGCGGAAATTACAAATTATTCGGCACGATAAATATAAATTTCGGTAAAATCATCACCGTAGAGACGGAAACCACAAGGGTTAAAACTGAACAAATCGAGCAAATTATGGAGCAAGTCATGCTAGAGGTACAAAAATTGATTTAAAAGCCCCCCATTTTTTGAAAAGCGGACAAATTCACAAAAATAATTCTAAAGATGCGGGTCTGGGGGCGCGCCCCCAGCGGGGTGTGGGGCAGAGCCCCACGGTCTTATGTTAAAAGAGGGATAAATGTTGGTAGTAGCTGAGCATATGGGGTTTTGTGCTGGTGTTGCACGAGCAGTCAGAATGGCATATGAAACTGGAAAAAATAAAGATTGTGTTACGCTGGGAGCGTTGATACATAATAGAGAAGTAATTGCCGATCTGGAGAAAAACGGCGTAAGAATCATAAACTCGTTGGACGAATGGAAACAGGGGCAAACCGTTATAATCCGTGCACATGGTATTCCTCTTTCACTTGAGGAGGAAATTAAACAACGTAATATTCCGTATATCGATATGACCTGCCCGCACGTAAAAATTATACACCACCATGCCGCCGAAGCATCGAAAAATGGCAGAACGCTCATTGTTTTGGGGCAGAAAGAACACCCAGAGGTTGTAGGTATATGTGGATATGCAGGTGAGGATACCATTGTTGCGGAAGATTTTCACGATGGATTTGATAAAAATGGCAAATCTTATACCCTAGTGGTTCAGACGACGTTTAACAAAGCGATTTTTGACGAAATAAAAGAGCGTCTCTGTGCAAGCGGTATCGACCTGATTGTACATGATACTATATGTAATGCAACCGCACTAAGACAAGCGGAGGCGGAACGAGTTTCAAAAATTGTGGATTGCATGATAATTTTGGGCGACAAAAATAGCGCTAACACAAAAAAATTGTTTGAAATATCACGAAAAAATTGCCCAAATACAATGCTTGTACAAAATATTTGCGAAATTTTTAATAAAGACTTGCAATTTTTACCTGAAGGTGCTAGAATAGGATTAACGGCTGGTGCATCTACACCGCCGATGGTTACAAAGGAGGCTCTTTTATTTATGAGTAGCTTAGAAACAAGCAAAATAGAAGAAAATAAGAACGAACAAGACAACAATCCCATGGAAAACCAATCTTTTGAAGAAATGCTTAACGAAAATTTGGTTACCTTACGCAATGGAGATATTGTAAACGGCACGGTAATACAAGTTACCCCCAATGAGATTACTGTTAATCTGGGCTATAAATCAGATGGTCTTATGGAGAAAAGGGAATTTACTGATGATATAAATGCAGACCTGACGCAGCTCATATCAGTCGGCGAATCCATTGAGGTGTTGATTGTAAGGGTAAACGATGGCGATGGCAACGTGCTGGTTTCCAAAAGACGGCTTGATGCACAGGCTAACTATAGGGTGATAGAACGTGCATTCAAAGATAAAGAAGTGCTACCTGGTCGTATAACGGAATTGGTAAAGGGCGGCTTTATTGTCAACATATTTGGCAACAAGGTGTTTGTCCCCGCCTCCCAGATCTCAGATCGTTTTGTAGAAGATTTGAACGCACTAAAAGGCAAAGAGATGAATTTCAACATTTTGGAATTTGATCGTTCAAAAAGACGTATAGTTGGTGGTCGGCGCGAATTGGCAAAGAGGGAACAAAAAGAATTGCGCGATAAGGTTTTTGCCAATTTGGAGGTTGGGCAGAAGGTTGAAGGTGTTGTTTGCCGCATAACGAATTTTGGTGCTTTTGTTGATTTGGGTGGGATAGACGGTCTCTTACACATATCCGAATTGGCTTGGCGGCGTGTGCGTGCCGTATCGGAAGTGCTGTCCGTGGGCGATTCGGTAACTGCTACCGTTGTTGAATTGGACAAAGATAAGGGCAAGATTTCCCTGTCCCTAAAGGATGTCAACGACAATCCATGGAGCGATGTCGAAGAACGCTACCCTATTGGTGCGTTGGTACGCGGCAAGGTTGTTCGGCTCACTTCTTTCGGTGCATTTGTAAATTTAGAAGATGGAATAGACGGACTCGTTCATGTTTCGCAAATTTCAATCAAACACATTGAAAAACCTGCAGAAGAGTTAAAATTGGGGCAAATCATCACCGTTAAAGTTACAGAGGTCGATCAAAACAACAAACGGATAAGCCTATCCAAAAAGGTGGCTGATCTTGAGCTTGCAGGCGAAACTATTGAGTACATATCAGAAACTTCCGCAGAAGAGGGAAGTAACGAAGGAACGAATGAAACGCCTGAGGAGTCCAATGAAGTAGCCGAAGTAGCCAACGAAACACCAAAAAGCGAGATAGCTAGCGAAGAAACAGCCGAAGCAAACGCAGAAGAGCCAGAAGAACCAGGTTCGGAGCAGCTTTCGCTATAAGAGGCTATTTAGCTAGAAAATAAAATTTTAAGGTTTGGAAATAACCCAATAAACCACGGTGGATTCCGCTAGCGGCGGAGGATGGGTTCTGCTAATGGCGGAGATTTGCGTATATCTTCGGGCAACCCACCCCCATGGTTTTAGATTTTAAGTATGAGTAAATCGGGCAGTTGCATAAGGCACAGGGCATTGCAAATTTGCGGATTGTTTTTTGCTACGTTAAAACGTGATTTTAAGCGGATTTCAGTCGGGATTGTAGTAGCGTTTGTCGCTTTATGAGGAAAGTCCGAACTCCACAGAGCAGGGTGCTGGGTAATCCCCAGTGGAGGCGACTCCAAGGCTAGTGCAACAGAAATAAACCGCCGAGTTTGCTGATTTTATGGTAAAATTCGGTAAGGTTGGAAAGGTGAGGTAAGAGCTTACCGCCGTTTTGGCGACAAAACGGGCTATGTAAACCCCACTCGGAGCAAGATAAAACAGGACCACTAAGGGATTGCTCGTCTCGGTCTTAGGTAATCGCAAGAGCGTGTTGGCAACAATGCGCCCAGATAGATAACTGTCTATAACAGAATTCGGCTTATAGATTTGCTCATACGCAAAATTAAGGGATTAGGGATTTCCCCCCTCGGCTTGTCTGAGGGGGATGCCCTGTTTTTTGTTGTGCGAATATTAGATTTTTGGAAATAAAAAGAGAGTGCCAAAAAACCACAATCCGCACAAAAAAACCAGTTCCCGCAAAACACAAACAAGCGGGTACAGAGAAAGCCCCACTGTTTTAAGAACGATAGGAGAGAATTATGAAAAACGTAAAAAAGAGGAAATTCGTGCCGATTGAAAAACAATCTAAACGAAAGCAAAAAGAGCATTACCAAACTGAGCGTAACAGCTGGGACATACACCCAGCAACCCGCAAACTCCCCAATCTAAAACTCTATAACAGAAAAAAATCCAAAGCATGGCACGAGCCTTTGGATTTTTTTGTTTTAAAACTGTGGGACTCTGTCCCACACCTGTCAACTTACTTATGGACACTACCCCATAAATCTACCAAATATCTCAATAACTTCTTCCAAACTAACCTCACCACGGGGGTCAAATACGTTGCCTAGCCTCGGGTAAATTATTCTGGCATTTACCAAGAAACGTACACCCTCACGTGCGTATTCTGCCACCTCTTCAAAATCCGTTAATTCGACATGTTCGCCGCTTTCAATATCCAGATTCATAAAGCGTATGTATCGCATTATCATTGCGGCGAGTTGTTCCCTTGTTATGATGTTCAAAGGCCCGTAATTGCCATCGCCATAACCCAAAATTATACCATGATACGCCCCCCAACGAACGGCGTTTTCATAATACATATTTTCATATGTATCCAAAAACGGCAATGGGAGTCCCGAAACAGCTGGGCTACCCGCCAATAGATACAATGTGGCTATTACCCCGCCCCTTGTGTTGGAAAAGGTCATTTGCGGAGGGGCTACTGTAAGCACTAAATGCGGATTCGTGCCGCCGTCCATAACAAAGGTAATATGCACTTCGCCCACGTAAACCGCTAAAAATGCGTACGTAAGGACGATGCGGCTGTTATTTGCGACAAAATCCGTACTCTCTTGTAATATTCGCCCATTTGCCTCGATATGCCGCAATTCATGACTACCTGGATGGAAAGTTATTGGCGTTTCCTCCGATATTACTATGTTGTTGTAATATGGCGGTATGTTTGCATTTGTTGTCGTATTTTCAAGCTCGTCCTCTGTTGGCGGCGGTGTGGGGACTGTTGGGTCTAATTCTGGCTCCTCATCTTCAATTTCTTCCTCGTCCTCAATTTCCTCTTCTTCGATTTCTGTCTCATCTGGTTCTGTTTCATCGGCTGGCTCTGTCTCATCTGGAATTTCTACTTCTGGAATTTCTACCTCTTCCGATATTTCCTCAAAATCGCCCGTTTCTGCTAACCATAATGCATAAATAATCGTGTTGGAGGTAAAAACAGTCTCGGTTGTAATCTCCGTGCCGTTTTCGGGTTGCGTGTACCAACCCATGAAAATGTACCCGCTACGTTCGGGCATGGGTAAAAACGGCAAGACTGCGGCAACCGTTTCCAATGCCTGAGGCTGCACTTCGCCGCCCGTCGCATCCAGCATAACGGAAAATCGTGTTGCACTCGCACGTAAGAGGGTAATCGCATAGTATGCGGCACTATCATCAAGGTCTGTTATTCGGATATATATGATAGTTGCAACATTTTCTTCCAGCGGAATGGTATCCAGCCCGCCTATCTCCTGCGTAAAGGCACTATCTGCATATAACTGCATAGCCGCCCCTTGATAATGCACATCTGAACGGGATAAATCCGTCATATTATGAGGTACATTTACGGTGGAAACCGTCGGATTTAGCAAGGTACCCGTATCGCTCAGGGCAGATTCGTCCGACCCTGCTACGCTTAACAGATTTTTGCCGTACAGATTTGCCTGTATTCTAACATAGTGAAATGCATTGTTTTCAAATGGAAGGTCTTCGTCCGCTGTTGTGTAAATTATGGCATCGGAGTCGTCTACCCAATAAGTGTAGGCGATTGGCGGCGTTAAATTTGTCGCCAAAGCCTGCCCTCCTCGAGATGATAGAGTCCCCGCAATCAAATTTACAGAATTTGCCGAAATACCGATTGCCGTTGCTTCGGCACTTAAAATTCCATTGCCACGGACGGTTATTTCCGAATCGCTACGAATCCCCGTGCTTTCTGCCGTTTCAGAAATAAAATTGTTTTGGGCGGAGACGTTTATTGTTATATCGCCGCCGATTATGGTTAATGCCACGGGGGCTGTTGTCGTCCAGCTAAAATTATTTAGCGAAAGCGTTCGGCTGCCTGTCGTCCATCTCCAGGCTTGGCTCTGTGCCGTGTAACGTACGTCTCGTGAAGTTATCGTTCCAGAGTTGTCCACATCAAGCCAAAAAGTGCCGTCTGTCGTATTAAAAATAAGCCCGTAGTTGTTGGGATTAAAATCGATGATAACGCCACGTACGGGGAAAAAGCCATTTTGTGTAGATACGCCCGCAACTGCACCATCTGAATGCCATACGCCCAAATCGGGCCAGGTATACAAGTCTGTGATAGAAATTTCACCATAACGTCCCTCGCCAGAAGTCGTTCGCCAAGCGGCAACTGCACCGCCCGCAGGGCCTGCAAAATTCGCACTATCAACAACGGCGGACATTGTAGCCCCCCAAGCAAAGACAAAGCCGCCTGTAATGCTAACTCCGCCTGCTCCCGTTGTGTGTATTGCTCTGCCATAGGTTGCCGTTACCTCCGCCATATCTTGCACAAAAACCATGCCAGAAGTCTTTACAGCCGTCCCTCTTGCACGTGCCTCTACCACGGAATTGCCTGATATTGTGATATTGCCATATGTCATATCGATAGTGGCGTGGGAGTCGTCTACACCCTCGTTATAAACCAAACCCCCATTTATCATAACGGAAGCATTTATGCCGCTGGTGTGTATTGCCATACCTGTTCCGCTCCAAACCACACCGCCGCTTATCGTAACATTCGAGTTGTCGCCAAGGGCGTTAATAGCTCTGCCAGTATCGGCAAATATATGTGAATTTCCCGAAATGTTCACGTTACCGTAGGTTTGGATAGCAAAGCCGTTGCCAACCTCCGATAATGCTGCCACGCTGCCATTGTCTCGAATGATGACATTTAACCCCGAATTTTCCCTGTTTGTAAGGGAGATTGCAAGATGTAAATTTACGGTTGAGCTGGTAAAAACGGAACCATTGCCGCTTATAGTGGCAGTTGCAGTCGCACCATCTATGCGTATCGCAGTGCCGCTATTAGCTTGCACCGCACCGCCGCTAACATGAACCGACACATTGGCGGAAGTAATGGTATTGCCCGAGCCTATATTCTCAATCCAAGCACCGTTTGCAACCTCGAAAATACCTTCGCCGCTCAGGTTAAACAGCGGCCCAGTATCCGTCATTCCCCTGTAAAAGGCTTGCCAAACAATCGTTACGCCCTGCTCCAAATAGAGATGCAACGTCGTTGTAGGCCCGCTTGTCATGCCACCAACTAGCACTGTATTGCCCACAGCTGCGGCATAAAGTCCTGATATTTGATCGATTTGTTTCGCTAGAGCAACAGCGTTGGAGACTGCAATAGGTTCGGTTATGGTAGGTAAAGGTGTTGGCGGCTCTGCTACTGGCGGAGTAGGTAAAATAGCTGGCAGTTCTCCGTCTAAAGTAGGTTCGTCAGTAGGTTCGTCCAGTTCTGGGTCGTCCGTTGGTTGTTCTTCATCGTCCAGTTCCTCTTCGTCTATTGGTTCTTCTTCGGGTATTTCGGGTTCTTCGATTGGTTCTTCGATTGGCTCTTCGTCTGGTATTTCTTCGGTTTCCTCTGGTTCGCCGCCTTCTTCCGTCTCATCATCGCCGTTTTCGCCGTTCTCGTACGTTGGAGGTTCTTCTGGTGTATCGCCATTATCGGCATACACCGTAATATTAAACGCCAACACAAACGCCAGCATAAACGCAATCGCTTTCATGAATTTCCCAAATTTCATTAGTAAGCACCACCTTATTAAAAAAATAATATGACCGCCCAATTAGCATATGTTCAAAATTTCAATGTTTCGTAGGGACGGATAATATCAGCCCGAAAGCCATAACTGGCGGATACTATCCGCCCCTACGCTAATGAGTAGCCACAAAAAAATACTAAACAAAAATGCGGGTCTGGGGGCGCGCCCCCAGCGGGGTGTGGGGCAGAGCCCCACGGTTTTGTCTTTTACCACAATGCTGCCCGCAAAACGTCTATGTTGTGCCACATAAGCTCTAGGAATGTAACATTGTCCTCGAATTCTTCCTGTGTAAGATTGTGTGCCGAATGAATTTGTAGCAATTCAGCCCCAGTCGCCTCGGCTATAGCGTTTGCGATTGTGCCGTCTGAAAATTCTGTGTAAAATACCACAGGAATTTCTTGCTCGTTTACCAAATCTATCAGCTGTGCAACCCGTGCAGGGTCAGCCTGCATATTATCGGAACAGTTATCAAAAGCCGCAAATGCTGTAAGCCCTAAATGTGTGGTCAAATACAGAAACGGAAAACGGTCGCCGAAAACCACAACCTGTCGTGCCGACATATTCATAGTCGTATGTAAACTTTGACCCAACAGCTCTAATTCCCGTATATACGTGTCTGCATTTTGCCTAAAAAAGTCGGCATTTATAGGATCCATTTGTGATAAGGCATCTGTTATCCCCTCCACTATCGAAACGGCGTTCCACGGAGAAGTCCAAATATGCTCATCTATTTGTGAATTTCCAACACGTTCTCCCTCATCGTCAAAATGCAATTCCTGCATGGTTTCTACAAAGTCTATTATGGAAATCGTTTGCATATCGGGGCGTTCAATGGATGCAAGTGTGGGGTATAGCCAATTTTCAGAACGCTCGCCCACATAGACTAGCAAATCCGCCTCTGCAAGGATAGCAATATCCTGCACGGTAGGTTCAAAGTAATGGCTGTCCGTACCTGGAGGAATCAGCATAGTCAAATCCACTCTGTCGCCCGCTATATTGCGGATAAAGTCATATTGAGGGAAAACGGTTGCGACTATTTTTAGTGGGGCATCTAGCGGCTCGGGCGGAGGCGGAGGCGGGCTGCCACAGGCAGAAAAAAACGCCACAAACAACACCAATATCGCTATTTTGTACATGAAATCAACTCACTTTTAATATTTTTGCCTTTTCGTCATACACATATAGTAGCACAATTTTGAACGTAGTGCAACGATGCAAAATTAATTCAGCTCGCTTTTAGGCTTTGCACCCATCAACACTCAATCTGCATATCTCCAAATTTTATTAAATCTCGACTACGCATAAATTCAGATACTGCAAAAGCTACAATCGCTGGCACAATAACGGATACCACAATTAAGCCCAGCCAATTAAACGCTGTTGGCGTTATCGCACTAGCCCCCGCCAAAATAGCCGCTTCTGAGGGCGAAAACCAGCCCGTTATCATTCCGATCGGGCCTACAAGCCCAGAAGTACCCATTCCCGAGGCAATAGCTGGCCCGTTCATTTGTAAATCAAAAACCATAATTGCCACAGGCCCGTTGACTAAAGATGCCACTATTGCTGGTATAGCAATGGACGGTTTCTTCAACAAATTTGGGATTTGCAGCATGGAAGTTCCCAAGCCTTGTGCCATAAGCCCGCCTATCTTATTTTCACGGTATGAAGCCACCGCAAAGCCCACCATATGCGCCGTACAGCCCGCCAACGCTGCCGCACCCGCAAAGCCTGTCAAGCTAAAACTTGCCGCCAATGCCGCCGAACTTATCGGTAAAGTTAGTGCGAACCCCATTAAAGCCGATACAAAAGATCCCATTACAAGGGGGTTCAGCTCCGTTGTTACCATAATAAGCCGCCCCACTTGTACTGCGGCGTTTCCGATGGGGGGAGCAATGACCGTAGCCAAGAACACGCCCACCACAATGGTTACAAATGGTGTTAAAATAATATCTATCGGGGTAGTTTTTGACACAAGTTTGCCAGCATATGCAGCCACCAACGCCACAACAAAGACAGCCAACGGCCCGCCAGCTCCGCCTAGTGCATTAGCCGCCGCTCCGACCGCTAACAATGAGTAAAGCACAAAAGGCGGTGATTTCAGTGCATAACCGACAGCCACTGCCATCGCCGCTCCTGTAACCCCTGTTGCATAGTTTGCATATTCCACCAAAAACGCCAGTCCATCTATCTGTTCGCCCATCGTTCTCATTATTGTCCCTATAAGTAGTGATGCAAACAGGCCATGTGCTAAAGCTCCCATTGCTTGCACAAAAACAATTTGAAACGAAAATTCCACACCTTGCTTTTCCAAAAAGCCCTTCATAACAAAAACCTCCTTATTTAGACCTAAAACCTTGGGGCTCTGCCCCACACCTGGCACAAGACCGTCTTGCCGCTGGGGGCGCGCCCCCAGACCCGCTCGTTTTATATTTTTTTCGTTATGTTGAGTTTATCGAGATTGGTTTGCTTTGCAATTGGATTTTTAATCCCTGTCTATGACAAATTCATGGACAAAATCGTGAAAGACTGGCACAGTTTCTAGCACTCCATGCTCCAAAATCAATGCCGTAACTTCCAAATATTCTTCCTCTGTTATTCGCAAACAATCGAAATGCGTATTTGCCAACGCTTGCTCTGTAACAGAACGTGAAAGCCGAGAATGTTCCATAAAAAGCTCTATTACGGCATCGTCTTTTAGCTCAACCCGTGCAGCCGCCTCATGAAAACGCTCCATAAACCAACTTAGCATATGCTCGTTGGTAATCGCATCCTCCCGAAACACCAATACACAGCAAATAGAGTTTGGGAAAATTTCGTTGGAAGTTTCCAAAATACGTCCAACTTCCGCCGATTCCGCAATCGTGCCAAAAGGCTCTGCGACTACATAGGCGGAGATTGCACCACTCGCCATTGAAAACGGCATTTCTGCTGGGCTTATGTCTATTAATTGCACTTCGTCAAGGGAAATTCCCTCCCTCTCCAAGACGATTTGCAGCAGGGTGTTTTGGGGCGAAAGCCTATGCGGAATAGCTATGTTTCGCCCTATTAAATCGCTATAACTCTCAATATTGTTATCCACAACGATAACATTACCGTCCCTATGGGAAAGTGCAAGTAAAGAGAGTCCATCGTTCTCGTTACCCGCCTGCAATGCAACCTCGAATAGCACACTCGCACCATCCACACGTCCCGTCCGCAACGCATCCACAACATCTGGCCAGGTAGTAAACCTAACCAATTCAATACTATAAGGATCGTCCTCTAACTGCATGGCGTTCATTTTCATAACAGCCAATGAATGTGTTATCGGCAGATACGCAATCTGTATAGTCCCTTGTGGATTTTCTACAGCTTCTAGTGCACCAGCACAGGCGGTCAGCACAACAACTGCCAAAACAATAAATATTTTCATCATTACACCTCCTTTGTTAAACCTTGCGAATACATTTCGTATTCTTGTCTCCCTTGTTAAACCTTGCGAATACATTCCGTATTCTTGTCTCCCTTGTTAAAACCTTGCGAATACATTTCGCATTTTGGACCGTTTGCCCATTAACATACCGCATATAATTATAATTTATTTTGCGTAAGAATGTCAAATATTTTGATTAAATTTTTTAGACTCTATCTTGCGGCTGTGCTGGAAATTGCGATAGGACCTTCAAAAAAATTTTTTCAAAATGTTTACAACCAGGTTGACATATGCTATAATGAAATTACAGTCGAATACAACATCCAAGGAGAGTGGGTTCCCCACTCTTCTGTTTTAGAAAAATTAGATTTTATAGGAGTGTAAAAATGGCTAATAGAGTGGATTTACCAGCCATATCAGCAGCCCTAGCCCCCGCCGTAGAGAATGAGGGCATGGAGCTTTACGATTTGGAATTTTTGCAAGAGCATGGTAGGGCAATTCTTAGGGTGTATATTGATAAGCCCGAAGGCATAACGCTAGAGGATTGCGAAAGGATTAACTATGCCCTAGCACCAGCATTAAACGAGGTAGACAGACAAATACCGTCTGATTATATATTGGAGGTCAGTTCGCCAGGGATAGAACGCAAACTAGTAAAAGATACACATTATTTGGCGAATATGGGCAAATTGGCAGAAATACGCCTAAATGCTCCCCAATACGAGGGTCGAAAGAAATTCCGTGGCATTTTGTCTAAATTGACAGCAGACGAATTGATAGTAGACGACCTGTGCTTTGCACGGGGGAATATAAAGTCTTGCCGTTTGGTTTACACGACATGAGAAACAAGAAAAAAGACGTGCTAGATAGTAAAGCGGAATTTTTGGAAGCCCTTACGACTATAAGCCGCGAAAAGGGCATAGATAAAGAAATTATCTTCGAAACCATAGAAATATCGCTTATCTCTGCCTGCAAAAAGCATTTCGGGCCAAATGTTATAACCAAAGTTTATATCAATGAGCTGACTGGGGAATTTGACGTATTTAACCAAAAAGAGGTAGTGAAAACGGTAGAAGACGACACTACGCAAATCCTGCTAAAAGAGGCTCGCAAAATAGATAAGACCTATGAGCTGGGCGATATTTTGGAGGAAAAAATATCAACGAAGGATTTTGGCAGAATATCGGCACAGGCGGCGAAACAGGTAGTTTTGCAAAGATTTAGAGAAGCCGAACGGGATATGCTATACCAAGAGTTTATCTCCAAAGAAAACGAGGTTCTAACAGGTATAGTGCAACGCCACGAACGCCAAAATGTTTTGGTAAGTTTGGGCAAACTGGAGGCTATATTGCCTACTAACGAACAAATACCGAAAGAATCCTATGAATTCGGCACTCGCATAAAGGTCTATGTTTCAGAAGTCAAGCAAACAGGCAAAGGTCCGTCCGTTAGACTTTCTCGTAGTGCACCCGAACTTGTCAAGAGGTTGTTTGAGCAAGAGGTGCCAGAAATATACGATGGCATAGTACAAATAAAAGCAATATCTCGTGAGCCTGGGATACGTTCCAAAATAGCTGTCTACTCTATCAATCCGCATATCGATCCCGTAGGTGCTTGCGTTGGGCAAAACGGCTATAGAGTCGGCATTGTGAGCAATGAGTTAAACGGCGAAAAAATAGACGTTATACCCTGGAGTCTAGATCCTGTGGATTTTATAACCGCTGCTTTAAGTCCAGGTAGAGTCATGGAGCTAGCCATAGACCCATATTCTATGTCCGCCAAGGTTGTAGTGCATGATAATCAGCTTTCGCTGGCAATCGGCAAGGATGGGCAAAATGTACGGTTAGCGGCTAGACTTACGGGCTGGCGTATCGATATAAAAGGTTCTACGACGGCAGCTGAAATAGGGTTTATTACTCCTGAGGAGCTTAATGTAGACTATTCCGCTTTCTTGCTTGAAAAGGCTAGATTAGAGGGAATGGAAAGAACGGACGAATATTCCGAAACTTTCGATGAAGATGAAGCCGAAACATACGACGACGAATATTATGACGATGATGAATACGAATATTACGATGACGATGAGTATTATGACGATGATGACGACAACGGCGAACGCTACTATGACGATGATGAGTACTACGATGATGACGATGAATACTATGACGATGATGAATACGAATATTACGACGACGAACTAGAGGAATCAGAAGAATCAACCAACACAAAACCAAATTAAAATTTACCAAAAGACAACGAATACCAAGCACCCCAACCCAACACTTACCTCAAAACAACGTAAAAAATAATAAAACGTGCGGGTCTGGGGGCGCGCCCCCAGCGGGGTTTGGGGCAGAGCCCCAAGGTTTTTGGAAAGGTATAAGAGAGAAAATGAAACCATTACGTAGATGTACTGGCTGTTTTGAAATGAAAGAGAAAAGCGAGCTTGTGAGAGTGGTAAAAATGCCGAGCGGCGAAATATCCGTAGATTCTACAGGCAAAAAAGCTGGCAGAGGAGCCTATGTGTGCTCCAATGTGCTCTGTTTTGAAACATCTCGTAAAAAAAAGGGGTTAGACCGCTCCTTGAAACAGGTCGTACCCGCACGGATTTATGAGGATATTAAAGATGTCTGAAAAACGAATTTTATCCCTTATAAGCCTAAGTGCAAGGGCAAACAAACTTGTAACAGGAGAGGAACAGGCAGAAAAATCATTAAAAAAGGGCGAGGCGTGTTTGGTAATAATAACCGAAGATGCTTCTGAAAACACAAAAACCAAATTTATAAACAAATGCTTTTTCTACAAAAAACCCATAAAAATATTTGGCGAAAGAACGACGATGTCAAAATGTGTAGGCAAAAATAACCGAGCTGTTTATACGGTTACGGACGAAAAATTGGCGGAAAATCTACAAATTTTAATAGATTAACCCTGAGCTAATACCCAAGGCAATCAATGTCGTACTTCGCAAATCAACAGTATAGAGAAGAAACAATAAATTAAGTAGAGGTGACTTGAGTGCCAAAAATCCGCATTTATGAATTAGCTAAGCAACTTAAAGTTGATTCAAAGGTAATAATGCAAATACTAAACGAATCCGGCAAAGAAGGGAGTTCACATTTTGCATCTTTGGAGGATTCTGAAATAACGCTTATTAAAAACAAAATTAATAAACCTGAACAATCCACGGCTGAACAAAAACCAGCCAAGAAAGAAAGACAAGAGGCTGAAACTATTAACGAAAAACAACAAAGTGGCAAAAAATGGAAAAAACGGAAATCCGACGGAGAACGCCCCCCTAAGTCGGATAGGGAAAATTCCACAAGGACAGAAGCCGAACAGCTGCATCGCAAAAAAAACAGAGCTGACGGCGAAAATCCACCGAAACCAGACGGGGAGCAACCCAACGAACCCCTCAAAAAACGCAGACCCGAAGGTGAACGTCCGCCTAGATTAGACGGCGAACGACCGCCCAGACCAGAGGGAGAACGACCAGGCGAACTGCGTAAGAAACGCAGACCCGAAGGCGAACGCCCGCCTAGACCAGAAGGGGAACGACCAGGCGAACTGCGTAAAAAACGCAGACCCGAGGGCGAACGCCCGCCTAGACCAGAGGGGGAACGACCAGGCGAACTGCGTAAAAAACGCAGACCCGAGGGCGAACGCCCACCTAGACCAGAGGGGGAACGACCAGGCGAATTGCGTAAAAAACGCAGACCTGAGGGCGAACGCCCACCTAGACCAGAAGGGGAACGACCAGGCGAACTGCGTAAAAAACGCAGACCCGAGGGCGAACGTCCCCCTAGACCAGAGGGGGAGCAACTCGGCGAACCTCGCAAGAAACGCAGACCAGAAGGCGAACGACCACCCAGACCCGAGGGCGAGCAGCTGGGCGAACTTCGCAAGAGGCGTAAATTAGACGATGAACGACCACCTAGGCTGGATGGAGATGATTCTAGCAAGGCTAAAATTCGCAGGAAGCGTGAAATAGACGGCGAACATCCACCGATTCAAGAGGACGAGCCACGTAAAAAACGCAGACTAGATGGCGAACCCACGGTAATTCGCCCGAGAGGCGATGGCGAAAATCGTGCTATTCGCACGGATAGGGAGAATCAAGTGCTTCGCCCAAGGCAGGAAACTGACAAGGCTATGCAAGTGGGCAATATTATAATACGACCCTATGGCGAGGCGAGACCACGGCATACCGCATCTACCCCACCTGCAAAGCCCTCCACCGAGCGAGTTTTGAGGCCGCGCGACAGACCAATAGGCGAACGTGGTGATCGCCCCAAACGTCCCGAGGCGGAGCGTCCTAGAAAGACTAAGCCTACTGGCGAACAACCTAGAAAATTCGATATGGAACGCCCGAGGAAAGGGGATCAGCGGAGGCGAGATGCTGACAAATCCGCTCCTTTCAAGGAAACCCCAATAAAAGCCGAACCCACAAAGAGCGATCGCAAGCAAGAATGGCAGAAACGTACGGATGCGGTCAAGGCTAAGGGCAAGAAAGAATCCCTAAAAGACAACTTCCAACCTCGTTATTTTCAGCAGAAAAAAGGATTCCGACGGGACGACAGAGGACATTCGGAACGCCGTGGTGTCAAGAAACAGAAACGTATTATGCCAGAAACCGTTATTCCTACCGTAACGCAAATTACCGTAGGCCCTGACGTTACCGTACGTGAGATGGCTGAAAAACTCTACAAATCCATCGCTGACATCATCAAATTACTGATGAAAAGGGGCGTGATGGTTACTGCCAATCAGGTTATCGACTTTGACACCGCTTTCTATATTGGCGAATGTTTTGATTGCCTTGTTGAGGAATACGTGGAGCAAGATGTATTTGAAGTGGCATTTGATGAACAGGAAGAGGACGAGAGTCTTTTGGAGACACGTCCACCCGTTGTAGTCGTCATGGGTCATGTGGATCACGGCAAAACTTCGCTGCTAGACGTTATACGCAACACCTCCGTAACGGCAGGCGAAGCGGGCGGAATTACACAGCATATCGGTGCATACACAGTCGAGATAAACGGCAAACCTATAACCTTTTTAGATACGCCAGGCCATGAAGCGTTTACAGCAATGCGTATGCGTGGTGCACAAGTTACTGATATTGCTGTGCTTGTAGTGGCTGCAAACGACGGCGTTATGCCACAGACAATCGAGGCGATAAATCACGCAAAAGCCGCAGAAGTCGAGATTATCGTGGCTATTAACAAAATTGACCTGCCCGATGCAAACCCTGACAGGGTAAAACAGGAGCTTACTGAACATGATTTGCTTGTAGAAGATTGGGGCGGCAGCATTATCTCCGTACCTGTTTCAGCCAAGCAAAAGACGGGTATTTCTGACCTGCTCGAGATGATTATTCTAGCCTCCGAAGTCAAGGAATTAAAGGCGAATCCAAACAAACGGGCTCGAGGCCATGTGATAGAAGCAAAACTCGACAAGGGTCGGGGTGCGGTCGCAACTGTTTTAGTAGAAAGCGGCACGTTAAAAGAGGGCGATACCGTTGTTACAGGCTCTAGTTTTGGGCATATACGGAGCATGATAGACGACAAGGGAACAAAGGTAAAGGCGGCAGGGCCTGCAATCCCTGTTGAAATTGTCGGCCTTTCCGAAGTACCTAACGCTGGCGATATGTTCTTTGTGGCGGAAAGCGACAAGCAAGCCCGCCAATTAGCGGAGAGTGTTATAGCTCGTGGACGAGTCAGCCTAATAAAAGCCACGCCGAACAAAATCTCTTTGGATGATTTATTCCAGCAGATTCAACAAGGCACGGTAAAAGACTTGAATGTTGTAGTAAAAGCCGATGTAGGCGGCTCGGTAGAGGCATTAAAAACCAGCCTGGAGAAACTCTCTAACGAACAGGTACGAGTTCGCACAATACACGGCGGCGTGGGTGCAATAACGGAAAGCGATGTAATGCTTGCATCCGCCTCAAACGCCATTATAATAGGCTTTAACGTACGTCCAGACAATCAGGCACGTATGGTGGCAGAATCTGAAAAGGTTGACCTACGAATGTACCGAGTAATTTACGCCGCAATCGAAGATATTGAAAAGGCGATGAAGGGAATGCTTGCCCCCGTATATCAAGAAAAAATAACGGGACACGCCGAGATACGCCAGCTTTTCAAAGCTTCTGGCGTTGGCACAATAGCAGGTTGCCATGTTCAGGACGGCAAAATCCTACGCAACAACCCCGTCCGCATCATTCGCAACGGCATAGTAGTTTACGAAGGCACTCTGGACACACTACGCCGTTTCAAGGACGATGTGCGAGAAGTGGCATCGGGCTACGAATGTGGTATGGTTTTTAACCGTTTCAACGATATAAAAGAGAGCGATACGATAGAATCCTACTTTATGGAAGAAATCGCTGTTTAGAGAGTTTTCGATTGTGTCCTAAAACCGTGGGGGAGACAAGTAATCCACGGTTTTAGGGCGGTTCTAATCTTTTACGAGGAGGAAGTTTTGAAAAATAGTCAGAGGATAGAGCGTGTAAATGATGAAATTGTGCGTACAGTAGCAGATATTATGAGATTCGAGATGTCGGATCCACGCTTGAATAATGTAGTTAGCGTTACTGGGGCTAAAACCACGGCAGATTTGAAATATTGCAAAATCTATGTGAGCGTTTTGGAAAATACAAAAGATGAACCGAGCGAGCTGTTGAAAGCGCTGACGAATGCAGCAGGTTTCGTGCGTAAAAGAGTCGCCGAAATCCTTAATCTGCGGCATACCCCCGAAATTACCTTTGTGCTAGACGACAGCATAGCCCACGGAATGAAAATGAATAAATTAATCGATGAAATAACCAACCCCACAAATAACGCAATAACATAACAAACGAGCGGGTCTGGGGGCGCGCCCCCAGCGGGGTCAAGGGGCAGAGCCCCTTGCGGGGTGTGGGGCAGAGCCCCACGGTCTTAGGAGGTGTTTATGCAGGATGATGCATACGA
>JGI24700J35501_10930836_pt1 | contig 26667 bp, 25 predicted proteins | sample TergutTh196P1_FD_35501 | JGI IMG/M metagenome (IMG submission 35501)
CGGGTGATGTTGTGGGGGCGAACTCCGTTCGCCCGTCCCTATAAATCGTTAAAGTTAATGACATTGATTCTATCCGCCCGCAATCGCTAGTCCGCTCGTTTTTTTAAGTCTTGTGATTTTTGAACAGGTTTTTTAGGATTTCTTCGTAGGGCGGCTGTACTATGCCGTATTCTGTTATGATGGCGGTTATTAGATTGTTTTCTGTAATGTCAAAGGCAGGGTTATAAATTTTTACTCCTTTAGGAGACATGGGTTCTTTGTACCACATTTCACTAATCTCTTCGGGCGGGCGTTCCTCTATGTGGATTTTTGTGCCGATTTCTGTGTTCATATCGATGGTGGAAGTTGGGGCGCATACGTAGAAGGGTATGTTGTAGTGTTTAGCCATAATCGCCACACCCGAAGTGCCAATCTTATTGCAGACATCACCATTGGCAGCCACCCTGTCGCAACCCACAAAAACAGCATCTATCCAGCCATTTTTCATAACTTGTGATGCCATATTATCACATATTAGCGTGGTATCCACGCCGTTTTCATATAGTTCAAAAGCGGTAAGGCGTGCTCCTTGCAATAAGGGGCGTGTTTCATCTACAAATAATTTGAAATTATAGCCTTTTTCCCGTCCGACATGGATTGGAGCCAAGGCAGTTCCATATTTAGCAGTGGCAAGCTGCCCCGCATTGCAGTGAGTTAATATCCCGTCCCCGTCCTTTATAAGAGAAAGCCCATATTCTCCGATGGTTCGGCAGACCCAAATATCCTCTTCTCGTATCTTTATGGCTTCCTTATGCAGTAAATCCCTAATCTTGCTCACAGGCAGATTGGGGTAATTTTTTACAACAGTTTCCATGCGATCCAACGCCCAAAACAGATTTACAGCGGTTGGTCTTGCAGATGCCAAATAATTTTTCGCAGCCTTGAATTTTTCGTAAAATACGCTATAACTATCGTCCTCTATCCTTTTGGCTGCTAGATAAACGCCGATGGCCGCCGCAACGCCGATAGCAGGTGCTCCACGCACTTGGAGCAAATAGATTGCCTTGTGGATTTCCTCCTGTTCGGTAAGGGATAGCACCTCTATCTCGTTCGGTAATTTTGATTGATTGAGAATGAGCAACGCCGAATTAGCATCGTCCAAATCAACCGTTTTGTATGACATTATGTTCTCCATTATCTCCATACCTCTCCTCAAGTTTTCCAAATTACAGCGTTAAAACAAAAAATGCGGGTCGCTCCTTGCGGGGCGTTGCTCCGTAAACGTCTAAACGGTGTCCACTGGACACCAGACGCAGGGCAGAGCCCCACGGTCTTATTTCTCTATTAATCGCAAACGTAAAAAATTGAGTGCCTCAACAGTGGTTCTTACCCGAACCTTGGCCCGATTCCCAGTAATTATTAGCTTTTTGACCTCAACCTCTCTGTTGGGAATCGCTAAACCGATGTAAACTAGCCCTACAGGCTTGTCCGCCGTGCCGCCGCCTGGACCCGCTATGCCCGTTGTTGAAATCCCCACCGTCTTCGGGCTAATCCGCGCCGCACCAATCGCCATAGCCGTCGCCACTTCAGGGCTTACCGCACCAAATTTCTGTATCAAACCCGCATCCACGCCCAACCGTGCCACTTTCGACTCGTTTGAATATGCGACAATCCCCTCCCTTAGCACCGCTGAAATGCCCGCATGATCTATCAACCTCGATACAAGCATCCCGCCCGTGCAGGATTCCGCACACACCAAATCAAACCCCTTTGCTTCAAGTGCCGCCGCAACCGCACTTTCCAGTGTTTCATCATCTTCTCCAAAAATCCCCGTGCCGATTATTTCCCGTAACCGCTCCGCTACAGGTTCAATCAAGCCCGCTGCCTCCGTTTGCGTTCCTGCTTCCGCCGTCAACCGCAAATGCACCTCCGAAACTTTTGCATATGGTGCAATAGTCGGATTCGTCTGTGCATCGATAATATGCTTTATCCGCTCTTCAAGTAAACTTTCCCCGATACCCGCTACTTTCAGCACCTTTGATACAAGTACCCTATCCGACAATTTTTGCAAAATCGGCATAACTTCCTTTAGAAACATGGGTCTCAACTCGCTCGGCGGACCTGGCAATACAACAATCCTCTTCCCGTCTCGCTCAAATAATGCTCCAGGTGCTGTTCCGTTGTCATTCTTCAAAATAACGCCGTCTTTTGGTTCGGGCAAAAGTGCCTGTTTGCGATTGTTCTCCGTTATCGCAATCCCAGGGCGAAATTTTGCAAACAAATCCTGAATCAGTTCCCAGCTTTCCTCATGCAAAACCAGCGGTATGCCAAGAAAATCCGCTGCTACTTCCTTGGTTATGTCATCTTCCGTGGGGCCTAGCCCGCCCGTGGCAATGACTAAATCCGCACCCCGTTCAAATGCCTCGCCGTATGCCTTTTTTAGCCGTTCCGCATTGTCGCCCACCGTTGTGTGCATAAAAACGGACACGCCCAATTTTGCCAGTTCCTGCCCCAAAAAGGAGGCATTTGTGTTTACCGTGTCCCCCAACAAAAGTTCTGTTCCCACCGCAATAATTTCAGCCGTCATAATTCAATAAGCACATCCTTATAATCTCTTGTATATTGCACCGCCGAAAATATGGCGGCTGCCACCGATAGATAAATAAGCACTAGTTCGAGCAGCGAATCCGTGAAAATGCCAGAAATCAGCACAGAAATCATGGTCATCTGCAATGTCGTTTTTATTTTGCCCCAAATCGATGCACCTTTGACTTCTCTTCTTTGCTCCAAAGCCAACATTCGTAAAGATGTTACCCAAAATTCCCGACAGATAAAAACAACCACAATCCACGCATCCAAATTCTGCGTATACGCCAGTGCCACAAGTGCCGCCGAAACGAGCATTTTATCCGCCAGCGGATCCATCAATTTACCGAAATTACTTACCATATTCCATTTTCTTGCCAAGTATCCATCAAAAAAATCTGAAATCGAGGCAACCAAAAAAATTACGAGCGGCACCAACCTCACAATATCCTCATTCAGATACAAAAACAAGTAAACTGGTATAACTGCCACTCTCAAAAGCACCAAAACATTAGGCGTATTTATTCTCATATCAAACCTCAAAACCGTGGGGCTCTGCTTCGCATCTGGTGTCCTGTGAACACCGTTTAGGCGTTTGCGGAGCAACACCCCGCTGAGGGCTAGCCCTCAGACCCCCACAAGGAGCATCTCAACAGTTCACGGGACTGTTTCGTCCCTTGACCTGCTCGTTTTTTTCGCTGTTTACTAAAAGTTTGCAATTTTTAACGTAGGGGCGGATATTATCCGCCCGTTTGCTTGCGTTTGCTTGCATTGTCTACGTTGTTCGCATTTTCTCGCTCGGGAATCGTCAATCATTCACTAAAACCCCGTAAATATCACAACCGTTGGTGGCGGTTATTCGCACTTGCACGGTGTCGCCGCTTAGTAAGTCGTACGGGGCAGTAAAGTGGACTGCTCCATCGATTTCGTATGCATCCCACTCTGTGCGACCTGTGTATTTTCCGTTCCCCTCTATTATACTACCATCTACCATGACTTGTATAGTTTTTCCGATTAATTTTTTTGTGTTCGTTTGCACAATCCCTGTCTGCAGGGCGGTCAGGCGGCTGTAGCGGGATTTCTTTTCGCTTGCTCGCACCTGATTCGATAAATCGGCTGCCACCGTGCCGTCCTCTTTCGAATACATGAAAACGCCCATATGCCAAAATTTCATCTCATTCACAAAGTCCAATAAATGGGCAAATTCTTCCTCCGTTTCCCCTGGAAAACCTACAATTAGCGTGGTGCGTATCGCTATTTCATACGATTTTAATGTCGCTATTAGTGGTCTCAAATCTGTGTTTTTCCTTGCCATACGGGCAATTACGCCAGTGTGGCTGTGCTGTATAGGCATATCAATATAGGAGCAGATTTTTGCGTTTTTTGCGATTTCCGTTATTAATTCGGAATAAATATGTTCAGGGTACGCATATAGTAGCCGCACCCATGTTATCTCCTCGATTTTAGCTATTTCTCGCAAAAGCTCATGCAAGCGTTTTTTGCCGTATTTTTCCGTGCCGTAGAGAGTGGTATCCTGAGCTACGACAACAATCTCTCTTGCACCGTTTTTAGCTAATTTTTGACATTCTCTTAATATGGAATCAAAATCCCTGTCCCGATACGCACCTTTTATGGAGGGGATTGTACAATAAGTGCAGTGGTTATCGCAACCGTCGGAAATTTTCACATACACAACGTGCATGGGCATGGTGCTGTAGCGGTTTTCGTACATTTCTTCTTCCGTTATTTCGCCAATCTTTGTCGGCTCGATTAATTCAACGATTTTGTGGAGTTCGTTCGTTCCTAAAATAGCGTCCAATTCGGGAATTTCTGTTCTCATTTGGTTGCGGTAGCGTTCCGCCATGCAACCCGTGGCGATTAGCAAGCGACAAGCTCCGTCCGCCTTAAATTTCGCCATTTCTAGCAGAGCTGCAATCCCCTCTTCGACGGCGGCTTGGATAAAGCCACAGGTGTTCACGATGATAATATCGGCAACGTCGGGACCTGTGGCTATTTCATGGTTATGATTGTGTAGCAATCCAAGCATAGCCTCGCTATCGGCTAAATTTTTGTCGCAGCCGAGTGATAGCAAGTAGATTTTCACTGTGCCATTTCCCACGCTTTCAATGTATTTTCCATAAGAACGGCAACCGTCATCGGACCTACCCCGCCAGGCACGGGCGTGATATATTCCGCCTTTTCCACACAGGCATCAAAATCCACATCTCCGCACAGTTTACGGCCTTTTTCGTCCTTTTTCTCCAATCGATTTATGCCAATGTCGATAATCGTGCAGCCAGGTTTTACCATGTCTGCTGTTATCAATTTGGGAATACCCACAGCAACCGCCAAAATATCCGCTTGTTTTGTGTATTCCGCCAAATTTTCTGTGTATCTATGACAGATGGTAACGGTCGCATCTTTTTCGAGTAGCATAAGCCCCATAGGTTTACCAACAATGCGACTCCGCCCCACAACTACCGCTTTTTTACCCTTTAACGGAATATCATAAGCCTCAAGCAACCGAATAACACCCGCAGGGGTACAAGGCAGCAAAATGCCGCGACCCTCGGTTACTAGCCCAACATTATTCGGGTGCAGACAGTCCACATCTTTATGCGGAGCGACAAACGCCAGAATTTCATCGGGATCTAAATGCGGCGGCATCGGTTGCTGCACGATAAACCCGTGTATTTTAGGGTCGTTATTTAACTCCGCGAGTTTCGCCAGCATATCGTCATGCGAAATATCTGCGGGCAGCGCCACTTTCTCAAAGTCCATGCCCACTTCGGCACAGGCTTTTTCTTTCTGATTAACATAGACCGTTGATGCTGGATCCAGCCCCACCTGAACCACAACCATTTTCGGCACACTTTTACCAGCCGACGTATTCGCATCAACTCTTTCCCGAATCGAAGCTTTAACACGAGCAGCTTGCAATTTCCCATCTAATATCATTTTCTACCTCTCTTTCTTTAAAACCTTAAAACCCTGGGGCTCTGCCCCAGACCCCGCAAGGGGCGTGCCCCTTGACCCCAATGTTCGCTTTTTATTGTTACCATGGGAATCCCCAACCGTTACAAATTTGTAGCCATTATAGCCTCATCAAAAACATTGTACCATAGGAATCCCCCAACTGCTACAAATTTGTAACCATTATAGCCCCATCAAGACCCAAGTAAAACGAAAGTCGGGGGTCAAGGGGGCTAGCCCCCTTGCGGGGTGTGGGGGTGCCTGGTGTCCAGTGGACACCGTTTAGGCGTTGCGAGTAGCACCAGAGCCCCACGGTCTTTCTTTTGAACTTAGCCGAAAATTTTTATTTTTTCGGGTTTTGATTTGAAGAATTTTGTTAAACTTTCGATTTCTGTGTTGGAAACGAAACTGATCTGTAAACGTAGTGGTAAATCTTGCCCCCTTGGTAGGAAAAGTGTGTCGCCCTTGCCTAGAAGTTTTTCAGCATCTGGAACGCCAATTAATGCCTCGGAATCTTCAATGTAGGAAAGAGTTAATGCCAATTTTGAAGGAATACTGTCAAGAATGTAAGAAGTCAGCTGCTCGGGACGCTCGGTCGCTAATACCATGTGTACGCCCGCCGCACGACCATGTGTGGCTATCGTGGCGATTAATTCTTCTACCTCGGTTTCGTTCTCCATCAAAAGGGACGAAAGCTCGTTTATTATTATGACGATTTTGTAAGTGTTCAAATTTGCCCGTTTCTTTAGCTTTGAAACAATGTCCTGTAAGGCTGAAATTGCCTTTTTCGGGTCGGAAATTATGGGCGAAAGTAGGTGAGGAAGCCCGTTGTATACGTTCATCTCCACCAGTTTGGGGTCGATTAACAAAAACTTAACCTGATCGTTGGTAGATTTGTACAGAATACTGGCAATTATAGAGTTGATTAGAACGGTTTTGCCAGAATTTGCAGCTCCTGCCATGAGTAAATGCGGCATACGCATCAAATCTGCCACGATTATGTTGTTTTTAACATCTTTGCCCATTGCAAGGGTTAGTGAGGAGTTTACACTATTAAATGCCTTGCTCTCCAAAATATCCCGTAAAAATACCGTTTGCGGCTCTCTGTTGGGGACTTCTATTGCAAAATAAGAGCTGTCAGGCCGCATCTCGACCCGTGTCCCCGAAGAAAACCGTAAATCCGCCAAATTATCCAGATTGCCGTCCGAAATCACCAGAGAGTATCGATTGACCATTGCCCCCAAATTTACTTCCATGACCTTTGCCTGTATGTCGTAACTCAGCAGAGTCGCCTCCAAATCTCGGGAATATTTGCGAATCTTGCTAGGCAACTCCGTCGCCATATTTGACGGTGCTTTGTTTAATAGGTCGATTGGCGGGAAATTATTCGCTTGCAACCTTGACTTTCTACGGATGGCGAAACGCTTTGTACCCTTGAACTCCGCCGTTTCTCCCACTTGTTGATTCAATGCAGACGTATCTTCCTCTTCGGCATCTAAAACATCCTTGTTGGGGTTTATAAACGGCAAAATTTTGTTCTTGCTGTTTGCAAATTTGCGTCCAACATCTTCGCCGAACAAAAGCACCTTGTTATCACGTTTTTTAATGGCTTCGGATATATCCAAAACATTGGGATTTTTTGAGCTTTTTTCCGCTTTTATAGCCTCCGACCCCGTGTTTTCAAGATCAAAATACCCTTTTTTCGATTGTGCCTCTCTTTTGGCATCTGTTTCGGCGGAATCGAAATATTCTCTCTCTGTCTTGGATAGGGAAATTTCGGGATTTGTTCCCGTGTCGCCAAGATTAAAATATCCGCTGTTTGGCTTTGCATCTTGCAAAATTTTATTTTTGGATTTCCTGCTCTTAGCTGCTTTTTTAGCCGCCTTTTTCGACTCCTTCCGGAATTCTTTTTCAGCCTCCTGATCAAAATTCCCCACAGATTCGTCCAGGAACTCCTTTTTTAGCCGTTTAATCTGCTCATCGGAGACATCGGCATCATCCACCTCGTTGCCAAAATGTTCAAAAAAGCCTAAAACAAGTTTTTCGAAAATTCCAGCCCTATGGAGAGTGGCAAAGGCAGCGATTATAAGGGCGATAACTAGCAGTATCTGAGCAACTAAAGTACCCAAAAATCTTTGCAGAAGCCCCCCCAGCAAACCGCCCCAAAGCCCGCCGTTTGAAGTAGCTCCCTCTATATACAGAAATTGTATATAGTCAAACAGCTCCAAATTAGGTTGCGGGACAGCATTTAGCACGTGTACGAATGCCATAACCAGCCAAAGCACAGAGATCGCCCAAGCAATTACGGTCGCCTCGATGGGTTCGCTCGCAAAAAAATTGTACAAGGCTATCGCCACGAGCATAAAGGGTAAAATCAAAGCCCCAACCCCTATCAAACCCGTGAATATGCTCGCCAGCACAACGCCCGCAAACCCAAATAGATTCGTGTACACCGCAAGAACCATAACCAGTGCCAACGGCACAACGGCAAGATGCCTAAAATTACGTTTTTGTCGTTTTTTATCCACTTTTGTCATAACCATACCTCATCATCCTCGCTTCAGAATAATATAAGTATACCACGTAAAAATATTTAATACAAGCTATTTTCGTAAAAAATAAAAAATATTTTTCGCTGGGAGTTACGACGGGATTTTAGCGTTATTTGTCGAATTTTAATCGACATGACGAAAATTTGTCGATTTTTTATGGACTGACGAGCCTTGTTGCAACCGATTGCCTCTTTATTGGGTCAAATATCTGGCTCTAAGCACCAAAATAGCACTCTGCAAATCACCAACTGATTGATAGCCTGCAGCATCGAATACGCTCTCGTCTTGTAAACCGACACTTTCCAATAATTCTTCTGCCGATTCGCGTTTTAGATTGCGGCTTATGTAGAAATTCGTACGGGATTTTAGTGCATCGCTCCTGTGGAATTTGGTCAATAATAGTTCTATCACAGCCCCCTGATTGCCGTACAAAACATCTATATATACCGCTTGTTTATCCTCTTTGCAAAGTCTGTAGAACATCATGCCCTGTATGTATCGTGCATTTTGAAGCACAAAAACCCATCTTCTGTCTATATCAACGACAGCCTTTTTCATCTCTTGATTCCACATTATCATATGCGGCGGATTATAGCCATTCCTTTGTAGGAGCGAGTATACTTGCGGTAATAAATGAACGATTGCCCCCCTGCGGTTGGATAAATCTACCGCTTCCACAGTGGTCTTCATCAGTTTTCCAGTAGTTTCTGTACAGAAACAAGCTCTACGGCAACACAGAATAGCTCCATTGCCTGTTTTAATTGCTCCGATGAGGGAAATGTAGGTGCTATACGGATATTTCGATCCAAGGGGTCGTTGCCATAGGGGAATGCAGCCCCTGCTGGTGTGGTTATTACTCCCGCTTCGGCACATAGTTTAACTATCTTTGTGGCAGTCCCTGGCATTGCATCAAATGACACGAAATAGCCGCCTTTTGGTGCAAACCAAGCCCCGATTCCCTTTTCGTCAAGCCCTGTTAATGCTGATAATACGGCTTCAAAGCGAGGTTTTAATATTTCGGCGTGTTTTTTCATATGCTCATATACGCCATCGGCATTTTTGAATAAACGGGCGTGTCTTAGCTGATTCATCTTGTCTTGGCAAATCAACTGATAGCTTAGATGTTTGCGTATCTTGGCGACATTGGCGGGCGAGGCAGCCATGGCGGCAACCGCAGCCCCTGGGAATGTTACCTTGGAGAATGATGTGTACATAAGCGGCAAGTCATAATTACCGACCCGTTTACATTCCTCTAGCAGGTTGAGGATTTTGGGTGTTTCGCCATCAAAGGCGTGTATGCAGTAGGCGTTGTCCCAAATTATACGAAAATCTGCCGCTGCGGGCTTTAGTTTTGCGAATTTACGTATAGTTTCATCGGTGTATACTACGCCTTGTGGGTTAGAGAATTTCGGTACGCACCATACGCCAGCCACTAGCGGATCTTTTGCATATTCCTCTATTTCAGCCATATCAGGGCCATTCAAGGTCATTTTTATGGGAATCATCTCATAGCCCAAATACTCTGTTATTGCAAAATGCCTATCGTAGCCTGGGCTTGGGCATAAAAATTTCCTCTTCTGCTGATTTTGAGAAGATAGTTTTTGAGCCATAAGGCTTTCGTACATAAGGGTAAGGCTAGAATTTCCGCCTATGATTAGCTCCGTGTCATCCACTTCCAAAATATCCGCAAAAATTTGACGTATTTCTGGAATCCCATCTGGACCGCCATAATTGCGGCAGTCCACGCCATCCGCTCCCTTGTAATCGTTTGGCTCTAACACATCATACAGACCCATGGACAAATCAAGCTGCTCATTGCCAGGTTTGCCCCTAGACATATCCAACGCAAGCCCTTTTGCTTTGATACTGTCGTATTTTACAAGCAAAGCCTCCTGTAATTTTTCAAGCTCCGATTTTGTTAAATCTTTATATTGCGACATCGATATTCCTCCCCGTCTCTAATTTTTATTCGCACAGACCGTGGGGCTCTGCCCCACACCCCGCTGGGGGCGCGCCCCCAGACCCGCACCTTTATTGGTTTTTTTATTTTGTTCTTTGCTTTTGTGTTGATGATTTTGGGGTGAGTTCTGATATAAATATACCACAATACCACAATTTTAACAACAATCTTTTATAAGCCCTTAAATTTTTTCAAAAAAATTCCCCCTACCTCTTGATTTATTTTCAATAATCGTATATTATTAAAGACGGCGATAAAAAAATAGTTTAATTGGACGGTGAATAGATGAAAGAGATAACAGATGCGGAGTTCAAGAAGATACGAGATTACATAAAAGCACACTATGGCATAAATTTGGGGGACGAAAAAAAATCCCTCGTCTACTCGCGCCTACGTGCTACGCTTGTAAAAGAGGGGTTTGAAAGTTTTACGGAATATTTCGACTTTATAATGCGTGATAAAACCGAGGAGTCGGTCATTCATTTTGTCGATAAAATCACAACCAACCATACCTTTTTTATGAGAGAGACTGACCATTTCGACTATTTTCGCAACACTGTTCTACCTTACATCGAAGAGACAAATAAAGCAAAAAAAGAGATTTGCCTATGGTGTGCGGGTTGTTCTTCGGGCGAAGAGTCCAACACATTGCAGATGATTATGCTCGACTACTTTGAGGGCAAACAATGGAATACGGAGATGCTTGCCACGGATATTTCTACCAATATATTGGATCGTGCCGTGCATAGCGTGTATTCTGCCGATAAGGTTGCGACTCTGCCTGAGCCGTGGAGACGAAAATATTTTAGAAAATTTGACGACAACAGCTTTGCCGTGGTGGATGCGGTAAAAAAGAATATTACCTACCGCAAATTTAACCTAATGGAACCCAACTACACCTTCAGGAAAAAAATGCAGGTAATTTTCTGCCGCAATGTGATGATATACTTCGATAACGAGACCCGCGACCAAGTTGTAAAAAGATTTTACGATGCTACCGAGGACGGCGGTTATCTATTTATCGGGCATTCCGAATCACTAACGCACAGCGCCACAAAATACAAATACATAATGCCCGCCGTTTACCGCAAAAATTAGTTGGATTTTTGAAAAAATAAAAAGTTGCTTTTGTTACAAAAATCATGTAGAATAGAAATATACGCAAAAAGAAAGGTGATGAGGGGATGGCAGACTTTGATAGAGAGTCCATGCTCGAGATGTTCATTTTTGAAATGAACCAGTTAGTGGAACAATTGGAACAGACAGTGGTACAAAGTGAAACGGAGTACAACACAGACCAAATAAACGAAATATTCCGCATTATGCACACTATAAAAGGCTCATCGGCAATGATGATGTTTGACGAAATAGCACGTGTTTCTCACGTAATTGAGGATTTGTTTTATTATTTGCGTGAGGAATCCCCTCAAAATCTGGACTATCAAAGTTTGTCCGATTTGGTGTTGGAGGGTGCGGACTTTGTTAAGGGCGAATTGGTAAAGATTCAAGATGGTGATGAGGCGGACGGAAACGCTGGCACTTTAACCGAATCCATACGCCGTTTCCTGAACCAGCTGAAGAACGACGGCGTAGAAGAAAAACCTGTGGAAAGTGTAACGCCGTCAGATGGTTCGACTTTCGTGTACAAAGCCAAGATTATGTTTGAAAATGGTTGCGAAATGGAGAACATACGGGCTTACACGCTTGTACATAACCTGCTGGACCATGCCGAAAACATACGCCACATACCTACGGATGTAGTGGATGAGGAATCCACCGAAATCATACGTCAAAACGGCTTTTTTGTGGATTTTGAAAGCAAAAAGCCATTTGAGGAAATCGAAAAACATCTGCTGGGTACGGTCTATTTGCAGGAATTGGATTTGCAAGAAGTAACAGCCGCAAAAGAGGAAAAACCAGCGGTGAAAGAGGCGGCGGAGGTCGCTGTTGAACAAGTTGCAGAAACACCCGAAATTCCAGCACCTCCTGCTGTAGCAGCTCCTGTTGCTGCAGATACGCCAAACATTGCCAGTGCTGGAGAGCCAGGCGAGAAGAAGGGACCTGCACAGCACGTTATTAGTGTAAATGTAGGCAAATTGGACGCACTGCTCAATCTCATGGGCGAATTGGTTATATCGGAGGCTATGGTTACGCAAAATTCCGAACTTGACGGTCTGCAGCTCGACAGCTTTTTCAAAGAGGCTCGACAGTTACGCAAGATTATCAACAATTTGCAAGAGACGGTTATGTCCATGCGAATGGTACCGCTTTCAGGTACGTTCTTTAAAATGCACAGGATAGTCCGTGATATGTGCCGCCAGCTAAATAAGGACGTACAACTAGATATTATCGGCGAAGAGACGGAAGTGGACAAGAATATTATAGAACACATCTCCGATCCGATTATGCACATTATTAGAAATTCCATCGATCACGGTATAGAGATGCCCGATACACGCCAACAACTAGGCAAACCACGCAAAGGTGTTGTCGTATTACAAGCGAAGCACTCGGGCAGTGATGTTCTCATCATCGTAAAGGACGATGGCGGCGGGCTTAATCGAGATAAAATTATGAACAAGGCTCGAGACCAGGGAATGTTACGCAAGCCCGAATTGGAGTATACGGATAAAGAGATTTATCAATTCATTTTCATGGCAGGGTTCTCGACAAACACAGAAGTTACAGCATTTTCTGGGCGCGGCGTGGGAATGGACGTGGTTACAAACAATTTGGAGATTGTGGGCGGAAATGTGCTAGTGGATTCCACTCCTGGTTCGGGTAGTACATTTACCCTGAAAATTCCGCTTACCTTGGCCATTATCGAGGGCATGACAATCCATATGGCAGGTGCAAAGTATACGATTCCAATCGCCTCAATAAAGCGTTCTTTCAAGCCGAAACTCGAAAACGTCTTCTCCGATCCAGACGGAAACGAGATGATAACCGATAGAGGCGAAATTTACAATATCGTCCGTCTGTACGAATTTTTCGGGATTGACGATGCTATTACTGACCTAGAGGACGGAATTTTAATCCAAATCGAAAACGGCGACCAGTTCATCTGCCTCATGGTTGATGAGCTTATCGGCGAACAGCAGGCGGTCGTGCAGTCCATGCCAAAATATTTTAACAAGATACGCGGATTAAGCGGCTGTACTTTGCTAGGTAACGGCGATATTAGCTTGATTATTGACGTAGCTGGATTATTTGATAAATAAGGGGAGGGCGTGTTAAAATGACTACTGACATGATGCAGCTGGAGGAAGATACCCTAAAGCTGGACGCAATCAAGGATATGTTTTTCATATTTGAGATTGACAGTGAAGATTACGGCGTGGAGGTTGCCAACGTAAAAGAGATTATCTCCATGCCAAAGATTACAAAAGTGCCGCAGTTGCCCGCCTTTATCGAGGGTATAATAAATTTGCGCGGCGATCTAATCGGTGTTTTGGACGTACGAAAAAGGTTTGGCAAAATCCCTAAAGAATACGATGAGGAGACTTGTATCGTGGTCATCGTCTATAATCAGTACACTTTGGGTTTGATTGTGGATAATGTCAAGGCGGCTTTGACCATTCCTGCCGAAAATGTGGCCCCGCCGCCAAGTGCCAAAATCAACAGCTACAACCAATTTATCCGCAATATCGGCAAGGTGGGCGACGGCGTTAAACTCCTGCTGGATTTGGAGCGGTTTTTGGAACAATAAAATGCAAGCCCCTACAACGTATCCACACAGTACGGCGTAAGGTTTTGCACTTTAGAAAGGCAGGCAGTGGAATGTTATGTGATAAATGCAATAAAAATCAGGCTACTGTACATATGAAACAGATAGTAAACGGCTCTTCTGCCGAAATGAATTTGTGCCAAGACTGCGCAACAGCACTGGACTCGCCAATTTCGATAGAGGCAATATTTAATGGATTGCTCGGCTCGTATTTATCTAGCGAAAGACAGAAAAATCAAAGAAACGAGGATACTTGCGAGGCTTGCGGAATGACGACGACGGAATTTAAATCTAGCGGCGGCAAGCTGGGTTGTGCGAACTGCTACAATACATTTATATCTAACCTAAAACCCATCTTGACAAATGTCCAAAGCGGGTTGCGGCATGAGGGCAAATTCCCCACAAAATCGGGTAGGATTATGTTCCAAGAGCGGGAAGTTGGGCGGTTGCGAGAGCTTATGCAAAAATCCATTGAAGAAGAGAACTTTGAAGAAGCGGCACGAATTAGAGACGAGGTTCGTCTGCTAGAGACTGCAAAAAACGATGAAGTGAGTGATATTCTATGACTGAGACACCTTGGTATCAGCATTTTAGTACCGATGACGGGCTTGTAATCTCCTCAAGAGTGAGATTGGCACGTAACCTGAAAAAATACCCGTTTCGGACAAAATTAACGACAGATATGGCTAAACAGGTGCTTGAAGATGTAACCACGGCTGTTTTGGACAATCGAGACTCGGCGTGGGTAAAGCGGCTGAACCTGACCAGCCCCGCTGCACATGATGAAAAAAGCCGAAATATGCTGCTCGAAAAACACGTTATAAGCCGAGAGTTTTTGAAAACCAAACTGCCGCAGGGTGTGCTTTTGCAAGACGATTACAATGTGAGCGTGATGATAAATGAAGAAGATCATCTCCGCATACAAACGCTAAGCTCTGGAAACGACATACAAGCAACTTGGGATGTTGCAAATCGTGTTGACGATGCAATCGAGCAGAATTTAGAATACGCTTTCGACAAAAATTACGGCTATCTAACAACCTGCCCTACCAATGTTGGTACTGGAATGAGAGCCTCTTACATGATACATTTACCCATGCTAGAGCGGACGGGGCAGTTAAAAAATCTGATGACGGCAATCAGCAAATTTGGTATTGCAATAAGAGGACTGTATGGCGAAGGCTCCGAACCTATGGGCTGTATCTATCAGATTTCAAACCAAGTAACCCTGGGCAAATCGGAGCATGATATAATACAGATTTTGCAGAGCGTTACAAAGAATATCGGCGATAAGGAGTCGTGGTTACGTGCAAAGATGCTGGAACGCCACAGAATCGATATTGAAAATAATATCTATCGTTCATACGGCATACTGGCTCTAAGCCGTAAAATGGCGGTAAAAGAGGCGATGGATATGCTCTCGGAAATAAGACTAGGCTACGCCATGGAAATTTTGGATATTCCAAAGCCTGTAAAACCGTTATACCAAATAATGATAGAGATACAGCCAGGGCATATAACAAACTATATCGGTGCAAGCAGTGCAACCGAGCTAGAAATGGACATAGCCCGTGCCGAATACCTAAGAACAATGTTCACATAAAAAAAGATGCGAAAAAAGATGCGGGTCTGGGGGCGCGCCCCCAGCGGGGTCAAGGGGCAGAGCCCCTTGCGGGTCTGGGCAGAGCCCAGCGGTCTTAGAAAGTTGGGAATTATGCCGTTTGAGGGTTTGGGAGAAAAGCTGCAAAATGTATTTAGTAAAATCCGTTCGAAAGGTAAGCTGACGGAGAAAGATGTAAAAGAAGCTATGCGTGAAGTGCGAATGGCACTCCTTGAAGCAGACGTTAATTTTAAGATTGTCAAAAACTTTGTCGCCAATGTGCAAGAAAAAGCCGTTGGCGGGGATATTTTGGAAGGCTTAAATCCCGCTCATCAGGTCATTAAATTGGTGCATGATGAAATGGTCGCAATGCTTGGGACAACACAGAGCAAATTGACTTTTGCCGAAAAAGGCTCTACTGTCTATATGTTGGTCGGCTTGCAAGGTGCTGGAAAAACCACAACCTGCGGCAAATTGGCGGCCCATCTTCGTAAACAAAATAAACGCCCCCTCCTGGTGGCTTGCGATGTGTACAGACCTGCGGCAATAAAACAGCTGCAAACCTTGGGCAAAGCCTATGATATTCCCGTATTTTCACTGGGCGAGCAGTCCGACCCCGTTGATATTGCAAGAGCCGCACTGTCTCATGCAAAAGAACATGATAACGACGTTATCTTGCTGGACACGGCAGGGCGTTTGCACATAGATGAAAATCTCATGGACGAATTGAAACGTATGAAGTCCGAAACCCGCCCGCAGGAAATTTTGTTGGTCATCGATTCCATGACAGGGCAGGATGCCGTTAATGTTTCGGAAACTTTTAGCCAAACTTTGGGTATTGATGGCATTATCGCAACAAAACTTGACGGCGATACTCGTGGCGGTGCTGTGCTTTCCGTCCGTGCGGTTACGGGCAAACCGATAAAATATGTGGGAATGGGCGAAAAATTGGAAAATATGGAGCCGTTCCACCCCGACCGTATGGCGAGCCGTATCCTTGGTATGGGCGATGTGCTTTCGCTTGTCGAGAAGGCACAGCAAGCGTTTGACGAAAAACAAGCACATGAACTCGAACAAAAAATTCGCCAAAATTCCTTTAACCTAGAGGACTTTTTGGAACAAATGCAACAAATAAAGAAGATGGGTTCGATAAAGGATATTTTGGGCATGATACCAGGTATTGGCGGAAAAGGCGGAATGGGGGCTATTCCAGAGGTGGACGAAAAATCCATGGCACACACAGAGGCGATAATCTACTCCATGACCCCCGCCGAACGGCGTAATCCCGCTGTTTTGAACGGTTCACGCAAAAAAAGGATAGCGGCGGGCAGCGGTCGTACAATACAGGAAGTAAACCGCCTACTGAAACAGTTCACAGAGATGCAGAAGATGATGAAAGATTTAACGGGCATGACTAGCGGCAAAAAAGGCAAGAAGGCACTATTTGGATTAGGCGGCAACAAGGGATTTCCCTTTTGATATATAAACTTTTACAAGAAAGGAGGCGAAGACATGGTAAAAATCAGGTTAAAACGCATGGGTGCAAAGAAAAAGCCATTTTACAGGATAGTGGTAGCAGATGCACGTACACCACGCGATGGCAAGAGCTTGGATGAGTTGGGCACTTACGACCCATTGCAGAATCCAGCCGCAATAAAAATAAATGTGGATGCCACTAAAAAATGGCTTTCCCACGGAGCAAAACCCACTACCACAACGCAAGCGTTGCTGAAAAAAGCGGGAGTAGTATAAGAAGCAAGAAAGAGGAGCACTAAAAATGAAAGAACTGCTTATTATCATAGCAAAGAACCTGGTTGAGTCCCCTCAATCGGTTACGGTGGAAGAAGAAGAACGGGATAACGTCATAGTCCTAAAGCTGCGTGTAGCGCCAGAAGACATGGGCAAGGTTATCGGCAAACAAGGGCGCATCGCAAAGGCTATACGAACACTCGTTAAGGCCTCTTCGGTCAACAGCTCGAAGAAAGTCCTTGTAGAGATAGTACAGTAGGTTGAAAAACCGCTGGTTTACTGCCTGCCTCTAGGCAGGCAGTTTTTATACAAAAAATAAATGGGAGGGATTTTTATGGAATTAAGCACGTTGAGACATAGCGTGGCACACGTTATGGCACAGGCAGTTAGGAGATTATATCCTGGCACTAAGCTGGCTATCGGGCCAGCTATTGCTGACGGATTTTATTATGATTTTGAAACAGACGAGCCTTTTGGGCCTGAGGATATTCTGAAAATCGAAAAGGAAATGAAAAAAATTGTCAAGGAAAATATTGTGATCGAAAAATTGTCGCTCTCGGAGGAAGAAGTAGCGGCGTTACTGGCGGATGAACCGTATAAAAAAGAGCTGATTGACAATCTGGAAGAAGAGGCTTCATTCTATCGGCAGGGCGATTTTACGGATTTGTGTGCAGGTCCGCATATTGAACGGACGGGTCAAATAAAGGCTTTTAAGCTACTGTCAACGGCGGGGGCTTATTGGCGGGGGAACGAGAAGAATAAGATGCTATCCAGAATTTACGGCACGGCATTTTTTACCAAAGACGAGTTAAAGGAACATTTGCACAGGCTGGAAGAGGCGAAAAAGCGGGATCATCGGAAATTGGGGCGTGAGATGGGCATTTTTGCGTTGATGGAAGAGGGTCCGGGTTTTCCGTTTTTCTTGCCGAACGGCGTTGTGCTGCGGAATACGCTCATTGAATATTGGCGGCGGCTGCACAAGAGAGAGGGCTATGTCGAGATTACCTCGCCCATCATGCTGACCAAGGAATTGTGGGAGCAGTCGGGGCATTGGGAGAATTACAAGGACAATATGTACGGCAGCGAGATTGACGAGACGGCGTTCCAGATAAAGCCGATGAACTGCCCTGGCGGGATTTTGGTTTACGGGCTGGATTTACATTCCTATCGGGAATTTCCGCTCCGAATGGCGGAGCTGGGTTTGGTGCATCGGCACGAGAAATCGGGGACAATGCACGGGCTTATGCGGGTGCGTTGTTTTACGCAGGACGATGCTCATATTTACATGACGGACGAGCAGATTCGGGACGAGGTGTTGCGGGTCATCAATTTAGTTGAGGAAATTTATGTGAATTTTGGGTTCAAATTTCATTTGGAATTGTCAACAAAACCCGAAAAATGCATGGGAACGGACGAGCAATGGGAACGGGCGACGGACGGGCTGCGGGGTGCGTTGGAAGAAAAGGGTTTGCCGTATCGGATAAACGAGGGAGACGGGGCTTTTTACGGGCCGAAGATAGATTTTCACTTGGAGGACAGTTTGGGGCGGACGTGGCAATGTGCGACGATTCAGCTAGATATGCAGATGCCCGAGCGGTTTGATTTGAGTTATATCGGGCAGGACGGTGCGAAACACCGCCCAGTAATGATACATCGGACGGCACTTGGCAGTATTGAGCGATTTATTGGGATTCTGATTGAGCATTTTGCGGGCTGGTTTCCTGTGTGGCTTGCACCCGTGCAAGCGGTGATTTTGCCGATTTCGGAGAAACATCATGCGGCGGCGGAGCGAGTTTTCAAGCAGATGGAAGATGCGGGCGTTCGGGTTAAGATTGACGTGCGGGCGGAGAAGATAGGCTACAAGATACGAGAGGCACAGGGGCAGCGGATTCCGTATATGTTGGTCATCGGCGACCGTGAAGCGGAGGACGGGACGGTTAGCGTGCGGGCTAGGGAAGACGGTGCGGCTGTGGATAAGGGTGTGCAGTCGGCGGCGGCTGTGATTGAGGAGATTTTGGGGTTTTCAGGAAATGTTTTGGGGGAGAAGAAAGCGGCTGCGGTGCAGGAGAGTTATCATTAGACTATGGGACGAAAAAATCGATGATTAGCGAAATCCCCCCGCATTTTGCGGACAAAATACGCTCCATACTCAAAGTCGAGACGGACGATTTTTTCAACGCACTACTGCTTGCCCCTTTTGCGGGATTCAGGATAAATCCGCTAAAAACAACAACTGAAAAATTTTGCGAGATGATGGGCAATTTTAAGCCTGTGCCGTGGTGCGAAACGGGCTTTTATTATGATGCAACGGAACGGCTGTCCAAAAATCCATTATATCACGCTGGGCTGTATTATCTGCAAGAACCTAGTGCCATGTTGCCCGTGAATATCTTAAATCCGCAAAAAGGCGACTTCGTCTTGGATATTTGTGCCGCACCTGGCGGGAAATCCACACAAATAGCGGGGCATTTGCATAACACGGGATTGCTTGTCTCAAACGATTTTAGCTACACTCGAAGCAAGGCACTTGCGAAAAATCTTACCCTTTGCGGGGCTGAAAATACGGTTATTTTAAGCGAAACACCCGAAAAATTGGCGGGCAGATTCCCGATTTTTTTCGATAAAATTTTGGTGGATGCTCCTTGTTCAGGCGAGGGAATGTTGCGAAAAAGCCAAAACGCCCTAAAACTCCAAACCGCCAAACGCTCCTCCGAGTATATTTTGCTGCAAAAAGAAATTTTACATCACGCCTCCAGTATGCTAAAACCAGGCGGATTTTTGGTATATTCCACCTGCACGTTTAATATGGAGGAAAATGAGGAAATGATAGCCGATTTTTTGGCGAAAAATTCCGATTTCGAGCCCGTGCCGATCGATGTGGATAGATTTGGCGTTTCACGGGGGTTTGACGGTTATTCAGCTCGTATATTTCCGCACAGACAGGACGGCGAGGGGCATTTTGCCTGTCTTGTGCGTAAAAAAATTTCGTCTTCAGATTCTGTTTTTTCGCAAATAAACCCGCAAAATCTGCACATCAGCAAACCCGCAAAAACGCTGTTTAACGACTTTTGCAAAGAGCATTTGCAGAATTACAAACATGGCAATCTAACGCAACACAAAAACTCGATCTTCGCCGTCCCGACTGGTCTCCCGAACTTAACGGGCTTGCGGATTGTGAGAATCGGGCTTTATTTGGGAGAAATAAAAAAGGACAGATTTGAGCCGTCTCACGCCCTTGCCCTGTCGCTAAATGCGGAAAAGGCTAAAATATCGGTTGATTTGAATCCAGACGATTGTCTGCGGTATTTGCGGGGCGAGACGATAGTTGCCATCACACAAACAGATCTAGCCAAGCCGTGGGTAATCGTCTGCCTAAATTCGTTCCCGCTTGGTTGGGCAAGGTTGGTTGGTGGGCGGCTGAAGAATAAATATCCGCAGGGCTGGATATAAAAGTTAAAAACTTTTCAAAATTTTGGCGGTTTCTTTGCTGTCGAGGGCGGTAATTTCATGGTTACTGTAGCGGGCTTTTATGTAAAGAACACGTAGTGCCGACATATTTGCGATTGGAAAATGTTTGACATTCTTTTGGGTTACGTCATGGGAAGTTTCGCCAACTTGTAATAGGTTGCCTTTCTTTATACATAATCTCAAGAAACGGCGGTAGTAGTGGCGTACGGCAAGGCGAGGATCTCGCGGCGTGAAGAATCTGCTATCTCGAACTCGGCTTTCTTTGATCGACATAAACGGCTCTATCTGTGAATACGACTGGGATTCAAAGCCTGTGTTAAAGAATTTATGCCGTATCTTCACATTTGCCCAAACCTTTCTGAGCACAATCAAGGCAATAATCAGTAAAATCGTGATTACGACTATAGTAAAGACCGTTGCATCTGGTTGTTCAAGATTTGCTTGAAACATTCCAGTAGGCTGTCCAGCAAATCCGTCGCCAGCATCAGGCTCGAAAATACCCGCCTCAGGCAGAGGAACAAGGCTTATAATGGATATAAAGATGGATATGATGAACAGTATCGTAGGCACAAATATGCTACTGAAGAAAAAACCCACAAATACAGACAGAGCATTTAGCACGGGGGGCGAAACAAGGATACCTGCCCCCACCAAAAACAGCGTTACAATGCCGATATTAAGCCCGATAAATTTTTTGTCAGATATATTATTTTCGCCCGAACGGCTAATCCTTAGTAATGAAATCGCACAGACCGCAAACACAAAGAGGTAGGCAAAATAGCTGGTGTACAAAAGTCGATCATATCCTCCAAAAAGCAAGCCAACTAGCGGCACAAACACAATTTTTCCACACACAATAGTCCGCCGCCGCAATTTTTCTTTATCAAAATAAAACAGCCGTTTCGCCATCGAGATTAGAGCATATAATGCGGGTATTGCCAGCACAACAGCTCCTTCAATACTATTTGCAAACAAAAAAACCAGCGGCAACAGCAGGGCGGGTAACATTCTTGGTTTTCCGTTTTCATTCAGCACATAGGAGAGCATGGATGCAAAAATTATTATAACGGGCGGAATGAGCAGAGAAGGAAAAGTTACAAACGCTTCCGTAATAAGGTTCGCAAACAAAAGGTAAAAAATCACATTACACGCCACGGACAATCCAAACAAAAAGACCATATCCTTACCCCTTTTCACAAGATTTGTCTTAAAATCATGGAACTTTGGTGCTACTCGCAACGCCTAAACACCAGCCAGCACCCAGACCACTCTGCTCGTTACTAAAACTGATTGTACCACAACTGTTAGGGGGTTGTCAATTTTATACGCCGATTTGCAAATTTATTTTCCTAACTTGCCAACCCCAAAAATTTTTGCTATAATATTCTCATAATCTTAGCTCAGGAGGGTCTTCCATGAAACTGAAAAGTATAATCGCAATGGCGGTCAGTTTTTTCATACTTATCACACCCGTACACGCCTTTCTGCCCATCGAGGGAAGGGCTGCCATCCTCATCGATCAGGGCGAAGGCACGGTCTTGTTTGCACATAATGAACACGAGCGTATGTTCCCCGCTGGGCTTGCCAAAATTATGACCGCCATCATCGTTTTAGACTTTTTAGACCCTCAAGAGGTAATTGTGATAGGCAACGAAATATTAAATATCCCCTCGGGCGCACTTATGTCGGGGCATCAAATCGGCGAACATATTACCGTGCACAACCTCCTGCGTGGCTTGATGATACGTAACGGCAACGACTCTGGGGCTGTGCTTGCCCTAAACACCGTGCGGCGAGAACGCAATAACAATAACGTCCCCTACGTCAACGCAATACAGATTTTCAGCAACCTGATGAACGAGCGAGCCGCCGAACTCGGGGCTTTGGACACCAATTTTACCAACCCCAACGGACTGCACAACGACGAACTCTTCACAACGGCTTATGACTTAGCCATAATCGCAAGGGCTTTTATGCAAATCCCGCTGCTTGCCGAAATTGCAGCCGAAACGGTCTTTACTGGCAGCGGGCTGGATGGATATTTGGGCGATATGTATGCTTTTGCCGATGCTTTTGTTGTGCAGCACAACTGGGTGGAAGTCAACGAATTAGTGATTGGCGGGCCTTTCTTTTTCCCGCACGCAACGGGTATCCGTTCAGGTACAACGCCCCAAGCCTCCGATAATGTCGCCGCCTCCGCCACTTTCGACGATGTCCAGCTTATCGCCATTGTTTTCTACTCGCCCGACCCTGGTCGCTGGAATGATGCCACCATGCTTTTTAACTATGGTTTCGCCACGTACAGCTATTTTGACGTGGTGGAATCCGATCAGCATATAGAAACCGTTCACATAGCAAATGCCGTTTTGGGCGAAGAAGACACAGTTGACATTACAGCGGTTGGCGGTTTCCGAGCCTTGTTCAGCCAAGAACAATTTGACAGCATCGAGTCTTACATAGTCTTTAACGAACTCTTGCTCTACACTCCCGACCTCGACCCCGAAACCGACCTGCCTCCCGAGCCTACCGACTACATAACCTTACTAGCTCCAATTTTTGAAAACGACGTAGTGGGTTCAATAACATTCACACTAGGCGGTCAAATCCTGTTCACAACCGACTTAATCGCCCAATCCACAGTAGAGGCTCGTACCCTGGACACCGATATGGATTTCTACATAGCTCTGGTAATAGAAACCCTATTTTCAAGGACAGCCCTACCTTATTGGATAGCGGGTGTCGGCACAATGACGGGTTTGACAGGGATAATTCTAGCCGTCCGAGAACGCCGCAAACGTCATCCTTGGTACGGTCGCACTATGCGTAAATATTAGATTTTATCGTCAAACGATAGGAGTGGGCAAAATAGCAGAATCAGCAGAAAGAAACAACTGGGACGGCAAAATGCTGTTAAATACGGGAAAAGAGTTGTTCATTACCCCCATGAATGACCTGTTTTTGAATTATGCACATGACGGCAACAGCGGTGCGGACGTGTTGGCGTTGGTTGTCAACATTGTGTTGGAGGTACTGAATGAGGAGCAGGAATTCATGCCGCCGATAACGGAAAACGCCGTGGTTAGGACACAATTCGAGTATTTGCTGCACGTCAAAGCCAAACGCAAGCAAGATTTTCGGCTCATAGACGAGCGGCACACCTACATAGAAATCCAGAACAAAACGCACGGAATCAAGATACCCGTCAAGATTAGGGCGGTTGAGTATTTCGGGCTGGGAATTATGAAAGGCGAGCGAGAGGATAAGGAAGCTTTTGGGAAAGATGCCAATCAAATATGGTTTTTGGCGGATCATTTGGATGAAGTTTTAGGGGAGAAGAGCATAGAGGTATATTCGTTGTACAGCGATATTACAGGGCGTGCCTATCCGATAAATTCCAAGATTATGTTCGTTGATTTGAAGAGATTGGCGGCAGGGAGCGGCGAGGCGGCTGAATTGGCAAGGTTTTTGCTAGGGCAAGCGGGGACTACCGAATCCCCCAATGTGCAGAAGATAATCGACTTTTATAACATGAAGTTTAAGGCGTTCAGAGTGGAAAGAGAGGTTAAGGACAAGATGACGATTTTGGAAGAAATGCAGTATGAGAGTAGGGTTGAGGGTAAAATTGAGGGTAAAATTGAGGGTAAGATTGAAATTTTGTATAGCGATATGGCATTATCAACACATGAAATAGCCGAAAAATTAAACCAACCGCAAGAAGAAGTGGAACGCATAATTAGGGATAGTGGCTGGTAGGTAAAGTTTTAAGGCGTTCAGAGTGGAAAGGGAGGTTAAGGATAAGATGACGATTTTGGAAGAAATGCGGTATGAGAGTAGGGTTGAGGGGGAGATTGCTGGGAAAATTGTAGGTAAGATTGAGGGTAAGATTGAAATTTTGTATAGCGATATGGCATTATCAACATATGAAATAGCCGAAAAACTAAACCAACCGCAAGAAGAAGTGGAACGCATAATTAGGGATAGTGGTTGGTAGGCGAAGTTTTCAGCAAAAGGACGTGGAAAAATGGGTTATACCTGGTTAAACGTCGCAAGCCTTGTGCTAGGCTTGGCGGCGTGGATTTTGCCGATAATCGGCATTGCAAAGCATAGCGAAAATTGGAGTATATACGCCGTTTTCAGCCTTGGAGCGTGTGTTTTAGCGGTATTTTTTCAGACTGTCTATCAAAATTATTTGGTTCGCATAGAGGACTGGTCGGCGATCATGGATACGTCTTGGGGCGTGGTTTTTGCATCGGCGGTGCTTATTGGAGTGGCATTTTTGCTGAATTTGCTTGCATTTGCGAAATATCGGCGTAGTCGCCTTTAATCCTCAATTTCCATCGCAACCGCACTCCATTTCTCTAGCAATTCCCTCGAAACCCGCCCAAATTCAGCCATAACAGCCTGCAACTCAACATACAGCATAGGATTCTCCCGCCAAAACGCCGCATCTACGCCAAGCACCGCCCTCAACAACGCTCCGCTCCCCATGTAGCCGCCATTCAGCGGGTTGTCAAGCAAGCACTCAATCGCAAGCGGGACGATATGCGGCAACCCGATATTCTGCCCGATAAGCAACCGCAAATCCTCAACGCTTAACTCTCCAATCGGTATTTTCCGCAATTCGTGGCACTTGACAACCAGCGAACTGGAAAACTTAGGCTCGCCCCAAACCTCATTCTCCAACTGCTCCAATGATTGGCTGTAATTCATGATAACACCTCATCACCTCGGTTTTATTGTGCAATAAAACCTTTGAAATGTCAATTTTTTGGCACATTTCGGCGTTCAGAGAAAAACTCTCGCAAATCGCCGTTCAATTTCTTATTTTTATTCTCGATATTCATGTATACCTCGAGAATCTATACAATCCTACGATATATGCTATAAAAAATATATCTAGTCGGACGTATGGCTGTTCCGTGTCTTATTCGTGTACCGCCAAACCTATATGTTCTCGTCTGTTGCCATTCCACATTTTCGAAATAAAATCGGATTCTAAATTCGCCGCTGTTATAGGGGGATGATTCGGGCGGACCTGCGGTTTTATGGAATATTCGGGTATTAAAATTTCGGGCTAGTTCACCGATAAAGCTAAACGGTTGACCCTCTACGGCAGTTTTGGAAAATTCAAAAATTTCGCTAAAATCCTCTTGCGAAAAATCAACGATTTGCCCTCGTGCAACGGAAGTTACAAAAATATCCGCATTACTTGGGGAAAATTCTTCGCCAATGGCGGTAATAATTGGGGCGTGGTCAGTCCAAAAAAGAGAGGGATTATCCGCATTGTTGGGAGGTTCGGCTTGTATGGTTTCGAGAATAGTGATTGAGAGATTTTCATCGCTAGGAGAGAGTGCAGCTTGGTAAATCGGTTCGACAGATTTAAAATCCGACATTCCCGTATTTCTTGAGCTCACAGCAAATATTGCAGCCAGAACAAGCGAGCTGCTCAGCACAAATTTTATAGCATTGTTCATAAAATTAGCCTTTCCATTGTTATGTTCATGGGACTTCACTTAATTTTGTATATTCGTTAAAAAATATTGCAAATTTTCATTTACAGCCACTATACCGCAAAAAATCGAATTTGTCAAATTTTTACAGCAGCATCCCTTTACCGAAAATGTGTTCACATTCGTGAAATCCTAGCCAAATTCCCCCTCTCCTTTTTTCCGTCCAAAAATTTTTTTACAATTCCACCAAAAAAAACTAATACTTTTCCAAAAAAATGCCGATATATATAATAGGAGTAAAAAATAGAAAGGGATTTCAAAAAATGGAAATTAGAGAATTACGAATAGACAACGCCTATCGAGCGTACAACGCCTACAACACGGCGGCACACACAAAGACCAAGCCCACCACCTCCCATCGCCCCAGCACCGACACCTTCTCACTCTCACACCACGCCGAAGACTACCAAACCGCTCGCCGTGCCCTAGCCTCCCTCCCAGACATCCGTGAAGACAAAGTCGCCTCCTTACGCCACCTAATCCAATCCAACCAATACAACATCCCCTCCTCCGCCATCGCCGAAAAAATTCTACAAAGCCCTATACATTAAAACCTTGGGGGC